>JGI10216J12902_101206773_pt1 | contig 10582 bp, 12 predicted proteins | sample KanNatreferecore_FD_12902 | JGI IMG/M metagenome (IMG submission 12902)
CCGGGTCGGGCTACAAAGCCGGCAGGCCGGCTTGTTTGAGCGCGTCCGCCAGCCACGGCGAAACCAGAAGGCCGGCGCTGATCTCGTCGATGCGCTGCTTTTCGGCTGCGAGCTTCTTCGCAGCCAGCTCGAGAACCCCGTCGATATCCGCCCCCGGGATCACCACCACACCATCGACATCGCCGACGATGAGGTCTCCCGGATTCACGGCGACCCCGCCGACCGAGACCGATTGCGCGAGCCGCCCCGGGAGCGCCTTGGTGGGCCCACATGGGTTCGTGCCCGCAGCGAAGATGGGGAAGTCCCCTCGCGCCAGTGATTCGGTATCCCGGGAAGCGGCATCGACGACGAAGCCGCCAAGCTTTGCAGCCGCCGCCTGGGTCACCATGAGATCGCCGAACAACGCGCAGGTCTGATCGGCCTTGCCGTCGACGACGATGACGTCGCCAGGCCGCGCAACGGCAAGTGCAACGTGGAACATCAGGTTATCGCCCGGCCTGACTTCGACCGTGAAGGCAGGGCCACAGACGCTCATTGCCGGGGCAAGCGCGCGAATGCGCGAATCCATGGCGCCGCGGCGCCCGGCCACGTCGCACAGGATGGCCGCCTGGAACTCCCTGGCGCGGTCGATCAGATGCCGGGGGGGTCGGGCAAATTCGGCGGATGCTTGATAGCTCACAAGACTTCCTTGGTGAATGGGTCTACTGCAGATCGAGCTGGGATAGGGCCGCTGCGACGGCATCACAGCCCCGATCGATTTCGCTCATCGCGCTCGCGAAAGAGAAGCGGATGTAGGGCGACAGGCCATACGAGCTTCCGTCGACGATCACTACCCCGGCCTCCTCGCGCAGGAAATCGACCACGTCCAGGTCGGACCTGAGCTGCTTGCCTTCTGGCGTCCTTCGCCCGATGAGACCGCTGACGGAGGCGAAAAGATAGAACGCACCGTCCGGGCAGTTGCAGTGGATGCCGTCGATGGCGTTGAGGCGCCGCACCATGTGATCGCGACGCTCCTGAAACATCATCGCGGCGCTGGAGACGGATTCCTGCGGACCGTCAAGCGCCACCACGCCCGCAGCTTGCGCAGCAGCCGTGGCGCAGGTCGTGCTCTGGGTGATGAGGAGGGTTATAGCCTTGATGAGATGGCTGGGACCAGCGCCATACCCAATGCGCCATCCCGTCATCGCATAGGTCTTTGACAAGCCATTGACGACCAATGTCCGGGAGCGCAGTTCGGGCGTCGTGTTCAGCAAGCTGACATGCCGTGCAGTGCCATACACGAAGTGCTCATAAAGCTCGTCACACATGACGTGGACCTGCGGGTGCCGCAGAAGAACCTCGCCGATGGCCCGCAACTCGCCCTCGGAGTACACCGCGCCGCTTGGATTGTTCGGCGAGTTCAGCACCACCCACTTCGTCCTCGGGGTGATGGACCTCGCCAAGGTCTGCGCGCCGATCTTGAAGCCCGCCCCTGCCGGACACTCCACGACCTTCGGCACGCCACCATGAAGCAGCACCATCTCGGGGTAGGAGACCCAGTACGGGGCCGGCACGATGACCTCGTCCCCGGCATTCAAGGTCGCCATGAACGCGTTGAAGATGATCGGCTTCGCACCGCTTCCGACCACGACCTCACTGAGTTCGTAGGCGAGCTGGTTTTCCCGCTGCAGCTTTCCGATGATCGCCCTGCGGAGTTCCATGGTTCCGGCCGAAGGCGTGTAGCGCGTATGTCCCTCCTCCAAGGCCCGCATTCCGGCTTCCACCACGTGACTCGGCGTCGGCACATCCGGCTCTCCGGTGGTGAAGTCGATGATCTCGCGACCGGCAGCGCGCATCGCATCGGCTCGCGCCTTCGCGGCAATGCTGGCGGAGGGCTTGACCATGGAAAGCCTGGATGCCAGGAATTCAGGAGAGGGGTTCATGGGATCGCGCGCGACGAACGGGATAGGCTGGAGCTTGCGCAACTCGCTTCACTGGCCACCAGGGGCCCAGGCCGTCACCTCGATTTCGATGTCCACCCCTTGTGACAACCTGGCTTCCACCGTGCTGCGCACGGGGAGGTGGTTCTCGAAATAGGAGCGATACACCTCGTTGAAGGGTCCCATCGACTGGATGTCCGACAGCCAGACCGTCGCGCGCACCACGCTGCTCAGGTCCATGCCGTGTTCGGCCAGACTCGACGCAATGGCGTCGAGCACGTTCCTGGTCTGCTCGCGAATATCTCCGCGAAACGGAGTGAGATCGGCGTTCTTCGGCGTCTGGCCCGAAAGGAACAGGAAGTCTCCTGCCTTGACCGCCTTGGAAATCGGAGCCGTCAGGGGAGAAGGAAAGCGTACGAGTTGGTTCATTTCTTCTATTGCGCGGAATGCTGCGCGGATGTCATGCGAGGAGATGTCAGTCGGGACCAACCACGCGCGAAGCGGGAGAGGTCAAGCGGCGATGCGTCGAATGAAGGGGCGTCGCCCCGGACCTGCGCCGCCACGCATTTCGCGGTGACCGCAGACAGGGTCAACCCGTTGTGCGCGTGCCCAAACGCATAGTGGATCGAAGGACAGCCATCGACTGTCCCGACCGCGGGCAGTCCGTCCGGGAGGGACGGGCGAACGCCCATCCAGGGGGTGGCTGCGTCGGCGTTCAGAGGTCCGAGATAGCCCTGCGCGAGGCGCAGCAGCATCGTGGCCCGCTCGAAGTTCGGCGCCGCGTCGGCCGCGGCGTACTCCGCCGTGCCTGCCAGCCGCAGTCCTTCGTCCATCGGTGTTGCCGCGAAGTGCGGCTCGCCGAACACTACCGGGCGCTTCAGCACGAGGCCGGGATTCGGCAACATGAGGTGGTAGCCACGTTCGGAGGCCAGCGGGATGGCCGGGACGTAAGGCTGCAAGAGCTTTCCACTCCAGAAGCCGGCGCAGACCACGACCTCGTGGAAGCGCATGACATCGCCGCTCACGTGGACCGCTGCACGCCCGTCCTCGGTTGCCACGACCGCCTGGACCTTGCCGCGCATGAGCGTCGCGCCGTTGCGCTGCAGATGCTCCGCGTAGAGCAGTCCGAGCCGGCGGGGATCGCTGCAGCGACCGGAGTTCTCGAAGAGAAGCCCGCCCACCAGGTCCGCGGCGAGTGCCGGTTCCAGAGCCCGAATGTCGGCGGCGGACAGGCGTTGAACCGCAATGCCGTAGCGCCCCCAGACCGGGAGCGAACGGCACTTCTGATCCAGCGCCTTTTGGGTCTTGAAGGCGACCAGCCCGCCGTCGCGCGAAAGCAGGTGCGACGCGCCCGCAGTGCGCGCCAGATCCTGCATCGCGGCGTAGGCCTGCACGGTCATGCCTGCCAGCGTGTCGGTGATCGCCTCGCGCGTGCCCTTCCCCACGGCGGCCAATGCATGGCAACCCCAAGGCACCATGCGGGGTGCATACGTCGGCGCAATGACGAGCGGGCCATCATCGGACAGCAGCAGCTTCGGCAGTTGCATCAGCATGTCCGGCGCGGCCGGCTGGAAGATGTTCGCCTCGGACAGATAGCCTGCGTTGCCCGCAGAGCAGCCCGCCATGGGCTCATCCCGGTCCAGCACGGTGACGCTGTAGCCGCTGCGCTGCAGCTCCAGGGCCACCGAAAGGCCCACGATGCCGGCGCCCACGACCGCCACCGTCGGTGCGGAATTGGTGTTCATGACGGCCCCCTCAGTGAGAACGAAGGTCCGAGAGGAATCGCCTGGCGCGGTCACTCGTCGGATTCGAGAAGAACGCCGCGGGGGTGCCGGTTTCCACCAGCTGGCCGTGATCCATGAACCAGACCTTGTCCGCCACTTCGCGGGCGAAGTTCATCTCGTGCGTCACGCACATCATGGTCATGCCGTCGCGAGCGAGCGACTTCATCACGTTCAGCACCTCGCCCACCATTTCCGGGTCCAGCGCGCTGGTGGGTTCGTCGAACAGCATCACGGGGGGCTCCATGGCCAGCGCTCGCGCGATGGCCACACGCTGCTGCTGACCGCCCGACAGCTGCTGGGGGTAGGAAGACGCCTTGTGCGCCAGGCCCACACGTTCCAGCAACGCCATGCCCCGCTCCAGCGCTTCGTTCCTCGATCTGCCCGCCACCTTCGTCGGCGCGAGGCACACGTTCTCGATCGCCGACATGTGCGGGAACAGGTTGAACTGCTGGAACACGAACCCGACCTTGGTCCTGAACTGGTTGAGGTCCAGGGACTTGTCGTGCACCTGCGTACCGTTCAGGGTGATCTGACCATCCTGAATCTCTTCGAGGCGATTGACCGTGCGAATGAGAGTGGACTTGCCTGAACCGGACGGGCCGCAGACCACCACCACCTCACCCTTGCCCACGTCTTGCGAGATGTCGACCAGCGCGTGGTACTTCCCGTACCACTTGTTAACCTTGGAGAACCGGATCATGGACTTTGCTTTCGACGAGAGGGGTGACGCCGGCGCGGCGCCTGGTGATACGTCCGTCGACGGCATGCGCGCATCGGGTCAGCGCGAAGCACACGACGAAGTAGATGAGCGAGAGCGTCGCGAACACCTGCAGCGGCTTCGTCAACAGGGCGGAGTTCACCTGGCCGGCGGAGTACGTCAGCTCGTGGACGCTGATCACGTAGCCGATCGATGTCTCCTTGATCGTGGAGACGAACTGGCTGATGAGGCTGGGGAGCATGTTGTACAGCGCCTGTGGCAGCAGGATGCTGCGCATCGTGCGGCCGTAGCTCATGCCCAGCGAGCGTGCCGCCTCGGTCTGGCCCCTCGGCAACGATTCGATGCCGGCGCGCACGATCTCCGACATGTACGCCGCCTGGTAGATCACGAGCGTGACGACGAGCGTGGTGAAAGCGCTCACAGCCTGGCCGATCAGCGTCGGCACCAGGAAGTAGCTCCAGAACACCAGCATGACCAGGGGAACGCCACGAACGACGTAGACCACGATCGTGCTGGGCACCCGCAGCACCGCGTACGGCGCGATCCGGCACAGCGCCAGGCCGATGCCCAGCGGAAAGGCCAGTCCCAGTCCGAGCACCGACAGGATCAGCGTCAGTGCGAGGCCACCGAGCGGCCCGTTCGGATACTGTCCGATCAGCAAGCTGGGAAGATGGGTGGAGAGAATTTCGCCCATGGGTTACCTCGCCGGGATCTGCAGGCGGCGCGTGACCAGGACGCCGACGCCCATCAGCCCGAGCGACACAGCCAGGTAAAACACCGTGGCGAGCGTGTAGGCCTCGAAGGTCCTGAAGGTCTGGTTCTCGATTTCCCGCACCACGTAAGTCATTTCCGCCGCCCCGAGTGCCATCGCGAGACTGGTGTTCTTGAACAGGATCACGGTGTGGTTGATGAACGGAGGCATGGAGGCGCGGATCGCCTGGGGAAGGATGACGTAGCGCATCGACTTGACGAAACTCAGGCCCAGCGAGCGGGCCGCCTCCTGCTGGCCATGCGGAATTGCCCGCAATCCGCTGCGCACGTCTTCACAGAAGTACGCCGACATGCACAAGCCGATGGCGATCGAGGCGAAGATCAGCTCGCCGTTGTTCGCATTCACCCATGACTGGGCTGCAGCCGGCAGCAGTGTCGAAATCCCGAAGTACCAGAGGAACAAGTGGGCCAGCATGGGGACGCTTTGCTGGTAAGCCACCCATGCCGCGACACCGCGGTCCAGGGAGCGGCTACCGGTGACCCGCAGCGTGGCCAGGACGACGCCGAGCACCACCGCGAGCAGCCAGCTCGCAGCAGTGAGTGCCGCCGTGTACTTGAGGGCCGCGACCAGGTGCTCCAGGTGCGGAGCCGCCAGCAGCGAACCGAAGTTCAGGTTGATTGCCATTGGGCGACTCCTGGACGCGCCGGACGGATCAGCCGCTGATCTTCTCGATCTTGAAGTCGCGGCGCATCTGGTAGATCGTCCTGGCGCCGAGCCACTTGTCGAAGATCTGCTGCGCCTCGCCGGACTTTTCCATGGCGTCGAGCGCGTCGTCCACCGCCTTCTCGAAGGCGGCTTCGCCCTTGCGCACCCCGAGGCCCCAGCTCTCGCGGCCCACCGGGGGTGCGAGGACCTCGATGTTGGCGTCCGACCCCAGCTTGGCAATGAAGCGGCGCATCAGCGACTCCGACAGCACATAGCCGTCGACCTTGCCTTGCACCAGCGCCGTGAACGCGGACGGCGCGTCGTCGTAGCTGACGATCTGTGCCGTGGGAAGCACCTTCAGGGTAAGCGGAATGTTGCTCGAACCCTTGATGCTGGCCACGCGCTTGCCGGCGAGATCATCGCGGTGCTTCAAGGCGCCCTTTTTCGCGGCGATCGACTGGTTGCTGACGAAATACGCCTTGGAGAAGGCGATCTGCTCGGCACGGGCCGGGTTGTATCCCAGGACGGCGGCCAGCAGATCCACCCGGCCCTGTGTCAGCTCGGGAATCCGGGCCTCGAGCGAGACGACCTTGAGTTCCGCCTTCACACCGAGGTGCTTGGCCACCGCCCGGCAGAAGTCGACGTCGTACCCCACGACATCGCGGGTGCTGGCATCCTGGAACGCGAACGGCTCCAGGGTGCTGACGACGCCGCAGGTCAGCGCGCCCCTGGCCTTCACGTCACCGAGTTGGTCGGCATGGGCCAGCGGCACGGCAGCGGAAACCGCCGCGATGGTGAGGGAGGAGAACAGTTTGAAGAGCTTCATGGTCGCCACGGTTGGTTGGAGGAGAGGTCCGCCCTGCCCGAGGTCATTTCGAGCAGATGCACGGATTGTTCTTGGCACCGACCATTCTGAAAAGCGATAAATACGGATGTAGAATCTTTCCTGTTTGGTATTAGAGGCGCGGGTTACCACGTACATGACCACCTTTCGCGAGCTCGAGGCATTCGTGGCGGTCGTGGATCTCGGAACCTTCGAAAGGGCGGCCCGGAGCCTGGGAACCTCGCAATCGAACATCTCGCGCGTGATCAGCGGCTTCGAAGAGGCGTTCGACAAGCCTCTGTTCAACCGCGAGCAGCGCGCCGTGCGCCTGACGATGGAGGGCCAGGAGGTGCTTCGGCTGGCCCGCGGCATCCTGCGCCACCGCGCGAACCTCACGGAGCGCTTCGGGCATCCCGATCTTGTGTCGTCCACCTTGCGCCTCGGGGTGACCGAACTCGTCGCCCTCACCTGGCTCGGTCGCTTCCTGGCGGAATTGCGCCAGAAATACCCGCGCTTGCGGGTGGAACCCCAAGTCGGATCCTCCAGTTCCTTGCACACGCTGCTTCGCAACGGTCAGCTCGATGTCGCGATCGTCCTGAGCGCGATCCGCACCACGGAAATGGCGCGGCTTCCCCTCGGTGTGGCGCGCTTCGGTTGGTACTGCGCTCCAGACTTGCCCACCTCTGCTGGGCTTTCGCTTGCCGAGTTCGAGCGACACACCGTGCTGTTGCAAGGTGACGCGCGCACCGGCGTGAGCGTTTCGTCCAAATGGCTCCTGGACCGAAACGTCCAGCCTACCAACACCGTTCACATTGACAGTCTGGTGGCGCTCGCCGGCATCTGCGCAGCCGGCCTCGGCCTGGGGTGTCTTCCCAGCGCGATCGCACGAGGGCTGGTGCAGAACGGCACATTGCGCGAGGTGGAGATCCCCATCGGCGGACCGGAACTGGAGTACATCGCGCTGATCCGCATCGACGCCATCTCGAACTTTCATCGTACGGTCGCAGCGCTGGCCCACCAGCAGTGCAATTTCCAGGCGTCGTTCTACGGCGCCTGAGTGATAAGCCCACCCACAAGACGGCTTCGAATGATCACGGTCAAGCAGCTGGAGACCTTCTACTGGGTTGCGCGCCTGGGTACGATCGCCAAGGCGGCCGACAGGCTTCATGTCACCCAGTCCGCCGTGACCAAGCGGCTGCAGGAGCTCGAAGCGAGCGTCGCCGCTCCGCTTTTTGAACGGGAGAGCCGCAAGAACCTGCTGTCGCCCGCTGGCAAGGAGCTCCTCGTCGAGAGCGAGAGCCTGTTCGAGATGCTGGAACGCCTTGAAAAGCTCAAAGGCTCGACACAACAGGTGGCTCGCGTGCTCCGTGTCGGCCTCGGGGAACTGACAGCGCTCACCTGGTTTCCCGCCTTCCTCAAGCGCATGAAGGCGGTCTATCCGAGCGTCACGATCCAGCCGGAGATCGATCTTTCGTCACTGCTGCTGCAGAAGGTGCAGGAAGGTCGGCTGGATTTCGCGATCCTGCCTGACCTGCCGTTTGCCGAGACAGTGGCGCGCGTCCCGGTCGGCCACGTGCAGTTCGGCTGGTTTGCCGGCCCAGGAACGTTTCCCGCGGGCGAGACACAATCCCTGCCCGATCTGGCTTCGCAGCCTGTGATCGAACAGTCCGAACACTCGATCATCACGGCGCTTTGTTCACGCCTGTGGGAAGGCGCCGGTGTGCGGCCGGAGCGGGTCAACGGCGGCAACAACATCGTCGCACTTGCTGGCCTGGTTGCGGCCGGCGTCGGCATCAGCTGCCTTCCGGTGTCGCTGTTCGAAGAGGAGCTTGCCCAGGGAAAGCTCCAGCTCGTGAAGACCTCTCCTCCAGCGCCGAGCGTCGCCTACGCATGCTATTTCCTGAAGTATCCCAACGCTGCCCTGGGCTACAACGTTGCGGAGATCGCCAAGCAGTGTTCCAGCTTCTCCCGCAGCGCGGCCACCGCATGGGAGCAACTGCCCTAGCTCCCGATCGCCTGGCGCAGGCCCACGGCGACCAGCAGGACACCACAGCACCGCTCGACCATCTTCCTGCGGCTTTCGAACGCCTTCGCGATCCGCGGCCGGGACAGAGCCAGGGCCAGGCTGCCGTACCAGCCAAAGGCGAGCAGGCCCACGACGGCGACCAGGACCAGCAACGTCGGCGGCGAAGTGCCGGCCGGAACCGCCCCCGTGAACACGGAAGCGTAGAACACCATGGATTTCGGGTTGGACAGGTTGGTGCCCATCCCTTGCAGGATCGCCCTGCCGGAACTTGTCCGTGCCCGTGAGTTCATGGGGTCGAAAGCGGCACGCCGTGAATGAACGAGTTGGCGCGAGCCGATCCAGACCAGATAAGCAGCCCCCGCATACCCCAAGGCGCTGAGCCCGCCAGGCAGCCGCGCGATGACCATCCCCATGCCGAACAACGCGAGCGCGGACCACAGCACATTGACCAGGGCGATCCCGATCGCCATGCCCAAGGCCTCGCGCGAGGCGGAAGTCGTCGCACGGTGGGAGACGGCCAGGAAGTTGGGCCCCGGGCTCACGACGCCTGCAAGGCAGGTGGCGGCTGCAGCGGCGATGACGGGAAGGTCGATCATGGGAAGACGGTTCGGATGGGATGATGGTGCGAAACTCCCGGTCATCCGTCCAATACCGATCCGGGAACCCTGTGATCTGAAATACCTATCAGCCGCTCATGATCAACTTCCGTCTCATCCGGCATCTCTGGCTCTTCAGGGCGGTGGCCGAGGAGCGGCACTTCGGCCGTGCGGCCGCTCGGCTGGGAATGTCGCAGCCGCCGCTCACCGAGCACATCCAGGTGCTCGAGCAGGCGCTTGGCGTGAAACTGTTCGACCGCTCGCGCCGGGGAACGCAACTGACGCCCGCGGGGGCAGCCATCCTGCCTGAAGTGAACAAGCTCGCGGAGTACCTGGAACGCATGGAACTGTCCGTGCGCGAGGCAGCGCGCGGGCAGCAAGGGATCTTCACGATCGGCGCCGTCAGCGCCGTCATGACGGACGTTCTGCCCGGCGTGGTAGCGCAGTTGCGCCGCAGCCATCCGGGAATCACCGTTTCGCTCAAGGAGATCAACACCGCCGACGCGCTACCCGCCCTGCACGCAGGCGACATCGACCTCGCCCTGGCCCGCCTGGACAACGACGTCGCAGCCGACATCGCTTCCGTGCGCCTGCGGGACGACCGACTCGCCGTCGCGCTGCCTCCGCATCACCCCCTCGCGGAGCGATCTCGCATCCGGCTGCACGACCTGGCCGACGAGGACTTTGTCATGTTCTACCGGCGCACCAGCCCTGCCTATTTCGACGCCCTCGTGAACGCCTGTGCCAGCGCGGGCTTTTCGCCGCGTATCGTGCACGAGGTCAGTTCCGTCAGTTCGCAACTGGCGTTCGCGGCCTGCGGGCAAGGCGTCGCACTCGTACCTGCATCGTTCCGGAGGGTGAGCCCGCCGGGAGTCACCGTGCGCACCCTGGCCGACAAGGTCAACGTGGTCGCCGCTTCGGCGGCGTGGAGCCTGCAGCGGCAGCACCCGCTGGTCGAGGAGGCGGTGAGACTGGCCGTTCAGCCGAAGGGCGGACGCAAGTAGCGTGGGTTGATGCCTGGTTCCCGGGGTCGGGCCACTCTGGCTACCTGCTTCGGGCGCGCATGCTCGTGAACACTGCCAACGCACTCGGCCATTTCGAGGCGCCCCCGCAGCGCGGTGGATGTAGCGGGATACAGCCAGACGGCTCGGGAGCTGAGATCCCTTGGCTTACCAATAAAAAACGCCCCGCGAAGGGGCGTTTTTCTGTGTTTGCTGGCGGAGAGGGCGGGATTCGAACCCGCGGTGGGCTATTAACCCACACACGCTTTCCAGGCGTGCGACTTAAACCGCTCATCCA
>JGI10216J12902_102210421_pt1 | contig 10581 bp, 8 predicted proteins | sample KanNatreferecore_FD_12902 | JGI IMG/M metagenome (IMG submission 12902)
TGAAGATGTTCCGAGAAGATCCATCCCCGATCCTGCCCATTCTTGAAAACCTGAAGTCTGATCCGTCGGAGTATGTTAGGAGAAGCGTGGCTAACAATCTTAACGACATAGCGAAAGACAATCCATCGGTGGTGATCAGCACGGCTAAACGATGGAGAAAGCTAAGTCCGGAATCAAATTGGATCATCCGGCATGGATGCAGAACGCTTTTAAAAAAGGGTGTTAATGAAGTGCTTCGGATGCATGGCTTTAACGCCAACCGTCGATGCAACATTTTAAACCTCAATGTGTCAAAATCGGTAAAGATTGGCGAGCATCTTAATTTCGATTTTGTATTTCACAACCTGGAGAAGAGGTGCGAACAATTCCGTATTGAATACGTGATACATTATCTTACTTCCAGGGGCAAGATGTCACCGAAGGTTTTTAAAATCGGAGAATATAAGGTTGATGCCTCATCTTCACTTACCATAACCCGCCGGCAGTCCTTTAAAAACTTCACAACCCGAAAACATTTTAAGGGAAAACATACCCTGACGATTTTGGTAAATGGAAAACCTCTGGCACAGGAGAGCTTCATCGTGGGCTAAACGAAAATGAGCGACGAAATCGATTGAATTGCTTACTTTTCACTGATAAATTCTTATATTCAAAAGACCATTTGAGGGTCAGCCCAACGCTCAAAAATTTTTTAATCTATGCAACGGTTCTTTTCCCTGCTCCGAGGAAATATCATCTACGGGAGTATTTTCCTCATGATCACTTTAACAATCATTACGACCATTTTTGCTTTTCGAAACCAGCGAGTAATGAGAATCACCAATGAACAAAGCAACGAGGCCGAAATTATTCTGCGAAACATGGAGGACCTTTGGGTAGGTATTAACCTAATGGACCTTGGAGTTCGCGGCTATGCACTCACGAAAAAAGATGGTTTGCAAGCTCCATTTCTTCAGGCGCTGAGGGTGAACCCCGTATACCTGGATACTATCAGAACGATAATGAACAAGCAAGGTATTTCAACAGCAAAACTTGATGAGTACGTAAAGTTGAACAATGACTATATCCTGTTATGCAAGCAAATGATCGAGCTGGTCAACCAGGACAATCTTAAAGATTTTGTTTCACTGCTAGAGGAGGACAGAGGGCTCGCGCTCTGGCTGGCTTATTCAGGTTTCTCGGCAGGTGTCGTGCAACTCGAAACCAAAGTGATTTCCGATGCTAAACAACGTTACGCAGCCGCGGTCAGGAGTAATACAATCTTTCAGGTATTACTGTTTCTCATCATGGTACCATCGTTGTATCTGATCTTTTACCGTATCCGAAAACAACAGGAAAATACGCGCACTCTTCTTCTTAACCTGGAGCACAACAACAGAAAATACGTCTTTGACCCTGGTACCGAAGTGGTTGAGGACCTCGGTGCCATAATGAATACGTCCATCGATAATCTAAAGAAGGCTGCGGCGTTTATCGGCAAGATCACACGCGGAGAATACGATGCGACGTGGCCTGGCATGAATGATAAGAACGCAGCCTTAAATCAACAGAATCTGTCTGGTACTTTGATCAACATGAAAGACCAGATGAAGCGAATAAAAGACGAGGATGAAAACAGAATTTGGGTCACGGAAGGTCTGACAAAATTCACGGAGATCACCCGACAACACCAGGACAATGTAACTGCTTTGGGAGAGCATTCAATTCGTTTCATCACAAAGTATATGAATGCGCAACAAGGCGCTGTATTCCTGTTGCAAGAAGAACAGAATGAACAATTCCTCGAACTGGTAGCGTGTTACGCTTTTGACAAAAAGAAGTTTGTCGAAAAAAGAATTGACATCGGACAAGGATTGATCGGTCAGGCTTTTTTGGAACATAACACAGTTGTGTTAAAAGATGTACCGAAGGGTTATACACATATCACCTCGGGACTCGGTGAGGCAACGCCTACCAATGTGTTGATCGTACCAATGATATATAATGAAAAAACTGAAGGTGTCGTTGAATTAGCAGGTTTCGAAGACTGGAAAGAACATCAACGCCATTTTATGGATAAAGCCACTGAATACATGGCCGCTGCATTATCGTCGGTTCGTTCAACCCATAAAATGAAGGTGGTGATGGAACAAATGCAAGTGCAGACTGAGCAGCTTCACGCGCAGGAGGAGGAAATGAGACAAAATATGGAAGAGCTGGCTGCAACCAATGAAGAGATGAAACGCAAGGAAGCGGAATATCTCAAAAAGCACGTTGGGTAATTTGAATTGCTAAAAATAAAAAGGCAGCTTATTAGGCTGCCCTTCGCTGGCTCTGGCTATTGAAAATTATTTGATAAGGTTGTACGAAAGTCCACCAGTATACAGGCCGGCTGTGCGATCGGCTGCATAAAATTCCCTCGAATCAGAATTCAGGATGTTTCTTCCGGAAACAAAGATATTCAGGTTCTTAACCAATTCATACGATACTTTCGCATTCAACATAAATTTTGACTGTACTTGTCCGTACGCATATTGAGGTGTGCTGGTATCATTGAAATCATACGACCCGTCGTACTGTGTTTGTTTCCCGAAGTAATAAGAGGTCAGGTTAATATTCAGCTTGTTTATCGGGCGATAGTTCAGATAGAAGCCACCATACGAGCCCGGCGTATACTTGTGCGTGCTGTTGCTATATGTTACGGGAAAAAGAGTAGGATCAACATACACCGAAGCAAGGTCTTCAGTTTCGGTTTTCTGTATCGTCACAAATGGTTTAAATTGAATTTTGTCACTAGGAACAAAATTTAAAGAGATGGTCGTTCCTATTTGCGTCGCTGTTGTCGGCATGTTGTTGAATTGTTGTGGTCCGGCAGTTTGAACTATAGCAGTGAGATTCTTGCCTTTCTGCTGGAAGACATCAATGTCCAATTGTATTTTGTCGGTGAGCTGCGACCTGTAACCTAACTCGATCATGTCGATGGTGAATAAGTTCAGATTTGTATTTCCCACCTGACCTCCACCGATGTTCAGAAAGTTATACCCGACAAATGAACCGCTGTTAGATCTGGTAAGCGCAGCGCGGATAAGGTTCTTTGTATTTAATTTGTAGGTAGTGGCAAATTCATAAGCAAGGTAAGCATCGTCAGGATCAGAGAATTTGTCGACGCGAAGGCCGGCTAAGACCCGGAGCTTTTTTGTGAAGTTCAAATCCGCTCGTAAATAACCAGCCGTTGTGGAAATTGTATTCTCGGCGTTGAACAAGCCGATCACACCCATATCAGGATTAATATAGTCACGGTCATCGAAACTAACTGTCTGGTAGCTTAAGCCTGGCGTTATAGTGTAATTTTCTCCGAGCTTGATGTTGTATTCTGCTACCACATCGCCAACGTTGAAGTCGTATTCAGCGTAAGGAACGTTAAAACGATCATCGATATTGTGACCTTTCAAATAGGACGTACGAATGTTCAGGTCATGAACCTTTGCGTTGAGGTTTACCGAAGAATTCTCCGTAAGTCCATCGATCAAAGGGTTTGAAATCCAAATCTTTTGGAAGGAAGCCTCCTGATGGGTTAACGTAAGGTCAAATACGATCTTGTCGGTTGCCTTGTACGTAAGGTATCCGTTAACACCCCACTTGTTTAATGATCTGCTAGGATCGGGATATTGCTTGTTGCGTGTAGCCGCATCGGGAATCATTGTTTCGAGAGGAAGATAATTTCCCGTGCCTTCATTATAATACTCACTATCAACCCTATTCCTGTTCTGAAAATTTCCTGACACCATCATGCTGAACTTGTCACCAAGTTGCTTTCCCACTGAGGCATTAGCGATGGCTGTACCTAAAGTACCCGCCTGAACATTGGCGGAAGCGATGGTTTTCGAATCACCTAATCGCTTTGTGATAATGTTTATAACACCCGTAACGGCATTTGGACCGAATAGCGGTGAAGAAGGTCCGCGTACGATTTCAATACGCTCTACGTCATTGATGTCTATTGATAGGGATTCCCAGTTCGTCCCACCGAGGCCGTGGTTAAATACCGGCCTGTTGTCGATCATAACCAGTGTATATGCGTTTGTCTTTAAGAAAGTTCCATTGGTTCTTGTGAGGTTTTCCATTCCTCGAATATGAATATCATACATGCCGTTAGCCTGTTCACGTACAACAACGCCAGGTGCAAGTCTTAGCGCTTCCATAACGGAAGTAGAACCTGATTTGTCTATTTCGGCCCTTGTTATTGTGTAGCTGGATAAAGGTGCATCAAATAATGTTTCGTCTTTCTTTGACGCCGAATTAATGGGCACATTCATTAATTCCTCAAGTGATAAATCATAGAGATCTTCTTCATTCGGCTGCTCCTGGCTGAAAGCCGGTGTTGCAAAAAGTAAAAGCAGTAAAAAAACCTTGTTAAATTTCAATTCCATAAGGGTACGTTTGTTCTGCCGACAAAACTATGCGCGCTCTTTCTCTGATAACTTTGAAAACACCTGCTAACCTTACACTAAATTGTTTATCTGTGTTCATCGAATAAAACGCCTATGGAATAATGATTTAACATGTTTCATTTTCGTCAATAGCTCCAATGGATTTATGTATAGCCCTTGATTTGGCTGCTTAGAATTTGATATGACAAAGAAGATCTCAATTCCTTTTGATTTTGTGCTTGAGCAACTTTATTCTGTAAATGTTGAAATAAGACCAATGTTTGGTTGCTTTGGTTTATATGTACATGATAAAATTGTTTTGATCTTAAGGAAAAGAAAGACCTCAACATCGGACAATGGTGTTTGGTTAGCTACAAGCAAAGAACATCACGCTTCGTTAAGGGACCTTTTTCCTTCAATGCGGTCGATTAAAGTATTTGGAGGCAAAGAAACCAATTGGCAGAATTTACCTGCTGATGCTAACGATTTCGAAGAGATGGTAATGCAAGCTTGCGAAATGATCTTGCGCGGAGACAATCGCATTGGCAGAGAAAGCAAAAATAAAACAGCTAAAAAACGAGGTAGAAAAAAAGGATCTAATTAAAGGCCGGCGCTGAAGATAACGTTTACACGTGTGTAGTAGACTGTCGTTTTTCCTTCATAACCCGAATCCGTTCCCACCATCAGCCAAATTTCGCCTTTGTTGTTGCTTCGGGCTATAAAAGGAGCGGCATTTGAGGCGCTGCTCCTGGTTATTAATGCGTAGTCCCCGTTGCCGTAGGGTACCGCAATATCGCCAAGCACGACTGCCATTTCTCCCGCGGTGCTTTGATTCCCTTTATCGACATTCAGTGCATATTGATTGTCCTGGATAACCTTTGTAGGCTCCGTCCCGGATGCACCGGCTTTCAGAAATACACTTTCACCAGGCGATCCTCCGATGCCGACGGATCCTTGTGGCGCATTTGAAGCCAATTCTACCTCAAAAACAATCGTATAATCGGTATTTGGCGAAAGGTTAGTGATCTTGCGCTTGATGAACATAAACAAGTCATCGCTGTGGTTGTTGCCAGAAAGCATCATTGACAGCTTATTTGCCCCGAGATTGGCAGGGCGCTCTATATATGCAAATTCTAATTCATACGAACTGGCGTCCGCGGCAGCCGGAAAGTCCGTAAAATCGGCCTCCCAGCTGTCCTGATTCTTGCTAAAATCAAAAGCATATGAAAAAACCATGATGCCGCTGCTGTCAGAAGACTCATCACATCCAAACAATCCGGCCAATACAATCAAAAAAGTAAGCTTTCCGCACGTCTTCATAATCGTCGTTACAATGCCATAGACACATTGTGATTTCCAAAAGTTGTAACCCAAAAAAAGGTCCCGGCCTAACGCATATTCGGCTATTCGTACACTAAATTTATAACACTTCCGTCTTAATAAGAAAACTCGGGTTTTAAAATTCCCGTTCTAGTATCACATCCAACTATAAGCTCATGCAGAATTCTACGCTCAATAATGGATTTCCGTTTCGGTCAGTGCTGAATCTCCGTCTGTTAATTGACTATTGGGAACGTGCAATTCTCAATGGTGAAGTACCGGCCTTTTCGAAGGAAATGCTCGATTATATCCACAGCGCTCCTGAATTACGCGCTCCGATTGAAGATGTTTCCCTTCTTGATAAACATCGCGCGTTTGTCAAATTTTTAATGAGTGCGGTGATTCCACCGGCAAGCCGTGATACGGACCGTGCTGCGGCAATACTTCCCTTTCAATTCAAGGCGCTTTACAGCACACCGGCCTTTGATAAAACCGTGGACTTTGATAAGATCTCTGAACAGGTTGTTACAAACATTCCGAATAATCATATGACACTTGGCAAGACCGTCAAAGCTTGTCTTATGATCCTGGAAAAATTCCATGGAGTGGATATGAAGTTCGAGAAACCAATTTTGTTCACGCTCCGAGATCCAGTCACTGGTCTTGATAAAATATATAAAGTCGATATCAATTCTGAATTTTGTGAAATCAAGGCGACAACTACCCCAAAGCCAATCGAAAGGAATGTCGTCAAATTTCTCATGGAAAAGGTGTATGATGTAGACTTGTGGCTGCAATACATACGTCCCGAAGATTATGAGTTTCATGGCTTCATGGTCTTTCGTTTGATCGATGTGACAGAGCAGGAAATGTTATCGTCTATTAAGTACGACTTGTTAGAGAAAAACGCAGTGACGAGGAAGGAAAGCTTCGCGGTCATTCAACAAAAACTTCGCTCACTTTTTGAAATACCTGAAATGAGACTCGGTATTGCTTATCAGGATCCAAGTAATAACCTAATTCTTAACAACGCATCCCCTGATTGCTGGAAAAGCCTTGCCACTCAACCGGCGAGCAACCGGCCGTGTGATGACTATACCGGATCAGTATATGAAAGAAGTTGGGTTGAGAAACGTTATGTCACTGTTGAAAATCTTAATGAATATCCGTTCCCGTCAAAAGTGGAGGAGAATCTTTTGGCGAACGGAATTAACAATATCCTGCTTGCACCACTTGTCGACGATGGCGAAACCATCGGGATGCTCGAACTCGCTACATCGACGCCAGGAAAATTGAATCCTATCAGCGCGAACAGAGTTGAGAACGTGTTGCCTATGTTCACCGCAGCGGTAAAGCGTGTAAGAGAAGAGATGTCAACCGAAGTACGCGCGCTCATACAGGAAGAATGTACGTCCATTCATCCAAGCGTTCAATGGCGCTTTTTCGAGGCGGGCGTAAATCTGCTGAACAAACGTAGACACGATGATACTGAGGCAATGGAAGAAATTGTCTTCAAGGACGTATACCCCATGTTTGGATTATCGGATGTACGTAATTCTTCAACAGAGCGCAATACTGCAATTCAAAAGGACTTTCAGCAAAATCTAAAGCTTGCGAAGGAACTGTTACAAAAGATCTATGCGCACAAGAAGTTGCCGATTGTCGAAGAGGTAATGTTCAAGACCGAGGAACAATTGCAAAAGATCAACCGGGGTCTTGCATCAGGAGATGAAAGCAGTATAATTGAATTTCTAAAGTCTGAAATAAATCCGCTGGTCGAACATTTTGAGGATGATGAGTTTCTTGAAAAACATATTCAAAGATATCGTTCACACCTTGACCCGGTATTTGGGGTAGTGTACAAACGCAGGAAGTCTTTCGAAGAAAGTCTTGCGCTGATCAACAAGATGATCACGAACCATCTCGATGAAGCCGAGGTCAGTGCACAGGAAATGTTTCCTCATTATTTTGAAAAGTATAAAACAGATGGAGTTGAATTTACTCTTTATCTGGGTAGCTCACTGGTAAAAGACAAAACATTCGATTCGTTTTACCTGAAGAACTTTCATCTGTGGCAGCTTATGACCATGGTGGAAATTCATCGTAAGATGGAAGTATTGAAACCCAGGCTTAAGAACAACCTGGACATCACTCAGCTGATCCTGGTTCACGACCAGCCCATATCTATTCGCTTCCGCCCTGATGAAAAACAATTCGACGTTGATGGGGCGTACGACATCCGCTATGAAATCGTCAAGAAACGGATCGACAAGGCCTACGTCAAGAATACAGGCGAGAGATTAACGCAACCGGGTAAGATTGCTATCGTGTATAACCAGGCGAAAGTTGAAGACGAATACAGACGTTATTTCCAGTACCTGATAGGCAAAAAGTTTATCACAAGCGATATTGAAGAATTGGAGCTTGAAGAGTTGCCTGGAGCCATCGGGCTAAGGGCTTTGCGGATTCAGGTCATCAGCGAAAGCAAACAAGACGTTGTTGGCGGTAAAGAGGACCTGCTAAAAGATATTGAGGAAGCGCTGCGACTGCATTAATATCTTGCATTGGTTCGCTATATTTAGATGTAACGCGCCAATTATGAGAAAGCTTGCCTATGTCTGGATAGTTCTTATCCTGTTCTCTTGTAAAGAAATCACCTTCAAGGAACCTCAGCCAAGAGGCAAAAAAGTTCTTAAAGAAATACCCAGGTCGCTCGGTGGCAAGTATCTCCTGACTGACGAAAAAGACGGTTCTACGGACACGCTAGTGATAAGTTCGAAAGGTTATTTGGTTGCCAGTGACAAGAAAGGCGATCAACTCGGCGACAGTCTTGTTTTGAAGAAGTACAATGGTTATTACTTCGTAAACATCAACGAAAATCCGGAATGGCTTCTCCGCGTAATCAAGCAGGAGAAAAATGGAGACCTCGTTTATATGACGATGGATGAACAAGGAGGCGCTTCATTTAAGGATTTGTTGACCAAGTTATCCAAAGAAATAAAAATAGATTCGGTAGAGATAAATGGTGAAAAGCTTTACCAGATCGACCCTTCGCCGAAGCAGCTTACAAAACTTATCGAAAAAGGGTATTTCAGAAAGACACTGAGAATGAAAAAGCTGAAGTAAATGATTTGCTTTTCAAGGCAGATCGCTCTTCCTCTCCTCTGTCGTAACCTGAATAGATTCCGTAATAAATGGCGAGGCCTGTTGATGTAATCTTATAGCCTTTCTGGACAGGATAAGAGACACTCCTAAAGAAATTATCGCACCAGTCCAGATTCCTGGAACGTATGAAATGAACCAGAAGTAATCGTACGATCCATGGAATAGAGTCGGTATAAGCAATGCCACCAGGCTTAGATAGAAGTTTTTTCGATGGGTGAATTTGGCCTTGCCGAGGAAGTAACCCATAAGTATTCCAAATGCCGCATGCGCTGGAACAGCTGTAAACAACCTGAGGATGCCAGTGGTGAATCCAAATTGAAAAACGTAAATGAGATTTTCCACAGTGGCAAACCCCATGCTGACAATGACGGCATAGACAATTCCATCAAAAGGTTCATTGAAGTTTTTATTGTTGAAAAGGATAAATCGCACAAAAACAAACTTGCTGAACTCTTCAATAAGGGCAACTTTGAAGAATGCGTTAAAGAATTGCTGGATAACGTCATCTTCTTTGGTAAGAATTAACAGGTTTACCGGATAACTTATTGAAATGGTAACAAGAGTGCTAAAACAGCCATAGAGAAAACTCGTAACGAGCAGGCTAAGCGGTTCGCGTTCATGCTTATCTTTTAGATAGATGTAAACCATTATAGCGCATCCTGGAGCGAGCGCAAGCGAAAGCAAAGTCAGAAAACTCATTCAGATAATTTGACGATTCAAGATAAAGCGAATTCGTCAGATTACCGTCGTTATTCCATGACGCTCTCTACTTTGTCCATTTTCGCATCGGTGTATTTGCCTGACGTCGCGTAAACAATTTTTCCTTCAGGGTCCAGAACGAAGAAGTAAGGAATGTCTTTTTTCTCAAAATCAAGGGCATCCTTATATGGCTTGAGCTCACCCTTGTAAAAGAGAACATATGGCAATAATTGAGGATCGATGTTCTTGAGCGCTTTCCTTTTGGCTGTTCCTGTTGCAGCCGCATTTACTCCAGTGAACATTGGAACAAAATATACATTGACATCATAAGAAAAACCGGCTAATACGCCGCTTGTCTTTTGGATGAATTTTTCAAACACAGGTTGAAACCATGAATTGAGTTCCTCTTCAGATTTTTTTGAATAAGCCAGTCCTAACAAAGTAAACTTGCCTTTTGTCTCTTGCGGAAGTTTAACTTTTTTGTCTTCTACAGTTTCAGCTTCCATATCCGGAAACATTTTTCCAGTAACCTGAGCCTTAACCGCAATGGATAACATAAGAGCAAAAACGACGCAACCTAAAGTTTTCATAACGCTGAGATTTGAAGTGAAATTACTAAAACCGTACCAGAAGGTAGCTTCGCAACATGCCATCGCAGGGAATTACGAGGTTATATAGCATTGCCGGGAGTTAAACTGCATTTTTCAAAGCATAGTATTCAATCCAAAAAAACATTCATGAAATAATATCCCGCAAAACCTGGAATTATTCGCGCCGTTAAGAAGCCTATGACAGCGCGAGATCATTACAAAAATCACCTGGCTCATTTTTATGCGTGGATGCTTGGTGATTTTGAAGAAAGGCAGAATACGCAACTGGATTTTTTTGCCAGGAATAATATCCGCCCAGGCTCCAGCAATGTTGCAATTGATCTCGGGGCCGGCAATGGATTGCAAAGCATCTCCTTGGCAAAGCTTGGGTTTAGTGT
>JGI10216J12902_100102052_pt1 | contig 10580 bp, 6 predicted proteins | sample KanNatreferecore_FD_12902 | JGI IMG/M metagenome (IMG submission 12902)
TATAGATTGCGTATTTGAAGTGGCGACCAAGTTCGACGGATGTCCCTGGGGGTTGTTCAAAGGAACTTTCCGGACGACGGCGTCTCTGGGTAGGATGCGCGAGTCATGGAAATCGTAAATCAGCTCTCCGTCTTCCTTGCGAACAAACCGGGCACTCTCGCGGCAGTCTGCGACGAACTGGCCAAGCACAAGGTCAATATTTATGCCCTGACCATTTCCGATACGGTGGATCACGCGGTCGTCCGAATGGTGGTGAGCGACTCACAGACCGCCATTCACCTGCTGGAATCGCGCGGGGCTCTGGTGGTGGAAAACAAGGTGCTGATGATCGAGAATTCGAATCAGCCCGGTGAACTCTCGAAAATCGCGGCGGCCCTGGCGAAGGTAAAGGTCAATATCGAGTATGCGTATTTTGCGACGCGCCCAGGCGACAAGCTGGGCTTGCTGATTTTGCGGGCAGGCGATACGAAGAAAGGCCTCAAGGCCCTGAAAGCGCTGAAGCCGAAGAAAAAGCGCTAAGTGTCTGAAGTGTTTCGCATCCACGGCGGCCTCGAGCTGCGTTTGAACGGGAGCGCGAGCGCGGAATCTGCATGACAAAACATCCTGTCTGGCCAGGCCAGGCTTATCCACTGGGTGCGACTGCAACTCCCGATGGCGTCAACTTCGCGGTCTTCGCGGAGCACGCCACGGGCGTCGATATTTGCCTGTTCGATTCGACTGATTCACCCAAGGAATCCGCGAAGCTACGGCTAACGGAGCGCACGGATGGAGTCTGGCATGGCTTTGTCCCCGGATTAAAGGCGGGCCAACTTTACGGCGTTCGCGCCCACGGCAGCTACAAGCCCGCGCAGGGACATCGCTTCAACGCCGCGAAGCTCCTGCTCGATCCGTATGCGCTCGCCATCACCGGCGGGTTCCAGTGGTGCGATGAAATGTTCGGGTATGCGATGGGTGAAGCTGAAGATCGTGATCTAAAGCGAGATCTTCGCGACAACGCGTGGGCTGTGCCGAAGTGTGTGGTCGTGGAACGCGAGTTCGACTGGGGTGACGATGCCCGCCCTCACACGCCGCTGGCCGACTCGGTGATCTACGAGGTTCACGTGAAGGGCTTCTCCAAGCTGCACCCCCTGATCCCGGAGAGCATTCGCGGAACGTACGCCGCTCTGGGGACGGATGTGGCGATCTCTTATTTCAAGCAAATCGGAGTAACGGCCATCGAGCTATTGCCGGTGCACCAATTCGTGAACGATCAGTTCCTCGAGGAACGAAAGCTTTCGAACTACTGGGGCTACAACAGTATCGGGTACTTTGCCCCGCACGCGGGGTATGCCACCAACAAGCTCGGAGGGCAGGTAGCGGAGTTTAAGTCGATGGTCAGGGCCCTGCACGCAGCGGGTTTGGAAGTCATCCTCGATGTCGTTTACAACCACACTGGGGAAGGAAATCATTACGGCCCGACGCTTTCATTTCGCGGCCTCGACAACGCGAGCTACTACTGGCCGGTGCCGGACGATCCACGGCACATCATGGATTTCACGGGTTGCGGCAACTCGCTGCATATGACGCATCCGCGCGTGTTGCAGTTCATGATGGACTCGCTGCGCTACTGGGTGACCGAGATGCGTGTGGACGGGTTCCGCTTCGATCTCGCTTGTACACTCGGACGCGAGCCGAACGGCTTCGATCGCGGCAGTTCCTTCTTTGATATTATCCGGCAGGATCCGGTGCTCTCGCAGGTGAAGCTCATCGCTGAACCGTGGGACGTCGGCATGGGCGGCTATCAAGTGGGCAATTTTCCGGAGCCATTCGCTGAGTGGAATGGCAAGTATCGCGATTGTGTGCGCGCCTATTGGAAAGGCGACAGCGGCATGATCGGAGAACTGGCTGCTCGACTCACTGGCAGCAGCGACCTGTTTCAATGGGATGGTCGTCCGCCATGTTCGAGCATCAACTTCATTACTGCTCATGATGGCTTCACGCTTCAGGATCTGGTGTCGTACAACGACAAACACAATGAAGCGAATGGTGAGGGGAATCGCGACGGGGACAATCACAACCGCTCGTGGAACTGCGGGGCAGAAGGCCCGACGGAAGACGAAAAGATCAACTCGTTGCGCCGTCGCCAGCGCCGCAACTTCATGGCGACGCTGATCCTGAGCCAAGGGGTGCCGATGATCACCGCCGGCGACGAATACGGCCGATCCCAGAATGGCAACAATAACGCGTACTGCCAGGATAACGAGTTGAGCTGGCTGGCGTGGAATCGAACGGAGGAACAACGGCAGTTCGAAAAGTTCACCGCGCGCCTCATCACGTTGCGTCGCGAACATCCGATATTCCGACGCCGCAAGTTTTTCTCCGGGCGCAGAATTCCGCGCGCCAAGGTGAAGGATATCATCTGGCTCGATGCGGACGGCACGGAAATGGAAGACTCGGACTGGACGTCGCCCTATCTCCATTGCCTGGGCGTGATCTTCGTCGGCTTTTCGTCCGATGTCCGCGATCAAAGGGGCAAGCCGCTTGAAGACGATACCTTCATGATGCTTTTCAACGCGTATCACGAAGCCGTGAAATTCGTGCTTGGCGGCCAGCAGGATGTGGCTTGGGAATGCCAGCTCGATACTCGAATGGAAGATGGCTTTCTGTCTTCGCCGTCGCTTCATCAAGCAGGCGAGGAATTCGAGGTTGAAGGTCGCTCGCTTTCCCTGTTCCGCCTCAGCGCTGGTACCATTGAAGCCGCCCGAAGCGCCGCTTGGAAACCGCGCGAGCACATCGGTCCGCAGGGTCCCTGATTTCCTCAGCTTTAGTGGCCACCAAAAAATTTTCGAAATGACCGGAGCAATCCCGAAGTAGTCGGCGGTTGGCGCTTGGATTCCGTTCGCTGTGTAATCGGCCGACCTTGATGTAGATGACAGGTTCGGTGCGGAATCCGCGTCTCAGGAAGCGACACCGAATAAGCTGCGTTGATACGGGCGCAACCATCCGTCGCCAGTTCATTGGAGACAGCGCACACGTCGCAATGCCGCAAGGATGGAGCCGGTAGCGACTTTGCCGGATAGCGTGCGGGAGCAGCGGCCATGATGTCGGCCCAAATCGGAAGGGCGAGTGCCGCTCCGTATCCACGGCTCACAATAGTCTTTGGTTGATCGAGTCCCACCCAAACTCCGCAGGTGAGACTGCTCGTATAGCCAACGAACCATGCGTCCAGATAGTCATTTGTGGTGCCCGTTTTCCCTGCGCACGGTTTGGAAAAGCCTTCGGATTTCACCGTCGAAGCCGTGCCTCGCTCCATCACCTTGCCCATGGCTGATGAGGCAAGCCAGCACACGCCGGGGTCAAGTACCTGCGGCGCAAGGTGAGGCGCACGATAGATCGTCTCGCCCGCTGAATCATCAATGCGCTCAATGATGTATGAATGGCGACGTGTGCCGAGATTCGCGAGCACGGTGTAAGCGCTCGTTAATTCGCTCAAGGTTGATTCGAAAGCGCCGAGGTAGATGGAAGGCTGTTTCGGGACGTCCTCGAAACCCGACGCACGAGCGAAACGGAGAATGCCATCGAGTCCGGCGAGTTCACCCACGCGGACACTGACTGTGTTGCGGGATTGAATGAGTCCTTCGTCTGCAGCCATCAGACCCTTGAAAGTGCCATCAGAGTTTTCGGGGTGCCAATCCGCTGCGCCCTCGACTTCGCCCCGTCGAATCGGGCCATCGTCAATCGTCATGCCTGGAAGCATGCCGCGTTGAAAGGCGGCCGCGTACACAAACGGTTTAAATGTGGATCCAACTTGCCGGCGGGATACGCGCGCGCGGTTGAACGGGCTCTCGCCGTAATCGCGCCCCCCAACGATTGCCCGAACGCCACCATCACGTTGATCGATGACCAGGGCAGCGCCCTGCAAATAAGGAGTTCGCGTCTTCTCTTCATCGGGCAGCGACGCAAATGCGGCTCGCTTTGGGTGATTGTAACCGGCACGTTGCTCGACCTTTCTCAGATTGGCATCGACGGCTTGTTCCGCGGCTCGCTGTAACACCGGATCTATCGTGGTGTAGATCTTCATTCCGCCATCCGCCTGCTGTTCGTCGGACAGTAGAATCTCCAAATCCTCGCGCACGGCGTCCAATGCGTAGTTCTCCTGCAATTGCAATCGCGGCCGCTTGCTCAAAGCAATCGACGACTTCTTCGCGGCCTCCCCTTCCGCAAGGGTGATTTTCTCGAGCTTCACCAGGCGATCGAGGACTTGATCGCGCTGGCGCAATGCGCCCTTCCAATTCTTGCGTGGGGAGAAAGTGGTTGGTGCGCGAATGATCCCAGCCATCATGGCCGATTCGGCGAGAGAGAGATCTTTCGCGTGTTTGCCGAAGTAAGAGAGGGACGCGGTTTCGATTCCGTATACGCCAGCGCCAAAATAAATTCGGTTCATGTAGTGCTCGAGCACTTCGTCCTTGGTGTAGTGCTGCTCGATGCGGATCGCGACAAAGGCTTCGAGTAGTTTGCGATGTACGTTCTTGCCGCCCAGGGGGAAGGTATTCCGGGCAAGCTGCTGCGTCAGGGTTGAGGCGCCCTGCTTTGCGGATTTCGCCGTTACGTTCGCGACGACGGCCCGCACCACTCCAAGAGGATCGACTCCGCGATGTGAATGAAATCGCGTGTCCTCACGCGCAAGCAACGCATCAACAAAACCAGGCGCCACCTCGCTCCCTTTCACCACCACTCGATTTTCGCCCTGGAGCCGCGAATACAGAACCCCGTTCATGTCGTACACGGTCGATCGTTGAGGAATCTCCTTCACCAGCGAAATGTCGAACGTCGATGCCCAGAATCCGTAAACCATTACCACTGCGACGATCGAGAGGAATCCGAGAAAGACCGTCCAAACGAACCAGCGCTTCCACGGGACGTGAGAGCGCGGTTTGTTCTTTCGGCGTGAACGGGTCTTGGTCTTGGGCACGGACGGCGGGAATAGAGCGAAGAATGAGCCAACGCGCGAATGGGATTCGCTCGGCCCTATTTCAGGCCTCTGTCTTCCTAATCGACTACGAGGCGACGCCAGCGGTTTCCGCGTGCTGGAACCAAACCGCTTTCCAGCCGGTGTAGTAGCCTGACGGGCACGTGATTGCCGTCGATACCGAGGCGTGGAAGAGCTTGCAGATGCCAGGCGTGTTCCTGAAAGAGATTGCCGTTGCGTGTAGTGACTGCGGTGAGGTAGTCGCACTCCCTCGCGAGGGTGAATTCGCGAGCACCGACGGCATCGCGACCGCCGAAGGGATAGGCGAGATGCTGGATCGGCTTGCCCAGACGCGCTTCGAGTTCCGCTTTCGCGTCGATCAATTCCCCCTCTAGTTCCTCTTCGCTCAGTTGGCTCAGGACATGATGCCCCACGGAGTGCGCGCCGATTGTGACATGGTAGTCCGCAGCCAGCTGGGTCAGTTCGCCCCAATCCATCATCAGGGAGGATGTACGTCTCATCGGGTCTAATCCCTTGATGCGGCAGATTTCCGCAATCAATGCATCCCGGGCTGCGGCTCCCTGTGAGCGAATGAGTGACGCGATTTCTACGAAGGCCAAGTCGCGGGCGTCAACGGAATCGTACGACCATGAAAGCGCCTCGCCGCCCCAGGTGAACTCGAGGGAACTTCCGGCGAGAATCGCGTCTTCCAAGGTGTACCACCAGGCGCTGGCGGTCCGGTTGATGAATCCCGTCGTTACGTTGACCGTGAACGAAAAGCCGAATTCGCGGAAAATCGGGAGCGCATCCATTAAATTATCGCGATAGCCGTCGTCGAAGGTGAAACAGATGAACTTTGGCCCGCGCGGAGCCCCGAGCCGGTTGCGAACCTCGTCGAGCCGGATGACGTCCAGTCCGCGTTTCCGAACCCAGGCCAGAATCGAACGAAGCGATTCCGGCGTCAGTTCAAGAGCACGATTATCCCGTATGATCGACTTCTGGCTTTCCCTGACGATACGGTGCATCGCAACAATGCAGCCAATCCCGCCGAAGACGGGACGTGCCAGAGAAGAGACCAAGTCTTTGAATTGTTCGTTCAACCTGTGCAGGGCCATCGAGGTTCTTTACAGATGTCCTCTCGATGTGGGAAGTACGTGCGGGTCACAACGGACTCTTTCGATATTGAAATCAAAAAGGCGCGTTCATGCCGGAAATTATAAACATTTTACACGTTACAGAGATCTGGGATTTCTTGACAAGGCGCCTCGTCCGAAATTCAACGCGATGTGTTCCTTCTTCTGGAGCACTTCTACCCCGCTAGTCCGTATGCTGCTGGATTCACTCCGTCTGCTCCCGAGGATCGACGTGTTGCTGTCGACCTTCGGCAAGATTGAATGTCCAACCCTGCTCCGATTTCCCGTGAGCCTGGATTCGGGCTTTCTAGGCTGCCGCCTTCAATGATGGTAACGGATCCAACATCTCTGATCGGAGACCCAGGGGCGGAGGCGTGCGGGTTGTTATCTGGCGAATTATGCCTCGCGCACCTTGCCCACGTAATTGCGCTTCGCGAGCGCGCGGTCATGTCCGATGAGTCGAGTCGCATACTCGTGAGCGAACTGCTCGCACTACGCACCTCGGTTTCCTCGAATGACCTCGACGAAACGCTACGGCTGAGCACGGGATCGACGGCCGACTGGCTATACGCTGACCGATCTAGGTCGGAAGCGATGGGAACCGCTTTTGTACTGATGATTCGAAAGCGAGTGCTGCAATTTGCGCGTGGGCACCTTGCTTTTGCTGAAACTGCAGTTCGATTGGCTGATCAGCATCGGGACTTAGTCATTTCAAACACGTGCGGTCCGCTGGCTGGAAGTGTCTCAACCTTGGGCCACTGCCTATTAACTTTTGTTTATCCGGCGTTTCGTGACTTGGAGCGACTGCAGCACTGCTATCGAGGATTCAATTCCTGTCCGGCAGGAGTTGGTCAGCATGCAAATGGTGCGCGTTTGTCGATCGACCGTGAGTGTTTGCGGAGCTTGCTCGGTTTTGATGATACCCGGATACACACGAGCGACGCGTTGTGGCACGGCGATGGCCCGATTGAACTCATGGCTGCGATCGTGGCATTGCTCGTGAACTTGAACCGAATGACCGATGAGCTGCGATCGTGGAGTGTGGCGGACCGCGCGGTCGACGTCGCGTGGATCCGAGCGCTGACCAGTGGCCTGCTGGCGAAGGTGCCGATCCTGGCATCTCTCGGGAAAGACGTCGTAGAGAATCCCGATGGTTGTGTTTCAGTAGCGAAAGAACTTTGTGCCGCTCTGGATGGAGCTGGTCGGGCGATTGAATGGCTGACTTTGTTTGCGCAACGTAGCGCGGCGACTGTGGAGAGATGTCCTGTTGCTTCCGCCGTCTCCATTCACCAGACCGACATGGCCGAAGTGATCGTGGCACACAGTGGGATAAGTTATTCCGATGCCCAATTGATCTGTGGTGAGATCGAGCGGTTGGTCGCGAAGGGCGAAGTTGATTTAAGGACAATGACACCAGAGGCCTTGGAAATCATTTCTGTCCAGATTGTCGGCCGGCCAGTTCGGCTTGGGACCGCAATCCTACAGTCCGCCATGGTCCCTGCTCAAATGGTGTCTGCCCGGCGAGGGAGCGGCAGCGTGGCGCCCGAGCGCGTCGTGGGAATGGTCACCGAGTGCCGTGCGCGCCTTGTACGGGAGAATTTGTGGGTTTCGACTGCCAGGCAACGGCTGGAAATGTGCGAGACTCAGTTGATCTCGCAGGCCCAGAGGATTGCAGCTGGCTCTGATTAGAGAATCAGAAGTTTATATTTCCCAAGCTCGTCTTCGATTCCCGCTTCAGTCAGGTTCTTGAGGCGTGGCTCGCCGATTCGGGTGTAGTTGGCCACCTTGTCCGCCACGAATCCGAAGTCGGAGTCCCCACTTGTTCCATCGACGTCCCGAACAACGATTTTGCTGATCACAGCTGCGGCCACCTGGCTATCGACAAATGCGTTGGCGACGCCGGAAACGCCTTTGATGGTGACTGACTGGATGGTCTGAATTGTATCGAAATCAGTCAACGAATCAGGACGTTCATCCGTCCCTGCGAACACATTCGAGTCCACCATCCCTCCGGCCGTTATCGCTCCAATGTCGCCGTGCGCTTTGATCGTTGCATTGCTGATCAAACCGGCGACGGTGATGCTCCCAAGCCTTGCCGAAGTGAAAGTTTCGAGGTCGGCTTCGAAGTCTCCCCGCACGGTCTTGCTGCCCTGGATTTTCAGGGAGCTGAGCGATGGTGCTGCGATGGTATCGTTAGCGCCTGTGGTATCCCGCCAGTCAATCGCCTGCAGTGACTTGATCGCCTGCGACGATTCAATGATCAGGTCGGCGACCCGCCCAAGCTTGATCGAAACAGATTGAGAACTGTCTGGTGCACCGATCGTCAACCGGGAGTCCCCGCTCACATCAGCAAAAGTTAAGTTTTTGGCGCCACCAGCGAGGGAAACATCCCCCAAGTCACTTACGACACGGAAATCGACTTTGCCGATCGCGTTGGTGATGTCGACTTGGCTGAGGGTCGCGGCTCCATTAGCCGAGAGTTTGAGCTGGCTGGCAAAGGTGGTTCCACTCAGAAGCAATTTCGCCTGCTCGTCTCCCTCTGCTTCCTCACCTTCGTTCACTGTGATTTGGCCCGAGCCGGGGCCCTTGAGGGATATCTTGACCAGATCGTTCGTTACCGGATCGAGATAGTTGAGCTTTACGTTCGTGCGCTTTTCCAATCCCGAGTTCGGGAATTCAATCGTGCCAAACTGATTGGTCAGCACATGAAGGCTCCCATCGACGGAGACGTTGTCATCCGCGAAGAGTTCCTGCGCGCCAGAAATTGGAGTGATCTTCACCAGCAGACGGTAGTCATCCGCAGGGCCGTTGATCAGATCGAACGGCAGGGAGATCTTCGCTTTCAGTTCCGATTTCCCATCGGCTTCAATCTCGATTGCCTGACTTAGGCTGCCGAGGAGGAGCAAATCGTCATCCTGGAGTATAGTTCCTTCGGGATCATCTCCGCCCTCTCCATCTCTGCTGGAAAAATAGAAATCAACTTTAACTGATCCCGTGAAATCGGCGCCCCCGTTATTTTGTATGACAAACTTAATCTTTCCTCCTTCGCCGGGCACAAGGATGCCACTGAGCAGATCCTCTGTGACCGAGGCGATCAGGTTTGGGCGCAGCGTCACCGTAAAAGTATCAGTTACTGACTCCGTGCCGTCGGCGTTCATAACTGTGACCTGCACCGTCGCGAAGCCGTTTTGGGTAGGATCGTAAGTTAACTGGAGGCGGCCCGTGTTCTCATTCACAGACAGGTCGACGACGTTTGGATTATCGCCTTCGCCATCCAGGACGACTGCCTGGTATTTAAGACCTTGGATTTGTCCTATTTCGGCAGCTTCGATAGTCAGGCCAGTGATTCGGATGAGATTATCTTTACCCGGAGTCGGCGATAGTGTGGTGGGATTATTGTCCGGATCCGGGTTCATTTTTTGAACCGGGACGGCACCCAGGGCACCATCGAGATTGGCCTTCGGAAGCGCAGCGATCTTATCGATCACGTCCATTCCCTCGATGATTTGGCCAAACACCGTGAAGCCGCCGTTTTGATTATCCAGGTTGCTCGAATTGTCAGCGAGGTTCACGAACCACTCACTGCTCGCTGTATTCTCGTTGGTCCCGACTTTCGCCATGGCAATAGTGCCACGAAGGTTCGAGCGATCGGAGGAAAACTCATTGTGCACCGTACCGAACGTATCAATGTGCTCATCGAGGCTCTTTGGGTCCGTCGCGGAGAAGCCGCCGCCCTGCAGAACGAAATTTGAAACCGAGCGATGGAAAAACGTATCTACGAAAGCCGCAGCGGCATCGTCCGAACTCTCGAGATACCGCAGAAAGTTCTGCACCGTAAGTGGCGCCTCGTCGTCGAACAACTCGAGTTTGATCTGGGTGGGCTCAATGGTGCTAGTCGACGGATCGGCGTCATAATTGAGCGTGAAGGTGACGATGGTATGTCCGGGGTAGTCCACCAATGGATCGAGCATCTGGGATAGCTCGATTGTCTTACCCCCATGGCCGGCCCCGACGACGATATCGGCGATTGGGTTTTGAATGATGATCGCGGGGGCGATTCGGGATTCGAGGACCTCCAGGAAGGTGGGGCGGGTCATGGTGGAGCAGGGGATTGGCTTAAAAGAAGCTGTGCTAAGTTATTTGTAAAGTGACTCGATGAATCAGGCGGTTACTTCCTTCGCGACCACATCGTCGGTCGATGGCAGCGCAAATTGCTCGCCGCCCACAGATGTAAACGCCAGGGAGTTGGAGCCGACTTTAAAGGAGCCGAACTGCTGAGTAACAAAGCCGAAATGATCACCAGTCTCTGCGCTGCCAGCGACCGACCCGAGGATCTGAACCCTGGCGATGGTGGCAACGAATCCTGCGCGATCGATTGCGGAGACAATCAGTGCATCGTCTCCGTTTCCGAATTCTCCGTCGACGGATTCAACGCCGGCAACCAGGTCACTGGCTGTCCAGTTTCCGGTGACAAGAACCGACTTGATGGATGCGGCTCC
>JGI10216J12902_101363968_pt1 | contig 10580 bp, 9 predicted proteins | sample KanNatreferecore_FD_12902 | JGI IMG/M metagenome (IMG submission 12902)
AGGGCTGCACGGGTGATCCGCGACGCGGCCGTCAAGTCGGGGCGATTCGTTCGGTGCAGTTCCGAGTTTCCGTTCCTGCCCGGGCCGCAACGCGCCATCGAGTACGTCAAATCGGGCAAAGCGGGCCGTCTCCTGGAAATCCGTATGGGCTTCTGGCATGCGAGCGATATGGACCCGCAAAAGTCGATCAACTGGAAACGGCAAGCGAAGTTTTGCGGCGAGATTGGCGTCATGGGTGACCTGGGCATGCACGCGGTGCATGTCCCCCTGCGCCTCGGCTGGAAACCGCTTCGTGTTTACGCGCAACTCCAGAAAATCTATGCGCAACGCCCCGACGGCAAAGGCGGGATGGCGGCGTGCGACACCTGGGACAACGCCATGCTGCACACTGAAGCGCTTGTCCAGGGAGAGGAAGTCCCGATGCGCCTGGAGATGAAGCGCCTGGCGCCGGGAGAAACCAACACCTGGTTTATTGAAGTGCTCGGCACCGAGGGCGGTGTGAAATACAGCACGAAGGAACCGAAGACACTTTGGATTTTCGAGCGTGGAAAGGAACAAATCTGGCAGCGCATCGATCTCGGCCATCAAATGGCGTTTCCAACGATCACGGGCGGCATTTTCGAAGCCGGCTTTCCGGATTGCTTTCTCCAGATGTGGGCGGCGTATGCGGCGGAGCGCGCCGGTGTCCTCGGTGATCGGTTCGGCTGCGTGACCCCCGACGAAGCGGTCTCCAGCCACGAGCTGTTCGCCGCCGCACTCGAATCGCACGCCCGGAAGACGGCGATCGCTCTGGATTGAACGGAGCTTCGCGACGGTATCGGGCCGATCGGCCCCTCACTGTTTGGACGCCGGGTTGGTCGGTATCAAACCGTAACGCTCGAGCAGTTGCTGCGACGGATAAACCGCCCGGCTCTTCCTGGCTTCCGTTGCCTCGGCTTCGGCAATCTCGGCGGCACGGGCGGGCATTGGCCAGACCATGTCGCGACCGTTGCCAAAATTAAAATTGCTCGTCGTCGGAGAGACCGGACGCGGATCGCCGTCATCGTCCTTCCCGTCTTCATTGACCGAGTAGAGAAGAAACGTTCCCCCGATGTCTGGCCGGTAGCGAAGTTCGTTGCCGTCCATGAAATCCCGCGGCACCGAAGCGAGGAATTCGGGAACCAGCGTGGCCAGCGTGGGCGGCAATTCGTGGTGACGAAGCTGGTAGCGTTTGAGGGCGATGGCGGTGACGGCCATTTCCCTCTGGGTTTCGAGGCGGGCCGCCTTGACCGACGCCCTTTCGAGTGCCGGGGCCATCTGGGCCGCGAGAAAATACTTCGCCGAGCCGAAACGCTCACGTTGCCAGCGGGGATCGGAGTCAATCTTCTTCTGCGAAAGCGCCGTTGCGAGCGAGCCCGTGCGGCGGACCTGGCGCGGAACCTCCAGCGTCGTTTGAATCATCTCCAGATACCTGCGCTCGTCGTGGCAGGACCACAACCAGAGCCAGGCCGTTTCGCGCGCGAATGAACCGGCGGACAACAATGTTTTTTTGCCAAGTTCGAGCGCGTAGTCCGGCACATCCGAAGCGCTGGACGGCGCCGCCAGTGCGCTCTGAGTGCCGGGAGCGCCGAAGGATCCGGTGCTGAATATCAGTTTGCGTTCCGCGCTCGAACGGCGGAGGCGTTCGATCGTCTCGATCCCCACGGCTCGCTCCATCTCGATGGCGCGCTCCATGGCCTGCAAGAATTCCAGCGATTCCCACCCTTTGTGAAATCGCGCCAGTTGCTCGTCGGTCCAGCTCTCCGACTGCAAGGCTTCCCAGGTCGGTCCGATGGCGATGGCGGCGATGGCGATCCGAACGAGTTGTGAAATCACCAACGGTTCGTCGCGGACGACTTCGGGAAGCCGGAGGAGCGCGCCGAGATTTGCCGCAGCCTCGCTGAATTTGCCGTTGTGCAGATCGCAGAGCGTGGCGGCGGACAATCGCTGGGCAACCCCTTTGATTTTGGCGAGGTGGGGCAGCAACAGGTTGAAGCCCTGCTTGTAGTCCAGGTTGAAACTGAATTCGGTGCCACCGAGGAGACCGCGGATCTCTTCAAGGACGCGACTGTTCTGCTCCAATTCCGCGGCCAGGTCATTCCACTGATTGGTTGACCGGTCGGCACGAATGTCGGGTTCGCGCCATGTCACGCGCGCCCGGCCGGGAATCACAGATCGCATCGGTGCCAACGCTCCTCTTGCCAGGACGGGTCCGTCGCGAAATTGCCAGGCGGCCTGGATCAGGCCGCTGCTGGAGCGAATCGCCTCCACCGAAGGGCGCGGCGTTATTTCCTCCAGTTTGAGCCTTTCGCCTTTCGCGATGAGCGCGGCTTTGTAGGCCCGGAGCGCCCGTCGTCCGCGCAGGTTCTCGAAGGCGCCTCCAACGAGGGCCACGCCGGCCACGGCCACGAAAGCGATCAACCACCGTCGGGGCGTTTTGGCCATAGTGTTGGTTGGACAGCCGCAGGGCGGCGCTCTCACGATGCGCCGGGCTGCTTGAGAAAATAATTCCGCTGCTTTTCGGTGATCGGTTGCCCGAGTCTTTCGAGCACCTGCAACATGTCTTCCCAGACTTTCCGCTTGTCGGCGAGCCTTTCATCGCGAAGCAAGTAGGCCGGGTGAAAGGTCGGCATGACCGGCACGTCCCGAAACGTTTGCCAGTTTCCGCGCAGCTTCGAGATGCCCGTTGATTTTCCAAGCAGGCCCTCCACAGCCGTTGCTCCCAGCGCCACGATGATCCGGGGGCGGATGAGGTCGATCTGAGCGAGCAGGTAGGGCAAACAGGTCTTCATCTCGTCCTCCGTCGGTTTGCGATTGCCGGTCGGCTGGCCGGGCGTGTCCGGGCGGCACTTCAGGATGTTGGCAATATAAACCGTGTCGCGTGTAAAGCCCATCGTCCGAATGATGCGCGTGAGAAGCTGGCCGGCCCGACCAACGAACGGTTCGCCTTGCGCATCTTCGTCGGCGCCCGGGGCTTCTCCGACGAACATCAGCGGCGAATGGATGTCGCCGACGCCAAACACGACATTCCTTCGCGAAGACGCGAGGTGCGGGCATTTCTGGCAGGCCATCGCCCGGTCGCGCAATTCCGCCATGGCCGCTTCCTTTGCCTCCCGGCCCGGAGGCGTTGGGATCGGCGAAGCAGTCAAGGCATCAACAGATTTTTGTGCCGGCACTGGCGGTACCGCCGCCGACTTGTGCGACGCAGGCGCCGGCTTCGGAACAGATTCTGATCGCCCAGGCGCCGCGGGCGGAGAAGGAGGAATGGGCCGTCGAGGCGCGAACGCAGAAAGCGCGTCGAGGGTTTCTGCCGACAGCGTCACGAATCGCGCCCCCTTCGATTTCGTTTCTTCGAGGTGCCGGATGGCAGCGTCGAGCAACTTTTCGTAGCCGTCGGACATGCGGCTATGGTAACGGGAGCCTCGGAGCGCGCACGGAAAAATTATGCACAGGCAAGGGGCACTTCGGTTGAGGCGTCAGGACGCACCCCAATGGGTCCGTTGCCGGATCAAGGATTGTCAGCCCGGCGACGGCGGTTACAATGCCGGCATGACTCGACATTGCTGGAAATGTGGTACCGAATGGACGCTCTCCGGCCAACCCGGCCGCGGCGAAAGCTGTGATCGGTGCCGATCGGACCTGCGCGTCTGCCTCAATTGCATCAGCTTCGACGTCCGCGCGGCTCATCAATGCCGGGAGCGGCGGGCCGAGCCGGTCTTTGAGAAGCATGTGGGCAACTTCTGCGAATATTTTGAGTTCGCCCGCCGGGTGTTCGTCCCCAAACAGGAGGAGAATCCGCGCGAGTCGTCGGCGCGCGACACGCTGAAGAAGCTGCTGGGTGACTGACGGGGGATTTACCACTTGTCAGTCGGGTGCGCCAAACCTAAATTCTGCCCGTGCCGAAAAGAAAGTCGTTGTCGAACGAGGAATTCCTCCGCCGGGTCCGCGATTATCTCCCCATGGACGCAGCCATTTGGAACACGGACGCGGCCGGCCGGCCGGTTTCCTGCGCCACCGCCGACGGGATGGAGGAGAACACCTTTTATGTGTTTGATGCGGAAGCCGTGTTGGCGGCCAGCCACGCGATTGAAGAACTGGCGCTGGACGAGGCGACCGGTTCGCTGCTGGCCACGTTCCAGGACCTGAAGAACTTCGACCCACATCGCGACCGCTATTGGCAGCTTGCCGCCACGCTCGATGACGTGCGCGTGATTGGCCGGGGCCGAAAACGCGCGTCCCACGATCACTTGAAATTCATCCTCACGACGCACAAGGCACTCGTCCCTTTCTGGATGGTGCTCTACCAGGGTCGCCGGACCGGGGCGATGCTGGTTTGCCGGCAGGTTCGCGCGGCGCCGGTGTTCGAGCGCAAGCGATTCGTCGGGTTTTATACGTTGAACGGCGGGTTGGTCGCGCGAGTGGGCCGGGACCTGGAAGACATCCTGGCGGGCCGCGGTTCCGCTATGCGCGAGTTCGATCGCCTGCTCGCCCTCGACCAGGCGGCCAAACAGGTCAATCTCCGCTTCACCCGCGAGCAACAGGCCGTGGAAGCCGCCGTTCGCAGGCTGCAAACCGACGGCGGGCGTTATCAGTCACGCCATTTTGCCGCCGACTTTGAGAGGTCGCTGGCACGGCTGAGAGAGTTGAAAATGAAAATACCCGCTGGGGCAGGCGAAAATCTGGTGGTATGATCGAATTGGTTCAGTTCCCGTGGAGTCCCTTCTGCATCGTTCAGCGGCGCATTCTCGAATACTCCGGCGCGAAATTCAGGATTGTCAATATCCCCAACACCGATCGCCGGCTGGTCTGGAAGCTGACGAAAGGCCGTTACTATGAGGTGCCGATCATCCGGGACGGCCGTTCGGTGGTTTTCGAAACAAGCGGTGACACGCAGGTAATCGCGAAGTATCTCGACAGCAAACTCGCGCTTGGTCTGTTTCCGCGCGAGTTGGAGGGACCGCAGAGCATCCTCTGGCGGGTGATTGAGAGCGACATCGAGGGGCATGGGTTCAAGCTCAACGACGTTTATTGGCGCGAATTCCTTCCTCGGGCGGAAGCGATGGCCTTCATCCGTCACAAGGAGCGCAGATTCGGTCGTCATTGCCTGGATCTGTGGCGTCAGCAGCAGGCGCAGTTGCTGGACGGTTTCACGCAGGCTCTTCTCCCGTTCGAGCAAATGTTGATCGGGCGTCCGTTCCTGCTCGGGGACCGCCCGCGTTTTGTGGATTTCGACCTCTTCGGCATGCTGGCGAATTTCCTTTATTCGGGACACTACTCATTGCCGGCGGTTCATCCCCGTATAAAGAAGTGGCATGGCCGGATGGCCGAGGTCAAATGCGCGTATTTTTCGTGAAAAATTACATCCTCGACACCAACGTTCTCCTTCACGATCCCAACTCGATCCTCAGTTTTCAGGACAACAACGTCCTGATTCCCATCGAGGTCATTGAAGAGATCGACCGGTTCAAACGTGAATCCACCGAGCGGGGCCAGAATGCGCGCAACATTTCGCGCACGCTCGACGGCCTGCGCAACCAGGGCCGGCTCAGTGAAGGCGTCAATCTTTCCAACGGAGGCCGGCTGCGCATCATTTTTCAAAACAAGAATGGCAACGGCAACATCACCATCGGTGACAACACCGTGGACAGCCGCATCGTCGCGCTCGCCATCGAGATCCAGAAGGCCGCTCCCAAAAGTCCCACCATCCTCGTCACGAAAGATATCAACCTGCGGATTAAAGCTGACGCGTTGGGCCTGCAGGCGGAGGACTACGAATCCGACCGCGTCCTCATCAAGGATCTTTATACGGGCATGTTCGAACTGGCCGTCAGCGCGGAGAAGATGGCCGCGTTTCGCGCCAACGGCGAACTCGACCTCAACGGCGGCGGCGCTCACTTCCCGAACGAATACTGCACGCTCACCGAGGAAACCAATACCAAGCGCACCGCGCTCACCAAAGTTGATGCCTCGGGTGAAAAGCTCGTTGCGATCATCGACTCGAAAGAAGGCGTCTGGGGCATCAAACCGCGGAACCGCGAACAGCATTTCGCCTTCGACGCATTGCTCGACGACCGCGTAAAGCTCGTCACGCTCATGGGCAAGGCGGGGACCGGCAAGACCTTGATGGCCATGGCCGCCGGATTGAAGCGGACGGTGTTCGACCGCGAGTTCCGGCGTCTGGTCGTCGCGCGCCCGACGATTTCCATGGGCAAGGAACTCGGCTTTCTGCCGGGGTCATTGGAAGAAAAACTGAATCCGTGGATGCAACCGATCCACGACGCGCTCGAGATGCTCAGCGATTTGAACATGGGGCACGAGCATCGTCGCAGCACTGACCTGATGCGATCCGGCAGCATCGTGGTCGAGGCGCTCAGTTACATTCGCGGCCGCAGCATTGCCAACCAGTTTATGGTCATCGACGAGGCGCAGAATCTTACCCCGCTCGAGGTCAAAACGATCATCACCCGCGTCGGCCACGGCACCAAGATCGTCTTCACCGGAGATCCGTACCAGATCGACAACCCCTACGTGGACTCGTCGTCGAACGGCTTCAATTACATCATCAGCAAATTCCGCCCGGAACCGATCGCCGCGCACATCGAACTGCAAAAGGGCGAGCGATCGGAGCTGGCGGAACTGGCGGCTAATATTCTTTGACCGCGGCCGAGGGTTTAGGCGTGCCGGGCTGATTGGATTTGCGCGCAACGGAATTCCAGCGACAATGCCGCCATGATCATTGGCGTGCCCCGGGAAATCAAGGAACAGGAATATCGCGTCGCGTTGCTGCCGTCCGCCGCCTACCAGCTTATCAAACGCGGACACCAGGTTGCGGTGGAACGCGGGGCGGGCGCCGGCGCCGGTTATCCGGATGCCGATTACGAGCAAGCCGGCGCGAGGATGATCGATGACCACGCGGCGGTCTTCGCCGAAGCCGATTTGGTGGTCAAGGTGAAGGAGCCGCTTCCCGCCGAGTATTCACTGCTGCGCAAAGATCAAATTCTGTTTACCTACCTGCATCTTGCCGCGAATCGCCCTCTCATGGAGGTCCTGCTGAAGTCCGGGGTTACGGCGCTGGCCTACGAGACCATTGAGGTGAATCGGCGACTGCCGTTGCTCGAACCGATGAGTGAGATTGCCGGGCGCATGTCTATTCTTGTCGGCGGATATTTTCTCGCGAAACATTTTCGCGGCAGTGGCGTGTTGCTCGGCGGCGTGCCGGGCGTGCTGCCGGGCAAGGTCGTCGTGCTGGGCGGCGGGGCGTCCGGCATCAATGCCGCGCGGATGGCCACCGGAGTGGGGGCGGACGTGACGATCCTGGAAGTGGACCTCGAACGGATGCGGTTTCTCGACATCACGCTTCACACCGCGCACACGCTCTATTCGAGCGAGGCCCATTTGATGGACTTGTTGCCAACGGTCGATCTGCTCATCGGCGCGGTGCTGCTTCCCGGCGCCAAGGCCCCAAGGCTGATCAATCGCCAAATGCTGCGCCGGATGCGGCCCGGCAGCGTGTTGGTGGACATTGCCATCGACCAGGGCGGCTGCGCCGAGACGTCGCGACCCACCACGCATCACGATCCGGTGTTCGTCGAGGAGGGAGTAACTCACTACTGCGTGGCCAACATGCCCGGCGCTTATGCCCGCACGGCCACGCAGGCTTTAACCAATGTGACCTATCGCTACATCGAACTGCTCGCCGATTTTGGTTTGTCCGATGCGTGCCAAAAGCAGCCGGCGCTTCTGGGCGGCATTAACGTGATGGCCGGGAAAGTCACTTGCAAAGCCGTTGCGGAGGCGCACGGGACGCCCTATTCCGCGCCCGGCATGTCATAGGCCGCCGCGGTCGTTCACTCATTGCCTGAACGACCGTTTGCAGTAGGGGAACCGCGTGGTTGAAATGCGCCGTTATTTGCGCGACCTTTTCGACGTGAAAGCCCAACGAAGGATCCTCGGTCCGTTGCTCGTGGCCGCAACATTCCTCGTCGCCGAATTGCACGCGTCCGCGGCTTATCAGCGCGTTCAATACCGCTATGGAGGCAACCGCAGGAGCGGTCCGCCACCGTCCACCAACGAGACCATCAAACCGAAACCGGCCGAACCGGCGGAAAGGCCGGTCAAGTTCCGGGATCTGCCCCTCAACGCAGAGTTCTATTACGTCGCTGACAAAGAGCGGAAACTATTCCCATGGAAGAAAATCTCCGCCACACAAGCGCAGTCCGTTGTTACGCCATCGAATCCGAAAGCGGCTGTCGCGACCGTCCCCATTGAATCATTGGTTATTATGAAGGGCCCGAATCAGAGCAAGGACCAGCCTGCAGACAAGAAAGGCGGTGAGGGAAAGAACAAGTCTTGAACCGACTGCGATACGCTATTTTGCAGATGACCTGCCAGTGCGCCGGGCTGTTTTCGGTGGCTCGTCCGACATCAAGGGTTCTCCAGACTGGGTGGGTCCGGAGTCGCGGTGGCGCTGCCAGTGGATGGCAAAGCGGGACAACTCTTCGATGGTTTTAAGGTTCAGCTTTTTTTTGATGTTCTCGCGATGTGAGGCGACGGTTTTCACGCTCAGATGAAGGCGGTCCGCGATTTCGTGGGTGGCATAGCCATCACCGATCATTTGGAACACCTGCAACTCGCGGTCGCTCAACTGCTGCGGCACGGTTGCGATTTCACCTTCGGGCAGGTTGCCGCCGAGGCGGTTGACGATCGCATCCCTGACTTTCTCGCTCAGATAGATCTGGCCGCACAAGATCTGGCGGATTGCCCGCAGCAGCACTTCCGGTTCCTCCTGCTTCATCACGTAGCCTTTGGCGCCGGCATGCAGACTGCGTTCGGCATACAGGGCTTCGTCATGCATGGACAAGACGAGCGTGGGCAGTTTCGGATGACGCACTTTGATGTCCTTGATCAGTTCGATGCCACTGGTGTCGCCCAGGGCGATGTCAACGACAGCGAGGTCGGGCCGCAACTTCTCGAGCGCTTCCAGAGCGGCGGGAGTGTCGCGCGCCTGGCCGCAGACGATTAAATCGGGTTCTCCATTGATCCTTTGCGCGAGGCCTTCGCAAACAATCGGGTGATCGTCCACCAGCAGAACTCGCCGCTTGTCGCCGGTTGCGTCCGGTTGTTTGTCGCGGGCGCGTTTCATCATGCTCCTCCCTCTCGCTGAGACAGTGTGCAAGTCATGATCGTTCCGCCTCGGTTCCGTGGCGCAAAATGAAGTTGCGCGCCGATGGTCCGGGCCCGGTAGTTCATGTTCTCGAACCCCGTTCCAGAGTTCTCACGCGCGCCCCTGGAAAGTCCGCGACCGTTGTCTCCGACGCTGAGAACGATGACCCCGGACTGTCGGCTGAGCGAGACGGTGATCCGCGTGGCTTTTCCATGGGTAATGGCATTGTGAATGGCCTCTTGCGCGATGCGATAGAGATGAACGGCCGTTTCGTGGTCCCGAATGAAGATGCGGTGCGCACTCTCAAACCGGCAGGATATCGAGAACATCAACCGGATGGAAGACGTTAACTCTTCAAGCGCCGCCATCAGCCCCACCGTCCCCACCTTCACGGGGTTGAGCCCGCGAGCTATCTGGCGTGCCTGAACGGCGGTCTCGCGGGAAAGCTCGGCGATCCGGGCTGCCGTCGCGGTTTCGGGGAGAGATTTCCTGCCGAGCCTGGCTTGCAAATCGCTGGCCATGTAGGCGATCCCGGCGAGTTGTTGGCACAAACCGTCGTGCAAGTCCTGTCCGATCCGCTGCTGTTCGCGTTCGCTGATCTCGATCAACCGGCGTTCGGCGCGTCGGCGTCCCATGACTTGTCCGATCTGGCTGCAAATGTCCCGCAACAAGTGCAGCAGATGTTTGTCGGGCGGCAGCACCTGGCGGCTGAAAATGGCGATCACCGCAAGCACTTCCTGGTTCAGGCGAATCGGGAAGGCAAACACCGTGCGCAGCCCGCACCGGGTTGCGATCGCGCGTTGAAAGCCGGGCTGCCGGTTGACATCGGTAATCCACAGCGGTTTGTTGCGGGCCCAGACGGCGCCGGCGATTCCTTGCCCGCGCACGAAGACTGCGTGCCTCGCTACTCCGTCGGCCCCCTGCAACCGCTGTTCCACAGGGTGCCACGTTTGTGTGCAGCGCAGTACGTTTGCCAATGGATCCACTCTCCAGAGTTCGCCCCAGTCGCAATCGAGAGCTTCGCAGAGTGCTTGAAAAATCTTGGGGCTGGCTTCGGCCACTGTTGAGGACTCGCCCAATGCCTGCGTGACGGCGTGCTGGGCGCGCAGTCGCCGTTCGGCGCGCTGTTTCCGGGTGACGTCCTGCGCCAGGAGCAGGAACTTCCGCCGCCCACTCGACGGAATCAGCGCAGCGTCCATCTCGACGTCGATCGACAGACCGCCTTTCTTTTGCTGCCGAAACACGGGGCTGGGATGGCGTCTCGCGAAAACCCCGTGGACGCACGCTTCCTGACAGAACGCCTGCACCCGCGGGGCCTCCCGGGGCGCGCCCAGATCGGTGACCGTCATCCGCAGGAATTCGTCGCGCGACCAGCCGTAGTGGCGGACGGCCGCCTCAT
>JGI10216J12902_104058925_pt1 | contig 10578 bp, 10 predicted proteins | sample KanNatreferecore_FD_12902 | JGI IMG/M metagenome (IMG submission 12902)
CAGAGAGTACTGCATTACAATGCGATTTTCCGCAAGGAGTCGCCAATGCGCATCCTCCTGTCGATGCTGATCGCGCTGGGGACGGCCGGCGTCGGAACGCGCGAGGTTCTGGCGCAGGCCGATCAACCGCCTGTCTTCCGGTCGGGTGTCGAAGTGATGGAAGTGGACGTGACGGTCGTGGACGCTCAGGGGATGCCGATCCGCGACCTGCGCGTGCCTGACTTCACCGTCACGGTCGACGGGCAGCCCCGGCGCGTCGTCAGCGCGGAGTTCATCTCCGACAACGCCGGCGCCGGCACGGCCCCAACCGCCCCTCGCGATCCCCACGTATCGAACAACACCGATCGACGCCCGGGCCGGCTGATCATGTTGGCCGTCGATCGCCACAACATCGATACCAGCGTGCTGCGCAGCACGACGGCGGCGATCAAGCAGTTCATCAACGGTCTCGCTCCCGAAGATCGGTTGTCGCTCATCACCGTTCCACCTCCAGGTCCGTACGTGGAGTTCACGACCAACCACGCGCTGATACTCGAGGCCATCACGCGCATCGTCGGATCCGACGATCGGCCGGATTCGAGGTTCAATATCAGCGACACCGAAGCCATCGCCTTCGACAGCCGCATGAACCCGATGATGGTGCAGCGCGTGCTGTTCCGCGTGTGCGGCGATACCGACCCGAACACGATGTCGCAGTGCGATCGGGAGGTCGAGCAGGAGGCGGGGACGCTTGCCGCGCATATCCGGCAGCAGACCACCGAATCGGTGTCGTCGTTCGCCGCGCTGATCAAGAACATGGGCGATGTGCCGGGCCCGAAGTCGCTGATCGTCCTGTCGCATGGGTTGATGCTCGAAGGAAGTCAGGGCGAGGTGACGGCGCTGGCCACCCTCGCCGAGGAGTCGCGCGTGAACATCAACGTGATGATGTTCTCGCCGCCGATCGGCAGTGCGGCGCTGGCGCGCGCGTCCGAGACGCCCTCGCAGGATAGAGATCTTCGTGAAGGCGGCCTCGAGGCGCTCGCGTCTCGCTCGCGCGGCACGCTTTTCCGCGTCGTTGCCAATCCGCAAGCTGTATTCACTCGACTGAAAAACGAGATCTCCTCGTATTACCTGCTCGGAGTCGAACCCGCCGAACGCGACCGGGATGGAAAATCCCATCAGATACGCGTGCAAGTGGGGCGGAGCAACGTACAGCTGCGCGCACGCCGTCAGGTGAAATATACGGTGCGCACGCCGAATACCTGGTCGCGCGACGTCGTGATGGGGCGCGTATTGCGGTCGCCGTCGGCGAATACGGAACTGCCGATGCGCCTGTCTTCCTACACCTTCCGCGACGAAGCCGCCGGCAAGGTAAAAGTCATTCTTGCAGCCGAAATCGATCCCGAGAACATGCAGAAGGAACTCGATCTCGCGATTGGCTTTGCGGTATTCGATTCCATCGGCAAGGCGGTGCTCAGCGGTCAGGAACGGAAAATCTACTCGGCCAATACGGACCTGCCGATTCGCTACGAGATTGCCGTGGGCGTCGAGCCGGGCACCTACAGGGTGCGGCTGGCGGCGGTCGACCTGGCCGGCAAGAGCGGCAGTGTGGAGCGCGAAATTGTCGCGTTCGGCATGGCGAATCACGAGCTGGCCATCAGCGATCTGATTCTCAGCTCGGTCCGGCAGGGCAAAGCCGGGGACCTGCGCGCGCCCGTGGTGCTTCGGGTGGCAGACGGCCTGGTCGGGACCTACACGGAGATTTACACCAACAAACCGGGAGCGCTCGACGAGGCGGACGTGGTGTTCGAAGTCGCCGACAGCGCCGACGGTCCGGCGTTGCAGAGCTCGCTGGCCGACCTCCGCGAGCGCGCAGATCGCACGTCGATTACGGCGCTGGGTGTGATGCCCGTTGCCGCGCTGCCGCCAGGACGCTACATCGCGCGGGCGGTAATCACGCGCGAGGGAAAAAATATCGGAAAGCTGACCAGGCCGTTCGAAGTGCTCCCAGGCTCAAAGGGTGCGACAGGTGCGACAGGTGCGACAGGTGCGACGGGTGCGATAGGTGCGTTGGGTGCGACGGGCGTCGCGGGTGCCGGCGGGCGAGCCTCCACGACCGCAGGTGGAGGGGGCTCCTCGATCACTGGCGGCAGTACGAGACCAAGATTGCCGCGGCTCGCGGCCGCAGCGGCGTCGTCAGTCAGCGCTTCGCGGAGTTTCAGCGCCTGCGTCAGCAGCGCCCGAGCCGTGCCGGCCTCTCCCAGGCACAGCGCACGGCTGCCGAGTTGGTGTAGCGCCCAGGCTTCGGCGGATCGATCGCCGATCGCCCTCGACGCGTCCAGGCTGCGCTCGAGAGCGGTGCCCCACGCGCCCCATCGTGCACCGGCAGCGAGCGGGCCGTCGAGGAGCCGGCCAAGATGAAGGACCTCTCCTGACCGCCTGGCGTCGGCAGCGTCCTGCTGCACCCGTAGCAGTGCCTCGGACTCCTGGAGCAGGATGTCGTCTTTCCGGGCGTGACGTTCGGCCCACCCCGAGAAATAGGTGATGACGCGACTTGCCCACGGCTTGAGATCGTCGCTCCTTCGAAGCCTGTCGGTGACGCCGTCCGCCAGACGATAGCGCCACTGGCTGCGGACGATGAGACCCCGACGCACGAGCGCCGCCAGCGAGGGCTCGACGTCCGTGATTTCGGCGATGCCGGCGATGTGCAGCGCCGGCAGTGACACCCCGGGCACCGACGCCAACGCCAGCAACGCGCGCCGTTGCTTGTCATCGACAGACGCCATCACGTGTTCAATGAGGCGCTGCGTGACGATGCGATTCCACTCGACGGCCGGGATCGTCTGTTCGCGGATGAGCGCGGCGGCCTGACGGATGCGAAGTGGACTCCCTCCGATGGCGGCACAGAGACTCTCGGCCTCGGCTCGCTCCGCAGCATCGAGCGAACGTTCGATCTCCCGCTCCAGCAGCGAAACCGCCTCCTCTGACGGGAGTCCCTTCAGCGCAAGGCTATGCACTTCGCCCCACAGGCGACGCGCCCGGGTCGCGACCACAAATGCGCAGCGAGGGGCAGTGTCGAAGAGCTGTTCCAGCTCATCCTCTGCCAGGTGTACATCGTCGATGAGAATCAACGCCTGCTTGTCTTGAAGGGCACGCCGGATCTCGGCCTCGGTTGGCTTCGAGAAACCGCCCGCCTCGTAGAAGCCTTCGAACAAAAGCTGCTGGAGATCGACGACCGATTGACGGCGTGCGGAGAAATAGATGACGCCATCGCCAAACGACTCGGCTCGCGGGTGATGGGCCAGGTGACGTAGCACGGCCGTCTTCCCGATTCCGCGTTCGCCGCTCGCTTCGACAGGAAGCCCCGAATCGAGGGCCGCGAGCGCGTCGGTCACGTCCATGTCACGGCCGACGAGCCCCCGCATCAACTTCGGCCGCTGAAAAACAGGCGTGGGACGAGGACGGGCATGCGCCCGCTCGGCAGGGGGAACTTCCCGGATCACAGCCCCAAAGGGCTCATCGATCTGCAGGACATAGCGTCCTGTTGTCATGTGCACGATCGTTCCGTCAGACATGAAAGCATCTGCGCGCTGATCGGGGGGCGTGTCCCATGATACGACAGCTCAGTGAGGCCGGCCTCGAGGATCATCCATGTCTGAACGTCAGGTCTCCGTCCGAACGGCCTGCAGCATTTCGAGGATCTCATCGCGTGACGCGGGCTCCCACCGGCTGCCCAGCTCTTTCGTCACGAAACTCTGCACGTCACGGGTAGGACGGGTGGCGCCCCACTTCACGAGCGTTTCAAGCTCCCGTACGAGCTGGCGGCGTTCGTCCGGGCTGGCGTCCGCGCAAAATGCCGCGACGGCCGCGAGGACCGAGCCGTGCACCTGGGGAAAGTCCTCGTGTAGATAGCCCCTCACCAGGCTTGTGAACACGGGGAACCTCGAGGATCGCAAGGCGCGTTTCGTCATCGCGGCGCCTCGGGGTAGCTGGTGAGCACGTAGAAGCCGTCCCGGCCGTCCCATCTGAGCACGACCACCGCATCGGTGCAGATGAGGGGCTGGGGCCGACGCCGGGTGAGGCTTCTCCCAATAGGCTCGCTGCGGTCGCCGTGAAAATCGAGCGCCAGGTTGGGCCGCGAGCCCCGGCGGCCGAGCCACTGGTCGACGCGCTTTCGATACCGCTCGAGTGTTTCAGCCACAACGCGCTCGGCCGTGTCGCGGTCCGTGTACGTCGACGCGGCGTTGATCCGGGATTCCTGCGCAAGGCGCTGGCTCAACTCCGCGTCAGATTTTCCCACGTGCCGGGCGAGCGTGTGGCCGCCACGCCGTTCGTCACCTTCGAGATCGTACCGCGCGGCAGCAGGCGCGTTCGGTGTCGTGGCTGGCGCTGCGGTGGACTGCTCATGGAGAACAGCTGGTTGCGATCGCGGAACGGCCGGCGCGGGAGCGCCACACGCAATCTGGCCGAGGCCGGCCAGCAGCACCGCTATCCGGAGGAAGGTGACGAGGATCACGGCCGATCCTTCTCCTTCGCCTCATCCTCCTTAACCTTCTGGAGAACCGTCGCGACCAGAACGATAGTCGCTGCAATTGCCATCAGGATCGCCGCAATAATCTGGCCGATCACCGGGACGGAGTGGGCAGCAAGGGTCTCAGGCGCACCGAGGGCGGCGCCGATCGATTCGATGGACGAGCGCGTCGAGATCTCCGCTTCTCGAGCACGTGCGAGCGCGCGGCTGATGCGCTCGACTCTCGCGGGCCGCTCGCCGGTCAACGCATCGCCCAGCTCGCCGGCCGCGGTTCCTGCCTGCTGAACGGCCCTCACGTGCGCGGCGTGTGCCGCTGCGAGCTCTGGCGGCGTGCGCAACGCAAGCATCGCCTTGGCCGCTCGCGCGAGCTCTGCCTGGATCGCATGACATGCGACCCCGTGTTCTCTGCGGCTCGCTTCGTTCTCGTAGTCGAGACGCTTCAAGGCCGCCACCATCCGCTCCTGCGCCTGGAGCTGGTTGGTCAGATGCGACGAGATCAATCCGAAATACGCGGTCAGATCCGGTGTCCGAGTCGCCAGTGGACGCCCCCGTGCTTCCGGCCTATTGCCCCGCGCGAGATCCGAGGGTAATCCCCGGCGCATCCGAAGGACTTCCTGCCTTGGCGACTCCATAGTAGTGAAGACACGGGCCTGTGACCACATTTTCAGGAGGTCGTACATGGACGCAATCCAGGTGGCTGTGCTTCCACAACGCGCGCCGGCGGGCCAGCGGAACGTTGTCGTCATTGCGCTGACAGCGTTGATCGCTGCCGGCTTCTTCGTTGCCGTGGCGCTTCCGTATCTCATGCTCGATGCAAAGGTGCTGGGACGCTACGGATCGCGGGGCGTATGGGTCCTCGTGCACATCTCCGCCGGCGCGGTCGCACTGCTCACGGGGCCCGTGCAGTTATGGCTGGGTCTGTCCCAGCGCACCGGGCGCGTGCACCGCCGGCTCGGGACTGTCTATGTGACGAGCGTCGCGATCAGCGCCGTCGCCGCGTTTTATCTTGCCGCTCGCACCACGCTCGGGTGGGGATTTGCCACGGGCATCACGGGTCTGGGCCTCGCCTGGGTCGTGTCGACCACACTGGCCGTGACGGCCATTCTTCGCGGTTCGGTCGACCAGCACCGCGAATGGATGATTCGCAGCTATGTCGTCACGTTCGCGTTCGTGACATTCCGTGCACTCTGGACAGCGTTGCAGGTAGCCGGAGTGGGCACGCTGCACGAGCAGCTCGCGATCGCCAGCTGGTTCTGCTGGGCTGTGCCGCTCCTGCTCGTCGAAGCAGTATTGCAGGGACGGAAGATCTTCGGCGCTGAACACCGAATCGTCTAGAATCGGCCCGTGGAGCGCAGGAAAGAGGCACGATCCGCCGCGCCACCGGATTTTTGCGTAGGACGCTGGCTCGTCCAGCCGGCGCTCAACCTCATCCGCGACGCCGGCACAGTCCGTCATCTCGAACCGCAGATGATGGATCTCCTCACGTTCCTCGCCACCACCGGCGGACGCGTCGTCTCGAAGGACGAGATCATCGACGCGGTGTGGGACGGCCGATTCATCGCGGAGGCCACGCTCACACGATCGATCGCGGATTTGCGCCGTGCCCTCGACGACAACCAGCGCTGCCCGCAATACATCGAGACCATCGCGAAGCGCGGCTATCGGCTCGTTGCGTCGATTGCGGGTGCGGTCCCGCGTCCTGTCGTCGTGCCATTCACAAGACCGTCCGACCTCGAGCGCGACGCCGAGACCCTGACGCACGCGCGCATCGCAGACCGGCTTGCCTCGGCGCGGCGCAGCCGTTTTGTCGGCCGCGAAGAGGAGATTGCGATCTTTCGTGCGGCGTTGCTCTCCGACGAGTCCCCGTTCGCGGTGCTGCACGTCACCGGTCCCGGCGGGGTCGGAAAGACGACGCTTCTGCAGGAGTTCGCGCGTGTGGCCGGGGAGAGCGGACGCGAGGTCGTGCGTATCGACGGCCGCCACATCGAGCCGTCGGCGGCCGGAGTGCTGATGACGCTGAGCACGCCGGCAGGCATTCAGCACGCGAGCCTGGCTGACGTGATCGAGCGGTGGCCGGTTGGCAGCGTGTTGTTGATCGATACCTACGAGTCGCTCGCGCCGCTCGATGAGTGGCTGCGTCACGAGCTGCTCCCTCAGCTTCCTGCGCGCAGTGTCGTGGTGATCGCCGGGCGCGTCGATCCCGCCGCGTGGCGCATCGACGTGGCATGGGCGGCGCTGACGCGCATTCACCGGCTGGGCAACTTCGACCCGGACGACAGCCGGACGTATTTGACGCGGTGTGGCGTGCAGGCCGCGCACTTCGACGAAGCGCTGGCCTTCACGCGGGGACACCCGCTGGCGTTGTCCATCATCGCCGATGTGCTGACTCGGGGAGATCGACTGGGGGCGTCCCGGCTGGACAAGGAGCCCGAGGTCGTTCGTCTGCTATTGGAAACCTTCGTGAGGGAAGTGCCGTCCCGCGAGCATCGCCTTGCGCTCCATGCCTGTATGTCAGCCTGGACGACGACCGAGCCCTTGCTGGCGGCCGCTCTGGATGTGCCGGACGCGCACGAGATGTTCGAGTGGCTTGGACACCTCCCGTTCGTCGAGCACGGGCCTCACGGTCTCTTCCCGCACGATCTGGCGCGAGATGTCGTACACGCCGATTTCCGCTGGCGAGATCCGGACACCGCGTTTCGCGTGACGGAGCGCGTCCTCGGATATCTGTACCAGCGGCTCGAGCGTACGAACGGCCTCGAGCGTCAGCGCGTCTGGTTCGACATCCTGTACGTGCAGCGCTACAACCCGTGCCTGCAGCCGTATTTCGATTGGGCCGGCTTTGGCACGGCGTACGCCGAAACGGCGACATCGCAGGAATACGCGTCGATCGTCGAGATGGTCGAGCGTCATGAGGGCAGGGCGTCGGCCGACATCGCGCGCTACTGGTTGACGCGCCAGCCAGAGGCGTTTCGTGCCATACGCCGCGTGGGCGGGAATGTGATCGGGTTCGTGGCGAATCTCGAGCTCGACGCCGTCAGTCCCGAGGACCTCGCCGCCGATCCCGCGATCGCGTCGGCAGTCGCGTATGTCGAACGGCACGCGCCTCCGGCCCGTGGCGAGCACATCGTGTACGGGCGCTTCTGGATGGATTCGGAGCAGCACCAGGCGCTGACGCAGGTGTTCACCGTTGTGGCTGCGACTTCCTCTCAAAGCTGGATGTCGCCGAATCTCGCGTGGTCGTTCGTCGCGATGACCGACCCCGAACTGGCGGAGCCCATGTTCACCGAGATCCACATGTGGCGCATGCCCGGCGCGGATTTCGACATCGCTGGACGGCGCTACGCGGTGTTCGGGCACGACTGGCGGGTCGAGCCCGCGCGCGAGTGGCTTCGCCTCAAGGCCGAGCGCGCGTCCCGCGTGGAACACGTGCGCGCAGACCCGAAGGCTAATCAACCGTCTTGAGCGCGACCTGGATGGCTACAGCTTTGGTGATGCGTCCGCTGGCGGCGTTGTGTTCCAGGCGTGTGCCGACCGTCACCGTGGCGTGACTCGTGAATCTCACCGCAATTTCCGCCTTGCCTGCCGTCAGATGTTCTCTGAATGGAGCATCCACCCGCAGCCGCTCGCCGGTTCCCGACGCGACGAGCCAATCGCGTGCGGCCCAGAAGACTTGCGCATAGCTCACATCCTGGCGAAATGACTGCGATACGGCCTCGCGATGACGATTCGTCACGTCGTGCTCCGCGAGAACGCCCCATCTGCCGAATCCGACGCGAGCATACGCGCCGATCACGTTGCGGTCGCCGTTGTCTGCAGAAGCATGCTGAATCGTGGCGCCCAGGACGGTCCTGTGATTGCCAAAGATATCGAGCTCGGCAAGCGATCCGGCGCCGCGCTCACGCTCGCGCCTCAATTCGTTGCCCGCCCCGCTGTACACAAACGGCATGACCTGGAAGCGATCGCCCGACCAGACGGCTTTCAGCTGCGCGGGGGCGTCGTAGTATCCGAGCCGGTTGCGCGATTTGATGAACACACCGAGGTCGGGAATGTTGATGCCGGTCGGCAGCTGATCGCGCCCGACCGCAATCTCCAGGCGCTCACTCGCGCGGTAATGGAGAAGTGCCGTGTTGACGAAGACGTGCGCCGCCGCCGCCGCAGGTTCGTAGAGCAGTGATGGACGGGCCGCGCCTTCATTTTCACCAGTGACCGTTCCGGCGAACCGGAAATTACTGCTCAAGGCTGCGACTGCCCGAAACATGATGCGCGCTCTCATGGCACTGACGGGCGTCTGTCCGTTCCACTTTGTCTGCTGTTGCATGACCAGGCGCAGATCCTGTGTGATGCGGCCGTTTGCGCTGACGGATCGGAACAACCCGTCTTCGGCCGGCTCGTATTCTCCGCCGCGCCGGCTCTGCGCCTCGTCGATGCCGCGGCCGTAGTCATTCAACAGGCCGCCACCCTGCGGGGCGATATGGCACGCGGCGCAATTCGTGTATCCCAATCGGATCATCGTCGGAAGAGCAGCTGCCGGGGTTGGCAGTGCCGCCACCATTGCCGCCGCGAGCGTGAACGAGCAGAGCAGCCGTGTGCGCATTAGCGCGCTCCCGTCGTGCTCGTGGCGGCAGGCGATGACCGCTTCACAGTGAGCTCCAGCTTCAGCTTGACGTCGTCTGTCGTACGGACACCCAGCTGCGACGGCTGTTCGATCCCGTAGGCACTCAGCTTCACGATTCCACTGCCGGCCGCGCGTATGGTGCCGTTCTCCTCGCTGATGGTCACAGTCATCGCAAATGGCTTTGCGGTGCCGCGAATCGTCAACGCGCCGCTCACGGTGCATGTCGCCCGCCGCGGGTCACTTTTCGCACACTCCGTGCGGTCGCCCGAGAACTGCACATCCGGAATGTCACCAGCGGCGGTTGTGAAAATGTATTTGCGCATGTGGTCGTCGCGCAGCGCCATGCCGGTTTCCAGGCTTCGAACCGGCACGATTGCCTCGATCTGCTCGAGTACGAACCGATCCGGTCCTGCACCGACGCGCGCGCGCGCCGCCAGCGAAGTCGACTTGCCGTGTACTCGAAGCGCGGGAACGTTTGTCGCAACTTCGAACGAGATGGTTCCCTGATTGACGCCTACCATCGCGTCATCCGCGGTATTCGCGCGGACGGCGGCGGTCAGACAGATGAATGTGCCGCCAAAAAGAATCAGACCGACATTTACTCCGTATCCAGCTTTTCTCATTCAACCTCCGTTGCGTATTCATCGGATAACAACGAAGGGAGGTGAAAAAACAAACACGATCCGACGTCAGCAGCGACACCAGTGGCGCGGTGAGCCCAATCGGCGTGCAAGACGGCGTCGGAACGTGCGTCCGGCTACTGAGAGACCCTGATGTTGGTTGGCGTGCTGGGCGGCAGCAGGGCGACACCCTGAGTGATCGTGACGGTCTGTCCCGCAATCGTCAGTGTTCCCGCGCGCGTGGCGCCTGTCGTGTTGGCCGCCGCGGTGTAGCTGGATACACCGTTCGCAGTGCCGCTGCCGCTCGTGACGGCGATCCAGGATGCATTGCTGACAGTCGTCCACGTGCACCCGGCGGTGGTCGTGACCCCAGTGGTTAATGACCCTCCGGCTGGATTGGCCGGTTGTGCCGTTGATGACAGCGAATAGGTGCAAGCGGCCGGCTGAGTGATCGTGACGGTCTGGGCTGCGACCGTCAGCGTTCCCGTGCGCGGGGAGGTCGTAGGGTTGCCCGCGACAAAATATCCGACTGTGCCGTTGCCCGTGCCAGAACCGCCGCTCGTCACGGCGATCCATGGCGCGCTGTTGCTTGCCGCACTCCACGCGCATCCGTTGGCCGTCGTCACCGACACCGTTTGAGATCCGCCACCTGACGCCATGTTCTGGGACGTGGGCGCCACTGTGTACGTGCACGAGCTGGCTTGCGTGACGGTCAACGTCTGTCCGGCGATCGTCAACGTTCCGGTGCGCGATGTTGTCGCGGTTCTCGCGGTGACGTTGTACGTGACCGTGCCATTGCCGGTTCCGCTGCTTCCACCCGTCACCGTGATCCA
>JGI10216J12902_100929598_pt1 | contig 10574 bp, 5 predicted proteins | sample KanNatreferecore_FD_12902 | JGI IMG/M metagenome (IMG submission 12902)
GCTGGTAGGTGAAAATATATTTGAAGGTGGTGGCGGCATAAACCATATAGCCACCGACGGAATGCAGGACGCCCTTCGGCTTCCCGGTGGAGCCGCTGGTATAGAGGATGAAAAGCAAATCTTCGGCGTCCATCACCTCGGGTGCGCAATTCGGCTTTTGCTTGGGCACGATATGCTCCCAGCGCAGATCGCGGCTCTCGTTCCAATCGATGGCCTCGCCGGTGCGTTTCAGCACCAGGCACTTTTTCACGACGTGGCCGGTCTCGGCGCAGTCCGCGATCGCGCGATCGACCGCCGGCTTGAGCGGGACGTTCTTGGTGCCGCGGTACAAGCCGTCGGCGGTGATGACGAATTCGGCCTTGGAATCGAGGATCCGATCCTTGATCGACATCGCGGAGAACCCCCCGAAGATGACGTTGTGGATCGCGCCGATTCGCGCGCAGGCAAGCAGGCTCATCGCCAGCTCGGGCACCATTCCCATGTAAATCGCCACCCGATCGCCCTTGTTGACGCCCATTTCCTTGAGTGCGTTGGCGAGGCGGCAAACTTCATCATGGAGTTCTTGGTAGGTAAATTTTCGGACCTCTCCCGGTTCGTTACCTTCCCAAATCAAGGCGGTCTCGGCGGCGCGCTCTTTTAAGTGACGGTCGAGCGCATTGAGCGTGATATTGGTTTGGCCGCCCTGAAACCAACGGGTCTCGATCGGGCCCTTCCAATCGTATTCCAGGACGCGATCCCATTTTCGGCTCCATTCAAATCGCTCGGCAAATCGGCCCCAGAATTTTTCGGGGTCCTGAATCGACTCATCGTAAAGCTTTTGGTACTCGGCGAAATTTTTCAGCGGCAACTCGATGCCGCTCGGCGCTTCCAACTTAAAGCTGCGATTTTCGCTGAACACCTTTTCGATGGATGCTTCGCTCATAGGCTCGGGACGACCCTTAGGGCAGAGGTTGGATGACCAAGATACGGTCCATTAGCTGTTTGAGCAAGCCCGGCTCGAAGGGCGAACGGAGGTTACCTGCCTTGAAGAAATCGACCAAATTGAGCGTTCCGCCGAGGCGGCAAAGCTTGAGGTAATCTTCCATCGCGCCCGCCTTGTCATCGACGCTCTTCACCCAAAGCTGCCAGGCGCCGATCTGCGCGATCGCGTAATCGATGTAGTAGAAAGGCACCTGAAAGATGTGCAGCTGGCGGATCCAGCGGTTCCGCTTCCATTTCTGCAGGTCGCTATAATCGACTCCCGGAGCGTACTTGTTTTCCAATTCCTCCCAGACGCGCTCGCGGCCTTCCGGTCCCTTCGCATCGCCCGCATAGAGGCGATGCTGGAATTCGTCGACCATCGCGATATAGGGCAGGAGCAGCACCGACTCGGCGAGATGCCGCTTGCGATACAGGTCGGCGTCCTTCGGCTCGAAGAAAGCTTCGTAATAAGGATAAGCGAGGAACTCCAGCCCCATGGAATGGACTTCGCAAGCCTCCATCGTCGGATGGCTCAGTTCCAAATAGGGAATTTCCCGGCTCTCCCAGGATTGAAAGGCGTGCCCCGATTCATGCAGCATCGTCGTGATGTCGCTGGCCTCTCCCACGCTGTTCAGGAAAATATAGGGTACCCGGTAGTCGAAGAAGCCGGTGCAAAAAGCGCCCGGCGCCTTGCCCTTCCGCGCCGGCACGTCGATCAAGTTCCAATCCAGCATCTTCTGGAAATGCTCGCCCAATTTCGGCGAGAGCTTGTTAAAGACGCTGAGCGCCGCACCGGTCTGGCCGTCGATCGGTATTTTCAGATCTCCCAATTGCCATTCCGGAAAATAATCCAAATCCCACGATTTCACCCGGTCGCGGCCGTGCGTCTCGGCCTGCCATTTGCGGATCTTGCCCGCCAAGGGGACCAGCACTTCGCGAATCTGCTCGCGAAGCCGGGCGACATCTTCCGGGCCATAATCGACCCGGCGCATCTTCTTGTAGGCGAGCGGGATGAAATTTTCCTTCCCCAAGTTATGCGCCATCCGGGTGCGCAAATCCGTCGCTTGATCGAATAGCCGGTTCAATTCTTCCAGATGACCCATGAACCAGCCGGAATATCCGCGGCTCGCGGCTTCGCGAAGCTTGGGATCCGGAGATACCGCGAATTTCTTGATGTGGCTGAGCGGGTACTTGGTGCCTTCGATCTCGAAGAAGGCGCTGCCGGTCAGCTTGGTATGGTCCGCGAGCACTTGATTGAGCTCGGTTTCCAGCTGGATATTCTTCGGCTCGAACGCATCCTGCTGGATTTGCAGCTGGAGAAAATACTGCTTGCCGAGCGTCGCTTCCAACTCCTTGCGGAACGGGGTCGCCAGGACTCGTTCCCTGATCTTGCCGTTCCACTCGGTGTAGCCGGGTTCGATTTCTTCGCGCAAGCGGCGCTCCTCGGCTTCGGTTTTGGGATCGTCGGTGAAGCGATGGAAGGCGAGCTGGGCTTTTTCGAAATGAGTCTCGATATGCGCCTTGACTTCGTTCCAATTGAGCAGCGCTTCCCGCCAATCTTCGAGGGTTTTCGCCTCCGCGATTCGCTGGTCGGCGGCCTTCATGAAGGCATCGGCCTCGGCCGCGCTCAAATGTTCTTGAAATTCGTGAAAATGCCGCGTGGGACGGCGCGTCAGCTGTGCAAAATCCATATTGGGATCATACTATTTGAATGGGTTTTTTAAAACGATATGTTGCTGTCGGCCGGGCCCCACTGAAACCGAGGTTAAATCGATTCCCAAGAGCTTTTCGACCTTGTCGACATAGCGCTTGGCGGGTTTCGGCAGATCCTTCCAACGGGTCACCTTGCTGAGATCGTCCTCCCAGCCGGCGACTTCCTCGTAAACCGGTTTGACTTGCTCCAAAGCTTCGACCGTCGTTGGGATGCTCTGCAAGACTTTTCCGCCCAGCCGGTATCCGGTGCAGATTTTGATTTTTTTGAGGCCGCTGAGCACGTCGAGCTTGGTCAAAACCAGCGAAGTCAGGCCATTGACGCGTCGGGCATGGCGAATCACGACTAAGTCGAGCCAACCGCAGCGCCGCGGCCGACCGGTGGTCGAGCCAAACTCCCCGCCTTTATCCCGAAGATACGAGCCAATCGAGTCGTTCAATTCGGTGGGAAAGGGACCCGAGCCGACCCGCGTCGTGTAGGCCTTGGCAACCCCGACGACTTGCTCGATATCGGTGGGCCCGGTGCCGGAGCCGCAGGCGGCATAACCCGCGACGGTATTGCTGCTGGTGACGAAGGGATAGGTGCCGTGATCGACGTCGAGGCTGGTGCCTTGGGCGCCTTCGAAGAGAATATGGCGTTTTTTACCGATCCAAGCGGACATTTTCTCGCTCAAATCCTCCACATAGGGACGGATCTGCTTGGCCAGTGCTTGGTATTCGCCAAATAAGCCTTCGAGTTGGAGCGCGGTGCCCTTCAGGACCTTTTCGATGTAAGCATTGCGTTCCGGCAAGATGGATTCCAAGCGGCGCCTAAACAAAACCGGATCGATGAAATCGGCGATTCGGATACCGCGGCGCGCGACTTTATCTTCGTAACAAGGGCCGATCCCGCGGCCGGTGGTGCCGATCTTATCTTCTCCCTTGGCCGCTTCGCGCAGCCGGTCGATGACTTGATGGTACGGAAGAATCACGTTGGCCAAGGGACTGATGCGCAGGGTTTTGGGATCGCGGAGATAGCCGGCTTTTTTCAGCGCACGGATTTCCTCCATCAGCACCTTGGGGTCGACCACCACGCCGTTGCCGATAATGCAAATTTTCTTGGAATGCAGCACGCCGCTGGGAATCAAGTGCAGGATGGTGGTCTTGCCGTCCACCACCAAGGTATGACCGGCGTTGTTACCGCCCTGAAACCGAACCACGACGTCTGCGTAGTGAGTGAAGAAATCGACGATCTTGCCTTTGCCTTCATCGCCCCACTGCGTACCCACGATCACGATATTGGACATGAAAGAAATGAAAGGTGAGAGTTGAAAGTAGAGAGTTGAAATGCCAATTCGATCGATTGCATTTCAACTTTCAACTTCCCACTATCAACTCTCAACCATTAAAGCTTGACCTGTTTGACCGAGATAATATTCGGCAGCGCTTCCAATTTTTTCAGCACGTCCGGTCCCGCCGGGCTGTCGACGTTGTAAAGCGCGAGCGCCTCGCCTTTTTCCCGGCTCAAGCCGAGCTGCATGCGCGAGATGTTGACCTTATTTTCGCCCAGCAAGGTGCCGATCGAGCCGATGACGCCGGGCCGGTCGTGGTTGCGCACCACCAAGATGGTGCCTTCCGGAACCGCTTCCAGGTAAAAATCGTCGACGCGAACGATGCGGGGATGCGTCTTTCCGAAGATCGTGCCGCTGACGATGCGCTTGTGCTTGTCGGTTTCCAAGGTGACCGTAATCAAGCTCGCGAAATCCTCGGCATCCTGCGATTTGGATTCGACGATCTTGATGCCGCGTTCCTTCGCGATGACCGGCGAGTTGACGTAGTTGACGCGGATATCGTCGAACAACGGCTCCAAAATTCCCTTCATCACCGACAAGGTCATCGGCTGGGTCGCGTACTTCGCGATTTCGCCGGTATACATGATCGTGATCCGGCTCGGGGTGCCTTCCACCAATTGGCCTTGGAGATGGCCGATGGTTTCGCAAAGCGAGATAAAAGGCTTGAGGACGGCGGCCAGTTCGCCCGAGATGCTCGGATAGTTGACCGCGTTCCGGACCTCGCCCTTCGTGAAATAATCGACGACTTGCTCGGCGACTTCGATCGCGACATTGAGCTGGGCCTCGTCGGTGGAAGCGCCGAGATGCGGCGTCGCCACGACGTGGGGATGCGCGACCAGCTTGGAATCCGCGGCGGGCGGCTCCTGCTCGAAAACGTCGAGCGCCGCGCCGGCGACCTTGCCTTCTTCCAAGGCGACCAAGAGATCGGCTTCGCTGACGACGCCGCCGCGCGCGCAATTGATGATGTAAACGCCTTTCTTCATTTGCGCGAATGCGGCCTTGTCGATCAAATTGCGCGTCTTGTCGTTCAAGGGGACGTGCACCGTCACGTAATCGGCGCGTTTGAACAGGTCCGGCAGCGCGACCAGCTCGATGCCCATTTGCGCGGCGGCTTCCGGGGTCAGGAACGGATCGAAACCGATCACCTTCATCTTGAGGCCGAGCGCGCGATTCGCGACGATCCGGCCGATGTTGCCGACGCCGACCACGCCCAGCACCTTGTTGCACAGCTCGTGCCCGACGAAACTTTTCTTGTCCCAGACGCCCTCTTTCATTTTCTTATGGGCCTGGGGAATCATCCGGCTGACGGCGAACATCATCGCGATGGCGTGCTCCGCGGTGGTCACCGCGTTGCCGCTCGGGGTGTTCTCGACGATGATGCCGCGCTTGCTGGCCGAAGGCAGGTCGACGTTATCGACGCCGATGCCGGCGCGGCCGATGATTTTGAGGTTGGTCGCGGCTTCGACGATGCCTTCGGTAACGGTGGTGCCGGAGCGAATGATCAAAGCCTCGTATTCGGGAATCGCTTGAATCAATTCTTCGGGCTTGAGACCGGTTTTGACGTCGACCTGCAGGAGACTGCAGGCCTTCAGAATCTTCAAGCCTTCTTCGCTTAATTTATCGCTCACTAAAACTTTATGCATTGGATGATCCCGCCATGAAGACTTTGAGTGCCGCGCCGACGCCGACTCCCGGTTCGATCTTATGCCCGTTCTCGATCAACGCGGTTTCCACCGCCGCGAGCACGTTGAGTATGTCCATCGGATCGTAATAGCCGAGGTGGCCGATGCGAAAAATCTTGCCCTTGGCTTCGTCCTGACCGCCCGCGATCGTCATGCTGAACTTATTCTTCAAGGTCTTGACGATTTTGCCGGCATCCATTCCCGCGGGCGAATAGACCGCCGTGACGGCGGTCGAGGGAGCTTCCGGAGCGAATAATTTCAAGCCCATCGCCTTGCAGCCTTCGCGCGTCGCGCGGGCGAGTGCCGCGTGCCGCCTGAAGACGTTTTCCCGGCCTTCCCGCTTCAGCATCGCCAGGACTTCCTGCAGGCCGATCAGCAGGGAAACCGCCGGCGTCCATGCGGTCGTGTTTTCCTTGATCGATTTCAGCTCGCGCTTGAAGTCGAAGTAAAATTTCGGGATGTCGCTTTCCTCGCAGAACTTCAGGGCCTTCGGGCTCAAGCTCGCAAACGCGAGGCCGGGCGGCAACATCAAGGCCTTTTGCGAACCGGTGACGACGACGTCGATCTTCCAGGCGTCGGTGGGAATGTCGATCACGCCCAGGGCCGTGATGGCATCCACGACCAGCGCGGTGCCGGGCAAGTCCGACACCAATTTGGCGACGGCTTCGATCGGGTGCTCGACGCCGGTCGAGGTTTCGGAAGCCTGCATCAATACCAAGCGGTATTCCTTTTCCTTCAGCTTCTGCTCGATGATTTTCGCGTCGACGGCTTGGCCCCAGGGCACTTTCACGATGTCGTATTTCAGGCCGAACGCTTGGCAGATCTTCCACCAACGTTCTCCGAACTTACCGCTGTCGACAACCAGGGCGGTGTCCGACTTCCGCATCAAATTGATGACGGAGCCTTCCATCGCGCCGGTACCGCTCGCCGCGAAGATCAAAACCTCGTTCGCGGTTTGATAGAGCCACTTCAAGCCTTCACGAACTTCGGCGACGACTTTTTCGAACGCTTCGGTGCGGTGATGCAGGATCGGCATCGCCATTTTAGTGAGGACATTTTCGGGAACCGGGGTGGGACCGGGAGCCATCAGGCGGTATCGGTACATTTTTCGTAAACTCCTTTTAATTTCGGTGTCCTAGGACACCTAAGGGCAATCGATAGGCTCTTAAGTCGGCGCCCTAGGGTGCGTCAAGGTTTTAGTGGGGCCTGAGGCAAGAGACTCTACAGGTAAAGCTTGACCATTTTACTTTCCCAAATAATATCACCACCCTAATTTGCACTCCACTTCGATGAAAGGATTCGTATGACGCTTGAAATGCTAAAGAGATCCACTAAGTGGATTTTTATGGGATGCATGGCATTTAGCCTACCAATCTCGGGCCATGCCGCCACCTTTAACGTTACCAACGCGACGGAACTGCAGACCGCGCTCACCACCGCGCAGGATAATAACGAAGGCGACACCATCATTCTAGCGGCCGGTAACTATGCCACCGGCGGCACGACCTTCACTTATTTTCCGGATCTTACCCTCGGGTCGGAAGAAAACTTTCCGCTCACGATCCAGGGTAGCGGCGCAACCACGACCTTCCTCGACGGCGGCAATAGCGTCCAGGTTTTAACGATCGATACTTCCGCTCTACCCGACGATTCGAATTCCGATATCGTCATCACGGACCTGACCATCGAAAACGGTTCCCATGACGGATTTGGCGGCGGCGCTGCGATCTTTACCGTTGATGCCGACATCACCCTGAACAACTCGCAAATTTTGAACAATGGCACGACGTCTAGCATGGGCGGCGTGGATTTGGCAGCGAGTGGAAGCGGCAATATCAATGCGGCGAATAATTTGTTCATTGGAAACACCGCGGCGGACGACGCCGGAGGCGCCGAGTTCATCGTGGATGGTGGCTCAGTGATCGCCGTCAACAATATCTTTTTCGACAACCAAGCCGGTCAGATCGCCGGGGGATTGCTGCTGCAAGTTTTCAGTGGTGACGTCGTCGGCGGCAGCCTAAACCTGATCAATAACACGATCGTCCAAAACGACGCGTCCACCGACGGTGGCGGACTCTTCGTGTTTATCGACCAGGGAGAGACCCTGAATTCGTACAACAACATCATATTCGGCAACGTTGCCGTCGGCCTTGGCAACGACATCTTCATCGACAACGGCGTACTCGTCGCGAATCTGCTCAACAGCGATTTTTCCGACGTTTGCTTTAATTCCACCCTCGCCTGCGATCCAGCGGCCATTGCGGGCGTGATAACTGGCAATAACATCAATACCGATCCGCTTTTAATTGATCCAGCAGGCGGCAATTTCAACCTGGGCTTGGGCTCTCCGGCCATCGACACCGGAGACGCTGCCGCTCCGAATATTCCCAGTACCGATTATGCCGGTAACCCGCGCATCATCGGGCCCGCTCCCGATATGGGGGCGTTGGAAGCTCTACCCGATATCGACGTCAGCCCGACTTCGCTCAATTTCGGCAACGTCGTGGTGAACGGATCGTCGACCCTGATCTTGACGATCACCAACAACGGAGCCGGAGTTCTCGAGGTCGATTCATTGGATCTCGGCGATGGCGTGAATTATTCCTTGGATCCCACGCAAGGCGGCGATCCCTGCGGTTCGCTCACCCCCTCGATTGCCGGTGGCGATAGCTGCACGATTGGCGTGGTTTTCGGACCAACCGTGGGTGGAGCTTCCAGCAGCACCCTTACCGTCAATTCCAACGATCCCGATGAAGCTCAAGTCATCGTGCCTTTGACCGGCGCGGTTGGCAATGTCGAGATTTCGGGCAACGGCGCCTGCGGATTGCAAACCGGATCCGCCGGGGCATTGAACTGGATGATTGCCATGTTCGGCGTGGTGCCCGCGATCTATTTGCGCCGACGCAAATAGCCCGGCGCTCGGATTGAACTTACCAGGGACCCGGCCTATGCCGGGTCCTTTTTTTTGCCCACCGTCACGATCGATTTCAAGCGTGGATCAAGCCCGTAACGAGCGCATCCCAATTCACCTTCAATCCAAGTTCCTCGGAAAAGTCCTCATGGCTCTTTCGCAAGCGGTTTTCGATGCGGAATTTATCGGACCCGTCCAAGGCGCGGATGGCGTTGAATAGCGAGCGTCGGCTCCTAACCGGGAGGTTGATGATCTGGTTGACGGCCTTCTCGAAGATGGCGGCGTCGCGGCTGGCGAGGCAAGCGATATAGGGCGCGACGAAGTCAGGGGATTGGAGGAACGCCAAGGCATTCGCGCCGCTCCATACCACCTCCGGATTCTTCGCGGCCAGCGCCGCATCCAAATATTTTTTGCACTGGGTTAACGGTATTTTCCCGATCGCCTCGATCCCGGAAATGAATTCTTGATCGTTTCGCGATTCCAGCAAGGAATGGATTTCCCCCAAAGCCATGGCGCGCACGTTTTCACGGCTCCTTTTGAAAGGATAAAGGCCGATGCACGAGCTGGAGCGAACCAAGGGGTCCGGACTCTTCAGGGACGACAGGAAAATCGGAATCAAGCGCCGCTCCTTGTACTGCGCCAAAATTTGCAGGACATCCGCCCGTAATTGTTCTCCGGGCTCATGCAGGCAAGACAGTAAAAATGGCACCAGTTCCTTGCCCAGGATATCCTTCAAGAGATTTAGCGCCCTGGTTCGAATCATGGCGTTTTTTTCCTGATTCGACTTCACGAGCCCGAGCAGGACGTGGACCCCTTGATAATCCCGGCATCCGCGCAATCCTTCCAATGCCGCCGAATGCAGCGCATCGCTAGGATCGGAGAGGATGGGGAGGATGCACTTCATCGCCTCGGGGCTCTGGATATTTTCCAAGGACAAGACGACCGAGCGTCGCAGTTCGAGGCTCTTCTTTTCCTGAAGCAGGGAGTTGAGCGGTTCAATGGCTTCGAATTGCGGGGTTTCCTTCAAGGCTTGTACCGAGTTGATGACCAGGCTTTCATCCCGGGAATGCAGGCACTTCATAATATGCTTGATGTATTCCTTGCGAAAAAGCCAAGGAAACACCAAGAAGAGCGCCGTCGAGGCAAGCATGAAATAGCTCATCACCTGAATGCTGACCTTAAATGCAAGCACCGCCGCGACGACGAAGAGCAGGATCGTACCCAAAGGCCTGCCGATCCCCTCGGTCAGGACGCGTATTCGCCCCTTAGTGCGTTCCGGAAACACGGTCAAAATGGTTGAGTAGATGCCTGCGGCATAGAAATCGGCGAAGAAAAAGATGATGCCTTGCAGAATGCCTACGCTCAGCAAGGAAGGCTTTAGCTGAAACGCGATCCACGGCAGGAACATGACCAGCCCCACGAAAAAGAAGCTTTGGATGGGATTCATTCGCGGGCTGAGCCTCGGCGAGATCAGCAAATAATAGAGCAGGCCTCCAAGGCTCGAGATCGCCGTAACTTTCCCGAAGAACGCGGTGAGGGCGTCGGTATTGGGGAATCGGTCGGCAGCAAACGAATTAAAGACGTAATCGGTGCCGTAGCAAATGAAGGAATACAGCAGCCAGAAAATCAGCAAAAATTTAACGAGGTTCGAGGAAAAAAAGGATCGGGAGCGCAGGCCGGTACCCGGACTCTGGACTTCGCCCCAGATGACCGCGGTGGAAAATTGCGCGGTTTCTCGCTTGGGAAACGGTATCTTCAGGAAAAGCAGCGGCGCGAGACAGAGGATGGCTCCCCAAAGCATGAATAGATTTTGCGTATGCAAGCGATGCGAGATCATTTGGGTGAACCAACCGCCGGCGATATGACCGCAAATGGAGACCGCCACGAGTTGATGGAAGCGAGTCTTGGCTTCGGCATGGGAAAAGCAAAGGCTCGCGAGAATCCCAAATTCCAGTTGAGTCAGCACGTAAATGGAATAGG
>JGI10216J12902_100759082_pt1 | contig 10572 bp, 10 predicted proteins | sample KanNatreferecore_FD_12902 | JGI IMG/M metagenome (IMG submission 12902)
AATTTTCCATCAAGATAGGCGAACATAGCTGCGAAAATAGGAGAAAAGATTGAGGATAAGGTTAAGGTTTAGATTGAGATTGAGATTGAGAATAAAGAAGTTGAATACCTCCTTGGCCTTAATCTTAACCTTAATCTCAACTATGTTATCTTCGTGCACTTAATTTTTTTTAATGACTAAGAAAGTTACTGCAGCCATTACAGCCGTTGGCGGATATGTTCCTCCGGATAAACTGACTAATGCTGACCTGGAAAAAATGGTGGAAACAAACGATGAATGGATAAGAAGCAGAACAGGAATTTCTGAAAGAAGAATATTGAAAGGTGAAGGCAAAGCATCTTCTGATCTAGGCGCCCCTGCAGTGTTGGAACTTTGTCATAAAAGAGGGATCGACCCCAAAGAAATCGACTGTCTTATTTGCTGTACTGTCACACCCGATATGCTTTTTCCTGCTACGGCAAATATCATTTGCGATAAAATTGGGGCGACAAATGCTTTTGGTTTTGATCTTAATGCCGCTTGTTCTGGATTTTTATATGGCTTGTCCACCGGTACTATGTTTATTGAAAGTGGACGATATAAAAAAGTGGTGGTAGTAGGTGCTGATAAAATGAGTGCAATTGTTGATTATACTGACCGCACAACTTGTATCCTTTTTGGTGATGGGGCCGGCGCAGTGTTGTTGGAACCAAACCATGAAGGATATGGGTTACTGGACACAATTTTAAGAAGTGATGGAAGTGGCCGCCATTATTTATATCAAAAAGCCGGTGGATCACAAAGACCCGCCTCGCATGAAACAGTTAACAATAAAGAGCATTTTATTTACCAGGATGGCCAGCCTGTTTTCAAATTTGCGGTAAAAGGCATGGCCGATGTAAGTGCCGAACTATTAGAAAGAAATAATTTAACAGGCGATGATATTGCATGGCTGGTTCCTCACCAGGCCAATAAAAGAATTATTGATGCCACTGCAAACCGCATGGGACTTAGCCAGGATAAAGTGATGCTGAACATTCATCGTTATGGGAATACAACAGCTGCAACAATTCCACTTTGTCTCTGGGATTTCAAACATGAGATAAACAAAGGCGATCTGATAGTTCTCGCTGCTTTTGGTGGTGGATTTACGTGGGGTGCTACATTGGTGAAGTGGGAGTATTAATTTTTTATTTCTGTGTTAAATCTCAAATCGTTTTACTCCATACAAATTTATAGCTATAAAAATTTTATTTTGATCGCCGCCTTTCTACCAATCAATTGATAATTGAGTGGAGACATATGTACAAATAGGGATCGTAAATTAACCCAATACTGGTATTGAACAGGTATAGTCGGATCATTAATATCTACTGATCTTACGTCGATCCAAGTGCTGGCAGTATCAAACTTGACTAAAACTTCCGCGTTTAGATATGTGCTGTATGTAAACCATGGGAACAGATCTGGCCTTGCTGGTGTTTGAAGATAAATTTCATCCACCCCGACGTCAAATCTTCCGTCTAAAAAGATCCAGGTCAGACTATCAAATAAAAATTCCTGTCCAGATAGGGATGGCGGCGATGGCGGTGGTGTTGCAAATCTATTTAGTGGTGGCACTCCTGGCTTACCGCAGGATAAGAGTAACCCCGCTCCTATCAATACAACTAATGCGCTATGTTTTAAGGTTAGTTTCATGATCTTAAATTTTAAATTGATAAAAGAAGATGGTATCCATAGTGAATACCACTTTCTACTGTTGCTTTTTCTTCTGACATTTCGTCAACGAGAATTTAGAATAACGTCTTCCGGATATAGTAGTGATTCTTTCTAACTCAAAATATTTTCCTGAACATTAATTCTCCGGCAAAGTATGTGTTGCAATCCAGTCGCCAATGCTCTTACCTAATGCTTCGCCATCCATTGCGGCTTTGCGAAAGTGATAACCAACATAAATTCTCGACAGGGAATTTTCCCTTGCAGCCTGTGATAAACTGTTAAAGCTTCTTGTCTTGCCAGGTAACGTAGTGCTCTCAAAAGTGAAACTGAAATCATCTTTCTCGAAAAATTGTTTCAAAAGTTCTGCAGCAGCACCACCTGCTGTTGCGTGACCCGATGGATGATCAGCAATAGGAGGCGTTGGAGCCACTAATACTTCCCAGGCAGCATCACCAGTTGTATTAGGATTGCCATCATTGTCTCCTTCCCGAATTGCAGTTACAGGTCTCCAGAAATAATGGATGATCTTTGCTTTCAAACATGCTATGTATGCGTCCGCTTCACTTATTTGCAATAAGGCAAGCAACCTGGCAGTTTTCCATGCATCTAAATTCTTCTGTTCCATGGTTTCATATGCTATTTTATTCCATCCGAATGGCGTGTTCTCCACCCAGAATCTTGCTATATCAGTTTGATCAGCTGTTCGGGTCGCACTATTGAATCTTCCCAGGCTTTTTACTTCATTATAATCTTCAGTGTATTCGGAGCTATTGATGGAATAAGGAGGAGGAACTGTAAAATATGTACTGCTGGGTAAACCGAATGTTTTTACATTACCCCAGCCCGGTGCTGCATAAAATGGCAATGTTAACCTGTATTCTCCGGGAAGTGTTCCAGATACAACAGCAGGAGTTAAAATATTTGCCACACCATCATTATTTCTGTTTTGAATAATAGCTTGGGCTGCTGAGTGACCTAATGCAATTCCTTTTGTTTTTGCTTCGCCATTTTCAATACCAGCCAATGATTGAACAAGCAGATCATTAATATAATCTTTTACAGCCTGTGATGGATAAATAGGAAGATTGAGCTTTCCATAAAAATAAGTAATGACATCAAAAGCTGCCTGTGCCACTGCAGCGTCAGGATCAGCGTCTTTATCCCTTTCATTCAATGTATAACTTTGATACTTGGGTACAATATTATTCAACGCATCATGCATTGCGATATTGACCATTGCATAATAGCGACTTTCAGCAAATGGGAAAATAGGCGGATTGGGTGGTGTACGTGGCGTATTTAATACAACATAACTAGCAGCCTGGTTCCAACGAAGCACCATTTCGGGGCTAACATTCCCCCTGCCTTCACCGTTATTATCAAACCGGGAACTTGTTGCAATTTCTTCATTAAGTGAATTAGTTGTTTCTTTCTTGCAACTGAAAATAAAAAATGTGATAAGTGACGTCAATAACAATATATGCCTGACGTAACGTTTGCGGGTAGTTTGATGAGTTGTCATAAAAAATATTTTTACATTAATAAATTGTTTGCAACCAAAAATAGTTTTGTGTTCTGCTGCAAATCTTTTATTTCGGCTGACATTGTTCGGAGGATAGCAGACAGTATTATAACAATATTCATAACCATTAGCCGACGACAAACTGCACTTGCAGAAAAAGAACCAACACTGGTCTAAATATCGTTATCGATAAGTTTTTAGTAACACCGATTACCTAATTTTAGTTAAGCAAGAAATGTATATGAACTTTTATGATCTCATATTTTCTGTCCAACGACACAGCCGGCTTAGTCGCCATCTCCTTTTGGTCTCTTTGGCGCTTATGACTATCGGTCGTTGGTGTGAATATGATTTCAATAAACTGTTGAATACATCTTCACTTCAATCCAACTTTAAGAAAAATAGTATAGACTTTATAACACCCGTAAATCAATAAAGAAACGGAAAACCAAAATCATTTTATATGAAATCCTTCATTGTATTATCACTTATCATTGTAATGCCAACGAATCGGATACTATCCCAGGGATGTGTGGCTATTCGTAATGTCGCTGGTATCAGCCCTGATCTTTTATTTGAAAATATTCAGCAGGGTGACAAGCTGATCTTCAATGTAACCAACCGGTATTTCGAAGCTTCAAGCACTTTCAGAGCCAGCAGATATAATACAGATACACTGGTGACTAATAAGATATATACATTGAATATTTCTGTATTAAGATTACTCAACAACGGATGGTCTATTGGTTTAAGTGTGCCTGTTTCCGCAAACTCGCGTAATAATGGAGCTGATCATAAAGGTGCCGGAACGCTACCGAGATATACAACACATGCATTTGGATTGGGCGATATCAGGTTTGCTGTCTATAAATGGTTACTGAACCCGGCCGTAAATAAAAAAGGAAATATACAGGTCGGTTTAGGAATAAAACTACCGACCGGTGATTATAAATACCAGGATTACTTCTATAGAAAAGCAGATAGCACAGTATTCGCCCCTGTCGACCAGGCTATTCAATTAGGCGATGGCGGTACCGGAATTACAGCGGAGCTCAATGCTTTTTATTCTTTTACGAGGAGCATTAACATATATTTTCAGGGATTTTATCTTGTTAATCCCCGGGAACAAAACGGAGTTTCGAATCTTAAAGGAAGAAACCCTAGCTCAACACAAATCGCTAACAACACCACGGTAATGAGTGTTCCGGATCAATATAGTTTACGTGGTGGTGCCAGTTTTCAATTTAAAAAAATTGTTTTGACAGCAGGACTTCGTTATGAAAAAGTACCAGAAGATGACCTGATCGGTGGAACGAAAGGTTTTCGAAGAGCGGCCACTATTGCATCAGTTGAGCCCGGGCTAACTTATAGAATGAAAAATACGTTGGCTTTTGTTTATGTAGGAGTACCATATTACCGAAACATCAAACAAAACAAGCAGAATGATACGACGCCGGCGGGCTTTGCTGATTATGTAGTATCTGCAGGCGTGCAATTCAAATTATAAACTTCCTGTAAGCAATGTGAAGCAGCAGCAATGCATTTAGGGATTATTACCTTCTTTTAAATAACTCCACCCTTCCTGTTCCTTTGAAGAAATTTCAAGTATAGCTATCGGGACAGTTATTGCCTGTGATATTAGCTGGCTCTTATTAATCCCTCTTCTTTTCATAGTGGCTTCGCATGCCGCAAAAATGACATTTAACTTATTTAATTCTTCTATTTTTTTCTGAACGGTCGTTTTGTCTTTCAGCAGTAGATCCAGGCCGGGGCCATGACAAACCACCTCAAGTTGGGCATTGCCGGTCATATTCATAATCGTCACTGCATGTCTTATCATAGTTGCAAAACTCGCCGTATCTGCTTTGGTGAAATCAAAAACAATTTTATGCTGCTTTTGCTGTGCAAAAATTAATGTGGTAAAGAAAAGACATGGCAATACGGACAATAATATTTTTTTCATTGCATTTATTTTAAACTAAAGATATGAAACACGTTTTTCCGGAACTTTTAGATTCTAAAAGCGTAATCTGTATTTAGCAAACTGATCGTTTAAAAAATTAAACAAAAAAAATCCGGCAGACTTTTGATCTGCCGGATCTCTTTTTCAGTCCTTTTTAAACTTTAGTATATTTAAAACATTCCATGCAGTTTTTTCTCCCTGCTTTTTCCCTTCCACACATGAATAAGTGTAGTGGATGCCTGCATACACTCTTGATTTGCCTACATCAACTGCCATTTCATCGAAAGAATTATAAGTACGGGGCGCCATTCCAAGATTGTCATAAGTGTGAAGTGTGAACTGATAATTATCTCCAAATATAGTGGTCATCACGGCTGCAAATGCACCACCATTTTGCGAGTGACCAGAAGGAAAATCAGGATGACCGGGAGTAGTAAAGACAGGATTCCATGTTGTATGGCCTAACACATTTCTTATGTACCGGATCGGCCTGTCGACAAAAGTTTCATATTTTATCTTCCAGCAATTGATCATTGATTCATATAAGGCGATCCCGACTTTGGCGTGTGCCAATGCATAAAAATATAATTGAGGTTTTTCTACATTCATGACCTGTTGAAACATGGATACATAAGCAGTTCCCGCCTGGAAACCCGGTTGATCTCTGTAATACTCTGCGGTTGCTTTTTGCGCAGGTGTAAGAGTTTGAGAAATATCATACACCTCTTTTACCATTGCATAGTAAGCCGAATTAGGATCGGTGGAATAAGGTGGTGGAAGAGGTGATGCCGTTCCATCTGTGCTACCCTGCACAAGTAATCTGTTATTTCCCCAATAAGGATCTGCAATGCCTGGCGGATTAGGTGGTGTATTGTTCCATAATGGTGAAGCAGGTGGAACAAAAGATGGATAAACATTCAGCGAACCATCTGTTGTTGACCATGAATAGATTCTTTCAGCAACTGTCCTTCCGAAATCTTTTGATCGTTGAAATGTTTCAGCATTGACTTGTGACTGGTATTCTGCATTCAAAGCATTCTCCAACGAGTCTATTGCGGCAACATTGGCTGCAGAGGTGTTTGAAAGAGTAAAAAATTGTTTGTTTAAATGAGCAAGAGATGCATTTGCGGAAGTCGGCCAATGATATGCTTTGCCTGGTTCAGTAGCTGGCATGTCTGGCATATCAGTAAGTTGATCATCCAGTGTTTGATAAGCTGGCATACCGGGAACTACAGATTCATACAATGCAATTCCACAATAAGCAAACCACCGATGACCATGCCGGCCATAGGGGTTTACGTTTGTTGGTGTACGCAGAAATCTATTCTGCAGATCCTGCCATTTACGGGCCACTTCTGATGAAAATGTTTTGGTTTGCTGTAAATGCCCATTTGATTGATTGGTTGCAGTTGGAATTTCCTCCTGCAACGATGGTTGTTTTTCTATTTCCTTTTCACAGGAAGAATAGACGAAAAGTATGATTGCAACAATGGCAATTCTCTTTATTAGATTAAACGTCGCTTCCATTTCATTGAGTTTTTGGTAAATAAAATTTATTATCATACCAAACCTACATTTACATCGCTGCGAAAATTTTTTATTTCGGCGAGTAAGGATGGTGAGATAGCAGAAACCTTTTATGAATAGCCATTACCGTTTGCCGACGACTAACTGCATTTGCAGAAAAAGAAATAACACCTGCCTAAAAACCTGCTTAAATCGGAAAATTCAAAAAACGATTGTGTAACTTTAAAAAGATGTGAATACCCACGATCTTATATTCTCCAATCAGCGCCGTTATCGCTTCCGGCGACACCTTTTTTTCTGGATTGCCTGGTGCTTGTACTTTGCTATTACTTATTTAATACCCACCTACTGGGTGTTGGCCTGGAACATCAATGGCCCAATGCCGCAAATTGAAAAATATGGTGTCTTTACATCGTGCCTTCGCATATTAATGAATAGTGTGTTGATGACAGCAGCACATATGGCACTTGTATACGGTGTACTTTACTTTTTTTTACCCAGGTATTTTTCAAAAAATAAAAACAAATTGATAACAACATCCATGCTGATACTTTTTGTATTCCTGGTTGCTTGTTTTAATTATTTAAGTTTTGTGCTAATAATGTCCATTAGCACAAAGCTGGGTTTCTTTCCCACAATGCCTGGTATGGATTATATAATTCGTCTTTGGCTCCGCCAGATAGTTTTTAATTATCCAACCGTAGTTGGTTTTGCAGTTGCCATCAAACTTTTAAAACACTGGTACCTGAAACAAAAAGAAACAGAACAATTGACCCGTGAAAAAATAAATGCCGAGCTGCAATTATTGAAGGGTCAGGTGCATCCCCATTTTTTATTCAACACTCTTAATAATATTTATTCCTTTATATTAAATGGCTCTTCAAAGGCCCCGGAGATGATAAAAAAACTTTCCAGCCTGTTAAACTATATTTTAAATGAATGCAACCGTGACCTTGTACCGCTGGAAAAAGAGCTTTCCTTATTACAGGATTATATGGCGCTGGAACGAATTCGCTATGGTGATGCTTTGAGCATGAGCCTCCATATCCAGGGCAATGCCAAAGACAAAATGATCAGTCCGCTCTTATTAATTCCTTTTGTTGAAAATAGTTTTAAGCATGGCACCAGCCGCATGCTTACGCATCCCTGGGTAACCCTTGACATTAATATTGAATCCCGGTCACTGGATTTTAAAATATCCAACAACAAGCCGCCATTGACAAATGAACCGGCTGTAAAAAAAGGGATTGGCCTGGCCAATGTAAAAAAAAGACTGCAGTTATTATATCCCGGTTCTCATTCGTTGATGATCACAGAAAACGAAATGAGCTATGATGTTACTATGAAAATCGCTTTACATGTGCCACACGAAAACGGAAATGAAGTTTTGATTTATAATGAAAACCCGGTCTATGAGCTGGCATGAATTTGTATTTTCGGAAAAACGTGCAACCCGCATCATGCGCCACGCCATTTTTTGGCTGGCCTGGTGGATGTATTTTGCTTCGACCTACTATTACTATTTACAGGTAGGCCATTATAAACTGGCATTTGGACACCTGGGTTCGATATTATTTCTACAGACATTTTTTCTTGTACTTATTCATTTAACGGCCTGCTATTATTTTATATACATTTTACTCCCCCGTTATTTATTGACAAAAAAATATTTTTTACTCGCAGCCGGGAGCATTGTATTAGCCATTTTCCTGCTGGCAACAGGATATTTTTTTCACCACACAATATTTCCTCTTATTGACCAGGCCTACCCCACCAAAATATCTTCAGGTGACAATAATATCTGGTGGACCAATATTAATTCGGTTTTATTAAATGCTCCTAAAGTAATTGCGGCAGCCACGGTTATCAAACTCGTTAAACGCTGGTATCTTAAACAGAAAGAAAAGGAACGTTTAGAAAAAGAAAAACTAATAACCGATCTGCAATTGATGAAAGCACAGATCCGGCCGGGCTTTTTATTCAGTTCATTGGACCAGATTCACGAAGCCGCACAAAAAAATTCACTGGTGGCACCTGAATTGTTGCTCAAACTTGCTGATCTGCTTAGTTATCTTCTTTACGAATGTGATGAACAAAGGGTTCCATTGGAAAAAGAACTTACTATGATGAAAGAATATATGGCACTTGAAAAAGCAAGATATCGCGGCAAACTTGATCTTGAAATAGTAATCAAAGGAGAGTTGAACAATAAAAAAATTGCTCCCCTTTTATTATTACCATTCATAGAAAATAGTTTTAAACATTGCAGTAAACAGTTGGAACAACCCTGGATCAACCTTGAGGTCAGCATTGAAAACGAAATTCTCTCAATGAAACTTTTAAATGGAGTCGCTTTGACAGCAACTGATGTTTCCATCCAGGAAATAAAAAACATTGAAAAGAGATTGCAATTATTATATCCCGGCAAACATGAATTGAAAAAATACATTGAACATGAAATTTATGTGGTGCTATTAAAGATCGACCTAAGTGAGATCACAAAAAATGAAACAGCAAGGACCAACATTATAAACGGACATGAATTAAAAAAGGAATATGCACTCGATTAAAAAAATAAGATGCCTTGTTATTGATGATGAGCTGCCGGCAAGAGATGTTCTTCAAAAACATATTGCAGGTGTCGACGTGCTTGAATTAGCAGGTAGCTGCACCAATGCAGTAGAGGCGCTTTCATTTTTACAGTCCAATACGGTTGACCTGTTGTTCCTCGATATTCAAATGCCACATATTCTTGGTACCAATTTTATCCGGACGTTGAAAAATCCGCCTAAGGTAATTTTCACCACTGCATACAGAAAGTATGCTATTGAGGGTTTTGAACTCGATGCGGTTGATTACCTGCTAAAACCAATAAGTTTTGACCGGTTCTTAAAAGCTGTCAACAAAATCTTTCAATTAAATCTTCAGAGTAATACAAATGCGGCTGTTACAGAAAATCATTCCGAACCTGCTCAGCCTTTTTTATATCTGCGTGCCGACCGCAAAATGGTAAAAGTGCTGTTCAATGATATTCTATATATAGAAGGATTAAGAGATTATATCAGGATCTTCACAACATCAAAAACAATTATAACAAAACACCTGCTGGCTTCTCTTGAAGAAATGCTGCCTTCAGATTCTTTTTTACGCATCCATCGTTCCTATATTATTTCCATCAGTAAAATTGATTCTTTCAACTCAGATACAATAGAAATAAGCAAAAAAGAATTGCCCATAGGAAGGCTGTTTAAGCATGATGTAACCAAATTACTGAATGCTTCTTCACTCCGATCCAATGCGAATACCAATTTAAAAAACAAACCGGGCACCGATTAGTCAATTCTGATTCTTTAAAAACTTTTATGAAAAGGGTTATCTCCCTGGGACTTTATTACATACCTAACAGGAGAATCCTGCACATGCCACGCAATCTTTTGGTATTGGAGACATCAGGTTTACTGCCCACAAAAAGGCATCAGCGCTTTATGACCCACCTAAAGATATCTTCAGGACCGGTGGTTTTGCAGATTATCTTGTCTTTGTTGGAATCCAATTCAGGTTATAAAATCTATTTCTTCCCACTCTACACAATAAAATTCTTTTGCAAATTTTTAAAAAGGCAAAGCCGGAAACAAACTGCTTTCCGGTCTTTGCTATCGATAACTACTAATGCAAAAAGTGGATGTTGTGGTTGTTTTTGCTTGCCTCTGCTAAATCAATCTTTCAAAAACTTCACTGTATTTAAAATATTCTGTGCTACTTTTTTACCTTGTTCCGTACTCTTGACTAAGGTGGCCTTATAATGTAACCCGCCATAAAAACGGCTGTCAGATATTTCGTTACTCAATTGAGTAAAACTGGT
>JGI10216J12902_100951683_pt1 | contig 10572 bp, 8 predicted proteins | sample KanNatreferecore_FD_12902 | JGI IMG/M metagenome (IMG submission 12902)
CGCGTCTTCGTGGTGAATGACTCCCTGCCAGTTTCTCACTTCAAATCATCGAGCGACACTTTGTCCGCGCCCGGCACTTTGACGATTTCAGGGAAGCGCTCACCGAAGGGCACCGTCGCGTCAATGCCAAGACTCGAGCCGACGCGCAGTTTGCGCACCGATGGATCCATCGCGGTGGCCACCACGCGTGGAAAGACGATCACATCTTCATCCGCCTGGGTTCTCGTGGCGATCGCCCACCACACTTTTTCCATGTCGGTGATATCGATGTCGTCGTCGACCACGACCGTGATCTTGTTGCGGCGCGTGCCGATCATCGCCGCGATCACATTGCGCGCTTCGCACTCGTAGGCCTGCTTCATGGCGATGACGCACGTCATGCCCACCGTCCCCGCGGCCGGAAAATGCACCGCGGTCACGCCGGGGAACTCTTTTTTGAGCTGCCAATAATAAGTGGCTTCGAGCGGCAGCTGCTTGAGAATATGATTCTCGGTCGTCGGCATGCCGGTGAGCGCCGCTTGGTAAATCGGGTTTTTGCGGTGGGTGATCGCGCTCACTTCGATCACCGGCTTCGGGTTGGACGGAGTGTAATAGCCGGACACTTCACCGAACGGCCCCTCTTCCTCGCGAACGTTGGGCAGAACCATGCCCTCAATAATGATTTCCGCCGTCGCCGGTACTTCCAAATCAACCGTTTCCGCTTTGACCACTTCGACCGGCGCGCCGCGCAGCGCTCCTGCCAACGCCAGCTCATCGGTGCCGTACGGCGCCATCCATTGCGTTGCCAGCGGCAACACCGGGTCGGTGCCTATGGCGATAGCGATCGGCAAACCTTTGCCGATCGACTCCGCTTCCATGAGTTGGCGCACCAGATGCTGCGCCATGATGCCGAGACGATTACGACCTTTTAGCTGCAAGCGATAAATCGAGGTATTTTTTCCGCCCCTTCTGGGATCGCAGCTGATACACAATCCTAAGGTAATGAAGGGCGCAGGATCTTTTTCGGAAAAAATCGGCACCGGCAGTCTGTTCAAGTCGACGTCTTTGCCCTTGCAGACCACCTCTTTGCAGGGTGCGTGGGCGACCAACTTCGGCGCCAACAGATGATCTAGGGCGTGCTGAAACTTGTTGACGTAATCTTCGTTGGATGTTTCCAGAGCGAGAAAGGCTCGTTTTCGAGTCGAAAAAACTCCGCCCAGCACCGGCATGTCGAAGCCCGTCACATTGTCGAAGAGCAATGCCGGACCCTGCTCATCGCTGGTCTTACGGATGTAGGCGGAGATCTCATATTTCACGTCCACCGGCTTTTGTGTACGGATCAGCTCCCGCTCACTCTCCAGAAACGTGATGAACTCGCGCAAATCATTGAATGGCATTCTTGGTCTCCGCTTGCGTCCTAGATTGTGGCCGGTGTTGATACTTCACAATTTAATCTTGCGGAAAAGTTCGAGCCCCCACTTTCAGTGGATGCCTAACTCCTTATTGACCTCGCGCTGTGGACCGAAGTCGAACACTTTTGCCGGCGCCACCGGTTGAGGGAGACCCAACGTCTTGGCATCATCCCTGAGCAGGGTCTCCATTTCTTTGTCGGTCAACAGACTGTTGGTGGTAAAGCCAAACTTTGATAGCCGATAGGTTTCCGTCGTCGTTGCAAGATCGAGCCGCGTGTATTTTGCCAGCGTTTCCGCCGTGCCTTTTTCGTTTTCATGAAAATACCGATAGGCCTTCGTACGCGCGCGCAGCATGCGCCGAACCAGATCGCGTTTTTCGGCCAACGCTCGCTCGGTCACCGCAAAGCCACCCTGAGTGCTGAGAAAATCCCTCGGTGGCTCAGCCAAGATATTTAGTTTGAACTTGTCCCGCCCCACGATAATCGTGGGGGGCGAAAGTGCCGTGGTCTGAATGGATCCGGCGACCAGTGCTTGCAAAAGCGCCGGGGCGCCGCCGATCACCACCGTGGCAACATCTTTATTGGGATTGAGACCACCCGAGGCAAGCAGCCGGCTCGCGACGAGATGCTGGCTGCCATTGCGCGAGGTAATACCGAGGGTTGCCCCCTTGAGTTCGGCGATGGATTTGAACTCCGGTTTGCTCACCAGCCAGAAGAGCGCACGGTGACCGGTCACCGCCAAGACTTTGATCGGCAAACCGGTTTGGCTCGCCCGCGCCGCTAAACCGACCGCGCCCAACGCGTCCACCTCGCCTGCTGTCAAAGCCGCCGTTGCGACATTCGCCGCGACTTGAATCAGCTCGGGCTCGAGACCTTCTTCACGGAAAAACCCACGATCCTCGGCAATATAAAGATCGATGAATGCGATGCCGCGGCTCGACACCGCGATCTTTACTTTTTGCATCTGGGCGCCGGCAGGGCCCGCAATGCCAAGAACAAACAAAAACGCGGTCAGACTGTGCATCATGACCATCGCTCTACCGATAGAGCGCATCGATAAAACCACTTTGATCCAACCGCCGCAGGACTGAATCGTCGATCAACTCCTCGGGCTTCAATGTTTTCGCTTTTGGGATGGTGCTTTCGACGTTGCGTAGCACAGTCTCGACGCCTTCCTTCAGCGGATAGGGTTTGCGCGGTTGAACTTCGCGAATGATCACCTGGTAGGTGTCCTCGACTTCGTCTTGATCCTTGAGCTTCATGAACTCTTTGATCAAAGGAAGGCTTTCTTCCTTGTGGGTTTTGGCGTAGGCCACTCCCTCCAAGAAACCTTTTACGAATTGCTCGACGAGCGGGCGGTGATCGCGCAAGAAAGCACCGGTTGCGGCAATGCCGCTGCCTTGGAATTTTAGCCCCAGTTTGTAGGCATCGACGAGCGAAACGAAACCGGCTTTGCGAGCGCGCACGGTATTGGGCGTGGTAAAAACGGTCGCTTGGATCGCGTTGGTTTTCAGAGCCGCGAGGCGGCTCGGGTTGTCGCCGATCTGGACGATGGTCACATCCCGTTCCGCCAAATTCATGGACTTAAAAATATACCGGATGGAAAAATCACTGGCGGAGCCGAATCGGCTGATGCCCGCGGTCTTGCCGCGCAGGTCTTCTGCCTTTTTGATTTCCGGCGCGACATAGAGGCTGAAGTGCATGGTTGGATTGTTCGCGGAGAGCAGCACGATATCGGCACCCTGCAGTTTGGCGATGACTCCCTCGGGACCCGCGGTGACCGTCAGCGGCAATTCGCCGCCGAGCATCGCTTGAATCACCTGTGAGCCGCCCTGAAAGTAAATCAGCTCGACATCGAGTCCGTTCTTCGCGAAGAAACCTTTTTTCTGCGCAATATAGGTCTGGCAAAATTCTCCGGTGGCGAGGATACCGACGCGCACGCGGGTGAGCTCCGCTGCGCTGGCGGGCGCAAAGGGTAAGCTCGTAAAACCGATCAATAGTCGCAAGACCAATGCTTTCCGCATGAGTTCACTCCAAGTTTTCTGTGAGCGTGAGGCTAAATTATAATCGCCCCTACGATGTTGTTGTGCCTTTGACGCCCCTTCGACTTCGCTCACGACATGCTCCGCCGGAGATTGTCCGTCCTCGCTACTTCGCCCGTTGCGCTTCGATCGCGTCCAGCACTCGTTCGGGAAACAGCGGCAGATCCTTGATCCGGACTTTCACCGCGTCGTAAATCGCATTGCCCACGGCTGGCGCAATGCCGACCACGGCCAGTTCGCCGATACCCTTGGCGCCGAATGGTCCCTCGGGCAAGGGTACTTCGACCGGGATTGCCACAATCTCGGGAACTTCTTGCGACGAAGGCAATTTATAATCCATAAAGGAGGGATTGATCACCCGGCCATCCTCGAACTGTAAGCGCTCGTGCAGCGCATAGCCGATCCCCATCACCACACCGCCGGTGATCTGGCCGCGCACGCTGATAGGATTGAGCGTCGTGCCGACGTCGTGGGCGGAGGCAATTTTTCTGATTTTCACAATGCCCGTCTGCTCGTCGATCTCCGCTTCGACCGCCTGCGCCGCATACTTCCAGCCCGGGACGTATTCCTTGCCCTGCGCCTTATGCGGCAGCGATGGATAGTCACCCTTGCCGCCGTACCAGCCGCGACCGAGGATCGGTTTCTCGCGGTTGTGCGCCGACTCCAAAACTTGCCGCAGCGTCAACGACAATTCCGGCCGCTTGGCCGAAACAACCATTTCATTCTCGACAGACAAATCACTCGCCGGTATTTCCGACATCTTCGAAGCCATTTCGAGCAGCTGCTGCCTGGCGTCTTCCGCGGCTTTTTTGACCGCCATTCCGGTGTAGAAAGTGACACGGCTCGAAAACGTGCCGCGGTCGTAGGGCGTCGCACCGGTGTCCGCGCAGGTGATGCCCACCGATTCCACAGGGATGCCCAACACCTCCGCTGCGATCTGCGATAGCACGCCGCACATACCCTGCCCCAGCTCCGAAGAACCGACCATCACCTGAGCGCTGCCGTCCTCATTGAAAAGCACAAACGCGCCGGAGATGCTCGAGTGGGTCGTTGGCGATTTGGCGATGACGGCAAGGCCGCGGCCGACATTTTTTGCCTTTGGTGTGCCCCAGCCGATTTCGGCGGCGACTTTCTGCAAGCATTCTTCGAGACCGATGCTCGTTACCGAATCGCCGATGGCGTTGAGATCGCCTTCGCGCAAAATATTTTTCATGCGCAATTGAAGCGGGTCCATGCCCAATCGCTCAGCGATCATGTCGATTTGCGACTCGATCGCCCAGGCGCCTTCGGGCACGCCTAGGCCGCGTAGCTGCGTGCCACGCATCTTATTGGTGTACACCAAGGTCGAAGTCACGCGGATATCGTAAATATTGTACGGGCCGATGCCGTCTTTCATTGCCCGGTTGCTCGGCGCCAAACCCTCAGCGTAGGCGCCTGTGTCCCAGAGAAAATCGATGTCGCGGGCGACGATCTTGCCGTTTTTCGTGATGCCGGTTCTGAGCTTCACCGTCGCCGGCGTCGAACCCGCAGCCGCGGTGAATTCGTCGGTTCGCGTCATCACGATCTTCACGGGCTTGTGCGCCTTCATCGTCAATGCGATGGCAACCGGCTCGAGGCGCGGCTCGATCTTGCCGCCGAAGCCGCCGCCAACCTTTGTGCAGATAATGCGCATTTTGCTTTCCGGCACGCCGAACAAGCTCGCCATCACGGTGCGCAACTCAAACACTTCCTGCGAGCAGGTCCAAACGGTGACGGTGCCACCGATCACCGCCGCCGTGGTCGCGTGGGGTTCCATGTAGCTGTGATGAATTTGGCTCGCGTGAAACACGTCTTCGAAAACGTAGTCGGCTTTTTTCAGCGCTGCTTCGACGTCGCCGCGCTCGTTGGAGGCGCGATGGATGATATTGGTGCCTTGTACCGGATACCAGGAAGCGAGATAGACCGAACGCGCTCGCAAATCGGCCAGATTGTCGTGCACCAACGGCGCGCCGTCGCGCATCGCCTCCTCGGCGGTAAAGACCGCGGGCAATTCCTCGTATTCCACGTCGATCAACGACAACGCTTCTTCCGCCGTTTTCTCATCGACCGCGGCCACTGCAGCTACCGGTTGACCGACGAAGCGCACTTTATGGATCGCAAAAATATGCTCATCCTCGACCGCATAACCGTAGCGGCGCGCCGGAACGTCTTTGGCCGCGATCACGGCCTTTACGCCGGGATGCTTTTTGGCCTTTTCGATGTCGATGCGCAAAACTTTCCCGTGCGGAATGGGACTACGCAAAACCTTCCCCCATAACATCCCGGGCAGGTTCACGTCCGGCCCGTATATCGCCTGCCCCGTAAGCATCTCCGGCCCGTCCACTCTCTCCACCGGTTTACCAATCACGCGATAATTAGGCATGAATCGAAGCCTCCTTGTGTGATTGCATCGCACTGAAGTTTGGCGATCGAGTCTGCGCCATCAAACACCTTCACTAATGTCCCAGACCCAATTCTTTTCGCGCTCTTTCGACGAAGCTGTAATCGATCACCTGAGCGGCGCTGACCGGCTCTGCTACCTTGGCGCTTTCCCGCTGCTGATCGACAAGCGCTTGAAGCCCGCTCATGCTGACCGAAGCATCACGCAGCATCGCCTTGCTCATATAATCGTACATCTCGCTCGCCATCGTGCGGCTTGTGATGCGCCAATTTTTCATGATCATATCTAAGCACGGTTCTTTGTTTTTGCTCTCGGAAACAAACATCAACCCGCGCAGTGTGGCGCGAACCATGCGCAGGACCTCATCGGGGTTTTCTTTGATTTTCTTATTCGCTGTACCGAATCCGTTTTGCGGGAAATCGAGAAAATCCGCGGACAGAGCCAACTCATTGAAACCTTTTTGACGGGCGAGAATATTCTCTGGAACCGAGAGCATGGCCGCGTCGATGACACCCGTTTCGAGGGCCGCAAGCCGGCCTGGTTCCGTCGCGACAAAGACCAGCGAGTAGTCGCGGCCGAACTCATAACCTTGTTTCCTTAAGATATGCCGCGTCGCCAGATCGGTGGTCGATCCAGGCGAGCTGACGCCGATCTTTCTCCCTTTGACCTGCTGCAGGTCTTTGATCTCCGGTTTGGCCATCAATCCTTGCACCGGGGACCGCATGGTGAAGATCACGGCCTTAATCGGCTGCGCGCGAACCGCCGCAGCTACAACGCCCGTCACCGCGCCGTTGTAATCGATGTCTCCGGTCAACACCGCGGTGCTGGCAAGAGCCGCCGGCATAAGAATGAATTCGATGTCGATCCCTTCCTCGCGGTAGTAACCTTTGTCCTTGGCGGCATAAAACGGCAGGTAGGTGACGTTCGCCCCCGGAATTGAAACCCGCACTCGTTTCGCGCCCGTTTGGGCATGCGAATAAGCGGCGGCAATCAGAAGCATGCTCGCAGCCGCGTAGACCGCCAACCGCGGCAACGCAACAACAGTATTCATCTCATCTCCTACTCCGACCTCTGTCCGTCGAATTTCTCTGCCCAAACCCGCTCGTCTATTTGCCATCAATTGATTTTAAGAATCTTTTGCAGCTCCTTTTTGTCCGCCGCCGGCATATCCAGCCACAGCAACGAAACCTCCTGGATGCGCTCGATCGGTATTCGGCGTAGCACCACCCGCGCTTTTTCGATATCCGCCTGAAACTCCGGATCGGCAAAGGTTGCATCGAAGGCATTGCGCATCGCTGCCACCCGGTCAGCGGGGACGCCGGGAGGAAGGGTGAACAGCCGGTTGATATCGTTGGGACCAATCACCGCGACTCTGAGCAACCATTTGCTCCGCTCGCTCTTGGCCAAATCGATAGCGTTGGGCACATTTTCCAAACCCGGCCACGGCTTCTCACCGATCTGCGCGATGACTCTGATGTCACCGTCCTTCAGTTCCTTGGGAAACGAACGAACGACACCTTCATAGGAAGAGCACGATCCATCCACTTCGCCGCTTTCAGTAGCGAGCCGGATTTCGGTGACGCCTTTGAAGCCGTCGATGATTTTGAGATTGATGCCGAGCGCGGCTTGAAGAGCGCGGGCATTATCCGACGGAAAGGTTCCCGGCGCGAGGCCGCCCATCTTCAGTTCCTTCGAGCCGCTAAAGGCTTCGGTGATGCTCTGCCAGGTGCTCTGTTTACCGACCCAACAAACTTGAATGTCCGGGCCGGGGGACGGCAGCCAGTTGAACCGGCGTGCATCGAATTTCGCAGCGGGATTGCCAAGCGCCTGCAAGCGCAACAGCGCGCCGTCTAGATTCAACAGCACCGATCCGTCGCGCGGCGCGCTGTTCGCCAGGTAGTTGGTCGCGATCAATCCGCCTGCGCCAGTCATATTATCGACCCATACATTGGGTTTACCTCGGATAAACTTTCCGATGTGTCGGCCAAAAATCCGTGTCGCGGTGTCGAATAGCCCACCTGCAGAGTAGGCCGTAATGAAACGCACTTGCTTTCCGCGATAGAAGTCCTCCACCGAGTCCGCTTGAGAGCTTGCGGCGCCTATCAACAGCATCAATAAGGAGAGGAAGAGCGAGACCAAATATCCGCTAGTCCGCATAAATGCTCCTTTCCAACTCGTTTGGGCACGCTCGTAATGACTCTGTCAACGGTTTCATCACGCCAACGTCGGTTCCGCCGCAACATTCAGCCCGACCATGCGGCCGAGCCCCAAACATTCGCCCAAGTTGCCGCCGCTCTGATAGAGAAATCCCCAGATGGAACCGAGCTCGCCGGCGCCGTAGAGCCGCTTGATAGAATTGCCAGCGGCATCGACGATCTCTCCCCGCACGTTTCTCCTCGGACCGCCTTGAGTGTTGAGCAAACAAGGCCAGAGCGCGATGCCGTAAAGCCTGCCCTCCAAACCGGCGAGCGTCTTTTGCCCGCGGCCGAATTTTTCATCCACTCCAGTGGCGCAAGCGCGCCGATAGGATTCTACTGTCTCATGCAAGCGCGCGCCGTTTTTGATGCCGAGCTTACCGGCGAGGTCCAGGGCGCTATCGCTGCAAGCGATCCAACCCTTGCGGATTTCTTCCCCGTTGTCCTCGCTCCATCTATAACCACGATTGGCGCCATGACCGACCCGTGTGATCGGGCCCTTCAGCCGAGTAGGTTCGTCGAAGATCACATAGGACGGAATGCGCGAGAAGCGCACCGATTCCATGTCGAAGGCAGTGACCGCCATCCACATGCTGTAATGTTCCAAACCTGTCTCGTTGCAGAATCGCTCGCCCTTTTGATCGACAATGATGTAACCGTCGCCCAATACACGCATGCTGAAAGCGGAGTCAAACCCGGGAACTTTGTAGCCCATCGGCGCCGCCACCGCTCGCATATGCCAAAGATCGGCGCCCAGCTCTTGCGCGAGCTTGATCCCGTCGCCGGTATTGTCCGGGTTGCCATAGGCGAAAGTCGGATAACCGGCGAGATACTCTCGTTTCAATTCTTCGTTGTATTCAAATCCACCGGTCGCGAGCACGACTCCTTTGCGCGCGCGCAGATAATAAGGCCTGTTGTCTTTTTCGATCAGTACGCCAATGACGTGATCACCCGACCGAAGAATCTTCCGTGCCGATGCATGGCGGTAGATAGGAATCGTTCGCCGCGCAAGATTGTCGGAGAGAAGATTCCATAGAGATGTGCCGCCCAGCTCGTCAGGATCCTTTCCCTTTACGCGGAAACGGAGCATGGTTTCCGCCCCCATTACCTGGGGAAACGACGCGCCGGGGAAACAGCTTTCGACTTCGCCGCCCAGCTGCTTGATATAGTCGATGTTCTGCGCCGTCCAGTGGACATAGACGTCGATGATCTCCTCGGAGACGAGATCAAAAGAAAGCGCTTTAATATGCGCGCGCGCTGCAGCGTTGTCGGTGGGGCAGACGAACGCCATCGTTGCAAGTTTGGTGTTACCTCCACCTGCTGCTTTTTCAACGATGACGACTTCGGCGCCCGCATCTCTGGCCGTGATCGCCGTTACTGCGCCGGCGCCGCCGCAGCCCAACACGACGACATCGGCCTCTTCATCCCAATGGGTCTCGCCAGGATCAGTCATAATGGGACTTACTATCTACGAACTTCTTTGACCGGGAACTTTTTAAAAAACCCTTCGCGCTCCAATTCGTCAATGACGCTTTCATCGAGATAACGCTTGATCTCAAAGTCGCTTCTGGCGCCGCCGCTTTGCTGCTGCATCTGCTCCAAAACACCGCTCAAACCGGCGCGCCCGACGCGCGCTGGAAGGCTGAATACACCGGTATAGATATTCAAATTCTCTTCAATGACTTTGTTATCCTGTAAACCCAAGCGCTTGCGCAGGATGCCCGCGCTGATTTCCCGGTTGGTATTGACTTGATAGCTCCCTTCCGTGAGAGCTTGGAGATATTTTTTTACCGAATCGCGCTCCCGTTCCAGGTAAGAGCGGCGCATGGTGATCACTTTGTCCGGAAACGCGGGGACTAGCTCCGGAATATCGGCCAAAACTTTCATCCCCATCCGTGACGCCGCGAGCGCGTGATCGTAGGGCAAGACCGTGGCGTCTAAACCCCTTTTCTCCAGAGCGGCAAGCCGTACCGCGCTGCCTCCGGCGGCCACGAGCGTCACCGCCTCTTTGGGAATGTTCCACTCTTTGAGCGCGAGCAGAACGGCAAACTCATTGGAGCCGCCAAAATTGGCCACACCGATCCGTTTGTTGCGCAGCTGGGCAGGCGCGGTGATCTCCTTCTGTGCGACGAACTTGAAAAAACTCTTGTTGATCAGGCCGGCCACGATGACCGCATCACCGCCGCGCTGGATCGCGTTGATCGGTCCGATGCCGTCCGAGTCCGCTGCCTGAATGCTGCCACCGAGCAGCGCCTGCATGGCGCGCGCGCTTCCCGAGATAAAAACCAAATCCGCATCCAAGCCATATTTAGCGAACAGACCCAAGTCTTTCGCCGCCCAGATCGCCAGCTGCGCGGAACTTGTGCCGGAATATGCGTGAATAAAACGCGGCTGGGCCACGACTCTTAGCGGGCACGCGAAATAAACCAAGCCCACTAAAGCAATGGCGACTTTTAGGATTCCTGAACGATCAGACATCCTCATCTTTCTAGCCTCAGCACGCCTCGAATGATGCGCGACTATCCC
>JGI10216J12902_103410293_pt1 | contig 10572 bp, 6 predicted proteins | sample KanNatreferecore_FD_12902 | JGI IMG/M metagenome (IMG submission 12902)
GTCCGGCGCGCCTTGCATTCGATCCTTTTCCTCGCAGTTGCATTGTGCCGACCGAAATCTATGGGCAAGACGTCATAATCTAACAAGAGTTGCCCTTCCGCTGGTCAGGGCGCAGGCGTGATTGATTACTTGGCTTCGAGCGCCAACTCTTTGCAGCGCGACAGGTCCAGCTTGCCGCTGGCCAGCATAGGGATCGCTTCGACGCGTTTGATCGTTTTTGGTATCCAGAGATTTGGAACGCCGCCTGCACTAAGTTTGTCGCGCAGTTCCTTCGAGTCGATCTCACGCGATGCTAACAGGACGAGCGCTTCGCCTTTCGCCTCGTCCGGGATTCCGGTGACCGCGATCATTCGTTCGTCTCGAGGGAGTTCGAGCAGTTCGATAATGCGGGTTTCCACCGTCTCGTGCGGGACCATTTCACCGGCGATCTTCGAGAAACGACTAAGACGGCCTTCGATAAACAGAAAGCCATCCTCATCGATGCGCCCAAGATCGCCGGTGCGGAACCAGCCATCGTCGAGCACCTCGCCGCTGCGGGTCGGATCGTCGAGATAGCCCTCGAAAATGTTTACACCTTTGAGCCAAAGCATCCCGGTCTCGTGCAGCGTCCGGCGCTCGCCGGAATCCGGACACGTAATGCGGGCCGCCATGCCAGGTGCCAGTTTGCCCACGCTGCCTTCGCGGCTGCTTGGTTGCACGCTGTCGCCTTTGCGGCTCGGCTTTGGCTCGGGCAGATTCACCGCCGCGACCGGACTTGTCTCTGTCAGGCCGTAGCCCTGCAGGATACGCAATTTGAACTTCTCATAGAACGCGTCTGCAAGATCCTGCGGCAGCTTTTCTGCGCCCGTCACCAGCAACTTCACGCTACGCAGTTGTTCTGGCTCCACGCGCCGTAGAAATCCCCGGAGAAAAGTCGGTGTACTCACAAATAACGCGATCTGATAACGCTCGATCAGGTTCGCGAGTTTCACCGCCTCCAGCGGACTTGGATATGTCACGATCGGGATGCACTCGATCAGCGGGTACAAAATCGTGACGGTGGCGCCGAAGCTGTGGAAAAAGGGCAGGCAGCCGAGGATCGGCTCCTTCGTCCCAAGGCCGAGCATCTCGCCGAATTGAGAGACGTTGCCAAGCAGGTTGCGGTGCGTCAGCGCGACGCCCTTGGGCGCGCCGCTCGAGCCGCTGGTGAAAAGAAGGAATGCCTCCGCGCGGTCCCCGTTAGCCGGAATGTCCAGGATCCACGCAATAACTGAGGAAGGAAGCAACGCCACGGCGATCCGCCATCCGAGGATCTTCAACTTCAGCTTCGGCAGAACCTGGTCGAGCAAGACCAGGCGGCCCGGCCATGGAAAGTCCGCCAGTTTCTTCATCACGGGCTCTGCGGTGACGCATTCGGTGATGGATGCTTTTTCGATGCTGGCCTCCAGCGCCACGCGTCCCGCGGTGAAGTTCAGGTTCACTGGAATTCGATCGGCCAGCATCACCGCAAGGTTAGCGATCAGCCCGCCCTTGCCCGGCGGCATGACGATGGACAACCTCGCGCCTCCCGTATGCGTCGAAAGCCAGCGGCTGAGCGCGATACCGGCTGCGAGGAGCATGCCCCGCGAAAGCTTCGTGTGATCCATCCCATCAGTCACCGCGATGCTCCATTGATGACGCCTGAGCCCCTTGATGCATGCTCGCGCGATATGGCCGCGCAACGTTTCCCGGTGCTGATAGCAATATTCGCCAAGTTCCAGGAATCGCTCCCGCACCTCCGCGATGTCAGCCTCTTCGTGCGGAATCGGCCGGCCAAACGCTACCATGACGGGGTAGGGGATGCGTCGCGGCCACTTGAAGAAGTACTTTCCCCCTTCAAACGAAAAGATGCTGCCCCACAGCTGATCCAACCAAACCGGCACGACCGAACATTTGGCGCCGCGCGCGATCAACTCATACCCGCGCTTGAGCCGAAGCAGCATGCCGCTACGAGAGAGTTCGCCTTCGGGGAATAAACAGACGACTTCCCCTTGCTCCAGTAACTCGATGGCCGCCCGCACAGCGTCCTTCGCCCCCTTCGGTGAAATCGGAATCGCCCCGACGCAGCGAAAAATGGGATAGAGCAGCGGTTGCCGATAAATGCCTTCGTAAACGATGAATCGAATCGGTCTCGGCGTGGCGAGTTGGAGCACGATCGCGTCGACCCAGGTGAGATGATTTGGCAGAAGCAGAAAACCGCCGTCCGGCAAACGGTCAGCGAACTGGGGGATCACCCGGTAGAGCAGGCGGCCCAGGAACATGCCCAGTCCACGGAGCAGGCGTTCAGTGAGGGGAAGTGATTTGCGATCGGTCATGCGGCGGGTGAGTCAATGAGTCGAGAAACGCCTTTCCAAGCCAAGCCGAAAGCGTTGGAGTGCGCGGGCATTCGCCCAGGGGCCAGCATGGAGCAAACAACATTGTCCACAACTGCATCGTCGAGTCGGGTTCTCCCCGGGGCGGGCCGCGCTCTTGCCCTGCTGCTGGCCATCAACCTCTTTAACTACATTGACCGCTACATCCTCGCGGCGGTCGAACCGTTGATTTCGGACCATTACTTTGGGGTGGCTGACGAGACAGCCCAGGCGAAAACCGGGTCCCTCGCGACGTTCTTCCTGCTCAGCTACATGGTGCTGGCACCAGTGTTTGGCGCGATGTCTGATCGGTTTTCGCGCTGGATGATCGTTGCCGGCGGAGTGGCAGTCTGGAGCCTCGCGAGCGGTTGGTCAGGGCTTTCGACCACCTTTGCCATGCTCGTAGTATCGCGCGTCTTCGTCGGAGTCGGTGAAGCGGCGTATGGCCCGGCTGCGCCTACGATCATCTCCGACATGTACCCGATCGAGCGGCGCGGATTGATGCTGTCGTTTTTCTATCTCGCGATTCCGGTGGGCAGTGCGCTTGGTTACGTGATCGGTGGGTACCTCGGAAAGAATTACAGTTGGCGTGCCCCCTTCTACGCAGTGGTCATCCCAGGATTGGTGCTCGCACTGCTTTGCCTTTTCATGCGTGATCCACGCACGCTTGCGGGCGGGCAAGCCGGTCCCAAGCCGAAATTGAACTGGGAGGACGTGAAGGCACTCTTTCGAATTAAGTCATACGTTTTGAACACCGCGGCGATGACGGCGATGACCTTCGCGATCGGTGGTATCGCATTTTGGCTTCCACGTTATCTTTACAAGGATCGAGCCGCGGATTTTGGGGGGTCACCCGATCTCGGTCACATTAACTTCATCTTCGGCGCGATTACCGCCGCCGCCGGATTGTCAGCGACATTGCTTGGTGGATGGTGCGGCGATCTGGTTCGACGCAAGATTCCGAGCGCCTATTTCCTCGTATCCGGTATTGCGATGATGTTCGCTTTTCCCGTGACAATCATGATGCTCAAGGCCCCATTCCCCACGGCATGGGCGCTCATTTTTCTGGCCGAGTTCTTCCTCTTTTTTAACACCGGCCCGGCCAACACGGTCTTGGCTAACGTGACATCGCCCGCCATCCGCTCCACGGCGTTCGCGCTGAACATCTTTATCATCCATGCCTTTGGAGACGCCATTTCCCCGCCGCTCATCGGTTGGATAGCGGGTGAGACGAGCATGAATTTCGCCTTCATCATTGTCTCCATCACGATGGTCCTCGCCAGCGCTTTCTGGTTAATCGGTGCGCGCTATCTTGCACAGGATACTGCGGCGGTAGAGAAGCTAGTTAATCGCCCCGCCGATTAATCCGCTGCTCGTTTGAGGGCGACGAGATCGCAGCATTGCCAGATATTTCCGCCTCACCGGTCGGTTGCACGTTCCAAACCTTGATGTGGTCGAGGTATCCGTCCTCTTTTTTTCTTAGCCGTCGACCCGCTCCAGCATGGCCTTCAACGCAGCGAACTTGCTCGTACCACTGGCATGCTCGACCGGTGCACTCATGATCTGCCCTGCGTTTTGGTGCACGATCCATTCGGGCGGTAATTCCTTGAGGAAGCTGCTCGCGGTGCAGGCCATGGCGCTGCCGTATTTAATCCGGTCGCGGCACCACGTGAGACCCAGCGTCTTTTGCGCGCGAGTGATCCCGACGTAGAGCAACCGGCGCTCTTCGTCGACCGTGCCTTCCATTTTCGAGCGATCATGGGGAAGCACTCCTTCCTCCACGCCAATGAGATAAACGTGAGGGTACTCGAGACCTTTGGCAGCGTGAAGTGTGATCAGCGTGACGCCGTTTCCCTTGAGATCATCTTTCTCTTCCTCTCGCTCATTGCGGAGCATCATTTCATCGAGAAACCCGCGCAGGCCTTCGACCGACTTGGATTGATACTCGTCGAACGACTTCATTAGTTCGAAGATGGACGATTCGCGTTGAATTCCCTCGTCGGCAGTCTTGCAGCTGCGCTTCAAGTCTTCGATGTAGCCGACTTTCGCCATCAACTCCCGCAGGATTGTACTTTGATCTGAGAGCGGTTGGTGGAGCCGCGTCTCAAAGTTGTCCAGCAAGGCGATGAAGCCATCGATCGCCTGGAGAGCGCGTGTTGGGAGGTCGGAACGGAATTGTTCGTCGCTCAGCGCGGCGAAGACACTAGTCTTCTTTTTCGCGCTGAGCGCGGTGGCGCGCTCCACGGTGTTCGCGCTGATACCTCGCGCGGGTGTATTGATGATTCGGAGGAGCGATACGTCATCGTCCGTGTTTAGCAGCACGCTGGCGTAGGCGAGGAAGTCCTTCACCTCGCGCTTATCAAAGAAACTTTTTCCTCCGATGATCTTGTAAGGGATTTTGAGCTGCCGAAGATTAGTCTCGATGAGTCGCGATTGCGCGTTCATCCGGAATAGCACCGCGAAATCATCCCACTTCGCACCCTCTGTCACCTGGCGCTGCGCGATCTCATTGGAAATGAACTCCGCTTCCTGCCGATCGTCGTTCATTTGAATGATGCGGACTTTCTGGCCATCGCCGGACGCGCTCCAAAGTTGCTTGGGACGGCGCCGCGGATTGTTTTTGATCAGCGTGTTGGCCGTATTGAGGATCGCGTTCGTCGAACGGTAATTCTGCTCGAGTTTCACGACCGTCGGATTCGGGAAGTGCGCCTCGAACTCGAGAATGTTGCTTACCTCTGCGCCGCGCCAGCCGTAGATGGACTGATCGTCGTCACCTACGACCGCTACGTTTTTCCGTTCATCGGCGAGAAATGAAATCAGCTCGAGTTGCAGGCGGTTGGTATCCTGAAACTCGTCGACCATCAGGTAGTGAAATCGCCGCTGCCAGCGTTCGCGCACGTCGACGTGCTCCGCCAGCAGCTTCACCGTGAGCAGCAGGAGGTCATCGAAATCCACGGCGTTCAGGGTTTTCAATTCCGCCTGGTAACGCGCGTAAACCGCACCGATCAGCGTTTGTTCATCCGGGCTTGCAGACCACGAATGGTTCTTGGCCTTGCTGATGAGGTTCTTGGCGACGTTTGGATCGAGTTTCTCGTCCTGCGCTGCCGTGCGGGTGATGATCTTCTTGATCAGTCCCATCTGATCGCCTTCGTCGTAAATGGAGAAGTTCCGCTTGTAGCCAAGCTTGTCGATATCCTGCCGCAAAATGCGCACGCACAGCGCGTGAAAAGTCGACATCGTTACCTTCCTCGACTCGGTCTTCTCGATCATCGCCGCGAGGCGCTCCCGCATTTCGTTGGCCGCTTTGTTGGTGAAGGTTACCGCAAGAATGTTCTCCGGCGAAATGCCCTGAGCGATCAGGAATGCGACGCGCATCGTGATCACGCGCGTCTTGCCCGTTCCGGCGCCGGCAAGAATCAACAACGGTCCGTTAACGGTGCGGACTGCGGTTTCTTGTTCAGGATTGAGGTCGAAGAGGCGAAAGCCGGCCATGCGTCAAGTTGGGCGCGCACCGATGCGCAGTTCCCGTTCCGGACGCAATAGTGCGGACGAAAAAGTTTTACGGCACGAGAAACTCCTTGAATAAAAGCGCCGGCGCGCAGTGCGCTTCCTCTCATTTTCCATCCCAGGGCCCGATGGTGCCGACGGTGAGAAACTGATAAAAAAAGAGGGGTCGCGTCGCGAACCTCGTTCGATTTACCAGCGTGAGCACACCCGCAATGTCCAGGTTACGCGAAGGAACAGCTTCGCAGCACACTCAACTTGAAGAGGCTGTTGCCATTGGGCAGCAATTCCAGTCGCGTGCCTCTTACCGCGTCCTGCTTGAGAAGTTTCATGGGTTTGTGAAACCCATCGAGGAGTTGCTTGCTCGTTACGATTGGCACTCGGTGGGATTGAACTTTTCGGAACGGCGGAAGGTCGCCCTGTTGGAGCAGGACCTGGCAGCCGTCGGCTCCTCACCAACGTCATTGGAACATTGTGAATGTCTTCCGCACCTGCCGACAATGTCTCACGCGTTTGGAGCACTCTACGTGATGGAGGGATCCACCCTTGGCGGCCAGCACATTTCCCGCATGGCGAATGAGGCGAATATCGGCATTGATGCTTTAAACTACTTCCGCAGTTATGGGGATCGTGTCGGTGAAATGTGGCGGGAGTTCGGCGCGGCCCTGAATCGTTTCGCGGAAGACGAGGGCGATGATGCGGAAATGATGCAAGGCGCCCGGGAGACTTTTGACAGCTTCCGGAATTGGTTTCTTCGCAAGACCACTATTTCATGAGTGTGGCGGAGCCGGTTTCCCAGGTTGATCTCACGAATTGTGGGCGTGAGCCGATCCACATTCCCGGCGCGATCCAACCGCATGGCGCCATGGTCGTGCTGGACGAGCGCACGCTCGCGATCCTGCAGGTGAGCGCGAATGTGGAAACCATCTTGGGCGATCGTCATGAGGACCTGCTCAATCGCCCGATCGACCGACTTTTTCCGCGAGCCTTGTTGGAGGATGCGCTCGCCGCACCCGTCCTCATCGCAGAAATGCCTCTGCACGTCCGGATCAAGTCCAGAGAATTCGATGTCGTCCTGCATCGCGTGGATGACCTTGTGATCGTGGAGTTTGAACCGGTTGACCAAGCTGCGGATTTTTCGCGGTTCTACCGATCGCTGCAGCAAGGCGTCAGTGCTGTCCAACGCGCGTCATCATTGCCTGAGCTATATAACGCCGCCGCCGAGACGATTTCTCGTTTGAGCGGATTCGAGCGGGTGATGGTGTACAAGTTCGATGAGGAGTGGAACGGACAAGTGGTGGGAGAAAAGCTGGAGGGGAATGCCGACTCATATTTGGGACAGCATTTCCCCGCGAGCGACATCCCGCCGCAGGCACGGGAGCTTTATCGCCGGAACCTGCTGCGGATCATTCCAAGTTCGACCTACACGCCGGCTCCGATCCTTCCCGCTGCCATCCAGGCGCGGGGGCCGCTGAACCTGAGCGACTCGGTTTTGCGAAGCGTTTCGCCAATCCATCTCGAATACCTCCGCAACATGGGGGTCGCGGCATCCATGTCAGTCTCACTGCTCAAAAATGGCGAGCTGTGGGGATTGATCGCGTGTCATCATTCCACTCCGCGAACCCTGCCTTACAATGTGCGAGCGGCGTGTGAGCTCATCGGACAGGTGACTGGCGCGGCTATTTCCGGCACCGAGGAACGGGCGCGTCTCGACGCGATTGTGGGTGCCCAAAAAATTCAGACTCAATTCTTTGATTACCTTGCCCAGGAGGACAATGTTCTCGATGCATTAGCCAAGTACACGCCTCGTCTCTTGGAATTGGTTGATGCAACGGGCGCAGCTCTCTGTTTCAACGGCGGGGTAATCCTTCTCGGACGAACCCCTGCGGAAACGGAAGTGCGCGATTTGGTGGAATGGGTTCGGAACAACGCAACATCCGCCGTGTTTTCGACCAATTCTCTCCCTTCCTCGTACCCGGCCGCTCGGGAGTACCAGGAAGCGGCCAGCGGCATCATGGCGATTTCACTCTCCCGAGAGGGACGTAACTTCATCCTGTGGTTCCGTCCACAAGTGGAGGCGACCATCGTTTGGGCGGGTAATCCCGAAAAACCGGTCTTTCAGGAGGGCATGCGAATTCATCCGCGAAAGTCGTTTGAGGTTTGGCGCCAAAAAGTGACGGGATGTGCGACCCCTTGGCGCGAGATCGACATCTATGCCGCGCAAGAGTTGCGCAATGCGATCAACGCGTTAATTCTTCGCCGTACGGACCGGCTCCTCAAGCTCAATGCCGAGCTCGAGCGCAAGAATGTGGACCTGAACTCATTCGCCTACATTGCTTCGCACGATCTGCAGGAGCCCCTGCGCGGGATTGGGGAATACAGCAAGTTCCTCCTCGAGGATTATGGCGACAAAATCGACGAGGAAGGGAGATTGAAGCTCATATCGCTCGGTGGCCTTGCTAGGCACATGCAGGATCTGATCGAGGCCTTGTCCAACTTTTCCCGCGTCGGGCGCATCGAAGTTCGCCGCAATAAAACCAACCTCGGGCAACTCTTAGCGGAGGCCACCCGAGCTGCTGGTTCAAAACTGGCCAATGTCGATATCGCCGTCCCAGCTGATTCCCCGACAATCAATTGCGACCCTGTCCTGATCAAGGAAGTGCTGATCAACTTGATGACCAATGCGGTAAAATACAATGACCGTGCCGAAAAGCGGATCGAGATCGGATGGGAGTCCACCCTCGATCAAAACCAGACCGCGATTTATGTAAAAGACAATGGGCTGGGGATCCGCGAAAAGCATCGGGATGACATTTTCAAGATCTTCCGCCGACTCCATCCCCAGGATCGATACGGTGGAGGGACGGGCGTCGGGCTGGCCATTTGCAAGGCGATCGTTGAACGACATGGAGGACGCATCTGGTGTGAGTCCCAATATGGTGAAGGCACGACTTTCTATTTCACCCTTAATCAATAAGCTTTCCCTCCCGTGATCGACGAAGTCACCAAGATCTTGATCGTCGATGACAACGTGCACGATCGTGCAGCGTTGCGTCGCTATCTGGAGAGACACGGGGACGGAAAGTATGAATTCTCGGAAGGCCCGACGGTCGATGAAGCGATCGATATTTGCCTGCAGGTTCAGCCCCATTGCATTTTGCTCGATTACCAACTGAACGACGGCACGGGTCTGGATTTCATCCAACAGCTCCATCAACGGGTACCGCCGGGCACTTTTCCAATCGTAATGCTCACTGCGACCGGCAACGAGACCATAGCCGTCGAAGCGATGAAGGCCGGAGTGCAGGATTACCTGATCAAGGGTAAAGCTGATCCGGAGGTGATGGTGCGCGCAATCAGGGACGCCATATACCGCACCGGCACCAGACGGCTTTTGGCCACGCAGCAGGCGGAATTGCAGCGCCTGTACAATGAGGCCTACGAGTCGAACCTGAGGAAGGATCAACTCCTCCACGAACTCGAGTCGGCCAAGGTCGAGGCCGAGCGCGCCAACGCTGCCAAGGACGAATTCATCGCCGCGCTAAGCCATGAATTGAGGACTCCGCTGACACCGGTGTTGAGCGCGGTTTCGTCGTTGGATCCCGAAGCATCCGATCGAGCTGAAATGCTCGACACTTTCCGGATGATCCAGCGCAACATTGAACTCGAGGCCCGCCTCATTGACGATCTCCTCGACCTCACTCGGATCAGCAAAGGCAAGCTGCGGATGGATATGCGTGCTCTCGATCTCGACACGTGCCTGCGCAATTCGATCGGTATCTGTGCTCCGGATTTTGAGCAGAAGAACGTTAAGCTGACGACCGATCTCCAAACCGGACGCGTGAACGTGCTCGCGGACTCAGCGCGATTGCATCAGGTATTCTGGAACATTCTAAAGAATGCGGTGAAGTTCACTCCCGAAGGCGGCCACGTGGAAGTGGCATCAAGCCTCGCGCCGGACAACAAAATCAAGATCGAGATCCGCGACAGCGGGATCGGCATCGAGCGCGAATCGTTGCCTAACATTTTCCGCGCATTCGAACAGGGCGACCGCCAAATCACTCGGAACTTCGGAGGTCTTGGCCTTGGCCTGGCAATCTCGAAGGCATTGATTGATGTCCACGGAGGAACAATCGAGGCAGAGAGCGCGGGACGCCACCAGGGAACGCTTTTGCGAGTGTCGCTCCCCGTAGCGGCACATCCTTCCGCGAACGACAATTACATTGAGGAGACGACGAGACGCGGCATCTCGCGCGGACGCGGCTCGATCCTGCTGGTGGAGGATCACAAGGATACCGCGGCGGTCCTTTCGCGCGCTCTCAAGCGAAAGGGATTCGAGGTTCAGGTTGCCCATGCGGTCAAGGATGCAGCGGAGCTCTTTGAGACCTGTCACTTCGACATGGTGATCAGCGATATCGGGCTGCCCGATGGGAATGGGATCGATCTCATTAACCGCCTCAATCCCATCCGACGCGTCCCCGCAATTGCCCTCAGCGGTTACGGCATGGAGCACGACGTGGAAAAGAGCCGCGCCGCGGGTTTCGTGGAGCATCTCACGAAACCGGTGAACTGGGAATCGCTCTACAACGTGATCGAACGCGTACTCGCGTCCAAGCCTGCCTGATCACCGCGAATCTTCCGGTGCAGCCCGGCAATGACTTCCGGGTACAGGTGGTGTTCCTCTGCTTGGATCCGGGCG
>JGI10216J12902_100043631_pt1 | contig 10568 bp, 9 predicted proteins | sample KanNatreferecore_FD_12902 | JGI IMG/M metagenome (IMG submission 12902)
CCTTCCGCAGGCGGAAGTCTGGATCATCAGACACTTCTCTCGCTACATGCTCGCTTCAGGCTGATCGCTGCATAAGCTGCCTTCCGTTACCACCTCAACGCCAAACCGGCCCTAATCCATGATCCGCTCCAGATTCGCTCGCTCGTTCGCGCTGGTGCTCACAACGTTCGTCGCATTTTCCTGCTCCGACTATTCGCCCACCGGTCCTAGGGTTCCGACGAACGCTCAGGATGGTCTGATCTCCGGCCTGCTCGGTACCGTGACTGGCGTGCTTGGGACCGTCATCAAGGTCATCTCGTTTCAAAGCGATCCGAATGGAATAGATGTCCGCGCCATCAGCTGGGCACCCTCTCACGTCAATCAAGTTCGCTCGGTCTCGGCCACTATCGGCTATGGCGGCGGAACGCTGACCATACCAGGCTCGGACTTCAGCATCACGTTTCCGGCGGGCGCTCTCTCTGGGCCGACTTCTATCAAGATTGTCTCTGATGGCAGCGGTTACGTGTCTTACGACATGCAGCCGCACGGTCTCAAGTTCGCCAAGCCCGTCATCGTCACTCAGCGCCTCGGGAATACCTCGGTATATGGTACCTCGGGGGCGCTCAACGCTGCGGGGGCGTATTTCTCCCAGGACCTGCTGGATCTAAGTGGCATTCTGAAGGCGTCAGAAATCGAGAAGACGACGATTTACTCGGGGTCTTCCGGGCAGGCCGAGGTCGAGACGTGGGAACTCAGACACTTCTCGCGATACATGCTCGCTTCAGGCTGAGCGAGACAAAAATTCGGTAAAGCGTTAAGTTAGCGCGTGACTTTCCCTGAACCGGGAGGTGCGCATGTCAAAATCCGATGACGTAGAACGTGCGCGCTTGTTGGTCGAGCTGGCGCGGGTTGCGGAACAGGAGGATCAGACCGCGAAGGCGTTGGGTCTGTACGACGACGCATTGGCCGAGTTTAGGGAGGATAGTGTCGACCCATTTCTGCCGGATGTCCTCCGCTGGAAAGGAACGTTACTGAGAGAACGCGGGGAAACGGAATCCGCGTTTCGATGTTATACCCAGAGCCTTGAGAGGGCGACCCTCTGTGGTTCAGAGCGTGCCAGAGCGCACGCTCTGAATTGCCTGGGCACGATCGCGCAACGTCGATGCGATCATAAAGAGTGCGAGCGTCTTTACTCGCAGGCGTCAGAGCTCGCTATGAAAGCGGGAGACTCGCGCCTTCTCGGAATGATCGAGCAGAATCGCGGCGTGCTGGCGAGTATGCGGGGTGATTTCGCACAGGCCGCCACGTTTTACACAAATAGCCTCGGAGCCTTCGAAGCTGCCCGCGATCCCGAGCCGATCTCCTGGGTCCTGAACAACCTCGGAATTCTCCACACCAAGATCAGGAATTTCAACGAGGCACGCGATTATCTCGAGCGCGGACTCGCGATCGCGCTCAATCGCAATGACGTGGTTGTCGAGAACGTGGTAATGCTGAACCTTGCCGAGGTCTGGATAGGTCTGGGACGCCTGGATAAAGCAGACGAATTCTGTGTGGCAGCGTTGGAGCAGGCCCAGAAACGCGGCGATCACCTCACCGCCGCTGGCGCGCTGAAGATTCGCGCTGCCATCGAGCGCCAGCGAGGAGCCCTCGACAAGAGCATCGCCACGCTGCGAATCGCGCTCTTCGAGGCCGACGGCGCAGAAGACCGACTGCTTCATGCCGAGATGCTGCGGGAGCTCGGTGAAATCTCCCGCGCTGTCGGGAACGCCGGAGCAGCGCGTTCGGCGTGGCGGGAGGCCGTCGATTCCTACCAGCAGATCGGCGCCAATCAGGATATCGCCGAAGTCGAAGCAGACCTCGATTCGCTAGCGAACTGACCCCGACCGCGCTTCTCAGCGGCAACAGCGGCAGGGGTGACTCGGCTCGACGCTCCCTCGTCTCCCTTACGCTGGCAGGGACTCCCGACTCGGAAACCGCGCGACCAGACGCGCTCCGGGACAGACGTTGCGCCGTCATGACGAACAGCAGGCCGACAGTTGAATTGAAGGCGGTGGAATCATCCACCGTCAGAGAGAGCATCGACCGCGCGAAGCGTGCTGAGCACGAAGGGCGCTGGGCGGACGCCTGCGCGATTTACGAGAAGCTGGTGCGGGATCCGGTGGCGCTGCCCAACACGCGCCTGGCTGCACTGCGCTGGCTGGGACGCGCCTACCTCGAACAGGGCAATCGTGGGGCCGCGCTTGACGTGCTCGAAGCCGCCGTTGCCTCAGCGGACATCGTCGGCTCGCCTCCGGCGGTCGCGCAGGCGCTCAATGTCGTCGGAATAGTCTATCAGGTCGGCGGAGATCTGGACCAGGCGGCAACGATTTACGAGGCGGCTCGAGCGAAAGCGGAGCTCGCCGGCGACGCAGCGCTCATCGCGATGATCGATCAGAACCTCGGCACCGTCGCAATCATTCGAGGTGATCTGCGCGCCGCCCTCGAGGCGTTCCGTCTGAGTCACCTTGGATATCAGACTCTGGGCATGCGTAACCACGAAGCGCAGGTGCTGAACAACATAGCGCTCGCCTACATGGAGCTTGGCGAGCTGGCGGACGCAGAGACGGCCTACGACGAAGCCGCGCGCGCCTTCGAGGAAGACGGGGATCATGTTCGTCAGCTGGATTTGACCGTCAACAAGGTGCAGCTCTACATCGCGGCGCGTCGCTTTGACGAAGCGCTGTCACAGTGCCAGAAACTTCTGACGGTCTCGAGCGAAGAGCCCGCACCCTGGCGCGGGGAAGTTCTTCGGCACGTTGGAGTAATCGCGCGAGAGCGTGGCGATTTCCCCGGTGCCGCCGAAAACCTCCTCAAGGCGGAACAACACGCGGTGGAAAGCGGTGATTTCCTGTTGCGAGCCGATGTGTCCGAGCAACTGGCCGAGCTCTATTGGGCGCAAGGGCGCAATCGCGACATGCTGCTGCGTCTTAACGAAGCACACTCCCTGTACTCACAGCTCAAGGCGCAGCACCGAGTCGCGCAGGTGGAGAAGCGAAACAGCGCACTGGAATCACGCTTCCTCGAAATGGCGAAACACTGGGGAGACTCGATTGAAAGCAAGGACCGCTACACGCAGGGTCATTGCGAGCGAGTTGCCTTCTTCGCCTGTGTGCTGGCCGAGAGCGCGGGGTTCAACTCGCGATCGCTGTTCTGGTTCCGCATCGGTGCGCTGCTGCACGACATTGGGAAGATCATCGTCCCAACAGAGGTCCTAAACAAACCTGGCAAGCTCACCGAGGAGGAGTGGGCGATCATGAAGCGACACCCGGAGGCCGGACTGGAGCTTGTCGCCGAGATCGATTTTCCAGGCGACATCACCGCCATAATCCGAAACCACCACGAGCGCTGGGACGGTGCGGGTTATCCGGATGGATTGAGCGGCGAGTCCATTCCGTTCGCCGCACGGATACTTTGTGTGGCCGATGTTTACGACGCCCTGACCACCACTCGGTCCTACCGACCCGGCCTCACCCACGCCAGGGCTGCCGAGATCATGCGGTCATCAACCGGCCAGTTCGACCCCGAGCTGCTGGAAACCTTCCTCGGCTGGGCTGAAACGGCCGATATACCTGGACGTCCGACCCCGCAGCGGCTCGCCATTTTCGCATCAAGCGCCAGCGGCTGACCCCCGAACAAATCCCGCTAAAGAAACGTTTCTTTTCGTAAAAGAACGTTGCAACAAAATGATGCCTGAATAGGCGCATAAACCGTTAACCCTTTGTAGCGCAGCAGCTTACAAAAGGGCACGGCGAATGCCACGGAAGAGCTTGAAGTTCAAGTCTCTAACCGAGGTGGTTCACGATGTTAGGTCACCGTGTTTTTCGGTACCTCGCGGTTGTGAGCGCCGCTGCTGGTCTTGCGTGCGGAGACTACACTGGCACCACAAGTCCGCCACAACAGAAAGTCGTTTCTTCGAGCGACGGTGCGTCGTTCTCCCGATACATTCTCATCTCCGGCGTGTGGGTCTGCGTCGAGGGCTGTGATGAAGGTGGCAACCAAGAAGGTGGCAACTAAGTCCCAGAAGTTGTAAGATTTGCAAACACACGCTCGAGGGCAGGGATGGAACGACGGATCGACAGTCTGGCTCGCACCACTCAGACTGATTCGGGTGGATCTCTTCGCCTTCTCGAGCTGGCGCGCGATGCAGAACGTCGGGGTGATACGTCGCGCTCGTTCAGTCTGTATGACGACGCGATTGAGGCTCTCGAGCGCGAGCAAAACCTCGCGGTGCTCGCTGACGCCCTGCGGTGGAAAGGGACCCTGCACCGCGAGCAGGGCGAAACCGAAGCAGCTTACCGTCTATATACTCAGAGCTTGATTCAGGCCGAGAGATCTCGCTCCCTGAATCGCAAAGCGCACGGGTATAACTGCCTTGCCATCATTGCGCAGCGACGTGGCAACCTGTCGGAAAGCGAACAGCTCTACGACCAGGCAGCTATCCATGCCCAGCAAGCGGGCGACGCGCGGCTCCTTGAAATGATCGAGCAAAACCGTGGGGTTCTCCTCAACATGCGAGGCGACTACGCCGCGGCCGAAAAACGTTACCTCAAGAGCCTCCTCGCGTTCGAGCGAGCGAATGACGACGAGGCCGTTTCGTGGGTGCTCAACAACCTCGGTATGCTGTACTCGAGGCTCGGCCACTATCAGCACGCGATCGAGACCTTTGGGCGAGCGTTGGCGATTGCCAAAACACGCCGCGACTCGCTGGTCGAAAGTATCGTGACACTGAACCTCGCGCAGATCTGGGTGGCGACCGGGAAACTCGACGAGGCTGAGAGAGCGTGTGCGGCGTCACTTGAGACCGCGCGCGAGAGAGGGGATCACCTTACCATCGCCGAAGCGCTGAAATGCCGCGCTCGCATCGAGCGCGAGCGTGGCGCATTGAGCGACAGCATTGCGACGCTTCGTATCGGAATCTTTGAGGCGGAAGGCCTCGAGGACCGTCTGCTCCAGGCGGAAATGCTTCGTGAGTTCGGGCAGACGTCGAGGGAGCTCGGGAATTCCGCCGATGCACGCCTTGCCTGGCGTGAGGCCGCCGAGTCGTTCGAGGGCGTGGGCGCTCAACACGAGGCTGCCGAGATAGACGCGTTGCTGGCTTCACTTCCCGAATAGCCTCACCTGGAAGAGTCAACCCAAGTCTCGACCTTGTCGAGCGCGTAAGTGCTGGAGAACGGGTGACTTGGCTCCCCGTTTCCTCGTCTCCTAGGTAAGCCCAAGAACGCTGTTTGGGTCGAATTCGCTCGGTCAACTCACATTCCGCGCGCGGATGCGCTCGACCTTCGCGCGACAAAGGAACGGTGTAACCATTTCAGCCCGATCGCAGCTCGCGTCTGCGGACCGCTGGGACGCTCACGTTATCGGTGAGAGCGCAGCCATCCGCGAGGTAATCGCATTGGCGACTCAGGTAGCAGTGAGTCGTAGCGTCACCGTTTTGCTGGTCGGCGAAACAGGTACCGGCAAGGAGCTCTTTGCGCGCGGAATCCACGCGGCAAGCGCGCGGGCTGCCGAACCGTTCGTCGCGATCAATTGCGCTGCCATACCAGAAACACTGCTCGAGAGCGAGCTGTTTGGCCACGAGCCGGGCGCTTTTACGGATGCCCGCGCCCTCAAGCGAGGCCTTTTCGAGGTGGCCGGGGCTGGAACTGTCTTCCTAGACGAGGTCGCCGAGCTCCCCCTGAAGCTGCAGGCGAAACTCCTGCGGGTGGTGGAAGACAGACGTTTCCGGCGTCTAGGGGGGTCTGAAGAACGCGCTCTTGACGCACGCATTGTGGCGGGGACAAACTCGTCTCTCGAAGTGGCCGTCGCCGACAATCGGTTCCGCGCCGACCTCTTCTATCGACTGAACGTTGCACGGCTCGAGCTTCCGGCGCTGCGCGAGCGCGACGGGGACATACCCATCCTCGCCAACTACTTCGTGAAGCGGCACTCGGAAAGCGAAGGCAGGGAGAAGTTGCACTTGGGTCAAGACTCAATCAGCGCACTCGAGCGGCACCGCTGGCCGGGCAATATCCGGGAGCTCAAGAACGTCATTGAGCGCGCGGTTGTTGTGTGCACCGGTGATGTCATTCAGCCGCATCACCTTTCTCTGCAACGCCGCTCCTACATTCCACTCGTCGAAACCCCGGCCGGCGCCGGCGGCGTGATCCGTATTCCTGCTGAAGGAAAATCGCTTCAGGCGATTGTCGACGAAGCCATACATACCACCATTGGCCTCACTGGCGGTAACCTTAGCGCCGCCGCTCGCATATTGGGGATTTCTCGCCCAACGCTGACCAGAAAACTGCGCGACGAAGGCTCAGTGCGGCGCACTATCCTCGCTTCGTCATGAGCGTGCATTCCACTTCTCGCTCCGACGAGGTGGAATCGCAGGGAATACAGTCACTCATCGAAGAGGCAAAGCTCGCCGAGCGGGAAGGTCGCTGGAGCGAGGCATCAATCAAGTACGAGAATCTGGTGCGGAATCCGTTTGCCGACGACCTCACCCGACTCTCGGCGTTGCGGCGGCTCGGACGCGTTTACCTTGAGCAGGGCAACCGCGGTGCTGCAATCGATGTGCTCGAGGCGGCGGTTGCGGCGGCGGCGCAGGCGGGCTCACAATCGGCCATCGCCCAGGCGCTCAACGTCGTCGCCATCGCGCATCAGACAGGCGGCGATCTCGATCGCGCCGAATCGATGTACGCCGAGGCTCGAATGACGGCGCAATCGATCGGTGACGCGCAGGCGCTGGCAATGATCGACCAGAATCTGGGAACGGTCGCCAGCATTCGCGGCGACATTCGCGGCGCTCTGGAAGCTTTCCATCGCAGCCTCGAGGGTTACAGGGCGTTGGGGATGCGTGACCAGGCGGCAGTTGTTCTCAACAACATTGGCCTGGCCTACAGCGATCTCGGTGAGCTCGATCGCGCGCAATTGGCTTACGCCGAAGCAGAGAACGCCTTTGGCGAAGAGCACGATCAGACCAACATGCTGAACGTCGCGCTGAACCAGGTGCAGCTTTGCATCGCCACCGGACGATACGACGAAGCGATGAATCGCGCCGAGCCGTTGCTCGAGCTGACCGGAGAGATCGCTCCGTCCTGGCGGGGCGAAGTGTTCAGACACGTTGGTGTGATCGCGCGCGAGCGCGGCGACTACGTGAAGGCTGCCGAGTACCTCGGCCGGGCGTGCGAATGCGCCGAGGAAGGCGAGGATCTGTTGCTGAGAGCGGACGTGACCGAACAGCTGGCCGAGCTCTATTGGACACAGAAGCGGCACCGCGACATGCTCGCCAATCTGAACCAGTCGCACGCGCTTTACTCCCGGCTCAAGGCGCAACATCGCGTCGCTCAGGTCGAGCGGAGAAACGCGGCGCTCGAAGCGCGCTTTCTCGAGATGGCGCATCACTGGGGCGACTCGATCGAGAGCAAGGATCACTACACCCAGGGCCATTGCCAGCGAGTGGCCTTCTTTGCCTGCGTCCTCGCCGACAGCAGCGGCATGGATTCGCGCTCCCTTTTCTGGTTCAGGCTCGGGGCGCTGCTTCATGACATTGGAAAGATCATCGTCCCGACCGAAGTTCTGAACAAAGCCGGAGATCTCACCGACGAGGAATGGGCGATCATGAAGCGCCATCCGGAGGCGGGACTCGAGCTGGTCGCCGACATCGATTTTCCCGGCGACGTTCGCGCAATCATCCGCAATCATCACGAGCGGTGGGACGGCACCGGATACCCGGATGGGCTCGCCGGCGAAGAGATACCATTCGCCGCACGGATTCTTTGCGTCGCCGATGTCTACGACGCGCTGACGACCGCGCGCTCGTATCGGGATAGCTTGTCACACGGTCGGGCGGCTGACGTCATGCGCGCATCCAAAGGACAATTCGATCCTCATTTGCTGGAAATGTTTCTCGACTGGGCGACCACCACCAACGTCGGCGAGCACAGAACTCCGCAGGGCGTCGCGGCCTTTTCGATCGGAAACACCGCTTGAACTGCCGCCGTTCCATTGTTGCGATCACGCTCTCGGCGGCATTCCTGGTCTGCGCGTGTTCGAGCGACAAGCGTGTGGGCGGAACGATCGTCATCTCGTCGGCGGCCGACGCTGACGTTCTTTTTCCACCGCTAACGCTGACTCTGGTGGGCAAGCAGATCGTCGATCAGGTCTTCGACAACCTCGCCGACATTGGCCCAGCCCTCAACACCGTTAGCGACGCCGGTTTCACACCCAGACTGGCTGATCGCTGGCGCTGGGGTCCTGACTCGATGTCAGTGGCGTTTCACATCAATCCACGCGCGCGGTGGCACGACGGAGCGGCTGTAACAGCGGAGGATGTGCGATACACGTTTGGGCTCGTGAAGGACACCTCACTGGCGTCGCCGCTCGCATCGAGTCTCGATAACGTCGACTCGGTGTCCGTGCCGGACTCGCTGACCGCGGTGGTGTGGCTCCATCAGCGGGCTCCGGATTCGTTCTTCAAGATTGCCAGCCCTGTAGCGATCCTTCCCGCGCACCTCCTGCGTCAGACCGCTCCCGCCAAACTTCGCGAGTCAGCGTTCGTGCGGGCGCCAATTGGAAGCGGACGATTCCGCTTTGCGACCTGGGATCGGGGTGCGCGCATCGTTCTCCAGGCGGACAGCGCCAATTATCGAGGCAGGCCGGTTCCCGATCGCCTGATCTGGCTGGTGTCTTCGGACTATCAGGCCGCGTCGCTGAGATTCCTCAACGGCGAGGCGGATTTTCTTGATGTCGTCAGGCCGGAACTGATCGCCCAGGCAAGGGCGAAGGGCGTCGACTTGATCGCATCACCAGGCAGTCTGGACTACGGGTACGTCGCGTTCAACATGCGAAACGGCAGCAACACCGGCCCGCATCCAATTTTCGGCGACCGCGAAACGCGGCGGGCGCTGGTCATGTCGGTCGATCGCGCCGCGATCGTTCGGAACGTGTTCGACACGCTCGGTGTCGTTGCACACGGTCCGGTGACGCGGATCCTGCCAACAAGCGATACTACGATTGGAATCCCCTACGATCCTGAGCGGAGCGCTCGCGTGCTCGATTCGCTCGGCTGGAAGCGCGGTCCTAATGCTCTGCGCGCGCGTGGACAAACCCCGCTCGCATTCGCGCTAATGGTCGCCAGCTCCAGTCCTATTCGGGTCAAGATCGCGACGTTGCTTCAGGAGCAGTGGCGAAAGGCTGGCGCCAACGTTCGCATCGAGCAGCTCGAGCTGAACACATTTGGAGCGCGGATGGAGGAACGGAAGTTCGAGTCTCTGCTCAACGCCTGGCACATCGACCCGACGCCTTCCTCGGTACGTGAAGAGTGGGCGAGCTCCGAGATCAAGAAGGGCGGTTACAACGCTACCTCGTACCAAAGCCCGGCCTTTGACGCGGTGATCGACAGCGCTGTGCGCGAGATGAATCCAGCCCGGAGTGTCGAGCTCTATCGCCGGGCGTACAGAATCCTCACCGACGACGCGCCGGCAATGTGGGTTTACGAGCTACGCAACGTGCAGGGAGCGTCGAAGCGCATTCACCCGGTGGGAATACGCCCGGACGCCTGGTGGGCGGGGCTGGCTGAGTGGAGCGTCAGCGAGCGCTAGTTTTGGGTGTCGCCGTCCGAGTCGCCGGTGGTGTCGGGACTGGCCGGCGCTGCTGGAGTTGCCACCCCTGCTGAAGCTGGCTGAGTTACGTCCTCGCCGTCATCGCACAACCACAAGCCGTTGCCAAGATCCTGGCAATTCGGCCCCGGCGACTCCCCGGACGCGAGTATGTAGCGAGTATTGCTGGCGCCATTAGGGGCCGGCTTACCCGTTGCGGCGGACCGGGGCGCAGTGGAATCGGCGCACGCGGCGGCTGCGAGCAGACAGGCGAACACGGTCAGGCTGAGAGCTGGTCGTCTCATAAGCACCTCACTGGGCGCGTGCGGGAATAGTTGCTGACCCAACGGCCAGCAATCTGACGCTGGAATTGACTGTCCTGCAGAAGACCTTCTAGGTAGAAACCCCGGTCACCGACCGGGGTTCCCTAGAATTCGGAAATAATTACTTCTTTTCGTCGACGATCTCGTAGTCCGCTTCGACCACATCGTCGGCGGGCTTAGCGCCCGCTTCCGCGCCGGCTGTAGCGCCAGCTGGCTGACCCGGCTCGGGCTGGGCACCAGCCTGTCCCTGCTGCTGGTAGAACGCCTGGCCGGCTTCGCTGAACACCTTCGTCAGCTCCTCCTGAGCGGCGCGGATCTCGTTCATGTCGTCGCCGCGGAGCGCCTTGCGTGCGCGCTCGATGGCAGCATCGACCTTCGCCTTCGTGTCGGCTGAGACCTTGTCGCCCCACTCCTTCACGTTTTTCTCGACTTCGTATGTCATCGAGTCGAGGCGATTTCTTGCATCGATGGCCTCTCTCGCCTTCTTGTCTTCGGCCGCGTTCTTCTCCGCGTCCTTGACCATGCGATCGATCTCGGCGTCGGAGAGTCCGCTGGAAGCCTCGATGCGGATCTTCTGCTCCTTGCCGGTGGCCTTGTCCTTCGCGGTCACGTGCAGGATGCCGTTGGCGTCGATGTCGAACGTCAC
>JGI10216J12902_100980045_pt1 | contig 10566 bp, 7 predicted proteins | sample KanNatreferecore_FD_12902 | JGI IMG/M metagenome (IMG submission 12902)
GCGGCGGGGCAGGACCCCCGCGACCGCGAGATCGCTGAGCTGAAGCGCCTCGTCGAGGAGCTCCGCCGGCGCGTCGCCGACTCTGAGGCGCTGAAGCAGGTCATCGAGCAGTTGACCAAGCGCATCGAGGCGCTGGAGCAGAGCCGTCCGGCGCCCACGGAAACCCCGCAGCCGGCGACCCCGCGGGGAAGCGGCGCGACGCTGCTGCCGAACATCAGCGTCATCGGCAACCTCACGCTCGGCGGAGGGGACACCACGCGGGTGCCCAACCGGGGCCGGTTCAACTTCACCGAGCTGGAGCTCGCCTTCCAGGACCAGGTGGCACCGAAGATGCGCTACGACATCTTCATCAACGCGGCCAAGGAAGAGGGCTGGGGGGTGGGCATGGAAGAGGGATACCTCACCTGGTCCGCCCTGATGAAAGGCCTCAACGCCCGCATCGGGCGCCTCCGCACGCCCTTCGGCAAGTTCAACCCGCAGCACCCGCACCAGTGGGTGTTCATCACGCAGCCCTCCGCGCAGGGCGCGCTCATGGGTCCCGAGGGGCTGAACAGCGACGGCGCCGTGCTGGAGTACAACCTGCCGGTGCGCGGGTTCTTCGCCCGCGCCGAGCTGGGCGCGTGGCAGACTGCCAGCGAGGCGGAGGACGGCCTCGGCTTCGGGGCCGGCGACAGCGGCGCCTACAGCGGCCGGCTCTGCCTGGGCAAGGAAGTCGGCCCGAACCGCGAGCTGGAGCTTGGGGTCAGCCGCTATCAGGGTAATGGGAAGATCGGGATGGGCTTCGGGCGCAGGCACCGGTCGCTGACCGGCGTGGACCTGACCTACCGGAGCTATCCCGGCGCCTTCAAACGCCTCATCATGGCCGCCGAGGTGATGAACCACCAGACTCGCATCGCCGGCGACTCCAGGAACAGCCTGGGCGGGTTTGCGTATGCGGCATACCGGTGGGACCGCTTCTGGGAAGCGGGAGCACGGGCCGATTACACGCGCTTTCCGTTCCCGCTGGACGAGTCGGACTGGGGCGCCAGCCTCTTCCTGACCAAATACCTCACGGAGCAGACCTCCCTGCGGCTGGAGTACCAGTACACCCGCAGCGACCTGCTGGGCACGGGCAGCGGGATCTACTTCCAGATCCTGTTCGGCTCCGGCCCGCACGCTCACCGCCTTCAGTAAGCATCACGGAGTTTAGCAGTGAAACCGTTCAAGATAATCTCTCTCGCCCTGCTTGCCCTCCTCGTGGGTGGGGCGTCGCCGGCTGCCGCCAAGGTCAACGTGGTGGCCGCCAACCAGGACCTGGCGTGGGTCACCCGGGCCGTGGGTGGGGACCAGGTAAGCGTGGACTACCTCGCCAGCAGCAATCAGGACGCGCACGCCGTCGAGCCGCGCGCCAGCCAGGTGGTCAAACTCGGCCGCGCCAGGATGGTCGTACGGATCGGGTTGGACCTGGACCTCTGGTTCGACTCTCTCATCAGCGCGGCGGGCAACTCGCAGATCCTCCGCGGCGCCCGCGGCTATGTGGACGCCTCCCGCGGCGTGCCCCTGCTGGAGATCCCTTCCGGCAAACTGGACCCCAGCCAGGGCGACATCCACGTCTACGGCAACCCGCACTACATGTACGGGCCCTCGAACCTGCGCACCGTCGCGGACAACGTCCGCGACGGCCTCAAGCGAGTGGACCCGGGCAACGGCGGCCTCTACGACTCGAACTTCAACAGCCTGGCCTCCCGGCTGAACGAGGCGCTGCCCCGCTGGAAAGCGAAGCTGGCCGGGGCCCGCGGCAAGCAGGTGGTGACCTACCACAAGTCGCTGGTCTACTTCACCCACGAGTTCGGGCTGCGGGAGATCGGCAACGTGGAGCCGAAGCCGGGTCTTGAGCCGACCCCCGGCCACGTGGCCGGCGTCGCCCGCGACATGAAGGCGAGCGGAGCCACGGCGATCCTCACAGAGAACTGGCGCTCGCGCCGCTTCGCGGACCTGCTCGCCCGGCAGTCCGGCGGTAAGGTCGTGGTCATCCCCGGCGGGGTGGGGGCGGAGAAGGGGCTGGACGACTACTTCAGCTTCATGGACGCCTGCGTGGACCGCGTAGCCGCCGCACTCTAGGGCCTTGGAGGTGTTAAGGTGTTGAGGTGTCGAGGTGTTAGGAAAACCCCCCAACACCCAACACCCCAACACCCCAACACCCCAACACCCCGAATCGTGGAAACCCTGATCGAGTTTGAGCACGCGGACCTGGGCTACGGCCGCCGGAGCGTGGTCCTGCGGGACGTGAACCTGCGGATCACTCGCGGAGAGTTCCTGGGTGTCGTGGGGCCGAACGGGTCCGGGAAGACGACCCTGCTGCGCACCTTCCTCCGCCTCCTCAGGCCGGTCAGCGGAACGGTCCGCATCGGTGGGAGCGGGGAGGTGCGCTTCGGCTACGTGCCCCAGCGGGAGACGGTCGACACGCTGTTCCCGATTCCGGTGGGGGAGATCGTCATGATGGGCCGCTACAGCCGGATCGGCGTCCTGCGCCGGCCCGGGCGGGGGGATCATGAGGCGGCCTCCCGCGCCCTGGAGCACGTGGGCATCGGCCACCTCGCGGCGGCAAGCTACCGCGACCTCTCCGGCGGGCAGAAGCAGCGCGCCCTGATCGCCCGGGCCCTCGCGACCCAGCCGGACGTGCTGGTCCTGGACGAGCCGACCAACGGGATGGACCTGGCGAGCGAGCAGGGGCTCCTGGACCTCATCCGCCGGCTGCACGTGGAAGACCGCCTCACGGTGATCCTAGTCTCCCACCTGCTGGCGAACGTCGCCAACGTCGCGCACCGGGTGGCCATCATCGCGGAAGGGCGCGTGGACGAGGGCGCTCGCGAGGAGATGCTCACCACGGAGCACCTTTCGGCGCTTTACGGAATGCCCGTTCAGGTGCGTGAGGTCGACGGGCGCCGCGTCATCGTGACGGGGACCCCGCCATGAGCCAGGCGATGGAGCTGCTCGGCCAGGGGTTCGTCCAGGACGCGCTCAAAGCCGCGCTGATCGTGGCTGTGATCTGCTCCTACATGGGCGTGTTCGTGGTGTTGAAACGCATCGTCTTCGTGGGCGCCGCGCTGGCGGAGGTCTCGGGGCTCGGCGCCGCGCTCGCGTTCTTTCCGCCCATCGTTTCCCTGCTCCAGGCCCTGGCCCCCCAGATCGGCGCCTTCCGGCCGGAACACTACGAGCACAGCGCGCCGATCATCCTCGCGTTCGCGGCGATGCTGGTCGCCGTCGCCGTGTTTTCGCAGCAGGGCCTGGGGCGAACGCTGCCCCGGGAGGCGATCATCGGCGCAACCTTCGCGGGAGCGGCGGGGCTCACCATCCTGGTGCTGAGCAAGAACCCCTCGGGCAGCGAGCACGCGATGGACGCGCTGAACGGCAACATCCTGGGCGTCCTCCACTCCGACATCGATATCCTGGCGATTTCGGGGGCGATCGTGGCGATCCTCCAGGGCCTCTTCTACAAGGAGTTCGTGCTGGTCGCCTTTGACCCTGAGGTGGCGCGCACGCTCGGCTACCGCTCGGCCGCGTGGGAGTTGCTCTGGTATCTCACGCTGGGCATTATGATCGCCGTCTCGATCCACGTCGCCGGCACCGTGCTGGTGTTTGCCTACCTCGTGCTGCCGCCGATGACCGCGCTGCTGCTGTCCCGACGGCTGGGCCTGGTGCTCTTGCTCTCCGTGGTCTTCAGCGTGCTCGCCACCTTTGCGGGAATCCTGATCTCGGTCTCGCCCGTAGACCTCCCCTCCAGCCCGACCATCGTGGGATGCATGGTATCGATGCTGCTACTGGCCTGGCTGGTCCGCGCGGCGAGCGCGCTGCGCCCGGCGCGATGACCGCCTGGGCGCCGGCTTTGCTGGAGTGGTTCCGCGTCCACCAGCGGGACCTGCCCTGGCGCCGAGACCCGAGCCCGTATGCCACATGGGTCTCCGAGATGATGCTCCAGCAGACACAGGTGGCGACGGTGGTCCCATACTTCGAGCGCTGGATCGCGCGCTTCCCGTCCGTGGAGGCGCTCGCGTCGGCCGACGAACAGGACGTGCTGCACGCGTGGCAGGGCCTCGGCTATTACTCCCGCGCTCGAAACCTCCTCCGGGGCGCGCGTGCCGTGGCCGCCCAGCACGGCGGTGCCGTACCGGACTCGGTGCCGGAGCTGCTGAAGCTGCCCGGCGTCGGGCCGTACACGGCCGGCGCCATCGCCAGCATCGCCTACAACGTCCCCGCGCCCATCGTGGACGGCAACGTCACGCGAGTGTTCTGCCGGCTCCACGGTCTGCGAGGGGACCCGAAACAGGCGCCTCTGAGCGCGCGCATCTGGCAGCTTGCGGGGGAGTCCATCCCGGAAGGGCACGCGGGTGAGTTCAACCAGGCGCTGATGGAGCTCGGCGCGTGCGTCTGCACCCCAGTCGGTCCCCGCTGCGGCGATTGTCCGGTGAGCGGGGCATGCGAGGCGCGGCGGCTCGGCCTCCAGGAGCAGCTTCCTGAGACCGCCCCGCGGCCAAGGGTAACGGCGGTGCGGATGGTCGCCGCGCTTGTGCCGCGCGGCGAGGCACTACTGCTCGTCCAGCGGTTTGCGGACGAAACGCGTTGGGCCGGCATGTGGCAGTTCCCCGCCGCGGAGGTCCGCCCGGAGGAGCCCCCGGACCTTGCAGTGCGCCGCGCCGTAGCGGAGGCCGTGCAGATGCAGGTGACCGTCCGCGAGCGAGTGAGCGTCATCCGTCACGGCGTGACCCGCTTCCGCATCACCCTGGAAGCGTTCCACTGCGACGGAGCCGGCGCGCCGGGGACCGGGAACTGCCAGCGCTGGGCGTGGGTCCCGACGGCCAGGCTAGGGGAGTACCCGATGCCCGCCGCGCATCGGAAGCTTGCCGGCGAACCGTCCCGGCTCATCCCTCATCACTCACCGGTCCCCCAGCCATGATCGAAGTGGCGCTGGCGCTGGTGCGGCGAAACGGCTGCCTGCTCGTAACGCGGAGGGTGCAGGGCGTCCACCTGGCCGGCTTCTGGGAGTTCCCCGGCGGCAAGCTCATGGACGGCGAGACGCCGGAGGCGTGCGCGGAGCGGGAAGCCCTGGAAGAAGTCGGCGTCGCCTGCCGCGCGGCGTGGAGGCGCCCGGTGATCGAGTTCTGGTACCCCGAGCGCGCCGTGCGCATCTACCCGGTGGAATGCGAGTACCTGGGAGGAGGCCCGAGGCCCTTGCAAGTCGCGGAGTGGCTGTGGGTACCGCACGCGGATTTGCTGCGTTATGAATTCCCTCCGGCGAACCGCAGGCTGCTTGAGGAGTTGATGGCTGATAGCTGAGGAATCGCACGCAGGTGCTGGGTTCGGCTATCCGGCCGAAGCTCGCTTGAAACGCCGAAACGTGGGTCCGGGACGGGCTGTCTAACCCAGCGGAGCCCCTATGCGTACCCTTGTTGCTGCCACCGTTCTCCTGATCGCGTCCCCGGCTGTCGCTGGCGTGGGTAACCGCGCGTCTGGCCCCAACACGCCGGCGGCGCTAACGCTGAGGGTGAGCCCGGTTTCGGTGGTCCTCGATGGCGCCGGGACGGAGCAGTCCCTCCTCGTGACGGGCGTCGATAAGGCGGGGCGCCCTCGGGATTTGACGCACGGCGCCGTCTACCGGACCAGCAACCCGAGCGTGGTGAGTGTCGACAGGACAGGGGTGCTGCGGATCGTCGGTGACGGGAGCGCTTCCGTGGAAGTCCGGGCCGCGGGCAAGGTCGCGCGGGTGGCGGTGCGGTGCCGGAGTGCGCGAGCCGAGCGGGCTTTGAGCTTCCCGAACGATGTGTTGCCTGTCCTCTCGCGGGCGGGGTGCAACCAGGCGTCCTGTCACGCCAAGCAGGGTGGGCAGGGCGGGTTCCAGCTCTCCGTGCTGGCGTACGACCCGGAGGCGGACCACGCCGCCGTTACCCGGCTGGCCGGTGGGCGGCGGATCACGCCTACCGATCCGACGAACAGCCTGCTGCTGCGGAAGGCGACGCTTTCTCTCGCGCACGCCGGGGGCAAGCGCTTCGCGGTGGGGGCCACGGAGTACCGGCTGCTGGCGCGCTGGATCGCGGAAGGGGCCCCGTACGGCAAGGGCTCCGATCCTTCACTTGTCCGCGTCGAAGTGGAGCCCCGGGAGCGGGTCCTCCAGCCGCGTGAGTCGCAGCAGCTTCGCGCGACCGCGGTTTACTCCGACGGCGGCCGGCGGGACGTCACGCGAATGGCGGAGTTCCTCTCCAATGAGAGCGGCATCGCGGAGGTCCTCGAGGGAGGACGGCTTCGCAGCCCCGGCGCTCCCGGCGAAGCGGCGGTGATGGTCCGCTACATGGGCCAGGTCGCGGTGACGCGGGTCGCCGTGCCGCTGAACGCCGCCGTGCCACGCAGCGTCTACGCCCGTTTGCCCCGGCAGAACTTCGTCGACGAGCTGGTCTATGGTAAGCTCAGCCGCCTCAACCTCCTGCCCTCCGAGCTTTGCGACGACGCCACGTTCCTCCGGCGCGCCTACCTGGATTTGATCGGGACGCTTCCGACGGGCGAGGAGACGCGAGCTTTTCTTAACGAGTGCGCCGTCGAGACCGGAGGAAATGGAGGAAATGGGGAAACGCAAGGAAATGGGAGAGCCGGTGGGCCGTCCGCGAACGCCACTTCCTCCATTCCCTCACATTCCCCCATTTCCTCGAGAGTCCGCGCGCGCCTCGTAGACCAGCTGCTCCTCCGTCCCGAGTACGCCGACTACTGGGCGACGCGCTGGACGAACCTGCTCCTGGTAGACCGGGACCCGCTCTTCCCCAAGGGGGCGTTCGCGTACGACCGCTGGCTCCGGGACGCCTTCCGCGCGAACGTGCCGTTCGACCAGTTCGCGCGAGACATCGTTACGGCCGCGGGGGAGACGTACCGGGACGGTCCCGCTAACTTCTACCGGGCGCTGGCCACGCCGGCGGAGCAATCGAAGGCGATCAGCCAGCTGTTCCTCGGGGTCCGGCTGGAGTGCGCGCAGTGCCACCACCATCCTTCGGAGCGGTGGGGGCAGGACGACTTCTACTCGATGGCCGCGTTCTTCGCCCGCGTGCGGGCCAAGGGCGGCACGGAGTTCGAGCGCGTCGTCTACACGGCGCCGGAGGGGGAGGTCAAGCACCCGAAGACGGAAGCGGTGATGGCGCCGAAGCCGCTCGGGGGCGCTTTGGCGGCGTCGGCGGCGCTGGATGACGGCGAGGACCGGCGGGAGACGCTGGCGCGCTGGATGACGGCCGCGGACAACCCGTTTTTCGCCCGCACTGCGGTCAACCGGGTCTGGGCACTGCTGATGGGCACCGGGATCGTCGAGCCGGTGGACGACTTCCGGGTGACGAACCCGCCGAGCAACGAGCCGCTGCTTGAGGCGCTCGCGAAGGACTTCACGGAGCACGGCTACGACGTGAAGCACCTCCTGCGCACCATTACGAACTCCGCGGCCTACCAGCGCAGCAGCCGGGCCACGAAGAACAACGCCCGGGACACGCGCCACTACAGCCGTTATTATCCGAAGCGGATGATCGCGGAGGTGCTGCTGGACGCCCTCGGGCAGGTGAGCGGCGTCCCGGAGAAGTTCAACGGGCATCCGGCCACCACGCGGGCGATCCAGCTCTGGGACAACAAGCTGCCCGTGGAATTCCTGGAAGTCTTCGGAAAGCCGTCCCGGCTCAGCGTGTGCGAGTGCGACCGCCCCGGCGACGGCAGCATCACCCAGGTGCTGCACCTGATGAACTCCGCGCAGATGCAGACCCGTCTCTCGTCCGATACCGGAACCGCGGCGCGGCTGGAGAAGAGCGAGTTGGCCCGGGAGAAGATCGTCGAGGACCTCTACCTCGCCGCCTACAACCGGTATCCGGACGCGGCGGAGCTAAAGGCGGCGCTCTCCGCGTTCCAGCGGCCGGGCGCCACCAGGCGCGGGGCCATCGAGGACGTGCTCTGGGCGCTGCTGAATTCGCCGGAGTTCCTGTTCGTCCACTAGAAACTTTCGTGGCCGGGGGCAGTCGCAATGCCTCAGGAGCCAGGGATCAACAATGCGCATCGAATGGGGTGGGGTCAACCGCAACTGCGAGGGGGTTTCCCGGCGGAGCTTCCTGAAGATCGGGACGCTGTCCGCGCTCGGCGTCTCCCTGCCGGACCTGGTCCGGATGCGCGAGGCGGCAGCCTCTGCTCCCCCTAGGGTGGGGGGGTCCGGAGGGCCGCGGCCGGCCAACATGATCTTCATCTGGCTGGACGGCGGGCCGTCCCACCTGGAGACTTTCGACCTGAAGCCCGACGCTCCGGCGGAGGTCCGCGGCGAATTCAAGCCGATCGAGACGAACGTCTCCGGCATCCGCATCTGCGAGCACCTCCCCAAGACGGCGAAGGTGATGGACCTGTTCACCATCATCCGCTCCGTCACGCACAACGATTCGAACCACGGCGCCGGCAACCACCTGATGACGACCGCCCGCTCCACGCCGGTGCCGGTCGGCTGTGGGAACTCCGTGAGCTACCACCCGTCGATGGGCTCCTTCACCGCCCACGAGCGGCAGTCCGCGCACGGCCTCCCGGGCTACATCCTGCTGGGGCGCCCGATGCGCTCCGGCGGACCGAACTTCCTGGGCGCCGCGTACAGCCCGCTGGTGGTCACGGGGGACCCCAACTCGGAGTCGTTCCAGGTGAAGGACGTGACCCTTCCCAAGGGCGTGGACGACGCCCGCCTGGATGCCCGGCGGAACCTGCTCTCGCAGATCGACCGCTTCCAGCGCGTAGCCGAGGCCCCCAACGACCCGGTGCGCGGCCTGGACAGCTATTCCGAGAAGGCGTACCAGCTCGTCACGTCGCCGCAGGCCAAGGCGGCGTTCGACATCAAGAGCGAGCCGGCGAAGCTGCGGGAGGCTTATGGCCGCACGCAGTTCGGCCAGCAGTGCCTGATGGCGCGGCGGCTGGTGTCGGCGGGAGTGCCGTGGGTGAGTCTCCACTGGGGCGGCTGGGACCACCACTTCAACCTCTTCAACGACATGAAGCGGCAGCTCCCAATCCTGGACCCCGCCTTCTCCACGCTGCTTACCGACCTCAAGGACCGCGGGCTCCTCGAGTCTACGCTCGTGGTGCTCCTCGGGGAGTTCGGCCGCACGCCGAGGATCAACAAGGGGCCGGGCCGCGACCACTGGGGTCCGGGCATGTCCATCGCCATCGCCGGCGCGGGCGTTCCCGGCGGCACGGTGATCGGCGCCACCGCGGCGGACGGCCACAGCCCTGTCGAGCGGGCGCTCAGCCCGCAGGACTTCGCCTGCACGGTCTTCCACAAGCTCGGCATCGACTACCGCAAGGAGTTCCACAACGAGCTGGGGCGGCCGACGCAGATGGTCAGCGGCGGCGAGCTGATTCGGGAAATCGTGTGAGCTCGAAGGAAAAGTTAAAAAGTAAAGGTTCAAAACTCGCAGTCTGCGGCTTTACCCTTTACCTTTTACTCTTTACTTCCCCCGCCTTTGCCCAGGCGGCCATCAGCCGGGTGTTTCCCAACGGGGGGCAGCAGGGGACCACCGTCGCAATCTCCCTCGGCGGCACGGACATTCCGGACGGCGGCACGCTGCACGTGGACGGCGGCGGCATCCAGCCGCTCGGGCCGGTGGTGAAGGGGAGCGTTGAGGTCCGCATCGCCGCCGATGCCGCCCCGGGCGTGCGCCAGATCCGGGTTGCGGGGCCGAAGAGCGCCACCACGCCGCGACCGTTCTCGGTGGGTCTGCTGCCGGAAGCGCGCGAGAAAGAGCCGAACGACGCGCCCGCGCAGGCGCAGCTATTGGAGAAGCTGCCGGTCACGCTGAACGGCGTGCTCCCCACACGCAGCGACATCGATAACTTCCGGGTGGCGCTGAAGAAGGGTGAGTGCCTGGTAGTCGCCGGCGAGGCGCGCGTGCTCGGCGCTCCCACCAACCTGCTCGTGCGGGTCCGGGACCCACGCGGGACGGAGCTCCTGGTGCAGATGGACTACCGCACTCGGGACCCGCTGCTCGGCTTCACGGCCCCCGCGGACGGTGAGTACCTGGTCGAGCTCCAGGACGTGATGAACAACTACAGCACCGTCAACGAGGACTACGTCTACCGCGTCACCCTTACGACGGGACCGTGGCTGGATTTCGCGGAGCCGCCGGTGCTCCGCCGCGGCGCCACAACGGCGGTGACTTTTCACGGCTGGAACCTGGCCGGCACCGGCGGCCGCGGCACGGTGGACCAGGACATTGCCGCCCCCGGGGATGCCGGGGCCGGGATCGACGCCTCGGCGGGCGGAGCCCCGAACCGGCTGTCCTTCGCCGTGACCGATTACGCGGTCCAGCGGGAGCAGGAGCCGAACGGACAGGGGATGCCGGAGGCGGTCGAAACCCCGGTCACCATCACGGGCAGGTTCGGGACCCGTGGTGACAGCGACCGCTTCCGATTCCGCGCCCGCTCCGGCGAGCAGCTGGTGCTGGAGGTTCGCGCCAGGGACCTGGGCTCGATGGCGGACGCCGTCCTCGTGGTCCTGGACAGCGCCGGCAAGGCGGTCGCGACCGCAGACGACGCCGGGCGGGGCGCGCG
>JGI10216J12902_100271853_pt1 | contig 10562 bp, 5 predicted proteins | sample KanNatreferecore_FD_12902 | JGI IMG/M metagenome (IMG submission 12902)
AGCGGCACCACGCCAAGAATGAATGCGACCGACGTCATGACAATCGGACGAAAGCGCCGGCGCGCAGCTTCCACCGCGGCTTCCACGGCCGTCATCCCCTCGCCTCGCAGCTGCTTGGCGAATTCGACGATCAGAATCGCGTTCTTCGCTGCGAGTGCAATCATCAGCACCAACCCGATCTGCGTATAAAGATCCACGGGGAAGCCTCGAATCACAAGCGCGGTCACGACACCGACGAGCGCGATCGGCACTGTGAGAATCACCGCGGCGGGATCGGTCCAGCTTTCGTACTGGCCCGCGAGCACCAGAAAGACGAGCGCCAGCGAAAGCGCGAAGATGAGGTACGCCTGATTGCCGATCAGCTTCTCCTGATACGCAAGACCCGTCCAGTCGAATCCTGTCCCCGGGGGCAGCACCTCGGCGGCCACCCGTTCCATCGCCTCCATCGCCTGCCCCGAGCTGTATCCGGGGGGCGCATTCCCGACGATCGATGCCGAGGGATACAGGTTGTACCGGCTCATCAGCTCGGAGCCCAACATGCGGCGAACTTCGACCACAGCGCCGAGCGGCACCATGCGGCCGCTGCGATTGGCGACGTGCAGCCCGGCGATGTCATGGAGTTGACGGCGGAAATGCGCATCGCCCTGAACGCGCACCTGGAAGCTCTGGTTGAACTTGTTGAACTGATTCACGTAGGTCGAGCCGAGATAGGTCTGCAGCGTCTGAAAGACGTCGTCGATCGTCACGCCGAGCGATTCGGCCATCGTGCGATTGATATCCAGATAGAGCTGCGGACTATCGGCGCTGAACGTTGTAGTCACGCCGGCCAGCTCAGGCGACTCATGGGCCTTCACTTGCACGGCGCGCACCACGTCCTGAAAACCCCGCAGGCCCATGCCCGCACGATCTTCGAGCACCATTTCGAATCCTCCCGCCTGGCCGAGCCCCGGAATCGGTGGCGGGATGAGCACCGCGAACTCCGCTCGGCGGACTTCGGCGAATCGTTCCCGCAACTCGGCGACGATTTTCTCTTGCGAAAAATCCGCCGGCCGCTTGCCCCAGTCCTCGTACATCACATAGACGGTGATGGTGTTGGAGAGGGTGGCGGAGTCGAGCGCCGAATAGCCCGCGCTCGTTACCCACCCCTTGACGCCCTTCACCTCTTTCAGCACCGCATCGATCTCCGCAGCAAGCTCGCGCACGCGCGGCTGCGCGGCTCCGGGAGGAAGGCGCGCGACGATGATGCTGTAACCTTGATCCTCCACCGGCAAGAATGCGGTCGGATGGCGGGCAAAGCAAGCTGCCGCGATACCGACGAGCGCCACGAACAGACACGCCATGCCGCGTGGATGCAGCGTCATCCAGCGCACTGCGCCAACGTAGCGGTCCTCGACAGCGCCGTAGGCCCGATTGAACAAGCGGTAGAACGCATTCACTCGGTGCTCTCTGCCGTGCGGCTTGAGATACAGCGCGCATTGCGCGGGATTCAGGGTCAGCGCGACGAGCGCGCTGATGATCGCGGTGGCCGCGATCACTAGCGCGAACTGGCGGAACATCTGACCGGTGATGCCCGGCAGGAACGACGCCGGCAGAAAAACCGCAGTCAGCACCAACGTCACACCCAGAATCGGTCCCGTCAACTCGCCCATCGCCTTGATCGCTGCTTCCTTCGGCGCGAGCCCTTGCTCGATGTAGCGCGACGTGTTCTCGACGATCACGATAGCGTCGTCCACGACGATGCCGATCGCAAGGATGAGCGCGAACAACGTCATCAAGTTGACCGTGAATCCGAGCGCTGCCATTGCGGCGAACGCGCCAATGATGGTTACGGGGACCGTGGTCGCAGGAACCAGCATCGCACGCGTGTTTTGCAGGAACAGCATGATGACGATCATGACCAGGATGCCCGCTTCGATCAAAGCCTCATAGACGCCGTGTATCGAGTCGCTGATGAACTGCGACGTATCCAGGAGCGATGTATACGCGAGCCCTGGAGGAAACTTCTCCTGCATTTGCGCCATGGACCGACGCACTTCCTCGGCGACCTTGAGCGCGTTGGCCCCAGGCAACGTGTACACGTTGATCTGCGCCGCCTTCTTCCCGCTCAATCCGGAGAAAGTCGAGAATGTTTGCTGACCCAGCTCCACCCGCGCGATGTCCTTCAAGCGGACGATGGCCGACGTGTCTCCCATCGGAGAAGACGTCTGAGCTTGCATGCCCTGATTCGCCGGAGGCTTGCTCTTGACAATGATGTTCTCGAACTGCGAGACGTCGGAGAGCCGCCCCAACGTCAGCACCGTGAACTGGAAGACCTGATCCCGGGGTACCGGCGCGGCGCCGAGCTGGCCCCCGGCCACCTGAATGTTTTGATTTTGGATCGCGTTCTGGACATCGAGCACCGTCAGTCCATACGACTGCAGCTTCGGCGGATCCAGCCAGATCCGCATGCTGTAGGGCCCGGCCCCGAGGATCTGCACCTGCCCCACACCGGGCAAGCGTGCGAGCGGGCTTTGCAGGTTGATGATGGCGTAATTGCTCAGAAACGTTTCGTCGTAGCGATCGTCGCTGGAATAGAGGCTGCCGATCAAGAGCACGTTGGTGCTCACCTTCTGCACGCTGATGCCTTGCGTCTGCACATCCTGCGGCATCTGTGAGAGCGCGCTGTTGACGGCGTTTTGCACCAGCGCAACCGCGGTATTGAGGTTGGTCCCGACCTCGAACGTGAGCGTGAGCGTGTAGCTGCCGTCGCTGCCACTGGCGGAGTGCATGGCGATGGAATTTTCCACGCCGTTGACGGCTTGCTCTAGCGGAATGCCAACGGTCGTCGCCACCACCTCGGCGCTCGCACCCGGATAGCTCGTCGTGACCTGAATCGTCGGCGGTACGATCTGCGGATACTGGGCGACGGGAAGCGTCAGTAGGCATACCAACCCGAGCACTGCGGTGATGATCGCAATAACGTTCGCGAGAATCGGCCGCTCGACGAAGAACTTCGACATGTCGGCTGGCTGGCGCGTGCTCTAGTTGGCCGGCTTGGTTGGCGCCGCGCGCCCTTTGGCCGCAGCAGGACGCGGGCTCACCTCTCGACCCGGCACTGCCTGCAGCAGGCCTTCGACGATCACCACGTCGTCTGCCGTGAGCCCATCGCTCACGATGAGACGATCGCCGACCTGCTGGCCGATCTTCACGCTGCGGCGCTGGACGATGTTCTTCGAATTCACCACCATGACATATTCGCCCTGCTGATCGAAGCGCACTGAATCGCCCGGAACGAGCAAGGCATGGGTGGGCTCGAGCGCGGATACGCGCACCCGAGCGAACAATCCCGGCAGCACGGAAAAGTCTCGGTTCGGGAACACCGCTCGCACCTGCAACGTTCCGGTCGTCGGCGCAACGCCGATCGACGCGAAGTCGAGATGCCCCTTGCGCGGGTAGCCCTCCTCGGTGAGCAAGCCGAATGTTGCCGGGACGCCGCCGTGCGTGATCGTATCCCGGGGCAGAGCCTTTTGCCGCTCGATCACGCGCAACAGCTCACGCTGGTCGACGGTGAAGTAGACATAGATGGGATCGATTTGCGCGATCTCGGCGAGCGTCGTGGTCTGACCGATGCCGCCTACCAGATTGCCCACGTCGACCAGATGCCGCCCGATACGTCCATCGATCGGCGCTCGGACGACGGTGTAGCTCAAATTGAGTTGTGCAAGTTCCACCTGCGCTTTCGCGGAAAGAAGCCTCGCTGTCGATTGATCTCGCTCGGTCTGCCAATGATCGACCTGGGTCTGCGTGGCGGCATCCTGTTTCACCAAATCGGTGTAGCGCCGCACCTCCGTCTCGGCATGCCGAAGCGCGGCTTGCTGGACTTCAACTTGGGCGTGCGCCTGCTGCAGTTGCGCCTTGTACTGAGTCTGCTGGATGGTGAAAAGAAGATCACCTTTTTTTACGCGCTGCCCGTCGGTGAAGTGAATGCGTTCGAGATAGCCTTCCACGCGTGCGACCACGGACACCGACTGCGTGGCCGCTGTATTGCCGGTGAAGTCGAGATGATGCGAAACGGTGTCCGCTTGCGGCTTGGCGACAGTCACCGCGGGCGGCCCGCCCGTCGCCGCTTTCTTCGTATCCTTGCAACTGGCGACGGCCATCGCGACGCCAAGAACAATGAGCACGCGCAGGAATCCGCCGCCGCAGCGCGCGATCCGTCTTTCCACTGTTATTTCTCCCCAGGTCACGACCACTGCGTCACCAATCGGGCGGCCGCACCAACGGCCCGACATCCTGCGGCCCCGGCAGCTCGGACCCTCGCGATGACAGGGACTCCGGCGTGAGCAACGTCCCCCAATCGGTGCGCTTGCTCATCTCGTCACGCGTCGCTGCCGGCACGTAGTCGCTGCCGCGCCGCACCTCCCAACCGCCCCCCATGGCGCGATAGGTCTTGATGAGGCCGAGCGGAATGTTGCCTTGTGCGACCGCGAGGCTGTTCTGGGCCTTGAACAGACTTTCCTGCGCATTGAGTACGGTCGTGAAATCTGCGGTGCCTTCCTTGTACTGCAAGAGCGCGATCCTCAGCGCCCCGAATGCCGCCTCGACGCTTTTCGTGAGGAAAACGACTTCCTCGCGCGACTGAGTGAACTCGGTGATGCCGTTCTCTACTTCCTGCTGCGCCTTCAGCACGCTGTTCTGATAGTCGACGAGGAGCTCTTGAAATTTTGCGTCCTGCACGCGGACATTGTTCGTGATCTGTCCATAGTTGAATATGCTCCACTGCGCCCCGGAGCCGAATCCGCTGGTGAAGTTGGTTGAGCTCAAACTGGACCGCCCAACGGTGGAACTGAGCCAGCCGATGCTGCCGACGAGCGAGAAGGCCGGGTACAGATCTGCTTTGGCCACGCCTATCTGAGCGGACTGCGACGCGGCCATCAGCTCCGCCTTGCGGACGTCCGGGCGCCGTCGCAGCAGATCAGCCGGAATGCCCACGGTGAGGCTCGCAGGCGCGACCGGAATGCCGGACGTCGCAGTGAGCAGATCATCGAGCGGGGCAGGCGGCATGCCGAGCAATACGCTAAGTGCGTTGGTCGCCCGCCGCCGCTCGACGTTCAACTGCGGGACTGCGGCTTCCATCGAACCCAGCGAATTCTCCGCTTGGTAGACATCACGCTTCGTGACGACCCCGCCTTCGAAGCGCGCGCGCGCGATTGCTAGCGCCTGACGCTGCCGCACGATGTTCTGACGCGCGATATCCAGCTGAACGTCAATGGTGCGAATCTTTACGTAGGTGGACGCCACGTCCGCTGTGAGCGTCACCAGAACGTCGTCGTAGGCTGCGATCGATGCAAGCAGCGCGCCGCTCGCCGACTCGACGGCGCGCCGGATCTTGCCCCAAACGTCGATCTCCCATCCGACCTGCGCGCCATAAGTGGCCTGCCAGAAGGTGTTGTCCACGATGTTGTACGGCGTCGAGAGCGGCAGTCGCGTGTAATTCGCCGAGGCGTTCAGCTGCTGCTGTTGCGGATAGAGCTCGCCGATCGCGACCCCAAGCTGGGCACGCGCTTGAAGCACGCGCACGCCGGCCGCCAGCAGCGTCAGGTTGCGCTCGTAGGCAAGCTCGATGAGCTTCGACAACACTGGGTCGCTTAGCGCCGACCACCATTCCTGCGACAGCTCTCGGTTCGGATCGATTGCAGCATTCCCGGCTTCCAGCCAATCGGTAGAGACCTGCACGCTTGGACGCGTGTAGTCGGGTCCCACCATGCATCCGGAAAACACGGCCAGCATAAGCGCTATGCAGCACAGCTTTACCCTGCCTAAGCGTCGATCCGACGTTGAGCTCGCCACCGACCGAGGCGTGGGCGCACCACTCCGATTTAACGTACCCCGGACAGCGCATCGATGCTGGCGGGACGCGCTGTGCATGGTCTAGCGCTGCCCGCTTGTCAGAACGAAGGATCGCGTTTCGCGAAGTGGAGCCAGCAGAATCGCAAACTCGGCAGCAAGCCTCATCGGAGGCGTGCCATTCGGAAGATCGCAAGCATGAATCAGCAGCCAGCCCCTCGATTGGCGAATCGAGGGCCAATCGGCCGGCGTCCGAGCCCGCGCCATCGTCATCGCTGAGTGGGATTGCTTAGGCACCATGGCTACATGCCCGCGTGATGTTGTTATGGGCGTGTAGTCCGCGGTAGATGAAAATCCCACGCCATATCCTCTGTGAGTATTGAGCACGGCAACTGCAGTGTCAATCCTGCCGCTCGGAACTTCGATTGCGGGGCAAGGGCGGCGGAGTTCGATGTACTTCCCGCATGGCATGCGAGTGCGCACATCGGATCCGCTCAATCGTGAGACCGGCTTGCATGGCAAGGCAACGCCGAGACGTACTACAAGCGGTGCAGGTGCGCCGTCACTTCTTCTCTATCGTGGTAGAGGTGCTTGATGCGCAAGGCATGACGACCTTCGACGTTCGCCAGCGTGCGCTCGATGACTGCTCGAGACCTCAGGATTTCCTGCCAGCGTTCGCGATTCGGCAACTTGAGGTTGAAGATGGTCTCGCGGCACCAGCCGCGCGCTACCCACTGCGACGCCAGCGCAGCGATTCGCGCGGGTGCGGCAACGACATCACAGACCATCCAGTCGACGGGACGCTCGGGGCGAAAGCGAAATGCGTCCTCGCGGCGGTGCTCGACGAGCTGCGTTTCCAGGACGGAGCGAGCGAGCGGGCCGTTATCCACGGCAACCACGCGTACACCGCGGCTCGCAAGAACCTGGCTCCAGCCTCCCGGTGCAGCGCCAAGGTCGATCGCGACGCGTCCTGCGCGCATGCGGCCCAGCAACTCCCGCTCATCGATGAAAACCGCCAGCGCTTCGACGAGCTTGAGCCCCGATCGGCTCGGTGCGCCCGCCGGAAATCGCAGGCGGGGTATCCCCATCGGCCATGGCGCGCTTCGGCCTGGCCGCGATGCGCCCAGCACGACATCGTCGCGGCCGAGGAAGCAGACGTGCAGCCGATCGGCACGCGGATCGTCCCTCAAGACGCCTGCCTCTTGCAGGGCGTTGCGCAGGGATCCCTCCAAGCCCTTGAGGCCGGCCAGGAGCTGCCGGGTACGGTCCGCATCCGGGGCTTCGAGCCAGAGCGTCCCGAACCGACGCTTCAGTTGCTTGGCGGCGTCTACGATCGTATCGATGCGCGTCGCCGCATCGACGATCGCGACACGGCGACAATTGACCAGCAGCTGGCGCGCGAAGACCAGCTCGGAGAAGTCCGGCATCCAATTCGAGGTCTTGGCGTTGGCTCGCTGAGGATGCCATAAAACGAAAGCATTGCGTGCGCCGTACTCGGCATGCCCCTGACCGCCCTCCGCCAGCGCGACCGATGTGACCTCGGCTGCGCAATCAGGCTCGAAACCGGAGCGGCAATGGAAAAGCAACATGTTGCTTGCTGCAACGTGCTCGTAAAATCGTCAGCCGCAACGGGCTCGGACGATCCGTGCGGCCACGTAGACCACTCGGTGGCGCTCAGCCGATGCGCAGCTTCTCGATCAATTTCATGTCGGGGTCCGCACCGAGGCCTGGCTCCTGCGGTACGGCGATTCGTCCGTCTTTGGGATTGATGCGTTCCCCCAGCGGGTTCTCTGCGAAATCGCAATAGAACCGCTCGACGGTTGTCTCGTGCGGCAGAGATGCCAGCACGTGCACCGACGCAATCAGCCCGGGACCGAAGTACGGCGAATGGGGCACGACTTCGACGCCATACGCTTCAGCAAGCGTAATCACTTTGCGCATCTCGCTGATGCCGCCCATCTTCGTAACGCTGGGCTGGGCATACGTCACGGCATCGGCCTCGAACAAGCGCTGGAAGTCGGCGAAGTTACCGACATTCTCGCCCGCTGCGACGGCCATACCGGTCGCATTGCGTACCTCCGCGAGTCCCACCACATTCTCCGGCGGCCATACCGGCTCCTCGACCCACAGCGGATCGTAAGGCTCGAACGCGAGACTCATTTCTATCGCCTCGCGCACAGACCAAGGACAGTTCGTGTCGACCATGAGCGGAACGCCTGCACCGGCCGCCTCGCGAGCCGCCTTTACCTCGGGCACCGTGATCTCGTGAATCTTGATGTGCTTGTAGCCACGCTCGCGTGCCTCCAACGTGTTTCTGCGGACCGCATCCGCGTTACCGTAGCGAAGCAGGCTGGCGTATGCAGGCAGGCTAGTGCGCGGTGCGCCGCCCAACAGCCGGTGGACAGGCAGCTTCGCCGCCTTGCCGGCGATGTCCCAAAGCGCAATATCGAGCCCGGAGAGCGCGAACATGGCGGGCCCGTTGCGGCCGGCGCTTTGCAGCGTGCGCACGAGCTGCGATGTGACGCCGCTGATCGAGGTCGCGTCGAGCCCGATGCACGCCGGACCGATTACGGAGTCGATGACAGCCTTGGTCGCGGGCCAGATGCGATGGCCGAATGCTTCGCCCCATCCCGTGATCCCCGCATCGGTGTCAATGCGCACATAGAGCGTCTCCATGCTCGTGCGCGGCTTGCCGCTCATGAGCGGCGTGTCCGCCTTGAGCAGCATCGGCATGCTGATCACGAGGGTTTCGACTTTCGTAATCTTCATCCCGTTCACCATCCCAGCACGTAGGCCGGGCGACGCGGATCTGCGCCTCCGTGCAGGATGCCGCGCTCCTGATCGGCGACGATCGCGCACGGTGCGCCGGCGAGCCATGTCCACTCATCCCACCAGTCGACGCGATGGCCGAGGCGCGCAAGCTCTTGACCGGTCTGCGCGGCAATGCGTTTCTCCATCATCAGCAGGCCGGGGAAGTAGGGGTGCGGCTCGAAGGAGCCCGGGAAACTGTACGTCGAGAATCGCGGCGCCTCGATCGCGGACTGCACATCCATGCCGAAGACATTGACGTTCAGGAAAACCTGGATCATCGACTGACATTGCACATCGCCACCCGGCGTACCGAACGGCATCAGCGCTCTTCCATTCTTCAGCGCCAACGCGGGATTGGGTGTGAGACGCGGACGCTTGCCGGGCGCCACCGAGCAGGGATGACTCGGATCGGCCCAGGACTGCGTGCCGCGGCCGGACGCTACGAACCCGGCCCCCGGTATGACGCAGGCGTGATTGGACCCATCGCTCGGCGTGCACGAGAACGCGTTGCCGTGGCGATCGATCACACAGAGATACGACGTATCCCCCGGACGAACGTCATCGGCTTGGGGTTGCGGCACCTTGGCCGGCTGCAATCCTTCGGAACCGCGTGGTTTTCCGGGCGGCGGCATCTCCGGCCAGGCGCGATCCGGACGAATCTGCGAACGCCGTTCGGCTGCGTACGCATCCTCGAGCAAGCCCTCGAGCGGCACCGGGAAGAAACGGGGATCGGCGATGTAGTGATGCCGATCCGAGAAGGCGAGCTTCAGCGCTTCGGTCACGGTGTGGATGTACTGCGGCGAGTTGTGCCCCATCGCTTTTAAGTCGTAACCCTTGAGCAGATTGAGTGCGATGGGCACCGTGGGACCCTGGCACCATGCGCCACACGCATGCACTTCGATACCGTGGAAGTCTGACTTCACCGTCGGCTCGAACCGAACACGGAACTCTGCCAGATCCTCCATGCGCATGAGCCCGCCGGTCTCCTCGTGGAACTTCACGATCTTGCGGGCGATATCGCCTTTGTAGAAGGCATCGCGCGCCGCCTGAATGCCGGCCGAGCGGCTCTTGCGCGCCGCAGCCTGCTCTTCATCGGCCATGTATTGCAGCGTGCGAGCAAGATCAGCCTGGATGAAAAGCTCGCCGACCACCGGCGGCTTGCCATTGGGCAGGAAAACATCGGCATTGGACTTCCAACGGCGATAGGAGTCGATCTCCTCGGCGATGAATTCCGTCATCAGCGGGTACATCGGAAATCCGTCGCGCGCGAAGCGGATCGCGGCCGCCGCCACCTCGCTGAAGCTCATGGTGCCGTAATGCTCGAGCGCGGTCAGCCACGCATCCGGCGCAGCAGGGACCACGGCGCGCAATACGCCGGGCGGAATCTTGCCGCCGTGATTCTTGACGAAGTAATCCGGCGTGATCGCTTTGGGCCAAACACCCAGACCATCGATCGAGACGAGCTTCCTGTCCTCGGCGCGAAAAATGATGGTGGGCGCTACACCGCCGAAGCTCACCTTCTCGGTCTGCAACACACCGATGCAGATGCCGGCGCACACGCCCGCATCGACGGCATTGCCGCCTGCCTCGAGGATCTGAAAACCCGCGTGCGCTGCCAGATAATGGCCCGCTGCGATCACGTGTCGGGTGCCCGAGATTGTCGGTCGGTTGGATGCCATGCCGATGCTCCTTATTAAAGTCCACTGAATCGCGTCACGCCGCTGCTTCCAGCGTGACGTCGACCTGATTCGACAGTCCGATCCGGATGATACTCCTCGCTACTACGGCCCGGAGCGGAGCCAATGCTCATATTCCACTGCAGCCGAGAGACGCGACGGCCGATAAGCCTTGTTGACATAGCGCGAGCAATATTGCTTTGATCGCCCCGGGACCCCAACCGGAGGAGAAACCTGATGTCCGCAGCA
>JGI10216J12902_101167642_pt1 | contig 10562 bp, 9 predicted proteins | sample KanNatreferecore_FD_12902 | JGI IMG/M metagenome (IMG submission 12902)
CGCGCCGGATCGACCTCGGCTGCGAGGCTGGAAACCGCGCGCGGCACAGCCGGAGCCTCCCCGGAAGCCTGCGGAGCGGGCGTCCCTCGGCTTTCTGCCGGCACCACCGCGCGCGCCGGGCGCGCCGGAACCGGTGCGGCGACATCCGCGAGGCGGGAGGCCGGTGCCTCGGCGTTCGCATGGACCAACTTCCCACGGGAACGAGGAGCGACCGGATTCGTAGGTTTCGCAGAAAAACTTGCGCCCGCGAGGCTGGTCGAATGCTCGGCGGAGCGGGCCTCTTCGGCCAGTCGCGACACTGGGCGGATGGGGCGGATGTCGTCGCGGATGCCCGTTTCAGGCCCGCGGATGGGGGCGGATCCCGTCGGAGCATCCGCGCCATCCGCCCCTCTAGCGGGAACATCGGGAACGCTAGAAACGAGGCGGGCGGGTCCGCGGGGCATGCCCACGGGCAGGACGTGGCGCTCTCCTGTCCGAACACCGCCCACCTCGATCTCTGCGGCGGCCGGGCTTGATGCCTCGGCGGCCTTGGACTTGTCGCTGGGCGCGCTCTCGGCAGAGCGGCGCGCGGCGACGGGCGGGCGCTCCTCGCCTCGAAGCGCGGCCTGGAGGCGCGACGGCCCGCTGGGCTCTACCGAAGCCAGACGGCTCGGCGCGCGCTGGGGGGCGAAGACGAGGCGCTCACGCTCTCGCGTGGTACGCTCGCGCGTCGTCTCGGAGACGCGGCTCTCGCGACTCTCGCGGATGCGCTCCGGACCGGGCAGGAAGCGCTCGATGATTCGTTCGAGGAGGCTCGGCCGGGCGTCCTGGTGCGTCTGCTGAGACTGCGGCGGACGCGTAACCGGCTCACTAAGAGCACCAGGGGTGTCCTTATTTGGCGTTTCGCGCGTCGCCAGCCGCGACGACGACGCGGGGACGGCCGTCGTGGATGTGGCTTCGAACGCCTCGGGCTCGCCCGTCTGCGCTGCGCCCCGCCGCACAGGCGTCGTGGCAAGCGTCGGCAGCGCCCGCTCGATCGCCGCAGGCGCCGCCTTACTGATGGCGGCTCTCGGCGCGGGCTGCGCCGCCAGCGCAGACACGAGCCCGACCGACGCAGCGATGCGGGGCGCGAGGCGACGGATGGACGAAGGCCGCGGGGTGTCCGTAGCTCTCGTTTTTCTATCGCTGGGCGACACCTGTCTGTCGCTCGGCGGCAACTGACTGTCGGATTCCGACACCACACGCGGCGCGACAGCCGCAAGCCGACTCTCCGGCCGCGACTGCGCCACCGCCGCGACCTTCGGCACGAACCGCGTGATCGCGGCGAGGGGCGAGTCCGCGGCGGGCAGATTCCCGGTTTCGGAGATCGCCTCCTTCGCGACCCGCACGCTGTCGACGTGGGAGAGCACGCGACCGCTGCGCTCGGGAACGATGATCTCCGGGCCGCGCTCGCCGACCACGTAGGGCTCGCCCTCTTCGACCGGCCCCCCCTTCTCGCGCGGGTCGAAGTCAAAGCCGACATCGCCCGACCCAATCCCACCGCCAGCGCCACCGCCCGCACCGCCCGTCCCGAAGTCGAACCCGAAGCCGAGGAAGCGCAGGATCGAGCTCGCCAACTTCAACGCGAGGAGCTGCGCGATCATCTGCTGGATGCCGCGCAGGAAGGCCGTGAGGAAGCTCTTGAAGGCGTTTTCCCCGGTGCCGAGTGAGGTGACGAACGAGCCGATGCCGTTCGCGAAGGCGCCGAAGAGTCCCTGCGCGGCGAGTTGGCCGGCTTTGCCCGCATCCTCCGCCTCCTTGATGATCGCCTGCATCTCGAATTCGAAGGCGCCGGAGAACGTGGACAAGCTCGCCTGCATGTCCGCCGCGGCAGTGACCATCGCGTCGCGCATCGCGGAGAACGGGACGATGATCGATAGCGCAAGTTGTTGCGCTGCGGCCTTATGCCGTTCTGTGGCGCGCGCCTCGCTTTCCCGCGCCTGCGCCGCCTTCACATCGGCATCGATCTGCTTGTTGCGCGCGATGCCGTACTCCTCAAGTGCACGGCGCAGGGCCGGGTAGGACTGGCCTGCGAGCTGCTCGAGCGTCGCGATCTCCTCAAGATCCACCTCGATCTTGCGCTGCACTTCGGCACGTGCTGCCGCGGAGCCAGTGAGTGAGCTGCGCTGCAAGGCCAGAACGCGCTGGCCCATGTCGCGTTCTTGGCTCTGCGCTCGTGCGTCAATCTCAACCTGCTTGCCGCGAGCGATCGCGTACTGCTCCAGAGCGCGTCGCAGCGCTGGAAAAGACCGGCCCGAGAGTTCTTCAAGAGCGCGAATCTCCCGCAGATCGCTTTCGATCTTTTCGTCGAGTTCGGCGCGTGCGGCGTCTGCGCCTAGTGCGAAGCTGCGGAACATCGACGTCACGCGCGGACCGACGTCGCGCTCAATGGCCTCGCTGCGGAAGTCTTTCCATTTGAGGGTGAGGCCCGCGATCGAGGAGATCAGCCCTGGCAGCGCGCCCTTGATTCGCTCGGTAGACTCGAACTCACGCTGCTCGGCGTCGATCGTCCGCAACATCGCCTCGATGTTCGCGCGTCGAGCGGCGATCAGAGCGTCGAGCTGCTCCTCTGCGCCGGAGTCTGGAGCGCCGAGAACGGGTGGGATCTTCACGTCACGCAGCGCGCCCGCGAGCTCCAGCGCCTTCTCCAGGTCTCCGCGCAGCGCCGCGGCGAACGCCCCTTCTTTCCCGCCCGGAATCACCTTCGTGATCAGGTCGCCGGCCTTTTCGAGGAGCGCGTTGAGCGTCTCCAGTTGCGCAATGGGCTGCGGCGTGAGCTGTTCGAGAACCAGCGCGAGCGCTGGGATCTTCGCGCTCAACTTGTCGATCGAATCGAGGACGTTGACCGTTACTGCGGCCAGACGCCCGGCGAGCTTGAGCCACTCGCCTGCCCCCCGGTCGACGAGGTTCATGAAGCGCGCTTCGAGGATGTCGAGCGACCCGCTCAGGGTCGCCATGCGCTTCTCGGCAGCGTCAGCCGCCGTGCCGGTCTGCTTCAACTTGTCGGGGATCGTGTCGAACGCCTTGCGCACGTCGACGCCACGGGCGGCGATCTTCTCCAGCGACTTCGTGTCGAAGCCCGACTCCAGCGCCTCGCGAATCAGCCGCGTGGCCTTCGCCGCGTCGGTGCCGCGGTTGCGCAGCGCGATGAAGAGCGAGCTGATCTGCTCCAGGCTGATCCCAGTCTGTGCCGCAAGCGGCAGGATGTCGTCGAACTTCGACGCGAGCGTCTCGACCGATGTCGCCGAGAGCTGCGCGGTCGCGACGAAGACATCGGCGACCTTGTTCGCTTGGTCGATGCTGAGGCTGTAGGCGTCGAGAGTGTTCGCGACCGCCTCGATCCCTTGCTCGACAGTGCCAAGTCCGGCCGCCTGGATCTGCGCTCCGACCGTGAGGAGCTCCTGCGCCTCATCTGCGCCGCGTGCGCCCTCCTCGATCGCCTTGTAGAAGCCTCGGGCGAGGGTGGCTTTGTCGGCGCCGGTGGAGTTCGAGAGCTGCTCGATCTCCGTGCGCATCTGCTCGACGCGCTGCGTGGCGAGCGAGAGGATCGTCGGGACACGCGACAGTTCGCGCTCAAAGGCAAGCTCGCGCCGGAAGGCTTGGATCGTGACCGCTGCGGCCGCGACCGACACGCCCATGCGCGCGTACGCCTTGGCGACCCCGGCGAGTTGCGAGCCGAAACCTCCGAGCGTCGATCCGAGCCCGCGAAGCTTCGAGTCCTGATCTTCGATGACGCGCGTCGTGAGAATCGTCGCTTGACGGAGCTGCGTCTGGCCTCTGGCCGCATCGAACACCTGCAGTGCCGTGCCCGAGCGCGCGGGAAGGGCGAGAGCGCTCGACTGGGCGCGCGTGAGCGAAATCTCGTTGCGCAGGCGCCGCGTAGCGCCTGCCGCCTGATCGATCCCGCCAGCGAGCCGAGTCGCTGCGGTCGCGCCCTCGACGAAACCTGCCGCCTCGCTTTGGACTGCACCCGCCGCAGCCACCGCCGACGCGGCCATGTCATTTTGCGCCCCGGTTGCGGTGCCGAGACTCCCCGTGAGTCGCTGCGACACTGACGCCGCGAACTGCTCGACCTTCGCGCGGGCTTCGTTGAGCGGCCCGGTGAGAAGATCCTGCAGCCGCAGGACGATCAGGATCGACGGGTTCTCAGCCACCCGGCTTCTCCGAAGTGCGCCGCTCGCCCTCGATGGAGTCCATCTCTGCGGTGGCGATCGACACGAGGTCCATCACGCGCGCCCCCTGGTCGAGCATTCCGCCGGGGCTCGGCAGGTAGCCGCGCCGGTAGTGCGCCGCGAGGCTGACGATCTGGTGCGCGAAGGGGGTCGACATCGACTCGGGACAGCGGTTGTGCTTCTCCGTTCCGAGTCCCCCGCACGCGACGCACGCCTTCCTCGGACTGCCGCCGCTTCCCATGCACGTCGAGCACGAGCTCTGCCACACGGGGATCCGCGCGGGCTCGTCGCAGCCAAAGCGCTCCCGTAGCTGCGGCTCGCGGCAGCGAGGACAGCGCGCGGGCTGGATCCCGAATCGCGCATGGACGGCGGCTAGGACTCCCCCGCCTGCTTCGCCGTGACCTCCTCGGCGCGCAACGTCTCGGCGAGAAGCTCCGCGGCGTCCGCGTCGCTGACACAGCGCAGCGTGTTGTCGTCGGCGTAGCCGTTGCTCCCCTTGACGAACGGAGCTTCGCTTCCATCCGGCATCGGGTAGTTGCGCCAGCCGTCGAGGGAGAGGCGCAGCATCTCGAGCGCCATCGCGGCCGGTGAGAGCCCGACGCCCTTCATGTCCGCGACGCGCACCCGCTCGAGCACGTCGAGTTGGCGCAAGATGAACGTCGTGCGCTTGTCCTCGGGGAGTTCGCGGTCGCGCACGAGGACGTAGTCCCGGCGCTTGCGAACGTCGAATGCCACTGCCATGGGTCCTGCTCTTTCTGCTGCTGCGTTGGGATCATCCGTAGTCTTGGACGATCACGATCTCGTTGTCCGGCTGCACACCCAGGCCGGTTCCACCGTCCATGTGCAGCTCCACGTCGCGAATCGAGTTGCCCTCGTATTCCCCACCGCCCAAGCTCGCGACGCTCATGCTCGGCATGGAGATGTAGAAGCGGTCCGGCGCGGTCGCTCCGATCGTGAGCTGCGCGCGCAGGCTGCGGTTGTTCATGAGCGCGTCCATCCACGGGAACTGCGCTTCCGCCGACAGCGGCGGGTCGATTCGCATCGTCGGTGTGCGCCCGACGATCACCGCCATGTCGACGCCGCCCGGTCTGCCCGTGAAAAACGCCCCGTGGTCCGCAGTGAGCGCCATGCACTCCTGGATCTGCACGTCGTTCCCCGCGTCGATCGAGAACTCGCGGATGCAGCCGTGCTTCAAGCTCGACTGCCCCTGATCTGACGGACCGATCGCGAGGTCGGCGCCGAGCAGAACCGGGGGCGTGTGGATGCCGGAGAAGTCGACGCGCAGGCTGTGGGCCTGATCGACCGTTCCGGCCTCCTTGCCGAGGAAGTCGAAGTCGAAGATCGCCGGCTCACCGATCTTGCCGTTGAGCTTCCAGGTTCCGCGCGCCCACTCGATGCGCTCGCGCAGGAGGTCCTTGACCAGGCCGACCGACGCGGTGCAGTTGCGGATCGCGATCTCGTACCCGTTGGAGAGCGTCGTCCCGATGTTCATGTTTCCAGTCGTGAGGTTCTGGACGACCTCACTGCCCTCGAAGTGTCCGTGGCGGCGCTCGATCAGGATCTGCTTGCCGATCCCGGCCGTGCGGCTCTTGAACACGTTTGCGACCGCGCCCGAAGTCGCGCCGCGAAGCTGATCGTTCTGCGTGACGCCCGTGAGAAGGCCGAGAGCGTCGAACTGGATGATGCTGATGCGCGGCGAGTACGGCCACCACCCGCGGCCACCGGGATCCGTGAACGCGGACGGAGTTGCCGTCGCGCCGGTTGCTGCGCCGACAAGCACTCCCGTCGAGTCGAAGGTGTCGAACCCGAGCTGGAACTCCTGCGCTACCCACAGGCTCGTCTGTCCATCCCAGGTGTCCGAGACGCACGTCCCGAAGGCGCCGCTCGAGCCCTGCGTGATCAGCTCTCCGTGTCGAAACGGACCGCCTGCGATGGCTCCGATGGTGAAGCGCCCGAGCGGCTCGTCGGCGTAGCCGCAGCAACGCATCGAGTCCTGCCACTGGTTCGGCCCGTCGCTCGCGGAGAGTTCCAGCCCGAACTTCGCGCGGCCGATGCGAATGCCGACGAGATCCTGCTGGTTCGTGAGGCTGGCCCGATGCGCCGTGCGCTCGTATCTGCCTGGCTCGAACTCGAGCGTCGGCGCGATCGGCAGCATGTTTCCGGTCTGCTGCTGATACGTGCCGGTCGTCGTGGCCGCCTCACGCAGCTCGATTGCGAGGAAGAGGCCGAAGCGGCTTTTGAGGGCGGGCACCTGCGCACTTCTCCCGCCGAGCGATCAGGCGTACGGAGCGATGATGACCAGCTCGTTCTCGACGTTGAAGGCGCTGACCGTCTGACTACCGCCGGTGAGTTCGAACTGCAGCTCGCGCGTGGAGATGCCGTTGCGGTCACCGGTGTTCGCCTGCGTGGTCGAAAGCGCCGGCATGGCGATCAGGAACTGGTTGCCGAGCGAACTACCGAACGTGAACCGCGCGCGGAACGCGGTGTTGTTCAGGAAGTCGGACATGTGCGGATAGACCGCCTCGGCGTTCAGGTCGGGGTCGAAGCTGCCCGTGGGCTTGCGCCCCGTGATGATCGTGTTCGTGATCCCCGAGGAGTCGGCCATGCACTCCTGGAAGCCGATCTCGTTCCCCCAGGTGATGCCGAAGTTCTTGATGCAGGGGATGAACTCGTTGGCGAAGGTCGTCGCGGATCCGCCCAAGCCGAGGTCCGCGTCGAGCAGCACCGCGGGAGTCGTCTGAGCGAAGGTGTCGCCCGTGACGTTGCCCTGGTCGGTGACTTCGTTGAAGGCGCCCTGGAACTCGAAGTTGAAGATCATCGGCTCGCCGATCTGACCCTGCATCGAGAAGGTGCCGCGCGAGAACTTGATCGACTCGCGCACGCCATCCTTGGCGACGCCCATCGTCAGCGAGGGGATCTGGAACTGCGACTCGTTCGGCGCGGTCCCGAGCACGCCCGCAGTGTTGCCCTGCGTGACGTTTGTGATCGTCTCGGCGCTGGAGGTGTGGCCGTTGACCCGGCGCGAGTAGACCTTCTGCTGCGCGACGCCGGTCGTTCCGTAGGTGCCGAAGGCGTTGAAGAGCGCGCCGCTCGTGACGCCCTTCAAGAGGTCGCCGTCGGCGATGGTGGCGACGAGACCCGAGCCGTTGAACCGGATCCAGCTCAAGGCGTAGCTCTGCGGCCACCAGCCATAGCCCGCCTGCGCCTGCGTCGAGACAACCGTGGGCGTGCCGGTCGCGGCCGAGGTGCCGCCCGTGACCACGTTCGTGGTGTTGAAGCTCGCCGTGGTCGTCTGGCGCACGACGACGATGTAGCCAGCGCCCGAGGCGACGACGCTCGTCACGACGCCGGACGCGGTCGTGGTCGCCTGCGTGGCAACTTCGCCGACAGTGAAGACGCCCGTGGTCGTTGCGAACGTGAGCCGCGTCGCAAACCCCGTCGGGGTCGCAGTGGCGCCCGAGGATCCGCCCGTGAGCAGGCCCGTCGGGGTGAACGCGGTTCCGTTGCCCAGATCGTTCTGGTTCGTGATCCAGAGATCCGTCTGGCCGGTGTAGGTGTCGCGCACCACCATCGCCGTCGCCGTGGAGCCCGTCTGCGTCACGGTTTCGCCGTGCCGGAAGGGGCCGCCGGTGATCGCGCCGATCGTCATCTTGATCAGCGTCTCTTGGCGGAACCCGCACCCGCGCAACGGCAGGCCGAACTGCGGGACGCTGGAGAAGGCGTTGGTGCCAGTCATCTCCAGTCCGAACCGCAGCGTTCCCTTGCGCACGCCCGAGAGGCCCTGGAGGGGCGTCAAGCTGGAGCGGTTGATGTTCCGCTGGTAGCGCGCCGGATCGAAGTTGATCTGCGGGTCGATGACGAGGTAGCTGCCGTTGCCCGCGCTGAAAACCGTCGAGCTGACGGTGGCTTCGGTTGCTTCCTCTTTGATCGAGACGGCGTGCAGGCGCTTGCTGGACATCGAAACTCCTACGGAGTGGTCGAACCTGGGTTGTGGTAGGCGGTGCGGTAGCGAATGCGCACGTCGATCTGCGCGACGCCGAGCGGCGAAGAGGGCTCGCTGTCGAAGACCTCGGTCGACGACACTCTCGTGTCCATCGAGAGCCCGCCGCGGGTGTGGTCGGCGAGGATCGCGACGCGAATGTCAGCCGCGAGCTTCTTGAGTTGGACCTGCCAGTCCTGCCCGTGCACCGCGAGCACGAGATTCAGCGGCAGGACGTGCTCGATGATCGCGAGGCGCTGGTTGTCGTGTTCCTCCACGCCCTCGACGACCGCGATTGCCGGCAGCTTGTGCGTGTGGAAGGCGTTGCCGTCGAAGCGACGAACCTCTCTCACGCTCGTCGCGTAAGTGGGCGGGGCGACCGCCTGCAACGTGGACACCACGTTGAGCACGATCCGCTCACCGATGGGTAGCTGCGAAGGGTCGTAGGGCACGCCTAGAGCACTTCCTCGAGACGCAGAGTGATGCTCGTTGCGTTCGCGCTCTCACGGACGTAGGGCAGCTCCGGATCGGCGAAGCGGACCTCCATCGCCGAGGCATTCGGCGGCGTCCACGTGAGGTTCAGCACCGGCCCGCATGTGAGCGCCCACAGTTGCCGGATGCGCACGATCGCTTGGCTCGTGTTCTTCTCCCAGCGCAGCTCCCAGATCCGCACCGGGCGCTCGTTGATCTCGCGTGCGCGGACGACCGGGCTCTGGTTCGGCGTCGAGACGGCGCGGCGCTCCGAGACCTCGCTGATCTCGAAGCCCGGGCACATGTCGAAGGTCCCGACGGTGGCCATCAGGGCGCTCCGGCGACGGCGTCCTTCGCCGCCGCCTCGACCGCATCGAGGTTGCGCTTGGCCCGGTTCCCTTCGAGCTTCGTCCATGTGTCGACGAAGCCCAGCCGCGGGGGGATCGTGGCGCTCGGCACCAGGCGCCAGAGCACGCGCAGCTTCGCCTTCGCCGAGGGCCGGTAGCCGATGAAGAGTTTTCCCTCGGCGTTGCGGAAGACGAAGGTCTTGCCGCTGCCGCGAAGCTCGGCCGCACTCCCGAAGCGGGGGACTCCCGCCGCCGTGAGGTTGTCCGGCATCGGGATCGTGAGGAACCGCCGCGGGGGCTTGGGACGCACCGTCCCGCCGCGCTCCTGCAGGCCCGCGTAGTTGACGCCCGCCGAGTAGGTGTGGAGCGTGAGGTCCGAGAGACCCTCGCCGCTCACGCGGTAGCCGATCGATCGCGCGAGCCGGCCCGTGCGTCGCTGCGGTCCGCCACCACCCTTTCGCAGCCGAAGCTGCATCTCGCGATCGAACTCCTGCCCGTGACGTTCGAACGCCTTGCGCATCCGCGCGTAGATCGCAGGCGGAAGCCGCACGAGCGTCCGCGACGCCGACTCAGCCTTGACCTCGACAAAGGCGCTCTGGTCGGCCATCACACCCACTGCACGCGGCGATGGCGTGCGATCAGCGAGCGCACTTCCTTGAGCAGCCCGTACTCGCTCTCGAACTGCGTCGAGCCGGCGCCGACGGTGATGTTCCCGCCCGCGCCCGTGGTCCGCCGCTTGTGCAGATAGGCGACCTGGAGATCGGTCGCCTGCGCGATGTCGGGGTAGGCGGTGATGAACGTCGCCGTGTCCGCCGCCATCCCGCCCGTGTAGACGACCTGGAAGAAGATCGGCCCGGCGGGGAAGTTCGATGTCGAGCGACGCGGGGCGGTGTAGCTCGAGAAGATGCGCACCAGACCGCTGTCAGGCTTGAGCGTGTACGCCTGATTGACCGTCAGCGCGGTAGAGCTCGCGAAGTCGGGGGCCGTGTTGCCCTTGATGGTGAAGGCCTGCGCCGTGTCGACCGGCGTCGCCTTGAGCGCGAGGACGTGCTGCGCCTCTTCGAGGGAGTGCAGCTCCGTGCGCTCCAGCTTCTTCGCGAGCCGCCCCATCTCGTCCTCGATGCGCGCCGAGGTCGCCGCGATGAGCTGCTGGAGCAGCGTGTCCTGCGTCGTGTCGCCGGCTGCGAATCCGAGCAGAGCGCGGACACGCGCGAGCGTCGTGAAGTCGAGGCCGGTAGACACCGGCGCGCCCCTTTCCTAGAAGCCGGGGCCGCGACCGAGACGCGACCGGGGCTCTTCCCTCTTGGGCGGCTCTTCCTCTTCGATCTGCTGCTCGACCTTCGGAGCCTCAGACTCCTCCGACTCTTCCGGCTCCTCCTCGTCGAGCAGGCACACACGATCCCGCTGTTCGCCCGGCACCTGATCGAGGTCGAGGATCGTCCCGGACGGGTAGAGGATCTTTCCGTCCTTCATGATGTTGCGGTGATAGCGGACCTTGACCTGTGTCATGGGATCTCCAGTAAGTCGTCGGTGATCTGCTGGTCGGTCGGAGTCGTCGGCACGGTCTGCTTGAGG
>JGI10216J12902_110986911_pt1 | contig 10562 bp, 6 predicted proteins | sample KanNatreferecore_FD_12902 | JGI IMG/M metagenome (IMG submission 12902)
CTGGTGTTCCAGATCGTCGTCGCGGCCATGTTCGTGTACACGGGCCATCGCCTTGGATGGGCGAACTCGCAGACGGCCGACACGCTGCTGACGCTCGTCTGGATCGTCGGCATCACGAACGCGCTGAACCTGCTCGACAACATGGACGGGCTGGCGGCCGGAGTCGGCGCCATCACCTGCTTGTCCCTGCTGTTCACGACCCATGTCAGCGGCCCGGAAGCGCAGCTGCTGGCGGGGCTGCTCGGAGCCCTGACGGCGTTTCTCGTCTACAACGTGCACCCGGCGTCGGTCTTCATGGGCGACACCGGGAGCCTCCTGGTCGGCGTGACGCTGGCCGCGGCCAGCCTCGGCTCGACCTACCAGCCGGCATCGCGCGAAGTGCTGTCGTTCATCGCGGCGCCAGTCATGGTGCTGGCCATCCCCATCTTCGACACGGCCCTGGTGGTGGTCGCGCGGTTGCTCTCCGGACGACGGCCCTCCGAAGGGGGGCGAGACCACTCGTCGCATCGCATGGTGGCGATGGGCCTGTCCGAGCCGGCTGCGGTCGCGGTGCTCTGGGTCCTGGCCGCAGTCGGCGGGCTGATTGCGGTGGGCGTGCACTGGCTGCAGGTGGAGTGGGCTGGCCTTGTCGCCGTCACCTTCGCGCTCACGCTGGGGCTGTTTGCCGCGTACCTGGCCGACGTCCGCGTTTACGCCGACGACCCGGACGCGCCGGTGCAGGGGCTCACGCCCGTGGTCGTCGAGTTCATGCACAAGCGCCGGGTTCTCGAGGTGCTGCTCGATCTCGGGCTCGTGTCGGTCGCTTTCTACTGCGCGCACCGGCTTCGCTTCGACCAGCAGGCCTTTGAGACCGCGTTTCCCGTCTTCGTGCAGTCGCTGCCGGTCATGATCGCGTGCCAGATTCCCGTGTTGCTCGCGCTCGGGGGATACCGCGGCATGTGGCGGTGCTTCGGCCTGATGGACGCCGTGGTCTTCGTGCAAGGAGTCGCGCTCGGCACGCTGGCCGGGGCCGCCATGCTGATGGTGCTGCACCAGGGGCTGCCGGTGCCGGCCGCCGTGTTCGTCATTCACGCGGCGCTGCTCCTCATCATGCTGACGTCGAGCCGCGGCTCGTTCAGGCTCCTGACAGAGTTCTTCCGGCGCCGCTCGGCGCGCCTCAGGGCAGTGCTCCTCGTTGACGACCCCGGCGACGTCGCGATGCACCGGCTTGCGATGCAGAGCGGCGACTACCGCATGGTGGGCCTGATCACCGAGCGGCCGTCAGGCCCCGGCACGGTCGAGGGCACGCCGATCCTGGGCGACTATGGCACCCTGCTCGACCTCGTGGCCGCCGGGCTCACCGATGTCGTGGTCGTGAGCGTGACGGATGTCGATGGGGAGCGCATCGAGGAGCTGGCCGAGCACTGCAGCGTACACGGCGTCGCCCTGGTGACGTTTCGCTACGCGCTCGAGCCGGTGGATGTCCCGAGCCGGCCCCACTCCCTGTCGCCGCGCGTCGCCGGCAAGGACGTCTCGCTGGGATCCTGACGGGCAGTGCGCCGCAGCGGTCGAGCGTTGCCGGCACCAGTTGCCGCGACGGCTTATCGTGCAGGGACAGCTCGGACGGCGGCCGCCGCCGTAAGGCCGCGCGCGGCGTAGGGCTGGGGCACCGGCTCGGAGCCGAATACCCCGAACATGTGTGTCGGCGTGAGCGTTCCGCTGGCAAAGCCTTCTTCATCGGCCCGGTGGACGCGATCGATGAAGTCCCGATCGGCGCCACTGGCGGGATCGAAGTGGTGCCCGAAGCATCTGTCGACGAACACGTCGATGGCACTGCCAAACGCGACGAACTTCTCGCAGTGAAAGCGCTCGAGCAGCAACGGCAGGATGTCTTGCGCCCGGACCCCCTCGAAGCCCTCCGAACTGCAATCCCAGTTCTCGTACAGCTCCTCGTGCCGATTCAAGAGCAGGTTGAACCTGCGTCGCTTCGGAAGCTCCTTCCAGAAGTGATGCACGAGTGCCAGCGATTCCGGCCACCGCTGGTGGCCGTTTCTGCCGATGATGTCGCTGATCACCATTCGGGCCCCGTCGCGGAGAGCTCGCCTGACCTGGTCGAACAGGTGCTCCAGCTGCGTGACGTGGTGCAGCGACTGGTTCGCCATGATGCCGTCGTAGGAGGTCGGGGCCACCCACGTATTGAAGTCCGCCCGCGTGAACTGCAGGCAATCGAGGACACCCTGCTCGGCGGCCAGGTCCTGCCCTCGTTGCAGCATGGCCGGGTTGATCTCGATGCATTGAATGGTGAACTCGCGGTAGCCGCATTGGCGCAGCCGGGTGGCAATGGCCACTTCGGTGTCGCAGTTGCCAGCGCCCACGCTCAGGAACCGGGGGCGAGCGGCCGCGGCGTGGTCGGCCGACTGCATCAGGTGTGTCGCGAAGAACTCGTCGATGGCGGAAAAACCCGCCGCCTCGCACAAGGGTCGAATGTGGGTGTTGGACCAGTAATGGAAGATTGCCGGCAGCTCGTGCACGTTGACGTTCTGCTCGTACGTCGACAGCTCCTGCCGCATCTTCCTGTCGTACTCCGAGTCGGTCATCAACCCGCCTCTCTTCATGCCCACCAGGGCCCGCACGTATCGGCGCCCGACACCGCCTGCGATGCTCAATTCTAGAGTCTCGGCCTCACTTCCGTCGATCATCCGGATGATCGGGCTTCCGTGGTCAGGGGCTCTGCGTATACCGTAACAACAGTGGCGCACGATATCTACGACCAGGACGGGTTGACCACCGGCCACAACCACGAGTTCATGCGCGACCGCAGGTTCGTAGCGGCCTATCAGCGGGGTGTCGCCGCGGCCGGCTGCGACTACGGCTGGCACTGGCGCGTGCACATCGGCTTGTGGGCCGCACGCACGGCAGTCCGGTTGCCCGGCGACTTCGTCGAGTGCGGTGTCAACCGCGGCTTCATGAGCAGCGCGATCATGGAGGATCTCTCGTGGGACCGTACCGGAAAACGCTTCTACCTGCTCGACACGTTCCAGGGACTGGACGAGCGATACGTCTCGGACGACGAACGAGCGGAGGGCATTCTCGAGAAGAACAGCACCCTCATGGCGTCCGGCTTCTACGTGCAAGGGGCCGAGAGCGTGAGGCGGAACTTCGCCCAGTGGCGCGACGTCACGATCATCGAGGGAGCCATTCCCGACACGCTCTCGCAGGCTGGGACTGGCCCCTTTGCCTTCCTCCACCTTGACCTGAACTGTGCCCCCCCGGAAGTGGCGGCGCTGCACTACTTCTGGCCAAAGCTCGTGACCGGAGCGGTGGTGCTTCTCGACGACTATGGGTATGCCGGATATCGGCAACAGAGGCTGGCCATGGATGCGGCAGCCGAGAGACTCGGCGTCACCGTCGCCTCCCTGCCGACGGGCCAGGGCCTGTTGATCAAGCCGGAGAGCGACGCCTGCGCCTGATGGCCTGCCCCTTCAACCGTTCGCACCCGTGACTATCAGCGTCGAGCGGCGTGCGGCAGCCACGGTCGCGGCGTTTGTGCTGCCGGTGTTCCTGGTTGCGCCGCTTCGGGTCTTCCTGAACAACACGACCGACTTCACCGTGGGCCTCTCCCACGTGCTTGGCGCCCTGCTGCTGGTGTCGGCCGCGCTGCTGGCGGTCCTGTACGTGGCCGCCAGGCGCTGGCCATCAGTCGTACTGCCCGCTGTGCTCTTTCTCGGGATCGCTGCGTTTCTGGAGTTCACGCTGTTCCTGGGTCTGGCTCGCCACCGGCCCTTTGACGGTCAACCGATTGACTGGGCGCCACTCGGCCCCCTTGCGGCTGCCGAGGTGGCTGCCCTGGCCGTGGCCGGCCTCGTGGTCGTCGTGTTCCGCCGGCGTTCCGACGTCTGGTATTCGGTTTCGCTCTCCATTCTGTGTTTTCACGCCCTCGGCCTCGGCTACACGGTGGCTTCCAAGCCGACGGCGCTTCGGCAGCTCCAGTCACACTTCCAGGACAAGTCCTACTTCGACGACTTCTATCGCCTCTCGACGACGCGCAACGTCATCCACATCGTGCCCGACCAGACGCAGGGCGCGATGGTCCACGACATCGTTCAAGCAGACCTGAAGCGCTACTCGGAAGTGTTCGACGGATTCACGCTGTTTACGCAGGCCATGGGGAAGTATCCGAGCACTTACCCTTCCGTCCTGTTCTACATGACCGGCCTGTCGCCCGATCCAGGGCGCGACTTCTCGCCGTCGCAACCCTTCAGCTGGGACTACGTTCGCAGCAACCTGACCGACCGCTCGATCGTCACGACGCTTGCCAGCAACGGCTACAAGACGTTCGGCTTCCAGTTCGGCACCATCTACTGTGTCGCCCCCTACAGCGCCTGCGCGGTCGGAGACGTGTTCGACGGAATGTCGATTACAGGAGGCGGTACCGGGGCCGCGCTCCTGAAGCTGCAAGACATCGCCCTCTTTCAGACCACGCCGATCGTGCTTCGGAAGTACATCTACGACGACGGCGCTTGGTTTCTGACAGGGCGCCGAAGGCAGCGCGCGTACTCGGGGGTCATGGACGCGTTTCTGGCACAGCTGACGACGGACTCGCGGACCGGCTCGTATAACTACTTCCACGTCGCCGGAGGACACGCGCCACTCCAGTTCGACGAACAGTGCCATTACATCGGGACGCAGGAGATCACTTACGCCAACCAGCGAAGACAGGTCGCGTGCACCCTGCTGCAGGTCGAGCGCCTGATACGAGCGCTGAAGCGACTTGGCATCTACGACCAGACGATGATCGTGGTGAATGGCGATCACGGCACCCCTGGCCTGCCCTCGTCGATGGCTGCCAGGACGGGGCGGGCGATCTCGGCGGATCTGATCGGCACGGCCAGCACGCTCGTGCTGATAAAGCCTCCTGGCGCTCGGGGGCCGTTGACCTTCTCCACGGCTCCGGCCGCCACGGGCGACATACCCGCGACGATCAATCACGTGCTCGCGCTGAACGGCAGCTTTCCCGGCGAATCGCTGGTCGAGATGCAGGGATTGGATCGCGAGCGGCAGTATTTTCTGTACGATGAGACCTCGCGTGTCTCGGGCCTGCAGACGCTGCCAAACCTGAGGCGTTATCGCGTTCGCGGCGACCTGTTCGATGAGAAGAGCTGGATTCGGCCGGTCCTGTCGGACGTCGGACAGCTCCCGGCCGTCTTGTGGGTGGACCACGAGGACTTCGCGCGCTACGCGATTGGATTTGGCGAGCTGGAAATCCAGTCCGGGCCCGCACGCTGGGTCACGGGCACCCGCGCCCGCGTCTTCCTTTCCTTTCCGGCCACCCGGGCGGCTCGACTGGTCCTCGAGTCCTTCGTGCCTGGGGAGATCGCCGGTCAGTCTGTAAAGGTCTCGGTCAACGACCAGGTGATCGCGCAGTTGGACGAAGGCACGCTCGCTGGCGCACGAAGGCATGTCGTTCCAGTACCGGAGAGCGTGCCCCGGCGGCCGATCAACACGATCGAGCTCGAGATGGCACGAGCTGTCAGGTTCAAGAACGACGCCCGCGAGCTTTCCATGGTGGTGGCCTACATCGGACTCGAGCCTGCCGAGTAGAGCGTACGAAAGTAGAGGCAGCGCGCGCGCTGGCGCCGCCGACATTCTGTTAAAATGACACGGCTCCACGCCGATTCGATCCCTTTGTCCTTTGGTCACCGCCTGGCGTCCGTTTTCTCGAGCTGCTGGCGCCATCGGCAGTTGATCCTGCAGATGGCTCGCCGCGACGTGATCGGCCGCTACCGCGGCTCCGTCCTCGGACTGGCGTGGTCGCTCGTCACTCCGCTGTTGATGCTCGCCGTCTATACGTTCCTCTTTGGCGTCGTCTTCAGGTCGCGATGGGGTACGAGCGCCGAGGAGGGGCGAGTGGGGTACGCCCTGACCTTGTTTGTCGGCCTCATCGTGCATGGCCTGTTTGCCGAGTGCGTCAACCGCGCGCCCGGCCTCGTGCTTCAGCACGCGAGCTTCGTGAAGCGAGTGGTGTTCCCGCTGGAGATTCTGCCGTGGACAGTGCTGGCGAGTGCCTTGTTCCATGCCTCGGTGAGCTTGTGCATCTGGGTGCTGGTGGCCGTCGCCAGTGGCGCCCCGCTCTCGCCGGCCGCGCTGCTGCTTCCCCTGGTCTTTGTCCCGCTGGTGCTGTTGACAATGGGCTGCACCTGGTTCCTGGCGTCGCTCGGCGTCTACCTGCGTGACGTCGGCCACTCCGTCGCGCTGTTGACGACGGTTCTGCTGTTCCTGGCGCCGATCCTCTATCCGATGAGCGCCGTGCCGCCTGACTATCGGGCCCTGATACGACTGAATCCGCTGACGTTCGTCGTAGAACAGGCGCGCGCGGTTCTCACCGCCGGCGCGCTGCCGGACTTTGCGGGACTGGCGGTCTTTACGGCCGGGAGTCTGCTGGTTGCGACCCTGGGACTCTGGTGGTTCCAGAAGACGCGCCCGGGATTTGCGGATGTCCTCTAGCGTGATGATCGCGGGGACCGGTCCCCGTCCTGGCACCGCGCCGGCCCCCGCCGTATCCGTGGCGGCCCTGTCGAAGGCGTACCACATCTACGATCGTCCTCAGCATCGCCTGTGGCAGTCGCTGTTTCGCGGGCGGCGGCGGTTCTACCGGGAGTTCCGTGCCTTGCAGGATGTCTCCTTCGACGTCGCGCGAGGCGAGGTCGTCGGCATCGTCGGCCGCAACGGCTCGGGCAAGTCGACGCTGCTCCAGATCGTCTGCGGTACTCTGGCGCCGACCGCGGGGCACGTGACGACGAGTGGTCGCGTTGCCGCGTTGCTGGAGCTGGGCGCGGGGTTCAACCCGGAGTTCACGGGCCGCGAGAACGTGTACTTGAACGGCGCCATCCTGGGGCTCACGCGCAGCGAGATCGAGGCGCGCTACCCGGCGATCGTCGCGTTTGCCGACATCGGGCCGTTCATCGATCAGCCGATCAAGACGTACTCGACCGGCATGGTCGTTCGGCTGGCGTTCGCCGTGGTCGCGCATGTCGACGCCGACGTGCTGGTCATCGACGAGGCGCTGGCGGTCGGCGATGCCTTCTTCGTGCAGAAGTGCATGCGCTTCCTTCGCGAGTTCATGAAGACGGGCACGATTCTCTTCGTCAGCCACGACACCGGGGCGGTCGTGAACCTGTGCCGCCGTGCAATCTGGCTGCACAGAGGCGAGCTCGTCATGGACGGACCGGCCCGCGATGTGACGGAAGCGTATCTGGCCAGCCTTGCCGAGGAAGCGTACGGCGCCATCCCTCGCCGGCCGACCGCGCAAGCGCCGGCCTGGTTGCCGCAACCGGCACTGCCGAACACGGACCTCGACGGTCGATCGTTCGGCAAGGGCGGAGCGCGCATCGTCGACGCCGCGCTGCTCGATGAGGCCGGCGAACACGTCCAGGGCGTGACTGGAGATGAGCTCGTCACGCTGCGGGTTCGTTGCGAGGTCATCGTCGAGCTGGACAGCCCCATCGTGGGCTTCGTCCTCAAAGACCGGCTCGGCCAGGTGCTGTTCGGGGACAACACGTTTCTTCACTATGCCGGCCGGCCGCTCTCGGCCGCGGCAGGCAGTGTCATCGAGGCGCGTTTTGCGTTTGTCATGCCCGCGCTGGCGCCCGGCGAGTACACCGTGGGTGTCGCCATTGCCGAGGGCGTCCAGCACAGCCACATCCAGCATCACTGGATCCACGACGCGCTGCTGGTGACGTCTCTGGCCACCAACTCGGCGACGGGTCTCATGCGGATCCCGATGCGCCAGGTCTCTCTCACTGTGGACGACGGCCTTGATGCTCGATCGTGACGCGCGCTGCCAGGTCTGTGGGCACGACGCGTTCGTGCACGACGACGTGATCTGGCCCGAGCTTGCGCGCGAGTGGGAACTGAGCGCCGTCGAGCAGGCACAAATCGACGTGCAGCAAGGCACTCGGTGCCATCGCTGCGGCACCAACGTGCGTTCACAGGCCCTTGCCCGCGCGCTACTTCAGGTGCTCGACTGCGAGGGCACGCTCGAGGCCTACGTCACGGCTCCGCCGACGCCGGTCCCTCGCATCCTCGAGATCAATGAAGCAGGCTCGCTGGCATCGTGGCTGTCGCGGTTGGAGGGGCATTGCCGTGCCAGCTATCCGGACTGCGACATGCGACGGCTTCCGTTTCCCAATGGTTCCTTCGATCTGGTCGTGCATTCCGACACGCTGGAGCACGTCCCGACGCCGGACACGGCACTGATCGAGTGCCGTCGCGTACTGGGTGCGCGTGGGGCGTTGGTGTTCACGGTGCCGGTGCTGACCGGACGACTGACGCGAAGCCGCGATGGCCTTCCCGCGAGTTTTCACGGGCATCCCGGCTGTCGCGATGCAGACTACCTTGTGCGCACGGAGTTTGGCAGCGACGTCTGGGCTCACGTGCTCGCAGCCGGCTTCGCGTCGTGTGAGATGGTGCCCTACCGGTTCCCGGCCGGCCTGGCCCTGATCGGCAGGCCGGGCCTGGCGGCTCGCTGACAGATGGACTTCACGGGAGAGCGATTCGTACCGGGGGTGCAGGGGCCCATGAAGCTCGAGCACCTTCAGCGATACGCCAGCGTCCAGCAGCTCGTCGGCGGCCGCCGGGTCGCCGACATCGCCTCGGGCGAGGGATACGGAGCCGCCATACTCGCGCGCCAGGCCGCCTGCGTCATCGGCGTGGACCAGTCCGTCGCCACCGTCCAGTACGCCCGCAGGCGGTATCGCGACGTGCCGAACGTGGGCTTCGTGGCGGGGCGGTGCGAGGCGCTGCCGCTTGCCACGGGCTCGATCGACGTGATCGTGTCGTTCGAGACGATCGAACATCTGCACGACCACGAGGCCTGTCTCGACGAGTTCAGGCGGGTGCTGGCCCCGGGTGGCCGCCTCGTGATCTCGACGCCCGACGCCTCACAGTACGTCTCCACCGAGGGCGGCAACCCGTTCCACGTGCATGAACTCACCCTGGCGGAGTTCAAGGACCTCGTCGAAGCGAGGTTTCGGTGTGTGCGGTTCTGGGGCCAGCGCCCGGCCGTCGCGACCTTCACTTACGCGCTCGGCCCGTCGCGGTCACCAGCGCCTGCGTGGCGTGCCCTGCGCATCGCGGGCAACGCCGTCGACGACGGCGTCGACGTCCTGCCCGCGCCGGTGTACGCGGTGGCCGTCTGCAGCGACGGTCCGCTCGACGACGTGGCGCTCGACACCGTCATCGTCGAGCCCGCCGACGATGCGTACGCGTCGCTGACGGGCATCATCCGCGCATACCAGACCGAGTGCGAGCGGCTGGAAGGCGTGCTGGCGGCCGACACGGACCGCTATCGGCAGGATCGTGACGCCTGGCTGGCCCAGAAGGAGTCGCTGACCCGCGAACGAGAATCGCTGGCCCTCGAGAGAGAGTCGCTGACGGCCGAAGTGGCGCGGCAGACGCTGGCCGCCGCCAACGCTCAACGCGAACTCGACGTCGTCGTGCAATCGAAGTCATGGCGCATGACGGCGCCGCTTCGCGAATGGCGGCAGTCGGCGGGCCGGCGGAAACACGCGATGGCGCTCGGGCTCGAGCGCCGGCTTCGCACGGTGTTCCGGTCCCTGCCCCTGCGCGGCCAGTCGCGCTGGAAGCTGAAGACCGCGGTGTTCGAGCGCACCAGGTGGCTGATGCGGGGGACCGCCAGCTATCAGCACTGGGACGGCACCCAGCGGCGAGCGCGTTCGGCATCCCGCGCCGCATTGCCGTCCTCCCGGCGCACCCTGGGTGCGGCCGTGCGGTTGTCGACGGCCTCCGAGCCCGTCGTCTCTGTCGTCATCCCGGCGTACGGCCAGGTCGAGCACACGCGGTACTGCCTCGCCGCGCTTGCCGAATGCCCGCCGAAGGTTGCCTGGGAAGTGATTCTCGTCGACGACGCGTCGCCCGAGGATCTGCGAGACGTATTCTCGGCGGTGGACGGGCTCAGGATCGTCCGCAACGAGACCAACGTCGGCTTCATTCACAGCTGCAATCGGGGGGCGCGCGAGGCGCGCGGGCGCTACCTCTGCTTTCTGAACAACGACACGGAAGTCACGCCCGGCTGGTGCGACGAACTGCTGGCGACCCTGCACGACGTGCCGGACGCGGGTCTGGTCGGTGCCAAGCTGGTCTACCCCGACGGCTCGCTGCAGGAGTCGGGGGGCATCATCTGGCGGGACGGCTCGGGGTGGAACGTGGGCAAGTTCGACGACCCCGCGCAACCGGAGTACTGCTATCGCCGCGACGTCGACTACGTGTCGGGCGCGGCGATCATGATTCCGGCCAGCCTGTTCTGGGAACTGGGCGGCTTCGACACCGACTACGCGCCTGCCTACGGGGAAGACTCGGATCTGGCCTTCAAGGTCCGCGCCGCCGGCCGGCGGGTGCTCGTGCAGCCGCTCTCCGTCGTGATCCACCACGAGGGTGCCACGGCCGGCACGGACCTCGCCAGTGGCGTGAAGTCGCATCAGGTGCGGAATCAGCAGCGCCTCGCGACCCGGTGGGCGGCGGAACTGGCGGCGCATTTCGCGCCCGGCGAGCAGGTGCGACGCGCG
>JGI10216J12902_100105549_pt1 | contig 10561 bp, 5 predicted proteins | sample KanNatreferecore_FD_12902 | JGI IMG/M metagenome (IMG submission 12902)
GCCTCCGTGTTGGCCATCGCGAGGCGTCCCTGTCCGAGAAGCGACAACAAAGGGAACCCGGGCGCGATATTCACCTGGAGATCGGCGCCTTTTGACGAAATAAGCACGAGGCGGTTGCCGACAAGATCCGAACGCGTTTCCAGCATGATCAGCTTGCGTTCGGCGAGGTAGTCCATCCAATCCTCATCAGCAGAGATGAAGAGGTCGGCTGGCGCTCCTTGCTCGATTTGCTTGGCGAGCGCGGAGCTCGCAGCGTACGAAATTGTGGCTCGTTTGCCCGTGCGCTCATGCCATTGGGCGTTGATCGCATCGAGGGCGGTCTTGAGGCTCGCCGCGGCGAAGACGAGCACATCCGGACCCTCGGCCTGAGCGGGTGGCGCAGCACCAGCACAAATTAGGGCAAGCAGGGCCGCGCAGAGTAAGAGGGCGCTTCGGATCCTCGTGCCCGAACGTTTGGACGCCCGAGAGGCAGGTTGCCCGCGTGCATGTTCAGGCTTTCTGACATGGATGTTAGATTCTGACATGGATGTTACTGCAACCTTCGACCGCGGTGAGCTCTCGTTTTGCGACAGCCTCCTTGTGTAACTTTCACCTAAGCTAAACGTTGCAGATGCACGAGGCTTCCGAACTCATTCGCTGAAATCGCAATGGCAAAGGCTTGGAAGAGCTCGGGTGTAATCGCCCGTCCTGGACCGCCGGCTGGCACCGCATATCGTGTGATCGGTGCGGACGGTGTCGAGCGGAACATGTCAGATTTGTCAGACTGGATCGTGGCGATCCGATCCGGCGCGGTCGAACCCGGGTCGTTATTCCTGGACCATGAAACGCAGCGCTGGCGGCCGGTGTCGGACCTGGACATTTTTGACGAAGCCACGCAAGCCAAAGAAGTGAGCGATGTTCGCCACGGAAGCAACGGCTCGAAACCGGAGAATGGGCCGTCAGCAGTTCAGGGTTCAGGCTCTGGATCAGAAAACTTGGCGAGGCGAGTGCGGAGTTCTGCGTTGGTCTGGGCGATCTCGGCTGCGGTCGTCCTCATTGCCTTCACGGCCTGGGCCGCAGGATCCGCTCTGGTTGCCACCGTTCAAACGTTCGTTCACCAAGCACCTGAGCCGGCCCGAATTGGTGGAGCGGCCGTGCTCTTCGTCATTCTGGCCGAGGAGTTTTACTGGTTCTCCCTGATGATGGTTCGGGCAGGGAGTACGAGCTTCGTTCGGCGCTTTGCGCTGCAGGTTCTATCACTGCTAACCACCTGCGTACTGCTCTATGCGGCGTTTGCGTTCTTCTCGACCGGAGGTTTTGAGCCCAGTATTCGTTTTTTCGCGAGAAACGCTGCTGTTGTTGGCGTTGCCTACGCGGTGTCTCTCCTACTCTGGTCGATCCTTCTGCTGCGGGAGCCGGACGCGACAGCCGCAAAAAAGGCGCTTGCCAGCATCGTCGCGTCAGTAATGCTAGCCGGCACCCTCTACATGGCAGTCGCCCCATCTGTGCGACACGAAGCGCAGACGGACAAAACGGTTCGGACGCAGGACCGCAGATGAGTTTCTACTGTGCCCCTGCGTTAGTACCCCCAACGCCATCCAGGATGACGCCAACGCCATCCGGGATAACGGTGCTATCGCCACCCCGGGTGAGCATACTGCCAACGCCAACCAGGGTGATGAGCGTGCCACCGCCAGCCGGGATAGTACTTGGGTGAGAAACCCCTCCGGCTGCGCCATCCGAACTGGGCTGATTGCGGCCTCGGTCCCGCTCTGGCCAAGCCAGAGGAAGAGGACGACTGAGGCGAGCATAATGAGTACCCGATGCATAAGAGACCTCCGCGATGGGAAACGGCGCCCTTTCAACACCACCAAGGATAACGCTTTAGAGGCTGTTGAAGCCCACGCTGCGACCTTTGCCAATCTTCACAGGCAGGCATATATAGTTTGGTGGTGATCCCCCATGTTGAACGCGATCCGAGCCGGGGGCGTTCTTTTGATCATGGCCGCCGCGGCCTTGTGGTACGCGTATGACCAGGCCGGGGCTACCCGCGCTCGCGACGATGCGGATGTAGCGAACGCCTATCGTGGCGGGGGTGGAGGCGGGGGCGGAGGCCGCGGCAGACACCGCCTCAGCGGACCGGTCGCGGTTGTCACGGCGCCAGTAGTCCGTCAGGACATGCCGGTCAATGTCAACGGCATTGGAACCGTTGAAGCCTTCAATACCGTCACTGTGAGGGCGAGGGTCGACGGTCTACTCCAGAAAGTCGAATTCACGGAAGGTCAGGAGGTAAAGGTCAGCGATCTCCTGGCCCAGATCGACCCGCGCCCCTATGAGGCCAAGCTCAGCCAGGTCCAAGGCATAAAGGCGAAGGACGAAGCGCAACTGGCTAACGCGAAGCTCGACCTCGAGCGGGCGGTGAAGCTTGGCCAGTTTGCAACTCAGCAGACTGTGGACACCCAGCGGGCGCTGGTCCGGCAGCTGGAAGCCGCCCTACAGACGGACCAGGCGAATATCGACGCAGCCGCGTTGGAACTCGAATACACCAGCATCCGGGCGCCGATTTCCGGGCGCACAGGGGTACGGCTCATTGACGCGGGCAATTTCGTTCGCGCGCGGGAGTCGAGTGGGATAGTCGTCATCACGCAATTGGAACCGATCTTCGTCGCCTTTTCCCTGCCGCAGCAGCATCTCGGGACGGTGAATCATGCGCTCGCCAAAGGGAAGGTCCCGGTGGCGGCGCTCGATGCGGACGCGAAGAAATTGTGGGAGGAGGGCGTCCTTGCGGTTCTCGATAATCGCATCGATCCTCAGACCGGCACGATCAGACTCAAGGCCACATTCGCCAACACTGATCGCAAGCTTTGGCCAGGGCAGTTCGTCAACGTTCGCGTAAGGCTCGATACCGTCAAGGACGGCACCGTCGTGCCGAGTGCGGCCGTCCAACGTAATTCAAGCGGCACGTTTGCTTACGTAGTGGATCCCGAGAACCGGGTCGAGATGCGGCCGATCCGGGTCGGCCAGATCGACGGCAATGTGGCACTTGTCGAATCCGGCCTCGAGCCCGGTCAGAAAGTCGTTGTCACCAGTCAGGAGCAACTGCGGCCGGGGGCGAGTGTGATTACCACTGAGGCCACGACTGACGCCGAAGGCGGCACCTCCGTCCCGCAGATCACGTCCCCTACGCGTCCATCAGAAGCGGCGCCGAATCGGTGGCGTCGACGGCCGCCATGAGCGTATCCGCGCCCTTCATCGCCCGTCCGGTCGCGACCTCATTGATAAGTGTCGCGATCCTTGTTGCCGGGGCGCTTGGATTTCGTTTGCTGCCGATCTCCTCGTTGCCCGAGATCGACTTTCCTACGGTCCAAGTCTCGACACAGCTTCCCGGTGCAGGCCCGGACACAACTGCCTCGCTTATCACGACGCCCCTCGAGCAGCAGTTGGGACAGATCGCAGGTCTATCGCTGATGACCTCGACAAGTTCGTTCGGGATCAGCGTGATCACCATGCAATTCGTCCTTGACCGCGACATTGACTCGATTGGCCAGGACGTGCAGGCGGCCATCAACGCATCGGGGGCTTCGCTGCCGAGCGGCCTTCCATACCCGCCCGTGTACAAAAAGGTCAATCCGGCGGACCAGCCGATCCTCATCCTGGCCCTTACCTCCGACACGCAGCCAATCACGAAAGTCCAGGATCTCGCCGATACGGTGCTGGCGCAGAAGCTGAGCGAAGTCACTGGCGTCGGGGCGGTGATGATCCAGGGCGGGCAGAAACCTGCGGTGCGGGTTCAGGTCAACCCAGCCCAGCTCGCGGCATATGATCTAAGCCTAGAACAGGTCCGCACGGTCCTAGGCCGCACCAATGTTGATCAGCCCAAGGGCAGCTTCGACGGTCCCCACCAAGCCTTCATGATCGGGGCCAATGACCAGGTTCTGGTACCCGAGGCTTATGCAGACGTGATCCTCGCGTACCGAAACGGAGCTCCCGTCCGCGTGGGCGACGTCGGTACCGCGGTCTACGGAGCCGAGAACGCGAAAGTCGGCGCTTGGTTCAACGGTCGACCAGCCGTCGTCCTCGACATCCAGCGCCAGCCTGGGAGCAACATCATCCAGACAGTTGACCGGATTCACGAGCTTCTGCCGCGGCTGCGTGCGGCCCTGCCGCCAGAGATCCAGTTGACGATCCTGAGCGATCGCACGGAGACCATCCGGGCGAGCATCGCCGATGTCCGTTTTACGCTGATGCTCACCGTCGGGCTGGTCGTGCTCGCAATTTTCCTGTTCCTTCGCCGCTTCTGGGCGACGGTTATCCCGAGCGTCGTCATCCCGCTTTCGATCATCGGTACGTTCGGCGTCATGTATTTGGCGGGATTCGGCCTCGACAACCTCTCCCTCATGGCGCTCACGGTCGCGACCGGTTTTCTCGTCGATGACGCCATCGTTATGATCGAGAATATCGTGCGCCACATCGAGGCTGGAGAGGCGCCGCTGGAAGCCGCCTATGAGGGCGCACGTCAGATTGGGTTCACCATCATCTCCCTGACGGTCTCGATTATTGCGGTGTTCATCCCGCTGCTGTTTATGCAAGGAATCGTCGGGCGACTGTTCCGGGAGTTCTCGCTGACACTGTCGGTCACCATCGTTGTGTCGGCTATCGTATCGCTGACGCTCACCCCAATGATGTGCGGGCACCTTTTGCGCAGAGAGCAGGAGCAGCGCAGCAGCGCCTTCCTGCGTGTCTCTGAGCGGGCGTTCGCAACGAGTCTGGCGCTCTATGAACGGAGTCTTGCGTGGGTGATGCAGCAAAAGGCGGCGACGCTCGCGGTCGCATTGGCGACGCTGGTCGCTACCGTCGCGCTGTACGTGCTGGTTCCTAAGGGCTTTTTGCCTGTCCAGGACACAGGCGTAATCGTTGCGACGACCGATGCGGAGCCCGGAATTTCGTTTCACAAAATGGTGCGGCTGCAGGCGAGGGCTGCCGAGATCGCCCGCCGCGATCCGGACGTCAGCGGCGTTGATTCGTTCGTGGGCGTCGGACTTGTTAATTCGACGCCGAACACCGGGCGCCTGACGATCGTGCTCAAACGGCGCGACCAGCGGACCGACACGGCCACCGAAATCGCACGGCGGCTCCATACCGCTCTGGCCGAGGTGCAGGGCCTCTCGGCCTACCTCCGGCCCGCACCCGAAATTCAGATTGGTACGCGCACCAGTCGGACGCAGTACCAATACATCATGGTCGACGCGAACCCCTTGGAGCTGGCCGAGTGGGCAGATCGGTTGCTCGAAAAACTGCGCTCGACGCCGTTGCTCCACAACGTCGCGAGCGATCAACAGACGGGCGGCCTTACCGCCGACGTGGTTATCGACCGCGACAAGGCCGGCCGCCTTGGAGTGCTTCCGCAGACAATTGACGACACGCTTTACGATGCCTTTGGGCAGCGCCAAGTCTCGACCATCTACACGCAGCAGAACCAGTACCACGTCGTTTTAGAGGTGGCGCCGGAGTTCCAGCTCGACCCGGCCGAGCTGGGACGCCTTTACGTGCAATCGAGCCAGGGCGCGCAGGTTCCGCTCGAAAGCTTCGCCACGGTCAGGCTCGGTACCGCCCCGCTTGCGGTCACACATCAAGGCCTTTTTTCGTCCGTCACGCTCTCCTTCGATCCGGCCCCAGGTGTCTCACTCGGACGAGCGGTGCAGACTTTGCGTGAAGCCGAGGAGGCGATTGGCATGCCCGATTCCGTCATCGGCTCGTTCGCCGGTGAGGCCGCCGAGTTCCAGGCCTCACTCGTAAGCGAGGTTTGGCTCATCCTCGCCGCTGTGGTCGCCGTCTACATCGTACTCGGTGTGCTCTACGAGAGCACCATTCACCCGATTACGATCCTGTCGACCTTACCTTCCGCGGGAATCGGCGCCTTGATCGCGCTTATGGTCACGGGCAACGACCTGTCGCTGATCGCGGTGATCGCTATCATCCTCCTCATCGGGATCGTGAAGAAGAACGCGATCATCATGATCGATTTCGCTTTGGACGCGGAGCGGACGCGAGGGCTGCGTCCGGAACAAGCGATCTTCGAGGCCTCGCTCAAGCGCTTCCGTCCAATCATGATGACGACGATGGCGGCCCTTCTTGGATCCATTCCTCTTGCGCTCGGCGCCGGTCCAGGATCAGAGCTGCGCCGTCCACTTGGCATCGCGATCATCGGCGGGCTGTTGCTCAGCCAATTCCTGACGCTCTACACGACGCCGGTGATCTACGTTGCGCTCGACCGAGTCCGAGCGCTGCTTCGCTATCGCATGCGAATGACTTTGGGGGCTGCGGAATGAGGTAGCACGAGCCAAAACGATCGGAGTTCACGTTGGGCTATCTTGAAACATGCCTGCGGCGACCCGTCGGTGTCAGCTTGCTGATGCTGGCGCTACTGATGGCCGGTGCACTGGCGTTTCGCTTCCTGCCTGTGGCATCACTACCGCAGGTCGATTATCCGACCATCATGGTAACGGCGGAGCTTCCGGGCGCCGAACCGCAAACGATGGCTACCGCCGTCGCCGCGCCGCTGGAGCGGCGCATCGGACAAATCGCCGGCATCACCGAGCTCACCAGCACGAGTCTTCTCGGCATCACCACCGTCGTCGCCCAGTTCGAGCTTAATCGCCCGATCAACGCAGCGGCTCGCGACGTGCAAGCGGCTATTAACGCGGCAGCACCTGATCTTCCGGTGGGAATGTCGCGCCCACCAACCTGGCGCAAGAATAATCCGTCAGCGGCGCCGGTCCTGATCTTGGCGCTGACGTCCACGTCGCTTCCGTCTGGCGCGGTCTACGAGGCGGCGGAAACAATCCTGGCGCAACAGCTCTCGCAGGTGGAAGGCGTCGGTCAAGTCACGGTCAACGGCTCCGAGAAGCCCGCGGTGCGCGTGCAAGTCAACCCAGCTGCGCTTGCCTCGATGGGACTCGGTCTTGAGGACGTACGGGCCACCTTGAACGCCGTCAATGCAACGGGGCCCAAGGGGCGCATTGACGCAACGGACGGCTCTTATGTCATCCGCGTCAACGACCAGATGCGCAGGGCCGACGAATATAAGTCAGTGATCGTCGCCACCCGCCACGGCACGCCGATCCGGCTCGATGCGGTCGCATCGGTCGTCGACAGCGTCGAGAACGTCCGCACCTCGGGGTGGTTCAACAATCAGCCCGCCGTGCTGGTCTTCGTTTTCAAGGAGGTCAACGCCAACGTAATCGAGATGGTGGATCGCATCCGCGCGCTCCTTCCCACACTGCAGGCTTGGCTCCCGCGGGCCATTGATTTGTTGGTGATGAGCGATCGAACGGAGACGATCCGCGCCAGCGTGCGCGAGATAGAACTTTGCCTCGTGGTCAGCCTCGGACTTATCGTGACGACTGTATTCATGTTCCTGCGGCGGCTCTGGGCCACCTTGGCCGCAGCAGTTACCATCCCGCTGTCGATTGCCGGTACCTTCAGCGTGATGTACCTGCTCGGTTACAGCATCGACAACCTGTCCCTGATGGCGCTTACGGTTGCGACGGGCTTCATTGTCGATGACGCCATCGTGGTCATCGAAGCGATCAGCCGCCGCATGGGAAGCCGCGACTCGCCGCTCCAGGCAGCTTGCCAAGCGGCTCGCCAGATTGGTTTCACTGTAGTTTCAATCAGCGTTTCCCTGATCGCCGCCTTGATCCCGCTTTTGTTTATGGGGGGCATGATCGGGCGGCTGTTCCGCGAGTTTGCCGTCACGCTGGCGCTGGCCATCGCGGTTTCCGCGATGGTGTCCTTGACATTGATCCCGGTCATGGGCGCCTATCTCGGTCATCCCCGCAGGGGCACGAGGAAACCCCCGTTGGAGCTGATTTTCCAGAAGCTGCTCGCCGGATACGAAGCCGCCCTCGTAGTCGTCCTACGTCATCGCGGCGCCACTCTCGCCGTGATGGGAGCGACTATCCTCGCCACCGCTGTCCTCTGGATTGAGGTTCCAAAGGGATTTTTCCCCCAGCAGGACACGGGCGCCATTGTTGCCATCGCTGAAGCTCCGATGACTGTTTCGTTCCAAGCCATGACTCGGCGAGTACAGGCCCTTATGAGCGTCCTTCTCAATGATCCGGCCGTGGCGAGGGTGGGGAGCTACACCGGTCAATCGGGCGCTACTCCGAACCAAGCCCGCATCTTTATCGCCTTGAAGCCACTTGCCGAGCGCGGCCTCGACACCGACCGGGTCATCGCCCGGCTGCGCCGAGCGACGCGCGACGTGCAGGGAGTTGCGCTCTATATGGTGCCCGTCCAGGAACTGCGCGTCGGCGGCCGGATCTCCAAGGCGCAATATCAGTACACCATCACAGGACCAGATCTGGGCGAATTGGAGACATGGGCAGGACGGCTTGTCGAGCGTCTGAAAGACTTCCCCGATCTGCGCGACGTAACGACCGATCTCGAGGTAGGCGCCCTGCAGGCGATGCTCGTCATCGACCGCGACGCGGCCGCACGGCTCCAGGTGGCGCCGCATGATATCGACCAGACTCTTAATGATGCCTTCGGCCAACGTCTCGTGTCCTCAATCTATGCTCCCCATTACACGTATCACGTCGTCCTTGAGGCCACCCCGGAGCTGCAGGAGGATCCGTCCTCGTTGGCGAAGGTTTACGTCGCCGGGCCGGGCGGGAGGCAGGTCCCACTGGCGAACGTCGTCCGGGTCGAACATGGCATCCAAATGAGTGCTGTCGCCCATCAAGGACAGGCTCCGTCCGTGACGCTCACGTTCTCGATGCGACCCGGCCTGCCGATCCAGCGGGGTACCGAAATCGTCGAGCGCGTGATGCGCGAACTCGGCGCGCCAAGCAATATCCAGGGGAGTTTTCAGGGCAATGCACGAGCGTTTACGGAATCGCTCGCCACCCAGCCCATGCTGATCGCCGTGGCGCTATTCGCGGTCTACGTGATGCTTGGCATTCTTTACGAGAGCACCATCCACCCTGTGACGATCCTGTCGACCCTGCCGTCAGCCGGGGTCGGCGCCATCCTGGCGCTGTGGGTGGCTGGGCGCCCGCTTGATCTGATCGGGATGGTCGGGATCATCCTGCTCATCGGCATCGTCAAGAAGAACGCGATCATGTTGATTGATTATGCGCTCGTCGCTGAGCGCAAGCACGCCCGCTCGCCGGAGCAAGCGATCTTCGAGGCGTGTAGCTTGAGATTTCGCCCCATCCTGATGACCACCATCACAGCGATTCTTGGGGCGGTGCCGCTGGCGGTCGGGCTGGGCGTCGGCTCTGGACTTCGGCAGCCGCTCGGCATCTCGATCATCGGTGGGCTGCTGGTGAGCCAGGTACTGACGTTGTTCACTACGCCCGTTGTGTATTTGGCGCTCGACCGCCTGCGGTCCGATGTCGGAAAACGTGGCTTTGAACACCTGGCCTCGCGGACTCGTACAGACGCGGGCGCGGCGGGAGATGTCCAGGCCGAGTGATGGTTAGTGAGACGCTCACAAAAGCGGTCCCGTTCAAGCGCGGTCCAGTGTGTCGTTCATTACCATCGCTGGATTGGCTAAGGAGTGACCCAGCGTGACCGAAACGCAGCACGAGATTTATACCAGGCCCGCCGTGTTGAAGGTGTCGTACCTCATAGCGGTGACGGTGGTTGCGTTCGCGGTGCCGGCGCTCTCGCTGACCGAACCGGCGCGATGGTTTGTCATTCCCGGCCTTGCAGGAATCCAGGCCGTCATACTCTTGGCCTGCCGAGTCGGTCTGCTAGATGTCGCACGCGTGACCTTGCGGCTTAAGTGGCTGTTTGTCTTCCTGATTGGCATGTACGCCCTACTGCCGCCGGAGAACCCTACTGCAAATGAAGTTCTATTGGATTGGCCCATTCCAGGGGTTGGCTGGTCGCTATCAATCAACCTGAGCGGTCTTGAGAAGGCGGCGCTCATGTGTCTGCAGATCGTGACGGTCCTGCTGGCCTCGGCTGTCGTGCGGTTGACCGGGACCGGCCGCGACTTGGTCGATGGCCTGCATGCATTCCGATTGCCGCCCCTGTTCGTACACGCGCTCGACCGGACCCTCGCTCTCCTCGAAGGCACGCATGGACGGGAGCGTGGAGGGGGCCGCGTACGCGACCGCACTTCCAGATCCGGATTTTTTGCCTTGTTGCGGCAGGTTTTGCGAGGCGACATCGGCGCGTTTGCCGACGTCGTCCGGGCGAACATCGCGCTTGCAGAAAACCAGGCCGGTTCCGATGCCGACCCTCGCGTTGGGGGCCAATTTGCTCATGATGTCGCGGTCATCACGGGGATCGCCCTGTGCATGGCGTCACTCAAGATGCTCAAGATTCTGCCGGGTCTGCCGTTCGCGTCCGGGCACAAGACGTTTCTATTGTTTCCGCTGTACGTGCTTGCGGCGCGTCTGACCCAGTCCCGATGGGGCGCGACAGCGGCGGGTGCGATCATGGGCGTCATCGGTTTTCTCCAGGGCGACGGCCGGTTCGGAGTGCTGGAAATCCTCAAGCATGTCGCGCCCGGGTTCGTCATTGACATCGGCGAGCCGTTGGTGCGGCGATGGCCGCCGTGGGCGCT
>JGI10216J12902_101055130_pt1 | contig 10560 bp, 13 predicted proteins | sample KanNatreferecore_FD_12902 | JGI IMG/M metagenome (IMG submission 12902)
GGCCGCTGAGCTCGCCGCGCTCACCCCCACCGCACCGGCGGCCGCCCCGGCCCCCGCCGGCGACCAGTCCACGCAGGCAGGAGCACCCATGCGTCTCGTCAAGAATTTCTCCGCGAATTTCGCCGGCGACACCGACTCGGTGGTCGTCATGTCCCAGTCCGATGCCACCGCGGCATCGTTCAAGGTCGAGCCCGCTACCCGCACGATCACTGGCCTGGCGCTCCCGTGGGGCGACGTCGCCACGGACTCCATGGCCATGGCCGCGTGGACGTTCGAGCCCGGCTCGCTGCACTGGTCCGCCGTACCCCGCGTGAAGCTGAACCTCGACCACGACCGCGGCCAGACCATCGGCCGCGGGATCACCCTCACGGCCACACAGGACGGACTTGTCGCGTCCATGAAGGTTGCCCGGACCCCCGAGGGCGACCGGGCGTTGACGCTCGCGGAGGACGGCGTCTACGACGGGTTCTCGGTGGAGCTGACGTGGGAGGACGGCGACTCGTGGGAGGAAGACCCCGACACCGGCGTCCGTCACGTCACCCGCGCGACCCTGCGTGCCATGGCCCTCACGGCCCAACCAGCTTTCGACAACGCGCGTGTGACATCCGTCGCCGCGTCACGCAACACCCAAGGAAAGGCGCCAACGATGGCAGTCGACACCACCAAGAAGCCGGAGGCCGTCGCGGGCGACGGGACCGGCACGGACATGGCGGCATTCGGCGCCATTGTCGAGAAGATGGGGGAGCAGAACCGCGAGGCATTCGAGCTCATGGGCGAGAAGTTCGCGGACTCGCTCAAGGCCGCGTTTCAGGTCATGGACGACCCGGACGGCAACAACGGTCGCGAGTCCGTCCGGGCCGCACGGTGGGAAGTGACCCGGGAAGCCCCGGTGTACTCCCTCGACGGCGCCGGCCACTCCATGGTCCGTGACGCCTGGTACGCCGCGCGGGAGCGTGACGACGACGCGATCGGCCGGCTCCGGAAGTTCCGGCAGCAGTCCGACGAAGTGGCCAAGCTCGCGGCCGCACAGGTCGCGGCCGCGTCGTTCACTACGTCGACCACCGGCAACACCGGGCAGATCATCCCGCCCGGGTACCGGCCGGACCTGTACGTCCCGCAGCTGCAGAAGTCGCGGCCGCTGGTGTCGCTGGCCTCCCAGGGCACCATCGCGAACGCGACCCCGTTCACGGTGCCGGTGTTCACGTCGGTGACGACCGGCACCGCGGACCACGTCGAAGGCACCAACCCGAGCGATGGCACCCTCACGTTCGGGACCAAGACCGTCACCCCGGGCGGGATCTCGGGCCGCATGGTCCTCACTCGGGAGATCGTGGACTCCTCGAACCCCGCCATCGACCAGATCGCGCTCGCGGCGATGCGGGAGTCCTACGCCAACCAGACCGAAGGCAAGGTCTACACGCTCCTGAACGGGTCCTCGGGTGCGGGCGGCACCATCACGTCGGGCCTGGTTCCCTCGGGTGCGCAGGCCTCGACGTACGTCGGCACCACCGGCACCCCCCCGGCGCTGATCGCGGGACTGAGGAAGGAGCTCGCCCGGTACCCGTTCAACCGGTTCGCGTTCCCGGACGGTGCGGCGCTCGGCCAGAACGCCGCGCAGATCCTCGCCGGTGCGGTCGACTCGACCGGCCGGCCGATGTTCCCGTGGGTGTCGCTCGGTGGTGCGATGAACGCTGCCGGCGTCGGCTCGCAGGGCGGCTGGTCCGTCGACAACGTGATCCTGCAGCCCGCCTGGGCCATGACCGGGACCGCGGCCGGCGACTCCCAGATTTTCATCATCAACAGCTCGGATCTGTGGGTTTGGGAGTCCCCCACTCTGTCGTTCCGGTTCGAGGAGAAGTCGGGTCCCGCGCTGATCGAGCTGGCGCTATTCGGCTACTTCGGCACCCACCTGCTCCGGCCGGTGGGCCTGTCCGGTATCCGGATCACCTGATCGGCTGACCCGCGATGCCTCCGAAGAAGAAGACCACTCGGAAGTCGGCGGCGGCCACCCCGCCGCCGGCCCCCGAGTCGTCCGAGGAAGTGCAGGTCATCCTCCCCCCCGAGGAGGACCGTGTCCGTCACGGCGGCTACGTCCTCACCGATCAGGGCTGGCGGCTCGAGGAGGCCCTCGACGCGCTCGAGGCCCTCGAAGAGGCCGCCGAGTCCCCCAATCCCGACAAGACCAAGGAGTAGACCATGGCTGCACTCACATTGCAGACGGTCCCCGTAGGTGGCATCGACCTGGGCGCTCTCGCCTCCGCGGCCGGCGGCGGCGACACCGTACAGGTCACGTCGCACGAGACCGGCGGATACGACACCGCGCCCGCGGTCCTGATCTTCCGCAACGGTGACGCATCCTCGAAGACCGTCACCTGTGACGGCACTGCGCTCATCGTCACCGCCGGCAACATCGGGATCATCCCGCTCAAGACCGGGTACGGCGGCAAGAACATCGCCGTCACCTATTCGGCCGTCACGTCCTGCACCGTGGGCGCGTTCCAGCTTCCCTGAGGAATGTGACCGATGACCTGGGCCCCCGACTATGCGACCAAGCTTGAGCTTGCCGCATACGCACGTATCGCCGACGCGGCGGACGACACACAACTGGACCTCGCCCTGTCGGCGGCGTCCCGTGCTGTGGACTCGTTCACGCGTCGGCAGTTCGGGCAGACGGCGGGGACCGAGGCGAGGACGTACACGGCCGTGTGGGATGCCTACCGGTGCCGGTGGGTCATCCCCGTCGATGACTTCATGGACGCGACCGGGCTGACGGTGACCGTTCCCACGGGCACGGTCGACCTGTTCGCGAAGCAACCGGCCAACGCGGTCACAAAGGGGATGCCGTGGACGCGTCTCGTGGTCGACAAGGCGGCGGCGTACTCACCCACCGGCGCCGAGGACGAAGTCACCGTGACCGCGAAGTGGGGATGGATCCAGCCGTGGCCGGCCACGATCAAACAGGCCACGCTCCTGCAAGCCTCCCGGGTGTTCGCCCGCCGCGAGTCGCCGTACGGTGTCGCCGGATCACCCCAGATGGGCTCCGAGCTCCGTCTCCTCGAGAAGATGGATGCCGACGTCGCGGTGATGCTGACGCCCTACGTCCGGAAGAGGTTGAAGGTCGGATGAACCTCGCGGACGTCATGCAAGCCGTAGCGGACCGGCTCGACACGATCACCGGCCTCCGGTGCTTCGGGTACCCGGCAGACAAGATCACCCCGCCGGCCGCAGTCGTCACCTACCCCGAGTCCTACGACTACGACTCCACCTACAACCGCGGCATGGACCGCATGGAGCTCCCCGTGGTGGTGCTCGTGGGGAAGACGTCAGACCGGGCGACCCGCGCGAATCTCGCACGGTACGCAGACGGCTCCGGCGCGGCGTCCGTCAAGGCGATCGTTGAGTCTGGGACGTACACGGCGTTCGACACGGTCCGCGTCGTCCGCGTTGTGTTCGACGTCGTCACCATCGCCGGGTCCGCGTACCTCGCGGCAACGTTCACACTCGACATCACAGGATCAGGAGCCTAGACATGGCCGCACTGGTAGCCACCACACCAACCACCGGCGGAACCGCCGTCACCGGCGCCGGGGTCGCCTCGACGGACACGGTTGCCCGGGCCGTCATGGGCCCCAAGGGCGCCTATCTGAAGATCATTAACGGCAACGCCTCGACCGACAACGTGACCATCACGGACCCCGGCGTGACCCCGGCCGGCAACCCCCTCGCCGGAGGAACCCTGTCCGCATCGCTGACCACCGGAACATCCAAGGTGTTCTGGCTCAAGCCCGAACAGGTCAACACCGCTACCGGTCTGGTCACGATCACCCACAGCGTCACCACCACCGTGACGTACGAGCTCTACCCGGTCGGCTGAGGAGGCCCCTGATATGGCGAAGGTTCACGGCAAGGGCACGGTCATCATCCTCAACGGATCTGACCTGTCCACCTACTGCAACACATCCTCGATCACCCGATCGGCGGACTCTCACGACGTCACCGGGTACGGCGCCGACGACCACGTCTACCAGGGCGGACTCAAGGACGGCACCGCGAACATCGGCGGGATCTACGACAACACCGCCGCCGCATCCCCGAAGGCCGTCGTAGAGCCCCTGATCGGCCAGACGGTCACCCTGATCCGGCGGCCGGAAGGCACCGGCGCTGGGAAGCCCCAGACGTCCGTGTCGGTGCTGGTCCTCAACTATGTGGAGACCTCGCCCGTTGCCGACATGGTGACGTGGACCGCCGAGCTCCAGAAGTCCGGCGCGGCGAACGACGCGGTGCAGTGATGACCGACCAGACCCCGGTCGCGATCTCGAAAGACCAGCTGCTCAAGAGCGGCATGACCGAAGCATGGGTCCAGATCCCCGGCAAGGGCTCCGTCCGGGTCCGCGGCGCCACCCGCGGCGAAGTGTTCGTCATGCAGAAGACCCGGAAGAAAGGCGACGTCGCCGCCGACGAACGCAAGACCATCGCCCTGTGCATGGTCGAGCCGAAGCTCACCGAGGATGAGGTTGCGGCGTGGCAGGACACCGCGCCGGCCGGGGAGCTCGAACCGGTGGCCGCGAAGATCCGGGAGTTGTCCGGCCTGTCCGAGGGTGCCGACAAAAGCCGCCTATAGGACGTTCGAGGAGAACCCCCGCATCGAGTTCGAGTTCTACCTAGCGGAGCGGCTCAAGATGACCGTTGGGACGCTCCGCGACACGATGGCCAACGACGAGTTCATCCGGTGGGAGATGTACTTCTCACGGATCGCTCAACGCGAGGAGCTGGAGAGGTTGAAGGCTCATGGGTGACATGATCCGGGTGGAGGGGCTGACGGAGTTCATCCGCTCGATCGATCGTGCACAGGCCGACCTTCCCAAGGCTGTTCGGATGGCCGCGCTCGAGGTTGCGGAGTTGGTCGCCGGGGACGCCCGCCCCGGCCTGAGGAAGATGACTCGGGCCGCGTTGTCGTCGCTCGACATCGTGGAATCCACACAGTCGGCCGCCTCGATCAACGCAGTGGGCACCCGGGTCGCAGACTTCGGGTGGTCGCGCGGTTTCTACATCACCCGCATCGTGGCCGGTGACGCACCGCGGTTCGAGGAGATCCAGACCAAAGCACTGCTCACGGTCGTGAAGGCCGCCGGATTGGACGTGGACTGACCATGTCGAACGACGTCTCCCTCAACTTCGCCGGTGACGCATCGAGGCTCACCAGTGCGTTCGATCAGGTCGGGTCTGCATCGCGGGGGATGGCCGATGATGTCGACCGGGCCTCCCGTGACGCAGCGTCCAGTCTCGACACCGTTGACGGCGCGGTCGGCGGCACCGGCGAGAAAGCCGGAGACCTCGAGTCCGGGTTCCGTGGCGTCACCGACTCGATGGCCGGTTTCTCCGCGATCGCGCAGGGTGACGTCCTCGGGGGCCTCACCGACCTGGCCGGCGGTGCCGAGGCCCTCGCAACCGGGTTCACGGGTGTGGTGCTTCCCGCGATCAAGTCCATGTCCAAAGAGATGATCGGCAACGCGGTGGCTTCGGTCAGGGCTAAGGCCGCGATGGTGGGCAACAAGGTCGCCACCCTGGCGTCCGCTGCCGCCACGAGGGTTATGACTCTCGCCCAAAAGGGCCTCAACCTCGCCATGAGAATGAACCCAATAGGCATTATCATAACGCTGATCGCAGCATTAGTTATAGGTATTGTTATTGCCTACAAGAAATCGGAGACATTCCGGCGGATCGTGGATGCGGCATTCCGTGGCGTGCAGAAAGCCGCCAAGTTCGTGTGGGACTGGATCAAGGACAACTGGAAGACCCTGCTGACCGTGCTCACTGGGCCCATCGGGATCGCGGTACGGGTGATCTCCCACAACTGGGACCGGATCAAGTCCGGTGCCGGGAAGCTCGTGTCCGGGATCAAGTCGGTACTCCGGGGCCTGGCCGAAGTGCTCACGGCACCGTTCCGGGCCGCGTTCGGCGCGATCCGGTCCCTGTGGAACTCCACGATCGGTGGGTTCGGGTTCAGCATCCCCGGGTGGGTGCCTGAGATCGGCGGTTCGTCGTTCACCATCCCGTCGATGCACACCGGCGGCGTGATGCCTGGGGCGCCCGGTACTGCGGGCCTGGCGTACCTGATGGCCGGGGAGCGGATCATCCCGCCCGGTGGCCGCGGTGGTGGCGCGTCGGTGATCGAGATCAGGTCGTCTGGCCGCAAGGTTGACGACATGCTGGTGGAGCTCCTCCGTGAGGCCATCCGCGTCAAGGGCGGCAACGTTCAGGTGGTGCTGGGCAAGTCGGGGGCCCGGTGAGTACGCCGGTGAGTACGCCGTGAGCAACTTTCCTCTCGACACCCGGGCACAGCTGCTCCTAGGTGGCGTGTGGACCGACGTCACCGAGGACGTGTATCAGCGTGACCCGATCACGATCACCCGCGGCCGCGGTGACGAGGCGTCCCAGACGGACCCGCAGAAGTGCACGCTGACGTTCGACAACCGCGACGGACGCTACTCCCCGCGGAACCCCACCGGCCCCCTGTACGGGGTCCTTGGCCGCAACACGCAGCTCCGGGTGATGACCCCCGGGTCGGCCGGCACCTACCTGACCGTGTCCGGCAACACCACCGGGTACGCGTCCACCCCGGACGCGGCATCGCTCGACACCGCCGGCGACCTCGACATTCGCATGGAGCTCGAGCCATACACCTGGCGGCCGTCCGTCCTCACCGGCCTGGCCAACAAGTACAACACCACCGACGACCAGCGCTCATGGTCGCTGTACCTGACCTCCGGTGGGCTGCTGCAGTTCTCGTGGACCACCGCGGGAACGTTCGCGACCCTGGTGGAGACATTCTCCCCGGCCGCGGTCCCCGCAGGGTCGGGGCGCCTCGCGGTTCGGGTCACCCTCGACGTGGACGACGGCGCCGGAAACCGGGTCATAAAGTTCTACACGTCGCCCTCGATCGGGGGGACGTGGACACAGCTCGGCGGGACCATCACCACCGCCGGTACGACGTCGGTGTTCGCGTCGACCGCATCGCTCGAGGTAGGCCGGGCCCAACGCGTCAACTCCCTGGGCCTACAGGCGAAGGTGTACGCGTTCGAGCTCCGTACCGCCATCGCTGGCGCGGCGGTCGCCTCGCCCACATTCACGGCACTGGACTCCGGGGTCCGGTCGTTCACGGACGCACAGGGCAAGGTGTGGACGATCAACGGCCACGCCGCGATGGTGAATCCCAACGCCCGGTTCCACGGGGAGATCGCGGCGCTGCCGCAACGGTGGGTGCCTTCCGGTGACGACGTGTGGGTCCCGATCCAAGCTGACGGGATCATGCGCCGGCTCGGACAGGGGGCGTCCGCGTTGAAGTCGGCGCTCTACCGGGGCCTGATCGCGTCGACGGACGTCGTCGCGTACTGGCCGTTCGAGGACGGCGCCGACGCCACGACCCTCGCCTCAGCGCTCCCGGGCCACCCGGCCATGACGATCAACCCCACCGCGGGGACGTCGGTCAGTCTCGCGTCGTTCGAGGGGTTCAAGGCGTCGTCGCCGCTTCCCACTGGGTCGGCTGCGATCTTCTCTGCCGACGTCCCCGACTACCCCCTGGCGATCCCCACCAAGGTGCAGACCCGGTTCCTCATGAAGGTTCCGCCCGGGTCGGTCCCCAACGACGGCGTGGTCCTGCGTGTGTTCACGTCCGGGACCGCGGGCCGGTGGGACCTCAAGGTGAACACCGGCGGGTCCATGTCGCTGATCACGTACGACAGTGACGGCAACCAGATCAACGACTCAGGCGCGATCGGGTTCGGTGTCCCCGGGAAGCTCCTCCGGGTGTCCCTCGAGCTGTCCCGTGTCGGGTCGGCCGTGAACTACTCGATCGTGACGCTCGAGGTAGGGCAGACCAACGGCGCATTCTTCAACGGCTCGGTGGCGTCGGTATCGCTCGGCAAGGCGACCCGCGTGGTTGTGAACTCTGCCCGGTTCGCTGACGTCGCCTACGGCCACGTGTCCGTCCACGACGAAGTTACGTCGATCTTCGATCTGGCCTCCGAGCTGAATGCGTGGACGGGGGAGCTGGCGTCGTCGCGGATCATGCGGCTGTGCGCCGACGAGGGGGTACCCGCGACCGTGGTCGGTGACGCGCTCGACGCGGTCGCCATGGGCCCACAGCTCCCGAAGACCCTGCTCGAGCTGCTCCGTGAGGCCGCCGACGCCGACCTGGGCATCCTCCACGAGCCGCGCGGGTTCCTCGGGATCGCATACCGCACCCGGGCATCCCTCTACTCGCAGGCCGCGCGGCTCGCGCTCGACTACGCCCGCAAGGATCTGGCCGCGATCGAGCCCACCGAGGACGACCAGACCACCCGCAACGACGTCACCGCAGCGCGTGTAGGTGGCGCGTCCGCCCGCGCCGAGCTCACGTCGGGGACACTGTCCACGGCCGCCCCGCCGGCCGGTGTGGGCCGCTACGACGAGTCCGTGACAATCAACGTCCAGCTCGACTCCACCCTGGCCGATCAGGCGTCGTGGCGGCTCCACCTAGGCACCGTGGACGAGCCCCGGTTCCCCACTCTCGGCGTCAACCTGTCAACCGACTCGTTCGCTGCTGACCCGACGCTGTACGCCAACGCGCAGCTCCTCGACGTCGGTGACCGCGTCACCGTCGACCATCCGCCGGCGTGGATGCCACCCGACACGATCGCGCAGCTGACGCAGGGCATGGTCGAGACGCTGACCCGATACCAATGGGAGATCGCCGTGAACTGTGCGCCGGCGTCCCCGTGGGATGTGGGCGTGTGGGGGAACCCCGAGATCCTCACCGAGGCACAGGCCAACTTTGAGACCTCGACTGGCGGATGGGTCGGGTCGGGTACGCCGGCGCCGACCGTCACACAGGACACGTCCGGCGGGTCCCACCCCAAACAGGGTGCCGGGGCGCTCAAGACCGTGTGGAACGGGTCCGGGACGTTCCCTCAGACACAGCTCACCATGTTGGGGATGACAACCGGCGCAGCCTACGAGCTCGCGGCGTGGCTGTACATCCCGACCGGGTCACCAGACACGCGGCTCATCGCCGGATCCGCGACCGGCGCCCTATCCGCGGTCAAAGACACGCTCCACCGGCTCACGCTGCCGTTCACGGCCCCCGGGTCGACACCCACCATCGGGATCCGGTCGTCGGGTACGCCGGCCGCGTCGGCCGAATGGCTCGACACGGTATCGGTGCGGCTGGCAGGCGGCGCGTCTGACCGGTACTCCTCGGACGGCTCGACCCTCGCGGCCGGGGCCACCGCGACCGCCACGACACTCAGCGTGGCCACCCCATCGGGGCCGCTGTGGTCCGACCTCGACGGCCCGTTCGACCTGTACATCGCCGGGGAGCGTGTCACCGTCACTGGCATCACCGGTGCGTCGTCGCCACAGACCTTCACCGTCGTACGGTCGGTCAACGGCGTGGTGAAAGCACAGACCTCAGGCGCAGAGGTTCGATTGTTCAAGCCCGCTATCTACGCACTCTAGGAGCAACCTATGGCGATCCCCGTCACAGCTGGACAGGTCATCAAGGCCTCCGACGTCCTCCCCGTCCGCGCGATCCAAGCGGGCACCGCGACCACCGGCACCCACGTCGTGTCGGTGACGCTGACGACCGCGGTCGTGTTCCCTGTCGCGTTCGCTGCCGCCCCCGTCGTCATCCTCACCGGGAAGGCCGACCCCGTGAACATCGACTACCCCGAGCAGGTCGCCAACGTCACCACGACCGGGTTCGACCTCAAGACCGCCCGGAAGGTCGGCACCGCGGCGTTCGACGTCGGGTGGGTTGCGATCCTGATATGACCTGTCACCAACCCTCGGGGGTAGAGCTGTGAACGAACCGACCATCGCTGAGGCGCTACGCCGCATCGAGTCCGTGATGAGCCGCCTCACCGAAGCGCTCGCGGAGATCCGCGACATCCGGGCCTACTCTGACCGCACCTACCAGCGCCAGGACGTGGCCCGGGCACAGCGGGACGCCGACCACGCCCGCGTCTCCGAGCTCGAGAAAGACGTAGCGGACGGGCAGAGGCAGCGGACCATAGACCTCGGGTTCAAACGGCAGGTCGGACTCGGGATCGCGTTGGCGCTGCTGTCGGGCCTGTTGGGGATCATCGTGTCTGTCGTGACATTCCTGGTGACCAGATGACCGAGAACGGGAACGGCCACAAGCGGCGTCGGCTCTTGCCGGTGCCGTCGCCCCGGCTCGTCACGCTCGTGTGGGCCCTGGTGGTCCTCGCCGTTCTGGCCATTGTCGTGGGCCTGGTCGTGGGTCTGCTGCTGTTGAAGTCGGAGCAGACCAAGACCGGGGACGACTTGGATGACCTCCGCAAGATCAGCAAGCAGCAGGGCGACGCGCTCGCGGAGGCCAATGACCGGATCATCCGTCTAGGCGGAACCCCCGTGAAGGGCCCGCAGGGCGCCCCCGGCCAACAGGGCCTGCAGGGCGTCCCCGGGCGGCCTCCCACCGCGGCTGAAGTGTCCGCGGCGGTCGCACGCTACTGCGCCATAGACGGGGTGTGTCGGCCCTCCGCGGCCGACGTCGCCGCCGCG
>JGI10216J12902_101604484_pt1 | contig 10560 bp, 8 predicted proteins | sample KanNatreferecore_FD_12902 | JGI IMG/M metagenome (IMG submission 12902)
GGCCGCAACAACCGCGCAGTGGGCGTCGACGGCTCCGCCGACCGCTTCCACGTGATTGAATCGGGCGCCAACCATCCACGGCTGCCGACGCCGGTGCCGAACACCGTCCTGCTTTCAGCCGGCGACCGGTACAAGTCGCTCTGCAACCTCGTCGGCAGAGTGCGTGAGAAGGACGGCAAGTTCACGGTCGAGCAGGCGATTCGATTGATGGACGCGCCGGTAGCAATGAAGTCCAACCTGCACAACGTCTTGATGGCGCCGAAATCTGGCAAACTATGGGTCGCCCACGCTTCCGCTGACAAGAAGCCGGCTTGGTCGCAGAAGTACCACGAGATCGACGTCAAAGCGCTGATGGCCCAGCCTTCGCCCACCGCCGGCGGCAAGGAAATCCCGATGCCGAAGCCGACGATTCAGGCGGCGGCGCGCTAGAACCTGGCTTAAGTAGAGTTGAAGCGGTGAGCCGCGGCGTAAGCCCGCCGTGGTTTTCAAGTTTGCTTGAGTGATCTAGGCACGACGGGCTTACGCCGCGCCGCTCTCCTTTAAACGGGATGACTGAACGGAGCGTCGCAGCTCATCCCGCCGCGCTGTTGGGGTATTTCCTCAGTTTGGCGAGAATGCGATTGAGCATCGGGCCGATGCTGTTCTCCGGTACTCCGACGTCCGAGCTTAGTTGATCGTAGGATTTGTTTTCCAGGTAGTAGCCGCGGACGAGCGCCGCCTCCCTGCCTTTGAGTCGCCGCAACAGCGATTCGACTTCCTCTCGGTTTTCCAGCCGGTCGGATCGCCCGACGCTGACGATCTCTTCGAGCGGCAACTCCGATTTGCGTCGCTGCGCCGCCGCCTGCTTGGCGAGCTTGTTGACGACGAATCGCCGAGCCACGACGACGAGATAGGTGGCCAGGCTGGAGTTGCCGCGGAAGCGCCGCAGGATCGCGCAGTCCTTTTCGAGCATCAACCGGAAGAAGTCCGCCGAAAGGTCGTCGATCTCATGAACGCTGAGAGTCATGCTGCGAAGGTGTGCGACATGACGGATCGTATGGAGGACCGCGCCCAAAAAGCGATCGACGAACTGCTGCCAGGCGAGTTGCTCCTTGGCGAGCATTCGTTCGACGAGTCGTCGGTCTAAGTCGACAAGCGCCACAGTGAAACGAGTCCGAAGCGGGCCTCCCCATTTTACTCGGTTGCGAGGGAACAGGTACAGCAGCCGGGCTGGGGTTTTCCCGGAAATCCGGTTGCAACGCGAGCCGTACAAACGAGTTCGGCTGGAATCTCAGGCCATTCGCCCGTGCAGAAATTCAGTTTTCGCCGAATTTCCGGCCTCGACGATCATTTCGGCGTTAGCGCGTGAAACTCTGCCGGTTTTCTCGCGGACGACTATTCTCTCTTCGTCAGAGGCCGGGGGCCTATTCCATGGATGACGTCGAAGCGGGATTGGAACGCATTCGACGATTGATCCACGACGGCGAACTCGCGGACGCCGAAACCGCCGCCAATGAACTGCTCGCATCGCACCCGGAACATGGCGGATTGTGGTGCGCAAAAGGCGAGTGCCGCCGGCGTTTGGGGGATCATGCAGGGTGCGTCGAGGCGCTGGAGGCCGCCAGCGTCCGCATGGAGCTTCCTGCCGAATCGCAACTCCGCCTTGCCGAGTGTTACGCGGCAGTCGGTCGCAACGACGTCGCGGTTTGGCTCATGCGCGACGTGTCCTCCAAGCATGATTGCACGAGCTGCCTGGCATTGAAAACGGCGGCCGCCCTCGGCCGGCTCGGCGAGTGCGACGCCGCGCTCGAACTTTGCCTGGATGTTCGGGAGCGGTTTCCGGATCGCGCCGAAGCGGCCTTCGGCGTCGCTTACTACATGAACCGGATGGGAAAGGCGGCCGAGGAAGTCGCTCCATATCTCCGGTCGGCGCATGAACTCGACCCCGATAACACCATGTACCGCGTCAGTCTTTCCCTTTGCCTTGCGTGCCTCGGGCGAACCCATGAAGCGTACCGACTTGTCAAGGACGTCGACCTTCGCAGTGTGGAATGGCCGCATTGCCTGACGCGACTCATGGAAATCTTCGCCAGCGCGGGCGACCAAAGTCGCTATCTTGACTGCAAGGCTCGCATGCGCCAGCTCGGGGACGCCCTGACGAAATAGTCGCCCTTTGCTCCTCGAAGAAGACCAGGACTCGATCGACTAAGCATGAGCTATTTCCAGCCGCATCTCGACGCCCTCCGCGGATACGTTCCCGGCCTGCAGCCGAAGCGGACCGATCTCGTCAAGTTGAACACCAACGAGTGTCCGTATCCGCCGTCGCCGAAGGTGATCGAGGCGATCGAGCGGGCCGCGCGAAACCGCCTCAATCGCTATCCAGACCCACACGCGCGGGAGTTCTCTCAGGCGGCTAGCGAAACGTTTGGCGTCGATCCCGAATGGGTGGTGGCATTCAACGGCTCCGATGAAGCGCTGATGCTGCTCGTTCGCGCGTGCTGCGGATCGGAGGGACTAGTGACGGCCCCGACGCCGACTTACCTGCTCTATCGCGTGCTGCCAGAGATCCACGGTTGTAGATTCTCGGAGCGCGCGTATCGGGCTGACGGCGACCTTCCGGACGATTTCTGCGATGGCGCGAAAGTCTCCTTCGTCGCGAACCCTAACTCGCCGACGGGACATACGGTCTCGCCGCGCCGCTTGTTGGAACTTGCAAAAGGAGCGAAGGGGCTTCTTGTTATTGACGAGGCCTACGCCGACTTCGCGGAGGAAAACTGCATTCCGCTGGTTGCCGATTGCGAACGGCTTGTCGTGAGCCGAACCCTGAGCAAGGCGTACGCACTGGCTGGGCTGCGCTTCGGCTTCGTCGTTTGCCAACCGGCTGTCGGCGCCACATTGCGGAAAATGAAGGATTCGTACAACTGCGACGCGCTTTCCATCGCCGGCGCGACGGCGGCGATTCGCGATCAGGAATGGCTGCGCGAAAACGTCCGCCGTATGAAGGCCACCCGCGATCGAATCCAACGCGATTTGCCGCCGCTCGGGTTCCGCGTGACGCCGTCGCAATCGAATTTCGTCTGGGCGCAACGCGACGAACCCGTCAAGCCGATCTACGACGCCTTGGCGGAACGCGGGGTCTACGTGCGGTTTCTCGATTACGGTCCCCACGGACAAGGATTGCGCATCAGCGTAGGGACTGACGCGGAGGTCCACCGCTTCTTCGAGGAATTGAGGCAGGTAGCTTGATCGCCACACAATGTAAGCCCACCAGTTCATAAACAACCCGATCTGATGCCGTTTGAAGAAAGGCCGAGCCGCCCATGAAGGTTCGCACGCGATTCGCCCCCAGCCCGACGGGGTACTTGCACATCGGCGGGGTCCGCACCGCGTTGTTCAATTGGGCCTTCGCTCGTCGTCACGGCGGGCAATTCATCCTCCGCATCGACGACACCGACGCCCAGCGCGAAGTCGAAGGCGCCGTCAAACTGATTTGCGACGGCTTCCGGTGGATGGGCATGGATTGGGACGAAGGCCCGGAAGTCGATGGTCCGCATGGGCCGTACTTTCAGTCGCAGCGCGGACCGAAGTACGAAGCGGCGATGCAGAAGCTCATCGAAGCCGGAGCGGCGTATCCATGCTTCGCCACCGACAAGGAACTCGCCGCCGCCCGGGATCTCGCGAAAGCGGCCAAGCAGCCGTACATCCACCGAGGCAAGGAACGCGACATGCCCGCTGGCGAGGTCATGGACGCGTGGAAAACCAAACGCCCAGCCATGCGCTTCAAAGTGCCGCTCGGACAGGTCGTCAAGTTGACCGACCACGTCCGCGGCGACGTCGAATGGCAGACCGATCTCACCGGCGATTTCACGATCGCGCGCGTCGGCGGAGATCCGCTGTACAACTTCGCGTCGATCGTCGACGACGTCGACATGGAAATCACACACGTCATCCGCGCGGAAGAGCACCTCTCCAACACGCTGCCGCAGTTGCTCATTCTCGAAGCCCTCGGCGGCAAGCGACCGGAGTTCGCTCACGTGCCGTTCGTCGCCAAGCCCGGCGGCAAACAGAAGTTGAGCAAACGCGATCCGCCGCCGGGAGTCATGGTCGCGCTTTCGGAATACGAAGAGGCCGGCTACCTGCCCGACGCTATCTTCAACGGCCTTGCCAGGTTGGGTTGGTCCCTGGACGACAAATCGGAGATCATCTCGCGCGAAAAGATCGTCGCCAACTTTTCGCTCGACCGCATTACCAAAGCCGCCGCCGCTCTCGACATGGCCAAGATGTACTGGATTCAAGACCAATACATGCAGGCGTTGCCCATCGAGGTGCGCACGGAGCGGATGCTTGACGTTCTCGCCAAGGCGGGACTCGTCCGAGGCGAGCCGACCGCCGACCAGCATGCGAAACTCAAAGCCCTTGTGGCCGCCTCCGGCGACCGGTTGAAATTGATGAAGGACGTGATTCGCTATGCGGACTATTTGTTCCGCGACCAACTACTCTTCGAGGCTAAAGCAGTGAAGACGTTACAGGCCGCCGACGCAAGATCGCAACTCGAACAATTGCAAAATGCCTTCGCCAGTATCGAGCCGTTCGATCATGCGAACATCGAACGGGCTGCAAAAGAGGTCGGCGCCTCTCTGGGAATTGGGGGGAAGATCAACCATGTCCTTCGCGCCGCCGCCACCGGGCGGACCGTTGGCGCAGGGGTCTATGAAGTCCTTGAAATCATGGGCAAAGCACAGACGCTCAAGAATTTCGACCGTAGCCTCGCTTGCATTCGGTCGGGCGATTTTCCACCGTTGGCGGAATGACATGCAGATTGGATGAACGCCGGGAACGTCGTAAAAAGTTCGATTCTCCAATGAATCGCCAACAAAGGATTCCATGTTGACTCGTGACTTGATCGCTCCGCATGGCGGACTCTCGGAACCCGTGGATCGCATGGTTCCCGAGCCCGAACGCCGCGAATTCGTGTCCAAAGCGGAAAAGCTTCCGTCGCTGCGCGTATCGGACGCCGACCTTTCAACGCTCTATCGTTTCGGGGACGGCGGTCTCAGTCCGCTCGCAGGTCCGATGAACCGCGGGACGTTCGACCGCGTCCTCGATGCCGAGCATATTGTTCACGACGGCAAGAAATACGCGTGGACGATCCCGCTTTCGTTCCCGGCGACGAATCTGGAAATCGCGTCGCTTAAGACCGGCTCAGAAGCGGCGCTGCGAAACGAGGCGGGCGAAGTCGTCGGCGTTCTCACAGTCGAGGACGTTTTCCCTTACGACAAGGAGAAGTACCTCAAGGGCGTTTATCAGACGAGCCGCCACGACCACCCCGGCGCCAAGATGACTTTGGCCGACGACCGCACGAATCTCGTCGGCGGGTCGGTGCGAGTTCTGCCGCAGAAGAAGCACCCGGAATTCGGCAAGTATGTCATGTCGCCTCGCGAAGTGCGGGCGTTCCTACGCGACAAGGGTTGGACGCGGGCGGTGGCGTTTCAAACGCGAAATCCACTCCATCGGGCGCATGAGTACGCTCTCATCGTCGGACTCGAACGCCTGACTCGCGAAGGGCACAACGCCGGCGCCGTGCTGAACCCGCTCGTCGGCGAGACGAAACAGGACGACGTCGACGCCGCCACGCGGATGCGGACTTACACGCGCCTTCTCGAATCCAAGGAGTTCGGCGAGGGCGACGTCGATGAGTCGCTATGGAAATCGAAATCATTCAGCGAACGAGTTGCGTTGATCGCGCTCGACATCAAGATGTTCTACGCCGGACCGAAAGAGGCGGTGATGCACGCGATCTACCGTCAGAACTTCGGCTTCACCGACATCGTCATCGGTCGCAAGCACGCCGACGCCCCCTATGACGACGGCACGGATATTTGGGACGGCCTCGACGCGCAACGGATCTTCGATCGCCTTCAAGGCGAACTGCTCATTAACCCGGTAAGGGTCGGATTCGCGGCCTTTTTTGCGGAACTCGGCCGAGTCGGGCTCGTCGACGAGCACAAGGACAAAGGTTGGAAGGCGGTGTCGATCAGCGGCCGCGACCTGCGGCAGCAACTGCAACGCGGGGAGTTTCCCGATCCCCGCATCATGCGGCACTCGACGGCGGAAGTCCTCATCGCGGCGATGAAGACCAAGTGACCGCCCGGCGATGACGCGCGGCAGCCGCATCCGGTCGGCGCCCACGGTCGAGGGCTGGGGGCTCGCCTTCATCGCCTGCTGCTTGCTCGCCTCTTCGTTCATCCAGCGCGTCAATCTATTGGTGCTCGTATTCGGACTGCTGGCCGCGCTCCTGCTTGTCGGTTGGGTTCAAGCGCGCCGCAACTTGAGCCGCATCGCCGTGCGCCGCGTCCTTCCGCAGGAAACCTATGCGGGCGCGCCCTTCGAAGTCGCTATTGAAGCGGTCAACGACGGGTTTCGCGACGCTTTCGCAGTCAGCGTCGTCGACGAATTAGATCTTCCGAACCAGCTTTATGGCGAGGCGCTGTTCGCGAAAGCCGCAAAACGATCGACCGCGAAGGCCAAGTACGCGGCCATTTCCGAACGTCGTGGCCGCGTCGCCATTGGGCCGATGACCGTGGGCACGCGGTTTCCCTTCGGTCTCTTCCAGGCGCGCAGAGTCCTCCATTCGGTCGACGAGATGGTCGTGTTTCCGGCGCTTGGCGAAATGACCGATTCGTGGCGCCGACTCACGGGCAGGGCTTCCGATTCGTCGAAGAATCTCCGTCCGTCGCCGGAGCGCGTGCAAGAGGAATTCCACGGGCTGCGCGACTACCGCGAAGGCGACAACCTCCGGCACATTCATTGGCTCACGACCGCACGTCGCGGACAGCCGGTCGTCAAGGAGTTCGAAACCCTCTCCGCGAGGGACGTGCTGTTGTTCGTCGATCCGTTCGCACCCGATCCCGCCGTCCTCGTCGACCCCCATGTCGAAACCGCGCTCTCGCTTGCGGCGACGGCGTGCGTGGATTTTTGCCGGCGTTTCGGTTCCGCGAGCGGCCGGATCGTGGTCGTGCTCGCGGGGCAGACGCCAACGGTGGTGCAAGGCCAGGCGTCTTCCAGGCTTGTCGACGCCGCACTTCGGGCGTTCGCCCTGGCGGAATTCACGTTTCAAGACGATTGGCGGACAGCCCTTGACAAGTTAGGCCCCAACCAAGTCCGCGGCGCCCAGGCGTGGTTCATCGGAACCCGGCCGATGGACCACATGCGTCGCGAGTACGGCATGCGCTTCGGGTTTCGGTTCGGAGTGGACGCCGCCACGATCGACGTCACCGCCGATCAACATCGGGCGTTTTTCAGGCGAATCGATGAATCGGCAAGCGCGTCAAAGGAAATCAAACGTTGAGGAGCGCGCCAGCGTGACCGTGCGCCAGCGTTGGATGGATTCTCCAAGCCGGTCGGTGATGTAGCAGTCGGTGCGTCCGCGCGGACGCCATCCGGGGAAGACCGCCTCGAAGGCGAAAACGAAGTTCGATTTGAAAACGCTGTCGCGCTGGTATTCCACCGAGAGGCGAGCATAGTCCTGAATCCGAATTTCGGCGCGAGCCTTCACGCCCCAAACTTGTTTGACGCCGCCGGCCTGGAAATGGTAGCCGCCGAGCAACCCCCAAATGCCGCTTTTGTCGAGCGGCAAGATTCGCCATCCGTACTCGGCGTCGCCGCCGTACATCGCAGTTTCGAGGTTCGTTTGGATCGCCTGGACTGGCGTGGTGCCGATAGGAACCGTCGTTTGGTTTGTTGAGATGACTTTCTGATTCCGGCCGAGCGGAACGTAGACGTTGTAGCGCGACTCGCGATTGACGCCGAGCCAATCGCGGCCGAACGCAATTTGCCGATAACTACCGATCTCGGAATCGCGGTAATCGAACGCAGTGTAGTCGCCAGTGACGTACTTGCCGCCGTCCTCGTAATCGCGTTCGACGAACTCGATCGAGCCGGTAATCTGCGATTCGCGAGCGACCCCGCCTGTCGCTTCGATGAAGTTCACCTCGTGTGAGGTACCGTGGCGGACCGCCCATGGAACGACGCCGCTGAAGAACGCGAACGATTCGTCGTAGCCGACGCCCTCAGTTAGATACCGGCTGCCGACGCGCGGGGTCCAGCGCCCAGGCGGACCCATAACGAGCGCTTCGGCTTCCACGCCGCCGAGCGCGCCGTCGGAAAACGCTTGCGGAATGTTGAGGATCGTACGCGGTCCGAGGACGGCCGCTTCGGTAGCGCGTTCCTCGTCCGAAAGTTCGAGCGGCGGAATCTTTTTGGAGACGTGTGTGGAAGCGGCGCCGCGGGCGGGTTTCAGTTCGATGACGTCTTCGGCGAACGCGTTTGGCGCGGAGACCGCTAGCAGAAACAGGCCCAGTCGGGCGATCTTTGGCTGAGAACGCGCGCGTTCGGTCGATGAGCGCACAGCCGTCTCCCCACGGAATATCCCCGTCGGGTTCATCGGTTTTTCAGGCGGGATTCTTGAGTCAGGCCGAGAAAAGCGCGGATTCGTTCAAGTTTCTTCGGCGTGATCGTGACCGACGCAGGTGTAGCAGAACTCCGGGCCGCCCTGCCGAACGGTTTCCACGACGCGCTGCACGGCCGGAGACAGGCGTTCCACATCCTCTTTGGGGACTGCGAACTCGTCGCCGCACCCGTCGCAACTGTGGAGCTCGTACTTCTTGAGGAACGCCGTGAAATGGTCGTGGATTTCCTCCGTGACCTTTCCCGTGCCGCGACAAAGCGGGCAAGCGATGCCGAGCTGCGCGTGGATCGCCCTTCGGATGAAGTCGCTCTTGTTGGGAAGCTGATCGAGAAAGGTCGCGAGGTCTTCTTCGACCTTGAACGCGACGACGGCTGATTTGGGCGAATTCTTCGACATCGTTCCTCCAAACCAATGATACGCGGCTGGGGCCGTTTTGTCATGAAGTCGCGCCGCCGAATGCGTCATTTCGCACGTAGGGTTGGTTTCAGAGGCGACGATTGTTAGAGTTTCTTCATGTGGGACGCCTTCCTCAAAGCGCTCGGCGTCGATCCCGTGCTCCGCGAGCATTGGTCCGACGTCGATGTCGACTTCCAATACCCCGAATTCCTCTGGGCTGGTCTCGCGGTCGTGCCGATCGCCGGTTGGCTCATCGTTCGGCGCCATGCCGCCAGCATCGGCGGCGTTTCGCCTCTCGCGAGGCGCACGCTGTCCGCTCTTCGCATCGCCGTATTGGCGGTCCTACTCCTCATCCTTTCGGCGCCGTTCCTTTCGCTTGACGTCTCGTCCGAACTAAAGCCGCTCGTCGCGGTGATCGTCGATCGGACGCGCAGCATGGATCTCGTCGTTGGGCCCATGGAAACGAGCGCAGTCGAGGCCAACGCCGCGGCGATCGGCAAGCCTGCTCCAGTCGATGAAACTTCGCGGCGCAACCTGGAGAACCAACGGCGAGTTGAGTTGGCGCAGAAAGCGCTCGCGCGATCGTACCCCAAGACATGGGCGCCCGTAGCCGGTCGCTTTGATCTCAGACTCTGTTCGTTGGGAAGCGATCTCGCCCCGCTTGGAGCCGAGTTCAAGGATGGGGCGCTGACGATACCGGACGCTCCCAAGCCCGGCGCCGAACGAACGCGACTTGGCGAGTCCATTGTCAGCCTCGTCGAGGAGTCCGCCGGTCGGCCGATCGCAGGAATCGTGCTGCTCACCGACGGCCAAAACACCGCGGGCGCGTCGCTGGCACAGGCGTCATTCGTCGCCCGTCGAGCCAACGCGCCGATCTTTGCGGCGCCGGTCGGCAGCGACGCGCGGCTCAAGGACGTCGCCGTCGTCGAACTGTTCAGCCCTGGAGCGGCGTCAGTATCCGATTTGCCGCGTATCTCGGCCACGATCCAGTCCTTCGGATTCGACGAAAAGTCGGTGGACGTCGTGCTCAAGGAAGGGGAAAAGGAACTCGAGCGCAAACCGCTGCAACTGTCCGGCGCCGAGCAACAGCATCTCGATTTCGTCTATAAGGCGGAGCGCGTCGGGCTGCATGTTTTAACGGTGGAAATCTCGCCCTCCGCCGGCGAAGCATTACTCGTCAACAATCGCGCGCGGACGACGTTGCGTGTGAGCGACGAAAAGTTGAAGGTCTTGCTGGCAGATGGTTTGCCGCGATGGGATTTCCGATTTCTGCGCAATGCAGCCATCAACGACCGCGGATTGACCGTGGAGTCGATGCTGGAAGCGGAATCGGAGCGCGAGGCGAAGAAATCTCCGCCAAACGACGTCGAAGGCTATTCCGAATTCGCCGCAGTAGTGCTCGGCGACGTAACGCCGAAGTGGATGACGCCCAAACGCCAGGAAGCGTTGCTCAAGGCCGTGCGAGAAAAAGGCCTGGGGCTGATCGTCGCCGCAGGTCCCAAGAGCATGCCGCAAGCGTTTCTCAAACAGCCTCTCGAACCACTGTTTCCGTTGCTCTTCGAACCCGGCCCCGGAAGGCTGGCGCCGGGTTACGAAGCGTATCGGGTTGATCTCACCGCTGCCGGTCGTAACAGCGAGGTGACCCGGCTGTACGACGACGATCATCGCAACGAAGTGCAATGGAGCGAGTTGCCGGAATTCCACTGGACCGCGAACGC
>JGI10216J12902_102947412_pt1 | contig 10558 bp, 12 predicted proteins | sample KanNatreferecore_FD_12902 | JGI IMG/M metagenome (IMG submission 12902)
CAATCACCTCTTCTTAATTTTAATCAAACTTAGTATAGGGGTAGTGTCAATGGGTTGCAATGGCAAGTTCCTTCTCTGCAGCTTTGAAAATTTTGTCTTTCTTATAGTTATACCACCAAATCGGGGCCGCTCTTTTCATCAGCGTGTCGATGTTTCGCATGCCAACCAGGTTCCACGCACCTTTTAGTTTTCCCCCCAGGCTAGGCTGTAAAGCCCGTAAACTCATGGCAAACCCACTTTCCAGGTACTCCATGTGATGCCAGTAGCCGGCGGGCATAAAGAGGGTGTCGCCATGTTCCAGGGTAACTTCGAGTCCGTTTACATATTTCAATGCAGGGAATTCGGCAGTGTTCACTTTACTGCGATTGGGGTCGAAATAATTGCTGAAATCCGCTAAACTGAGTACTTCGTACGGCTTTCTGTAAAGCTTGTGTTTTTCTTCATGCGGGAATAATAATACCCGTTTCCGACCGATAAACTGGGTATGCAGGATATGCGAGAGATCGATGTCGAAATGCATATGGGTAATAGAGCCTTGTCCGCCTACAAACAGCATAGGCACACGTTTCACAAATCCTTTCATCATATGATCTGGCCAGGTAAAATCTTCCGTAAGCTGGGGGGCATGGCTGAAAATATTAAAAAGGAATATCCTCCAGGCGGCAGGCCCGGTGCGGATCATGTCGATATACTTGCCAAACGTAGTATAATCGTCGGCCCTGTTGATGGGAGTATACGCATCACTCTTGACGTTATTGTAAATACCAACCTCTTTGTCTCCCACAATATCCTGGAAATAATCCCAGGTCCATTTGGAATACGCCGGCCAGCCCTGAGCCAGATCCCGGATTACGACAGGTATTTTGGGCAAATAATATTTTTCCCTGAATTCCTCAGGCTTGATGGTATTTACTACATCGACGGGTCTTAAATGCATACCTCAAAATTTCGCCAAATTTAATATTAAATTCATCTTTAAAATCAAAGCCTTTTCGTGGTTCGCACAATACTCCCAGGACGGCCTGAAATGGAGCGTTGCCGGATTGTTAAATATATTGTAGCTATGTTACTACGTGCTCATCCAGATAATCCACAGCCGCGGACAATCGAAACCGTGGTAAATGCGCTCACAAAGGGCGGCATTATTATTTACCCAACAGATACCGTTTACGGACTTGGCTGCGACATTTTCCAGGCAAAAGCAGTGGAAAAAATCGCGCGAATCAAGAATATTGACCCCAAAAAGGCGCAGCTTTCATTTATATGTTCGAGCCTTAGCGATCTCAGCAAGTACACGAAGAGTATATCGACCCCCCTTTACCGGCTGTTGAAAAGTTACCTTCCGGGTCCGTACACTTTTATCTTACCGGCATCGCGTGAAGTGCCGCGAATACTGCAGAACAAAAAAGAAACAATAGGGCTCCGTATTCCCGACAATAAGATTGCGCAGGCTATTGTGCGCACGCTGGGCCGTCCCCTGCTGAGCGCTTCTTTGCCCGGCGATATGGTAGAAGAGCTAACCGACCCTGAAGTGATCTTTGAGAAGTTTGGTACCCAGGTAGATCATGTAATTGATGGCGGAATCGGTGGAATTGTGCCGTCGACGATTATTGACTGCACGGGGCCCATACCCGAAATGACGCGCCTGGGACTGGGCCCGTGGTCTGAAGAAGAATAACAACAATGCAATAAATTATTGTTTTGAATGAGAATGCCGGCACATAAATTTGCCAACATTGTTTCGTTGACTCTAAAACTCGTAAACTAATACATGCAGCAGGAAAATTATCAGCGCGTATTCCCCGATCACTTTACGCTCGAAACTCCAAGAGTATTACTGAGGCTTTTAAAATCAGAAGACTTTGACGTGCTTAAGACACTTACAAAGGATCCTGATATTTGGACTTATTTCACGCTGGATTTGTCTGACGATGGCGAATTAAGAAAATGGATAGACGAGGCAGGTGCATCCCGAAAATCGTTTACACGAATGCCTTTTGTGGTGATTGACAAGGATACGAATGCGATATGTGGAAGTACAAGCTATGGCAACATATCGTTTTACGACAAGCGAATAGAGATCGGCTGGAGCTGGCTGGGAGTGGAGCATATGGGTACTGGGGTAAACCGGCACGCCAAATTTGCACTGATGAGTCATGCATTCGAGGCACTGCAGATGGAACGCGTAGAAGTAAAAACAGATTATTTGAACGAGCGGGCCCGCAAAGCATTACTGAAGATTGGCATGTACGAAGAAGGTGTACTGCGTAGCCACATGCAAATGTTCAATAACCGGCGTCGCGACACAATATACTATAGCATTATTCGGGATGAGTGGCCCGAAGTGAAGAAAAGGTTCTTTTCCGACCTTGTTTAGAAATATCCGTTCCACAAGAGTTACAGGAAGATACTGGATGCGCCTATATCATAATGGGCACCCAGTATCAGGGCCTTAATCGGTGGCCGAATGCTTAAAACCTATCGTGGCGATTGTGTTTGTATCGATAAATCTTCTTGTTTTGTTTTCTTTTTTCATTTTGCAATATGCGTCTTTCACGGGAGCTAAGACGCCCATCATTCATTCGGAAATGGTGCTCTAAACGCTGAATTCGGCGCTGCTCGCTTATTAGCTGTTCGCGTTCAAAACGATTGAACTCTCCTTTGCGCATTCCATGATGGATGCGGTCTTTTTGACCTCTTTTTGACGCTACCTGTGCTTCAGCACTGCCTGCCGCCAAACCCATAACCAGTGCAAGTGCTACGAATAATTTTGCTTTCATGGCTTCTCATTATTTTGTTGTGAATAATATTAATGAGACCGACGGTGAAACGCCGGGTTTAACCCGAAAAGCTAAAGAAATGATAACGATTGGTGGCGTCAGTCAAACTCCATATTCAGCGATAATTGATCAGTACCGAAGGAGAATGACCTGCGGTGATAGGTACAAATGCCATGCTGTTCGATGGCTTTTCGGTGCTCGAGTGTGCCATATCCTTTGTTGGTATGCCACGCATAATGAGGAAACTTTGGATGCAGGTTTTGCATGTACTCGTCGCGATAGGTTTTCGCCAGAATACTCGCGGCAGCTATCGATGCATATGTCTCATCACCTTTAACTACACATTCGTGCCTGATCTTTTTATATGGTGTAAAGCGGTTGCCATCCACCAACAGCAACTCAGGGCGAATGCTAAGTTGTGAAACGGCTAAATGCATAGCCTTGAAGGATGCTTTAAGAATATTTATTCGATCGATCTCATCTGCATCTACACTCGCAACTGCATAACTCAACGAGTTATTTTCGATGAAGACGCGTAGTTCGTTGCGGTGGGCCTCGGTAACCTGCTTCGAGTCATTTAGCAGTGGGTGATAAAATGCCGGTGGCAGGATTACGGCAGCTGCAAACACAGGCCCGGCCAGGCAACCACGACCGGCTTCATCGCAGCCTGCCTCCACTAAATCTTCTTTAAAATATGTTCTAAGCACTTGTTTTGATAATTTGAACCAATTCAGAACATGGTCGCCCAGGTAAATCTGGTCGGTCAAAAATACATCCCCAAGCAATGTGATTAATATTTTGAATCTTTGTTTTATTCCACATTCCCCAAAATTATTTTACCGAATGGATATTGCCGGATACACGAGCGCCATTTTGATTGGATTTTTGCTCGGGCTCATGGGTGGCGGAGGGTCCATACTCACCGTACCGGTTCTGGTGTACCTGTTCGGAACTGATGCTGTGCTGGCTACTGGGTATTCACTGTTCATTGTTGGTTTCACCAGCCTGGTCGGCGGAATCAGGGCCTTTGCCAATAAGCAAATCGATTTCCGCGCAGTTTCGCTTTTTGGGATGCCTTCTATTTTAGCCATTTTCGTGGCGCGACATTTCATCTTACCCGCTATTCCAGAATACCTCTTTACAATTGGCGACCTCCGGATAGAAAAGGGGAATTTCCTGATGCTGGTATTCGGCCTTTTGATGGTTTTCGCTTCTATATCACTGCTTCGAAGCAAATCGGAAAAAAATGCAGGCGACACCGGCACTACGCAAACCGTACAACAATATAAATTACTTGGGCTGTTGCTGCCCGGGATAATAGTCGGCCTTACCACCGGCTTATTGGGAGCAGGGGGTGGCTTCCTGATTGTACCCGCATTGGTGATACTTATCGGCCTGCCTATGAAAATGGCGGTAGGAACATCGCTCCTGATCATTGCCATAAATTCACTTTTTGGCGTAGTGTTTAGTATCGGGAGATACCACTTCAATTGGGAATTGGTGCTGGTGTTCACCGCATTGTCAGTAGCAGGCGTTTTTGCGGGAACATATATCTCCGGAAAAATGGACAGCCTCAAGTTGAAAAAACTTTTTGGTTGGTTCGTATTGGTGATGGGCCTGGTTGTCATATTCAAAGAACTCACCTGACACGGGTCAAATAAGTCGCTTTTGTACCACCGGCAATGGTGATATCTTTGCATTATGCTGAAATCCTTCTTTTCTAAAAACAAGCGGTCATTGTTATTTGGAAGTGCCGGCACCCTCTTAGGTGCAGCAGCCGGCTTTCTTTATTGGAAATTTGTAGGATGCCTGGGTGAATCCTGCATGATTTGGAGCAATCCGCTGCGTGCAACTCTTTATGGAGCATTACTTGGTACTTTATTATTACTTGCCGTAATGCCTGATCGTTCGTCTAAAAAAAATTCATAATTCAGGAAGAATATGCTGGAATTGCTTAACAAACCATGGCCCTGGTATGTGGCGGGCCCATTGATAGGGTTAATGGTGCCACTGTTACTTATCCTCGGAAACAAGACTTTTGGCATTTCATCATCGCTAAGACATATTTGCGCCATGTGCCTTCCGGGTTCAATCTCCTTTTTCGATTACAACTGGAGGAAGGAGATGTGGAACCTGTTTTTTGTAGCAGGTATATTAATTGGCGGGTTTATTGCCAGCTCTTTCCTCGGCAATTCCGAGCCTGTACAACTCAATCCATTACTCATTGAAGAGTTACAGCGGAAAGGAGTAAATGATTTTAGTGGCCTGATGCCAGGCGATTTGTTCAATTGGAAAATGCTTATCACGCTGAAAGGTTTTATCCTTATGGTTGTTGGAGGATTCCTGGTAGGATTCGGTACTCGCTACGCAGGCGGCTGCACTTCAGGCCATTCGATAATGGGACTTTCTACACTGCAATGGCCTTCGCTTGTTGCTACCTGTTGTTTCATGGCGGGAGGCTTTATTATGGCAAACCTGGTATTACCATCAATCTTAGCATTATAATATGAATTCACCGACAGAATCAAATTTGGATTTTGAAGTTCAATCGTTGGACAAAGAGAGCTTACATCGTACGGCGGAAGATTCTGGCTGGGCAAATAAGATCAAATTTCTGATCGCTGGTGCGCTGTTCGGAATTATACTGGTCAAGTCGGAGGTGATTTCGTGGTTCCGGATACAGGAAATGTTCCGGCTTCAGAGCTTCCATATGTATGGAGTAATCGGATCAGCAATTGTAACAGCGATGATTTGTGTTCAATTGATCAAACGCTTTGACATAAAGACACTTAATGGAGAACGGATCCGGATTACACCAAAATCGTTCAATAAAGGACAGGTGTACGGCGGTTTGTTGTTTGGTTTTGGCTGGGCGCTAACAGGCGCGTGTCCGGGTCCTTTATTCGCCCAAATCGGCTCCGGGTTTACCGTGATAATTGTAACTTTAGTGAGCGCTATTGCAGGAACATGGGTGTATGGATGGATACGGGAAAGATTACCGCATTAAATGAAACTCCGCCGGTTCATATTTTTATTGGTTGTAGCGGCTGTGCTCACGGCCGGGACCTATTTTGCACTAAGGTCAAGAAAACATTCAAACCTGGCTTCGGAAATCAAAGGAAGCGTTCCCGTCAAGCGTGTTGACAGCCTATGGAAAGCACCAGATATTAATGCCCTCGACCACTCTGCCGAAAACGAATTGATTCGCTATGGCCACGATTTAATCGCAAATACATCCTATTACCTTGGGCCGAAAGGGAAAGTAGCAAACCTTACCAACGGGATGAATTGTCAGAACTGTCACCTGGACGCAGGCACCCGGCCATGGGGTAATAATTACGGGGGGGTGTACGCGACTTATCCGCTTTACCGCGACCGGTCGGGAACGATTGAGACGGTTTATAAAAGAGTGTCTGATTGTATCGAACGAAGTTTAAACGGAACCCCGCCAGATTCTTCCTCTCGCGAAATGCAGGCGTTAATTAAATACATCGAATGGGTGGGGAAAGACGTGCCTGTAAAAACCAAACCATTGGGAGCAGGAACCCGTGAATTGCCTTTGCTCGACCGGCCGGCAGATCCGGTCAGGGGTAAGAAAGTATACATTGCTAAATGCCAGCGCTGCCATGGGGTAAACGGCGAGGGTACAAGAAATCCCGTCGACGGCCCTTATTATATATATCCTCCATTATGGGGAGATCACAGCTATAATACCGGAGCAGGGCTGTTTCGCCTTTCAAGATTTGCAGGGTATGCTAAGGCAAACATGCCTTTTGATAGTAAATCGGATACCGCGCTGTTGGTCGACGAAGCCTGGGATGTGGCGGCATTCGTGAACTCACAGCCGCGCCCTGCGAAGCCGTTTCGGCAAGACTGGCCAGATATTTCCAAAAAACCGATTGATCACCCATTTGGCCCGTACACCGATGGATTCAGCGAGACACAACACAAATACGGGCCCTTCGCCCCCATAAAAAAGAAAAGGGAAGAAATGAAAAAAGCGGGGAAATGAGCGAATTAAAGAACCACGGACGCTTTTTCTGGCTCAAGTAGTAATTCCCTAATTCACTCATTTGGTAACGTCCTGGCTAGCTCGCGAAGATATAACCACATCCTTTCTCCTGCGCGCGGCCGAGTGCCCAAACTCCTGAAGGAACCGGTTGGATTCCAGGAAGTAAACCAGACACCCAATCCTTCTTTACATCTTCTGCCTTTAAGCCCATACCTTGTGCAACGGCTGCGCTGTAAACAGTCATGGCTGCATCACACACGCAGAACATCACGCCACTTTCCTGGAGCTCATTGATTCCAATGGCAATAGGCCCAAAGCCAGGAATGCTAAATGCTCCTGCTGCAGGCTTCCAAAAAGGATTTCTGTCAGCTGGCTTGTTGGTAGCAGGATCCATTGCTTTGAAAGTTTCGCCGAACTTATACTTGGTCCAAAGTCTGTCTTCCATTGCGTACCCAATAGCGTCATGACGCATCACTACCACCACACTGCAATCTTTTTCCGGTGTACCGGTGGCAGCATTAGTGAGTAAAAAAACGCGTGGCCATGCGAATGGGAAAATTCCATGCGGTTGTGTTACATCATAAACAATTTTGTGCTTTCCTTTTACCTGGTTAAACCATGCATCCGGGTCAGCAGCATAGTTGCCGGAGTGATTTTCTTCTGCAATAGACTTGAGTGGTGCTGCGAGGGTAGTCAACCCGATGGTTGCTGCGCCAGCGGCCAATGATCCTAAAAAACCACGCCGCCCTGTGGATTGTGAGAGATCTCTAGTTGGCATAAAATGTCAATTTTGGTGAATAATTAAAAGAACTGGCAAAGCATTAAAAGTTACGTAAAAATTCAGGCATTGCCTCATTTGTCGGCTGGTTGCAAATATCTGTTCCTTTTACATGCGCGCCTATACCCAAAACTGGTTATAAAAATGCCAATGGCCATACCGGAATTAGCGACCGGCAAGGTTTTGGGGGGTATTCAAGCATAAGGGAATTTGTAAACGTTTTGACTTCCCTGCCTCATTACCTTTGTATTTCATTTCTGCCCACCCAAAAATTATTGCGTATGAAAAAGTCAATTTTCCTCGCAGGTCTATTCCTGTTTTTCGCCGGCATATCAAATGCACAGCAAAAGGATTATAAAGTGGTGTTCGATATTACCAGTAAAGACACATTGGCCCATCAAACCCTAATCCGCCAGGCAACATTAATTACCCAAACAAATCCTGATGCCCAGGTGGAAATTGTTTTATTCGGCCAGTCCCTTCCGCTGGTGCTTAAGGATAAGTCGGTCGTCGCCCCCGATGTCCAAAAATTGCTGCAAAACAAGAATGTTTCGTTTAAAGTGTGTGAGGTCACAATGAAACGCTACAATGTTGACAAAGCCCAACTGATCAGCGGCGTAGGTACCGTTCCCGACGGCATTTACGAAATCATTACAAAGCAAAAAGAAGGATGGGGCTATATCAAAGTGGCCAATTAATTTGCTGGCCGAGCACTAACTTTGCGCCACAGTATGAATGAATCTTCTCCCTCCCGCGCAATTGCTATTTGGATATTGATCGGTGTTGTGATGTTAATGGTCCAGGTAATGCTCGGGGGGATCACCCGGTTGACAGGTTCGGGACTATCGATTACAGAATGGAAGCCAATATTAGGGACCATTCCCCCGATGAATGACCATGATTGGCAAGTGGCCTTCAATAAGTACAAGGAAATCGGGCAATACAAGCAAATCAACTTTCATTTTACCCTCGAGGATTTCAAATTCATCTATTTCTGGGAATGGTTTCACCGTGTATGGGCGCGCCTGATTGCCGTGGCCTTTGCCATACCCTTTGTTGTTTTCCTGGTTCAGAAAAGGTTCCGTAAAGATATGGTGGCGCCTATGGTGGTGCTGTTTTTATTAGGTGGCCTTGTTGGCGCACTCGGCTGGATCATGGTAGCCACGGGACTTAACCAGGACAATGTGTATGTGAGCCATTATGCGCTGGCGGTGCATTTTATGGCGGCGATGATAGTAATTTGTTATGCGCTGTGGTTTGGTTTGAAACTGACCGTTCCCGCAAAACAATTTGTCAGGCATTCCTCTCTTAAGAAAGCAGCCATCGGAATTATTATCCTTTTGGCCATTCAGCTCGTTTATGGTGCTTTTATGGCTGGGCTGAAAGCCGCTGTTGCAGCGCCAACCTGGCCAACAATTAACGGCAGCTGGCTACCACATGCGGAAACCAACCACCCCTTCAACGACCCCCTGAATGTCCAGTTCATTCACCGGATGCTGGCCTACATTCTTACTCTTGTTATGCTTGGGTGGTGGTGGCAGGCGCGCGCCGTGTACGGCGGAAGGTGGTTTGCTGTGGCGAGGAAGCTGCCCGTCGTCCTGGTGCTGGTGCAGGTGATCCTTGGGATTCTTACTGTCTTGTTTTCGACACAGCCAAAATCCCTGATATGGTTGGGAGTAGCCCACCAGTTCGTGGCCATGCTCCTGCTGCTGAGCTGGATACAATTGGTGTATATCATTCGGAGATAGTATCATTGCAGGGGGAGGTTTAGTGCCGGTGAAATTTTACAAGTGCATAATTTACATGATCTTAAATTCGTTTATTCTAGCGCGCCCGGGGCGTTTTCAATTATGGTTTTTCTTCGTGGATTATATTATTCATTTCCTGTTCAGCTGGTCTTGCTTCATTTCAAGAAATTCCAGGTGTTGCTCATTTTTTGGTATATCCTGTTCAGCACTGTAAATGGCACATTCATGAAAGCGTATGGCGCCGACTCGCTATACCTGGCCCCGGAATATCTTGGTCGTGTTGGGCCAGCAGCAGCTGCAATAGTTGGGGCAGCAATAGGGGTCTTCATCATGAGCTGGCACATCACTACATTCATATTGTTCAGCCGTCATTTCCGTTTCCTGGCCACAACCTCCAACCCATTATTGAAATATTGTATCAATAACTCAGTCATCCCCCTTATTTTCCTCTTATTTTATTTTTCACGATCCATTTGGTTCAACCATACCAAGGAACTTCATAACGCAGGTGAAATTTCTTTGCAGGTCCTGGGTTTTCTTGGGGGGCTCGTCGTGGTAATCGCCGTCTCACTTTTTTATTTCTTTCGCTACGACAAACGAATTATCCGGAGGCTCACGCCCATCATCAGTAACCCTCAATTATTCAAGTCGCAGTTCAAAAAAGCCGAGACGCGGCTGAATGATAGCCGCCTTATTCGTGTTGAATGGTTTCTTAAATCGCCGTTCACGGTAAAAAAAGTAAGAGACGTTTCGCACTATAGTAAGGAATTTATCGAAACCATATTCAATCGTCATCACTTCGCAGCGGTAGTTTCCATCTTTGTTGCTTTCATATTTTTAGTGTTGATAGGATTTATGCTCGATCATCCTTTCTTTCAACTTCCCGCCGCGGCCGGTATAACGATTTTCTTTTCCATTTTCATCGCTGTATCGGGGGCATTCTCCTATTTTCTTCAAACGTGGAGCATTCCTTTTATCATTGCTTTGTTCATCTTTTTGAACATACTTTACAAGTACGACATCATCGACTCAAGCAATAAAGCATACGGATTAAATTATGCCAATAAGGTAGAGCGGCCGATTTATAGTCAGCGCAACGTACTGGCACTTTGTACGCCGGAAAAAACCGAGCGCGACAAGCAAAATATGCTTACGGTACTTAATGCCTGGAAGCGCAAACAGCCAGAAGCAAAGCCGTTGCTTTTTCTGATTAACACCAGTGGCGGGGGTAGCCGCAGCG
>JGI10216J12902_100220574_pt1 | contig 10557 bp, 7 predicted proteins | sample KanNatreferecore_FD_12902 | JGI IMG/M metagenome (IMG submission 12902)
CACAGCGATCCGCCGCTGTTCCTGCGCGAAGCCCGTCAATGGATGCAGCGCTGGCTCAAGAACGATCCAACGCCTTTGCCCCTGGAGACGAACAGCCCGCCCAAAGAGACCGCCGAGGATCTGGCCTGCCTGGCCCGACTCCCTGTGGACGCCGCCAATTACAGAATCCAGAACGAGCTGACGTCGCCGGTCTCCCTCAAGAATTTGAAGTCACGGACCGTATGGGAACGCCGGCGAACGGAATTGATGGCGCAACTCAAGGATAAGGTCTTCCGCTGGTTTCCGACCACCGAGCGAATCCCTTTCGATACGAAGGTATCGAAGAGCACCGGTGGCTGGCACGTGCGCTATGGATATGCCGACTACAAGGAAGCCTCGTTTCAAAGCGAGGATGGCGTGCGCATTCGCGCCCAACTGCTGATGCCGAAGCAGAAGATTCCGCAGATGCCTTTGCTGATCTATTTGAAACCCGTGGCTGATTCGTTCAATTCCTCGGATGTGGATGAACTGCTGCCGTTGCTGGGCCGTTACGCGGTGTTGATTCTCAATCCCCGGTTGACCGAACAAACGATGAGCGCCGCCGAATACACCGATGTCGAACGCACCGCAGTCTGGGTCGGCCGCACGATCGCCGCCATGCAAGTGTGGGATATATTGCGCGCCGTCCAATGGGTCACTGACGAAGAAAAACTCTCCACCTCCTCCATCTCGCTGTACGGCAAGGGTGAAATGGGAATCCTCGGACTCTATGCGGCGCTATTCGACGAACGGATCAACCAGGTCATCGTGAGCGGCCCGCCCGCGTCACACTGGGAAGGCCCGGCCTTGCTGAATGTTCTGCGCGTGACAGACGTTGCCGAAGTGGCCGGTGCACTCGCGCCGCGGCGGCTGGTTTCGGTGACCAAGCTCCCGGAAACGTTCGGCCACACGAAGCGGGCTTACGGGCTTCAGCGCGCTTCCGGCCAATTCGGCCAGTCGAGGAGTTTGCCGGAGGCATTGGAGGTGTGGAAGTATCCGGCGAAGTGAGGAACGAGAGACGGACGAGGGCAGGAGCGATTTGACACGACAAATTCAAAAACAAGATATTGAATGGGAGGCGCGCTGCAAATCGCCCATGATTTCGATGGGACCCTGGCCGATGCAAACGCAGTCAAGGCGCCATGAATCTCAACTCAAATGAACAATGAAAACCGCAAGACTCCTTACCCTTGGATTCGCCCTGGCCTCGGCCTCCGCGTTCAGTATTGTCGCCGGCGACTTCAAGCGTATCGCCATCGACGGCTCGTTCGATGACTGGGCCGGCATTCAGCCGGTGCTGCTCGATCCGTCCGACACCACGACTTCCATTGATTACGCCGCGGTGTATGTCGCCAACGACGACGACTATCTCTATCTTCGCTATACTCTGCACACGGCAGGCGACCCATTCACGTCCCGCGAAAACATATTCATCGACGTCGATAATGATCTGGCCACCGGCTTTTCTTTCAGCGGCATCGGCTCCGAAATGCTCATTCAAAGCGGCATCGGATATGAGGAAAGGGCCGGGACGTTCAACGACGGCTTCAATTTCAGCGGACTGGACTGGGCCGCCGCCCCGTCTGTGACGACCACGAATTTTGAGCTCCGGATTGCGCGCGGCGCGGCCTACACCTCTCAACCGCCCGGGCCGGTTTTCACAACCGGCACGATTGCGATCGTTGTCGAAGCGGAAACTCCGAATTTTGCTCCTGTCGAGTTCGCGCCGGATTCAGGCGGACAGATCTACACATTTGCGTCAGCTCCGCCGCCCGCGACGGGCAATACGACAACGGTCACGCTGACGGGCTCTTCCTGGCAGGTCAACGCTTCCGGCAACGATTTTGGAACAGCGTGGCGGGAAATCGGCTACGACGACACTCAGGCCGGCTGGTCGTCCGGTACGGGACTGTTCGGTTTCACGACGAACGCCGCGGCTTATCCAGCGACGATCCAGACTCCTGTGGCGACAGGGCGCGCGGTCTATTATCTCCGCACACGTTTCCAATTCACGAATGATCCCGCCAGCGTGATTCTGGTCGCTTCAAACTACCTGAGCGACGGCGCGGTGTTTTATCTGAATGGCGCAGAAGTCAAGCGCGTGCGCCTCCCGTCCGGCGACGTGTTGTTCAGCACCGCGGCCACCGGCGGCCCCACCGTCAAAGGCCAGACGGAACGGGGCGGTTTCGTCACCGCGCCTCTGGTGGTCGGAGACAACGTTCTCGCCGTCGAAGTGCATCAAACCGGTGGTGACACTGCCGACCTGGTGTTTGGCATGTCGCTGACCGCGGCGCGTCAATTTCCGGTCGTCATCACCGATCCTTCGCAGCCGGCGGATCGAAGCGTCGGCGCGGGCGATCCGACGACTTTTTCAACGGAGTTCATCGGCACGCCGCCGCTGTCCTTCCAATGGCTCAAAGGTGGCAATCCCATCACGGACGAGACGAATGCGACGCTCGCCATTGACCCGGTCCTGCAGGGAGACACAGGGAGCTATTCATTGAGGATCAGCAATCCACTCGCAACGAACATCACGCGTTCCGCTCTCCTCACGGTGACCAATTCGCCGGTGCGCATCACGGACACGAACCAGCCGGCCGACCAAACGGTGACGGAAGGACTTCCTGCGTCGTTTACAGTCCCGGCGGTTGGATCCGCGCCGCTCAGTTATCAATGGTTCAAGGGCAGCAATGCCATTCCAAGCGCCACCACCGAGACGTTCACCATCCCGGACGCGAGAGTGTCCGATGCCGGCGATTACTCCGCGGTGGTGACCAATCCGTTTCCCTCTTCGGTGACAAGCCGCACGGCGCGCCTGACTGTGACTGCGGACACGACTCGGCCGACCGTTCTGAATGCAGTCGGGACGCCCAACAAGATCACGGTCACCTTTTCCGAACCGGTGACGGCGGCCTCGGCGACTGCGCTGGCGAACTACTCACTGACGGGCGCGCTGACCATTTCCGGCGCCGCGCAAGACCCGAGCGATGCGCGCATAATCGTCCTGACGACCAGCGCGCAAACGCTCGGCACGAGTTATACTCTGACGATCAACAACATTTTCGACCGCTTCAACAACGTCATCGCGGCCAACACTCGCGTCACCTTCAAATCGAGCATCGTAATCGACGGCTCGTTTGATGATTGGGCGAACGTGCCGCCCGCGTTCAGCGATCCTCAGGACTCCACGGATTCCCTGGACTATAAAGACGCTTACGTCGCGAACGATGACGATTACATTTACCTGCGCGTCACCCTGTGGGCGCCGGGCGATTTGGCCGACTTCCATAACAACCTCTTCATCGACGCCGACAACGATGTGATCACCGGTTATGGGTTCAGCGGGATCGGCTCCGATCTGCTCATCCAGAGCGGCGGCGGTTATGAACAACAGCCCGGCGTGTTTAACAACGGCACCGCCAGCGCCCTGGATTGGTTGATGGCACCTGAAGGGACGGGCACCGATGTCGAGTTTCGGTTCTCGCGACATGCGATTTACGACAACACCGGGGCGTCCGTGTTCACCACGAATATGATCGCATTTGCCCTGGAAGCCGAGAACGCCGGGTTCACGACCAGGGAAATCGCGCCCGACAGCGGAGGCTACGTTTATACATTCGCCGCGCCGACCCAATTGGGGCCGCTTAGCGTTGGCCTCAACGCTCAAGGGCAGGTTTCGATTTCATGGTCCGGTCCAGGAACATTGCAGTCACGCCCATCGTTGACCGGTGGCTCATGGCAGGACGTGGCGGGCGCCGTCAGCTCGTACACGACTCAGCCCACCAATAGCCAAACCTATTACCGCCTGATTCAGTAGCGACACTGCCGACGGCGCATCTTGCCCACTGCCCCAGGAGCGCAGATGTCTAATCTGCGCGAGCCTCGACCACATGAACGCGCAGGTTAGACACCTGCGCTCCCATGACGAAGGGCCCTTCCGGGGGCAGATGCGCCCCAATGCGGATGGCCGCGCGGGGCGGAGTTGGCAACCACACCAAGTCAAAACCGGATCATCGTTTGAAGGTAGAGCCAGTCGGCGTCCTGTGAGCCGATGGCCGACCAGGTTTGTTTGATGTGATCGCCGCGGAAGAAATGGCCGTAGCCGGCTTCGAGCGACGCGTACTTGGTCACGGCAAATCCCACCACCACATCCACCTCACTGCCAAGATAGCTGCTGTAATCCGGGTTGATGCCGAACCCAGTGCCAGGAGTGGCGACGGTGCCGCCGCGCGGCAGGCCCGCGACGTTGTAGGCGCGGTCCTGTGTGTCGGCGAGCCAAAACAGGTTGCCTTCGACCGCTACGGAGAGCCGCGGGTGCGGTCTCATCGTCACGATGGGGCGAACCGTGTGGAGGTTCTGCAGCGAGAGGAGATCCATGTAGCCATAGAACTTGTGGTTCGTGGGGTAGAGGTTGTCGAATGTCTCGTGCGTGTTGTCGTTCGGATCGCTGTCGCCGCTGCCGAAATCGTATTCGAGCGCGACGCGCGGCGTGCCGAAGGTCTCGGCAAACGTGTAGCCCACATTGAGCGTTGCCATGTACGCCTGGTGATCCTGCCGTGGCGATGTCGCCGCGGGTTTCCAGTTTCCCAACTGGCCGGCCGCTTCGAAGGTGTAATCCCAGCGGCCCAGATCGCCCGGGTTCGATTTCAGTCGGATGCCGACCGTGTAGATGTCGCGCGCAAAAGGCGCCGGAACCTGGAACGGCGGAAAGGAACCGGGGTTGGCGATGCTGCTGCCCGGCCCGTCATTGCGCGCGAGAAAGTAGAACTCGGTCGTGTTCCTGGGAAGTTTCTTCGTGGTGAAATACGCACCGGAGAACACGTTGTAATCGTTCCACATGTTGAACTCGTTGTCATCGGGCAGCACGATCCGGCTGGTGAACGCGTCCACGCTGAACCAACTGTTCTGCCAGCGCACTTTCACCGCATCGAACACGCGCCCGATATTGTTCCAGGCGAACGCTCCGACCAAACGTTCGTCGCCATAGCTCAATTCCTGGCGTCCGACCTTGAGAGAAACCGGAAATTCCTTGTGGTTGCCGACCGTGAACCAGGCCTGGTGCAAATCCACCGGCCCATCGGACTCGGCGTTGGGATTGCGATCGTCGCCCGTGGTACCGCTGTTGCGGCCTTCGACCTGGAACGACCACCACTTGCCGGTGTAACCGACGCGCGCCAGGACCTTGTTCAGAAAGTAAGAGTTGTCATTGTCCACGCCGCCCTTGCGAAAATCCGCTCCCGATCCCGCCGCCGTGAATCCGGCATTCTCTTTGACTTCGTAGCGGAGTCGCGCCGCTCCACTGATGTCCCAATTGGCCAGATAGGGATCCTTTTTGCGCATCCAATCGTTGAGGAAGCCGGGGAACGGTTGCAGCGGCGGCGGCGGCGCGTATTGGGCGTGGGCTGCTCCTGTGGCGGTCAGAACGAGCGCGGCAGCAGTCAGGGTTTTAGGGATGTGGGTTGCGATGTTACTCATGTGGGTTTGGGTTGATTCATCCGAAAGGATGTCGAGAAATTCACCAGCGTTTATACGGCAAAAATTTTCCGTTGAGGGTTACCTTGACGCGGTCGCCTTTGGGATCGGGCACCTTCTCGATGTCCATGGTGAAGTCGATCGCGCTCATGATGCCGGCGCCGAATTTTTCCTCGATGATCTCCTTCATCGTCCGGCCATAGACGTAGATGATCTCCTGAAAGCGATACGCGAGCGGCTCTTTCGGGATGGCGGGTGCGCCTTCGCCCTTGATGGCAAACTCCGTCAGCGCTTCGGCAACGGACGCCTCCAAGCCAAGATGCTTCGCGACCTTTTTCGCCGCGGCAGAGTCCAGGGCGTTTTCGCCGAGGCACGCGGAGGTGGTGTAAACCTCGGAAAGTCCGGCGGCCTCGGCAATGGCATCCCAGGTTGCATTCTTCGCTTTCTTCGCGGCCAGGATGGCCTCGGTCATGGCGGATTTGGTCATGGCTGCCATATCGGGTTCGGTTGTGGACGGACCGTGAATCCCGGCCGCCGGTACGCGACAAGGGCCGCTTCAGCGGCGATGGATTTGGACCGCAACGCGGCACAGCCACAACTGAAACGGAGCGCGGACGGTCCCCGCCCGCAGCAGCGTCGATGGGGCGAGGGTTGTGGAACTCCTCGATGCCGTCGTCTGAACTCGGGTCCGCTGCGCGCCGGGACGTCGCGCGCTCCGGAGAATCCTCGCAGCCCGCCAGAACGTCGGGCTATTGCCGTGCAGTACATGGTCAGCCGATCTGCGACATTGCCATCGCCAGTGCCGCAGGTTCCACGGGGCTTTTGGTTTTCGGGGCGATACTGGCGGCTCTGGCTGTCGAACCTGGCTGCGAAGGAGGGCCTTCTACGGGGGCCGTGTACGTTTTATGCGCTCGTTCCTCGAGGAATGTGATCAGGTGTTCGCGGCACTCGTAATACCGGGGATGCTCCATCACGGCCTTGCGGTTTCGGGGCCGTGGAAATGGCACTTCGAGGACCTCGCCAACCTCCGCTTCCGGTCCATTCGTCATCATTACGACGCGGTCCGCCAGAAACAGAGCTTCGTCCACGTCGTGCGTCACCTGGAGGGCGGTGATGTGATTGCGATTCCACAGGTCGATGAGAACCTGTTGAAGCTCGAAGCGCGTCAGCGTGTCGAGCATGCCGAACGGTTCATCGAGGAGGAGCATCTTGGGCTTGAGCGCAAAGGCGCGTGCAATGCCTACGCGCTGTTTCATGCCTTGCGAGAGTTCGGCGGGCTTCTTGTGCATCGCGTCGCCCAGGCCGACGATCGTCAGATAATACTCGGCGATCTGCCGGCGTTCCTCGCGGCTGGCCGTGTAGAAGACCTGGTTCACGCCGAGCATGACGTTGTCCAATGCCGACATCCAGGGCAGGAGACAAGGCGACTGGAAGACGACGCCACGGTCGGGTCCGGCGCCGGCCAGTTCTTTTCCGGCCAGAATGATGCCGCCGCCATTGATGTCATTCAGTCCGGCCAGCATCGAGAGCACCGTGCTCTTGCCACAACCGGAATGGCCGATGAGGGCGACGAATTCGCCTCTTTTGATATTGAGGTTGAAATCCTTGACGATGACCGCCGGCCCTTGGGGCGTCGGATAGATCTTTGTCAGATTGGAAAGCTCGCAGTAGTGAGACATTGAGAATTTTGTGAATTACGATTTACGAATCGCGCCGCCCACCGCGGCGGGCATTCTGCATTCTGTACTCGAAAGTTTCCACTTCGTCTCGTCCCCTAACAAAATCGTAAATCATAAATCCATCCCGACGGTTTCCCGTTTGATCTCGCCTCGGCGAACGGGCGCCCGTCGGCCGCCAATCAGTGGTCGAAGGTGAGTCAGGTCTTCCGGTTCGATATCGGGCAGCACCAGCCTCTTGGTGAGGGCGGCGTGATGGTCTCCCTTGGAGTTGAGTAGAAACTCGATGATCTCCCGGCGGACCGCCTTGTAACGCGGGTCATGATTCAGCGCCTTGCGGTCCCGCGGGCGCGGAATGTCGATTTGAATGGACGGTCCGAGGGTGGCGCCGGGTCCGGCGCTCAGCGGAATGATGCGGTCAGCGAGATAGATTCCTTCGTCCGGGTCATTCGTGATCATGACCACGGTCTTCTGGTTTTGCTGCCAGATACGCGACACCTCGTCCTGGAGCGTGGAGCGGGTGAGCGCGTCGAGAGCGCTCAAAGGTTCGTCCAGCAGGAGGATCTGCGGGTCCATTGCCAGGGCACGGGCGACGCTGACCCGCTGCCTCATGCCGCCGGAGAGCTGGCCGGGGCGTTTCTCGCGCGCGGGTGTCAGATTGACCATTGCGATATGAGTCTCGACGTGTTGCTGCTTCTTCGCGGGCGACCAATTAGGGAACACCTGATCCACGGCCAGATAAATGTTTTCATAAACGCTCAGCCACGGAAGGAGCGAGTAGTTCTGGAAGACGATGCTGCGATCCGGGCCGGGCTCGGTAATCTCGAGGTCGTTCAGCGTGATCGAGCCGGTATCGGGCCTGATCAGTCCGGCGATCATGGAAATGAGCGTGGTCTTGCCGGCGCCGGAATAACCGACGATAGCGACGAACTCGCCTTTCTTCACGCCAAGGTTGATGTTGCGCAGCACATTGGTTCGCGTGCCGTTGGCGCCGTAGCTCTTGGAGACGTTGGTGAGTTCGAGGTAGGCCACGGAAATTTACGATTTACGATCTACGATTGATGATTTGTTCCGGGCACAAGTAACTCCCCAGCGGTGGATTGAGATCGCCAAACGCGCGGTTCTGGTCAGGTCGAGACGAGTTGAAAAACTGAAGGCGGAAGCTATCGAGCTGACCATATTCAACGCGACCGCACGACCGCCAGGAATCGTAAATCGTAATCATAAATCATAAATTCCTCAGGCTGTTTTGAATCTCCCTTCCACCGCGCTCATGAGACGGTCGAGCGCGAAGCCCACAAACCCGATCGTCAGAATGCAGAGGATGATGCGCGAATAGTTGAGCGCGTTGTACTCCTGCCAGAGGAAACCGCCGACGCCGGGTCTGCCGGTCAACATCTCCGCAGCGACGATCACCAGCCACGCAATGCCGAGGCTGAGCCGAAAACCAGTGAACATATATGGTAGGGTCGCTGGAATCAGCACTTTGAACAGCGTCTTGGTTCTCGAGAGCTTCAGTACTTTGGCCACATTCAGGTAGTCCTGCGGAATGGCGCGTACGCCCACGGCCGTGTTCAACACCGTGGGCCACATCGCGCAAACCGCGATGGTGAACAGTGCGCCCAACTCAGACGCCTGCTTGCCCGCGCCGAGAAACAGCACCAGCCCAAGCGGCAGCCACGCCAGCGGCGAAACCGGCCGGAGGATTTGAATGATGGGGTCGAACGTCTTCGTAAAAGACTTCGACAAGCCGAGCATGAAACCGATCGGCGTGCCGATCACCAACGCAATGGCGTAGCCCTTGGCAACCAGGATGAGCGAGTACCACGTGAAGCGCAGGATGCCCTGATCCATCTCGCCGCGTTTCTCAAATGGCTTGAGGACATATTCCCTGCTTTCCGACCACGTCTTGGCCGGCGACGGCAGCTCTTTCGAAACCGTCTTGCTGACGATATGCCAGATGCCGATGGCGACGGCGAATCCCACGAGCGGGAGAATGAGCCAGTCAATTCTGAATTGTTTCATAACTGTTTCACCTCACGCAAAGGTCGCCAAGGATGCAAAGGGAATTGAGTTCTTTGCGAGCTTCGCGTCGGCGGCGTGAGGATTCGGTTCTTAGTCTCGATGCAGTGGCGGAAGTGGCTCGCCCTCACCCTGACCCTCTCCCGCTGGGAGAGGGAACAGTTATCGACGCTATTTGCACTTCCAGAGTTCTGGTTGTCATCGGCGCTTTGAGGCCGTTGGAAGCGATCCGATCCGAAACCAAGGCGGCGAACGATTCTCCCTCTCCCTGGGGGAGAGGGCCGGGGTGAGGGCGAGCGTCTCATTCTATAGTTAATGGCTTTGAGTTCATGTGGTCTGCGGGGGTTGGGGACTTGGAAGTCAGAGCCTCCTCGCGCCTGTCCCGCAACTGCGGTGATCGGCCGCTCCTGCTGCTCTCAACGCTCCGTTGCTTCTCCACCCACGTCGCGGCGGCGGAGATCAGCGCCACACTGAAGGTGATCAGCGGGGAAACGATGGTCTTGGCGATGACTCCGGCGGTGACGGAGTGCTCCCACCACAGGTCGCCCTGGTTGATCGCAGCCTGCAGGCAGCCTACCGGCAGGCCGACAGTAGCGGCGCGTGACCAGACTGTGCGCTGACGCAGGGCAGCCGACCACAGGCTTGCGGTTGTGTTGGCCGAATTCATCCTTTCAGATTCTTGACCGCGAACCCTTTCGCGTACGCTTCGAGGTCGCCCTTGGGATCGAACTTGACGCCGTCGAACATCTCCCACGGTGAATCGTCCTGCACACGGTCGGTCACACCGATTTCCTTCATGGCTTCCGCGTAGATGTCGCCGCGCATGACCTGTTTGGGGATGCCCTCGTAATCGGGTGCGCCGGTGACCATGCCCCAGCGGCGGAATTGTGTGAGCCACCACTTGGCGTGGGCGGGCTGCGGGTAATTGCAATTGCGCTCGCTGAATATCATGTAGTTCTTGTTGTCCTTCGTGCGCCCATCGCCGTAGTCCACCTTGCCCAGCAACCGGCCCAGGATCAGGTCCTTGTCGCAATTGATATAAGTCGGCTTGCTCACGATTTCGCACTGCTCGGGCCGATTCTCCATTTTGTCGAGCCACACGCTGGCTTCATGGAGAGCCTTTAGACAGGCTTTGACGGTCTTCGGATTCTTGTCGGCAAATTCAGCGGTGAACGCGCAGACCTTTTCCGGGTGATCAACCCAGATGTCCTCGGTGAGGATCGAAGTGTATCCCACCCTGTCCGCAATGGCGCGCGCGTGCCAGGGATCGCCGACGCAATAGCCGTCCATCTTCCCGATCTTCATATTGGCGACCATCTGCGGCGGCGGAATCGTTATGAGCGCGACGTCGGCTTTCGCGCCGGCGGCG
>JGI10216J12902_115175323_pt1 | contig 10554 bp, 2 predicted proteins | sample KanNatreferecore_FD_12902 | JGI IMG/M metagenome (IMG submission 12902)
CTGACTACATGGCACTTGTCGATCGCGATTGATGATTTCGCTCTTTTCAAAAAGTTAAGTTGACAGTGCCGCTAGGGAGTCTCGGGTTCGGATGGCGCGGGTTGGTCCAGGGGGACAACCTGGTCGAACATCAAGCCGCTGGCGCCTTCACCGCGGCCCGTTTCTTTGCGGCGGCCGATCCAGGTGAAGACTTCGCCGTTGGGGCCGCGGGCGCGTTGGTATTTGCGTGTGACGATTATGCCGGCGCGTGGGACTTCCTCTTCGTGTACGAAGTAAGGCTGTTTCGGGTTTTCGTCTAAACCGACGCGCAGTATTTCTCCGCGCGGTGTTATGACCTTGTTGGTGATCGGGGTGTCGGGAATCGCGTGCGTGAGGCGCGGCATTGAACCGCGTTGCAGGCGAATCTGTCGGTTAGAACCGGGTTGGTGCGTCGCGATGAACGGGATCCAGTTTTCAGGCACGGTAGTGCCGAGTACGTACTGGATCTTTGCCTCATTTGGAACCCGTGATTTTGCAAGCTCAGGCTCGTTCGCGGCGAAGTAGCTGGAAAGCATTTTTCCTGCTTCGAAGCCATTCACGCCGTACCCGGCGATCCCCGGGATCGTCTCTTCAACGCCCCACACGAGGTTCGCCATCTCATCCCGCGCCAGTACGACTCGTTCGATCGACGCACTCTCATAAACCTTCGCAACGGACGGCGGCAGGAACAAGCGATTGTCCACTCCGTCGCCACTCGCGAGGTTGTACATGGACCACTTTTGCCAATCCATGCGCTGCCCCTGCCCAGCCGGACGAATGAACGTCTGCACGCCAAACACATCGCTCACAATGATCCCCTTGATATCAGCGAGCGACCCAACCTCGAGGTTATAAGGCACGACGGTCCAGTCGTTGCCATAGATCAAACCAAACTCCGCGAGCAACAACAGCGGCACGTCGCCCGTCGTCGCACGAATACTGCCGAAATCCGTGCGTCGATCTTCAAACTCCCACCAACGAACGTTCGGCATCCCGTTGAACTCAATGTGCGAAGGCAGGAAAGCAACCGGCGGCCGCTCGACAAAGCCATTTTCCGGAAACTCCGCTCCCGGCTGATCCTGCAGCACTCGCCGATCGATATTGAACGCAAACCAATCAAGCGTCCCGTGGTAATACTCGTCGGCACTTATCGTCGTGCGCGTTTGACCCGTCTTATCTTCCGTCGCCGATACCGCAAACTGATACTCGAGATACGAAGGCGCCCATGCATCTTCAAGCTGCGTCTTCGCCGGCTGAGAAAACAGACGATTGAACCACGCGCGAAAGTCCTTCGCCAGATCTTTAAGGACCGGATTCAAGCCCGAGCTATCGACCCAATCATCGAAATCCGGGCCATCGATCGCGCTCAACAACTTGCGTCCATCCGGCAACCGACCTCGAACGGTGCGCAACGATTGCCACGCCGCCGGATCACTCTGAAGATGCGCCAGCTCCAGCGGTTCGTTACCGGCAAGATCTGCTTTGTCCTTCGCGGAGACATCTTCGAAACCGAACCGCTCAAGTACGGCGTTCTTAGCATCCCCGAGTCCCGCTTGCTTCAACAGACGCAGCCAATGTCGGCCCATCTGACTGCGCAGCGCGAGGTCCGCTAGATTCGGCTCCGGACCAAGCGGCAACACCGGTTCCCGCTCAACTTCTATTTCCAACGGCAACGTTTGATCGTAGGGCACCGCCGCTTGAAACTGCTCTCCACCGGTCGCGTCGCGATTCTCGTCTTTCACTGCAAAGCGATCGATGCGGCTGGTGTTCAGTTGCACTCGCGCCTTCACCGCCGAGCCCGCGTCCTCTCCTTTGAACTCCCCAAACTGCCACTGACGCGTCAGCATCCAGAGCGGATCGCGAACCTCCGCGCGCAGACTGCGATCGAAGTCGACCATCCTGGGACGCCCTTCGAGACGGTTCCAAAGCGTAATCGCCGCGCGAAATTCCGTGCTGAGCAGCGCGTTCTTAAGATCTGGATTGATGTCTTGTTGGATCAAGTTGCTACCGCCTTCGTTAAGGTCGATCGATAACCATGGACGCCGGCTGCGCGGCGATGTTTGTCGAGATCGTGCCCCGCGGGAAACTCGTGAAACTGCTCAGAATCGCCGGCAAGAGTTGCCAGTAAGCAGTCGAGCGCAGGAAATCAGGCTCGACGGCCCTGCGCTTGGCGCGATCAAACGTGTCGATGACAGTGTCGACGAGATCGTCCCAGTCCCAACTGCCGTTCACGTTCGGACTCACGGCCAGCAGCAGGCATTGCGGCGGCTCGGTGTTCGGCTGGTTGTAGTGCACGGCAATGCCCGTCGTCTCGACGCGGTTCGGAATCACTTCGTTCCATTCGTCGATCAACAATCCTGACTGCACGGCCGCAGCATCATAGCCATTCGGCAACTGCCGCACGACCGATAAGAAATCACCTTGCGGCACGAACACATCCACGTCGTCCAGTTGCTCGGGTTTGACTTCCGGAAACTGCAACGCGATCCAATGCGCTTTCTTATCGAACGGCAACTGAAGCGGCTTGAACGCCAACGACGCATCGGCAAACGCTTCGTGATAAGTGCTCACCGCGTCGAGCAAACGCACGCGCTCGCGAACAGCGGCGGCGCCTTCCAACCATTCTTCGACCGCCAGATCACGCCAGTCAGAGATCGCGGAAACCGACGACGCGGCCTGCAAGCGGCTCTGCGTGAACCGCAGCAAGCTTTGCTCCGCCGGGACGCCGGTTGAGAAACCATCTGCTGATTGCAACTCGGGCAGGTTCTTGAATTGGAACGCCGGAACGAAGCGGAACGAGTCGCCCAACACCAACGCTCCCGCCGCCTGATAAATGTCGGCCTTCTGGGCAACCGTCAAACGAGTGACTTGTTCCGGCGGTAAGTGCTCCAACTTCCGCAGCACCAAAGCTTGCGAAAGACGACTTCGACCTTGAGCGAGTGTCAGGATCGCTTGTTCGATTAGCGACTGTTGCGCACGCAGCAACGCCAAACGCTGTTCGTCCGTCGCATCTGGACCAAGCACAGCCAGCAGTGCGTTCTTGGGAAACGCGCCTGGCACACCAAACAAAGAAACCAAGATCAGCGCGTCGCGCAAAGCACCGTAATTGATGCCGCTCAGGTCGCCGGCTTCAACCGGGTCTTTACTCAAAGCGTTCGGCGGGAAAGTGTCGACGATCGGTTGAAGTTCGAGCTCGAGAGTATCGCCCAAAGTCTTCGCCGCAAGGTCGAAGGCCGTTTCCATGCCGGCGAGTTCCCAACGCTTCGGATTCTCCGACACGTTCGGATCGGTTTTCTCTTCCGATTGCAACGTGTAGTCGTCAGCACCGAGCGGACGAGAAGTTGTGACGAGCTTTTGCAAGTTGCGAAGCAGCGGCAACACTTCAAACAGCGTGCGGGCCGAGCCGGGCAAATTCGGCGGGCCGATGAACTCGATGATCACACGTTGCGAAGCATTAGCAACCGGATCATTTCTGCCCACCCGGAAGGCGAAGCTGATCCGCGCTTCGAGCTCGGTGAGATCGTTGACCTCCTGAGTTCCCGCTGCAGCGCCGGCCTGATTACCGATTAGACCAATCAGATCGATCGGTTGCAGACCGAGTTGCGCCAGTGAAATGGGCGTGGTTGTTGCGTCTTTTTCATACTTGACGGCGAACTGAATCGACTCGGGCGCGCCGATGAGCTCGCCGAGCCATTTGTTGAGACCAGGAGCGGCTGTCGATCGCGGCGTCTCGTCGACACTCCACGGACTGCTGACTGCGCCCGTCTCAAAGTGCACCGTCAGCTTGTGATTAACGACCGCACCAGTCCGCGGCGTGTTAACGATCTCCGGGTCGGGTGGCGCAGTTCCTTCCGACAGCGACTTGAGCATCGCGCCCGCACGTTCGTAGTTCCCTTGCGTAACCTGGAACACACCTTCGGCGAGGGAAAGATCGGCGATCGCATCCAACGTGTCTTTCAGACGTTCGACCTCCGCAATAATGGCCTTCGCAGCCAGCGTGTCTTCGGCCGGCAACGGCGCAACACCGTACGGATAACCTAACGGCGATGGTCCAAACATCACCGCCTCCAACAGCGCGTAACCATCGACAACCTGGTACGACTCTTTCTGGGTGATCGCATCAGCGGGCGAGCTGCCCGGCGTAATCTTGTCAGCAACCATCGGATACTTCTTACGGAACGCGAGTATGTGCTGCGCGAGCGCGTCGCCGTCGATCACGTATCGATCGTGCAGCGCACGCTCGAATTGATAACCGAGCAGAGCGCCGAGTTGCTGTCCGTTACGCACGCCTTCCAAAAACGCGAGCGCCGTCCGCACGCGGTCCGAGGTCAACCTCACCGCAAAATGATCGGCGTTGCTCTGCGTCGCATGCGTGAGATACGCGTTGCGCAACACGGCAGCGGCGACGGCGTGATTGATCGACGGCGCATGTATGTAGCCGGCGTTGTCGGGTTGCTCGACAACGACGACACCATCACGCCGGAGCGACGGTGGAATGTCATCCTGAGACACAGGAACCGGCGCGGGCGCCGGCCGCACATTTTCCAACCAACCATAAGCGCCGAGATGAAGCCCCTGCTTCCGTTCTCCCGTCTCAGTGTTCTGCCTGAAGGCGTTCAAACGCTGGAGACGCGCTTCGAATAGCGCCGTTTGCCACGCATCGAGCCGGTAGGAACACAAATCGATGTGCTCCGCAAACAAGCGCTCGAGCTCAGCCGTCTTTCGGTGTTCGAGACTGGCGATGCTGTCTTTGACTTCCTTCAGTGTGAAAGCAGCAGGAACGTCGTCAACGTCGGCCGTCAAAACGAAGTCTCCGAGCACCTTGCCTTTGAGATCCAACTGCGTGAAAACCTGTTGGTCCGCTTCCATAAACTCCCAACGAGTCACAGTGCGACCATCTGCGATGTTGGTAAAGTCTTGTTCACGACGCAGCGCCGTGTTCACCGACAGAACTTGTTCCAGGACGGTCATCGAAGCATCGTGAGTGGAAAGCAACAGCGAGCGGTGCAACATGCGAAAGAGCAGCGCCGCTGGATTCGGGACTGGTTTAATGGTCAGGTCGAGGAATTTCTGCTCCTTGAGTGTGTTGAGATCGCTCCTGGCGATCCAACGGATGTAGTTCCCGGGCTCAAACCTGTCGATTTCGCCCTGGAGTCCATCCTGGATCTTCACAGCGTACTTCGCCGGCAACTCTGTCGTCTCAGACAGTTTTTCATCTTCGGCTTTCTCAACGTCGTCGACGACTGGCCCATTGATGGTCGAAGTGTTCGTGTTGAAAAGGAGACCGAACAGCTTTGGTGATTGCGGAAACGTGAGACCGAGTTGCCGGAGCAACTCCAGTGAACGTCTGGTTACTTCGTTAAAGTAGTTGAGGATTGTTGCATTAGAGCGGGTGAAGAAGATTAAATTCGCGACGTTCCAGAGCAGGGCCTCGTGCGTACCGATCCGGCGCTGAAAGTCGACCGAGCTCGCCTGCAGCCCGAGCATGTTCAGCAGCTTCGCAAAAGGCTCGCCTGGACCATCGACATGCGCGACCTGCGAAACCAGTTGTTGCCACTGGCTCTCAACCGTGCTCAGTTTCTGATGCACTTTGCCGAGGAAAATAAAGTCGCCGTCGATCAGCCGGTTCGCCTGCCACTTGCGAAACGCGCTCGTCACCAAAATCCCGTAAGGCTGTTTACCGACCCGTATCGCCGACAGACCGCCACGCGCGACCACATGTTCCACGAAGAACTTGCGTATCCTGCCGATGTCTTCACCGGGGAGTTCCAGCATTTCTTCGAGGTAATAACCCAGCGTCGCCGGCCAGAGCGCGCGGTTCATTATCCTGGCTTGCGAAACGTCCTTGCGGTTTGCGTTCGCCAGTTGCACGAGCTGAGCGAGATCGACGTCCAACGCTTCCGACAAACGCTGCGCATCAGTCTTGTCAAACTCGTCATCGGTGACAGGGACATCAGGCTCTTTTACTTCCGTGTCGAAACTCGCATCGCCCTCCGCGTCGTCTTCTGAGAAGCCGGCGCGTTCGCTCGCTGTATGGTTCGTCGGCGTGCCTTGCGGGAGAAAACTCATGCCGCCGGGCGAGTAATGATGATTTTCGATCAACCGCTCCAACAGTTCTTTGTGGTCCGCCGCGGTGGATGAAACGCGAATGCCGAGCACCAGCAATCGATCGAAGCCTTTACTCGCAAACGGTTCCGACAGCGGCACACGCATCGCCATTCCAACCTGAATCGCTTTGTCGAAATCGACAATCCAGTCGAAGTCCTCACCCATCACCAGGTCGCCGGCCTGTTGACTCAGCTCTGCTTCGAGATTTTGCGGGTTTGGGCCGAGTATCAGCGGGTTGACGACGGCAGTTGGAAACGGTTGTTCCAGTCGCGCTGGACCGTTGAAGCCGATGAGCACGAAACGATCCGGCATCACTTCTGTTTTGGGCGCGCGCGTCCAACTCTCCGCTTTCAGTTCTTCAAGATTGAAGCCGAGGTGAATCAGAATGCCGTCGTTGGCCGTTTGGATGATCGCGTCGCGGGTCGCATCGCCGATCTCTTCGTCCGCCTGGAGCAAACTCGTAATGCGGTCGCGGATCAGCACAGCGAGCGGATGAGTGGAACCCAGGATCGTGATAATGGCACTTCGCTTTTCGCCGGGAGTTGCGAGCTTGTCGGCAAGGACGTTTGCGATCTGCGCCCGGATCAGCATGAAGGAAAAGTCGTCGCTTCCCTCTTTGTCGATCACTCGTTTCTTGAGTTCCGATACGACCCATGCAGCCCGTGTCCCGCCCTGACTGTTTACGATGGCGCGCCACGCGCCTTTTTCAAGTTGCTCTCGCTCGGTCGGGTCATCGACCGAGGCGGCGATGGTCCGTTGGATCCAGTATTCGACGCCTGAATCGGCGTCGTCGCGCGAGAGCTCTTTCTCATGCGTGTGGACTGCGATGTCGTCAGGGTAAACACGCACCCATAACTCGCGGCCCGCGCCGCTGCCCATGAAGCGCGTTTCGATGCGCACCGGAAACAGGACGAACGGCAGAGTGTCGTCCAGTCGAACGATCATCTGGCGCGGCGTCTCCGGCAGGACAAGCTCGCCGACGAGGGTCCCGACGTTTCCTTTGATTACTTTCAGACCGGACTTACCGCGGTCGATTTGTTCGTTGAGCTCCGCGATCTCGCGTTCGAGCGTCGCCGCGGTGTCGCTTCCTTCGTCTCCCAACCTCTTGGCGTTAATCAACGACGACTGTTTTGTTCGCAGCCGATTTTGATTCGCGTACAGGCTCTCTTCCGCCGCACGCATCGCCTCGCGGGCTTTTTTGATTTCGTCGATCATGGCGTTGATTTAGGCAGCATGTCGGCGGCGTGAAAGGCCACCATCACCGGGACCTGGTAAAGGATGTAGGCCATGTCGGCCGCGTTCCTTCTCCAGGCAAACAGGTTGTCCGGGTCATCAGTCATCGCGAACGGGACCGGTGCGTTATCTTGTAAGTTAATTACGTCGAGCGTGTCGAAACCCGTGAGATGTTCCCACGCGAGATCGTTCCATTTAGTTGGCGTCGCCGGCGTATCCGGACTTCGATTGTCTAAACCGAAACGCGGCTCACCCGGCCGCTCCTGCAGCACAAAGAACCAACCCGGATTCTGGTCCAGAGGATTGGCGCTGCCTTTCGCTTGCGTGTCCGTTAAGTCAAAGCCAAGGAAACGAACGTCAGGCTCGATCTCGGCTTTGAAACTCGGATGCAGGATGGGCTTGCCCTCGTCCAGGACGCGCTCAAACCGACCCCGTGAGATCTCGTCCCATCTTGCCTCCTGCGCGTAGATGACCACCGTCGGGTACTTCTTCAACACGTCGCCGCGCACGACCAGAACCAGGTTCGAATCCCCCGCGGGCAACGCTCGATGCGCATGTTGGCCAAGCTTCGACGCCGGATCCCATTCGTGAAGCTTGTCGATGTCGAGCAACGATTCTTCGATCTGCAATTGCGACAGCGACGTGCTCTTAATAACAACGTCCGCGACGTCCCAAAACTGACGGAAATAGCTGCCGCGCTGGTCCGTCGGAAACTCGCGCCACAATAATTCGCACGCCATCTCATGATTCAGACCGAGCATGTACGCCTCGATAAAGCGTTGATTCGTTTTCAACAACGAGACAGTGTTGTTGGGAATCAACTCGAGGTTCGGACACAGGAACTCAGACGAGACGTCGCGCAGTGGACCATACATCGGCTGCGTAAAAATCGGATGGGCCATCACCGGCGCGATCGTCTTCGGCGGCATGAGGTAGCCGTCTCGGATCCCCTCCGGGATCTTCACCACAAACTCCGCGCGCTTGGGAATCGCAACCGAAGGATTAAGCGCGACTTTGAGTTTCGTCGCAGTCGCGTCGATGCCGATCGGTGCTCGCACGGGCGGCTCGGGCGGCAGCGTTTGATGCACATTGTAGGCGTCTCTTAACGCGATTCTGAAATTCGCCGCTTCAATGCTGTCGGCGTTAGTTGGATTCGAAACGCTCGGCATCGGCTGCCGGAATTCCGTCAAGACAAAATTCGGACGCGCCGGAACTGAATCGACGAACGCCGGCGTGAAGGATTTTTCGCTAAGAGTTTCGGCCGTTGCTATTCGCGCGCGCAGCGTCTCGAGCACCGGCAGTACCCCGGCTGCCGCAACAGCGATGGGAATAAAGATGACCCACGCGGCAGTGACAAACGCCAGCACCAGGGCCACGACGATGACGCCGATCAATATCCAGCGGGCATTCTTGAGTCGAATTATCCGGCGCAACCAGTCGGGCAAATCGGGGGCGTCGACTGTCTCTGCAACTTTGTCGACGAGGATCGATCCGGTCGGTTCCGGCGGTGGAGGCGCGGCAGTCAACTTACCTTCGTTGAGCTGCGTCACGATCGTTCGATCGTCCGGCTGCAACTCCGGCACTACCTTGCGCATGATCGCGCCGCGGTTGCGAGTTATCTTTCTGAACGCCGGATCCAGCGCCGCCTGCGGCAAGCGACTTTCCTCGACCAGCCTTGCAATCGTCACCGGACTTCCCAAAACTCGCGCCTGAACGGGTCGCGTTAACGCGAGGATTAGATCGTCCGAGAGGGGCACAACGTTCTTCTCGTACATCACGAAACTGCTCATCAAGCCGAGTTGAAACTGGCGGATCTTCTGGTTGGCCCGCAACAGATCGCCGAGTTGACTCCACGCTTGCTGCATCAGGTTTTCCTGATCGTTCTGGATGACCTGCGTGCCCGCGCCTGCGGAAGTTCGCAAGCGAGGATCGGCGTTGAGCTCGTTTACCCAACCCGTTCCGTTCTGCACATCCAACCGGTCGGCGAGTGCATACCACTTGCCATACAGCGGCGGACTAACGATCGGATCCGGATGACCGCCCTCGGGCTCTTGCTGTTGCAGGTTGAATTGGCGGTTGACGATCACCTCGAGGTCGTTGAGAAACTCTCCCGGCGAACCCTCATCAGGATTTGTAAAAGCACCGGCGGGCGGCCACGGATCCGGCGAGGGGACCATCGTCGTGCTCCTCAGCGCGCCTTCCAACCCCATCACATCGAAATCAGGCTGCATGCCCTTGCTGCCAAAATCCGGTTCCTGCATGTCCATCTCGCGCACGCCCACGCGCGGGTCGGCTTCACGCGGTTCCAACAGATCGACCAGGAACTCGAAATCGCCTTTTGTGCCGGTGCGGAAGAACCAGCGATAGTAAATCGGAAAGAGACGTGGGTCGCTCGTTTCCCATGAAGACTGCTGACCAAGCACGTCCTCGGGCTCTGTAGTCGGGTCGACGGGAGGCTGTCCCAATCCCGCGCGTCGACCAGTTTCAAACGCTGGAACAACAAAGGCGTGATACGCAGTGTTCTCCTTCAGCTTGCGCGGGCAAAGCAGTCGTGACGAAGCATTGTCGGGATTTTCAGCGAGAAGGGTTTGCAGTCTTTGCTCGACACCGCGAACCTGGTTCGCATCTTCCGTGCGCAACGACGTCGCGCCGATCACGTTTCGGCTGATGTGCACGTGCGCCCAGGCCCACGTTTGCTTAGGACTGGGGAAGACCAGCAATGGATTCGTGATCTCGATTGCCGGCAGTGGTCCAGCCTGGCCTTTCTCCGCAAACTCCTCTTCCGTCAAAACGATAAGAACGATCCACGGCCGCAACTGCTCGTCGGCAGTGGCAGCTCTCGCCGGCGTGAACCGCCAGGGAAAGTCTTCTTCGTAAAACTCGATGTAGGGCAGATAGTTTGCTTCGAAGTCAGTGATCCAGTTACGAGGTTCTGTTTTTACGATCGCGCGCGGGTTGATGCCAACGACGTCGCCTGGTCCTAACAACTTCGGCACTTTACTGACCGGTTGGCTGGCGGACGCTGGTTGGGTAGTGACTGAGAAGTTAACCGAGATCGAGGCTCGCTCGGGTGAAGTGGTTGACTCGCCGAGGTTGTCGAGCTGGGTGATCCCGGCGGCGAGGCCCTGTCGTAACGACGGAAGAAACGTGTAGTTTTTTGATGTGTCCGCCATTTTATGCAGCTCGTTCAAATGC
>JGI10216J12902_100132235_pt1 | contig 10551 bp, 8 predicted proteins | sample KanNatreferecore_FD_12902 | JGI IMG/M metagenome (IMG submission 12902)
ATACCACAATGTCAATTATGATAATGAAGCGATCGAGGCCTGTGTGAAGCTCAGCGACAGGTATGTGACTGATCGCTTACTTCCCGATAAGGCAATTGATGTGATGGATGAAGTGGGAGCGAGGGTGCATCTAAAGAACATCAACGTACCTCAGAATATCGTGGACCTCGAGAAAAAGATCGAAGATGTAAAGAATGAAAAGAATAAAGTGGTGAAGAGCCAGAAATTCGAGGAAGCTGCTTCATTACGCGATACCGAGAAACGTCTCCAGGAAGATCTGGAAAAAGCCAAGAATGAATGGGAGGAAGAAAGCAAGCATAAGCGTTTCCCAATCGGTGAAGCCGATATAGCCGAAGTTGTGAGCATGATGACGGGTATACCGGTTAAAAGAATGGTGCAGGCCGAGACCGAGAAACTCCGGAAGATGGCCGAAGATATGCAGGCCATGGTCGTAGGTCAGAACGAAGCGATCTCGAAAGTGGTAAAAGCTATTCAGCGGAACCGGGTAGGTTTGAAAGATCCCAAGAAGCCGATAGGTACATTTATATTCCTGGGTCCCACCGGTGTTGGTAAAACAGAATTAGCCCGGGCCCTGGCCAGGTATATGTTCGATTCCGAGGATGCCCTGATCAGGGTTGATATGAGTGAATACATGGAAAAATTCACCATCAGCAGACTTATTGGTGCCCCTCCGGGTTATGTGGGTTATGAAGAAGGTGGTCAGTTGACCGAGAAGGTCCGCCGTAAACCTTATAGCGTGATCCTACTGGACGAGATTGAAAAAGCACACCCGGATATATATAATATATTATTACAGGTGCTGGATGATGGCCAGTTGACGGATGGCTTGGGTCGGAAAGTGGATTTCAAGAATACTACAATCATCATGACTTCCAATATAGGGGTTCGGCAGTTAAAGGATTTTGGAGCCGGCGTAGGATTTACTACAGCCAATAAAATGGAACATGAAGATGAGGCCAACAAAGCTGTAATTGAAAAAGCGTTGAAGAAAACTTTCTCGCCGGAATTCCTGAACCGTATTGATGATGTGATCATCTTCAATGCGCTCACAATGGATAATATCTTTAGCATCATCGATATCCTGATGAAGGGAGTGTTGAAGCGTCTTGCTGCTCTTGGCTTTAGCCTGGAACTTACTGAAGCCGCCAAATCATTCCTGGCAGAAAAAGGATATGACCAGCAATTCGGGGCCCGGCCTTTGCATCGTGCTATCCAGAAATACCTGGAAGATCCATTGGCCGAAGAGATCCTGAACCTGAATGTAAAGGCCGGGGATGTTCTTATTGCAGATGCCGATAAAGAGAATGGAAAACTGACATTCAGTTTTAAGAAGAAAAAAGAGGAGAAATCTAAAGAACCTAAATCGTAACGCTAATTAGTTAACGCGAATTACACGAATTAGTTAACACGAATTAACACGAATGCGACGAACCTGCTTCTTGCAGGTTCGTTTCTTTTTTGAACGCATCCCGTATCGCGCATCCCGAATCGCGCATCCCGTATCGCGCATCCCGAATCGCGCATCCCGAATCGCGCATCCCGTATCACGCATCCCGTATCTCGCATCCCGTATCGCGTATCTCGTATCGCGTATCCAGTATCCAGTCCTTCGACAAGCTCAGGATTGACAGAATAGCGAATCCAGTATCCAGTATCTACAATCCCTCTTCTTTCTCTTTTTTTTCTTCGCCGAATTGTAACCATTTTTGCAAGACATGAAGAAGATCATCATTACGATCGATGGCTGGTCAAGCTGCGGTAAGAGCACACTTGCCAAACAACTGGCCAAAGCACTGGGCTATGTGTATGTAGATAGCGGGGCTATGTACCGGGCCATTACGCTGTTTTTTCTTCGAAGTAATGTTGACTGGAGCGATAAAAAAGAAGTAAAGCAGGCCCTGAAAAGTATTACACTCGAATTTGTTTACAATGAAAAAAGCAACAATAGCGAGATGTATCTCAATGGCGAGAATGTCGAGTACCTTATCCGCGACCTGGTGATCGCCGAAAAAGTAAGCGATGTCGCGGCGATCAGGGAAGTGCGGGAATTTGCCGTGGCCCAGCAACAGAAAATGGGGGACCAGAAAGGGATCGTGATGGATGGAAGGGATATCGGGACCGTGGTATTTCCCAAAGCTGAACTTAAAATCTTCATGACAGCAGATAACGCGGTTCGGGTAGAGCGCCGGTTCAAGGAATTATATGATCAGAACCCCAATATCACCATCGAAGAGGTGAAGAATAACCTCGAAATGCGGGACTATATCGACTCTCACCGCGAAGTAAGCCCATTAAAAAAAGCGAAAAATGCCATTGAGCTGGACAACACATATCTCACTGAAAGCCAGCAGCTTCAAAAGGCTTTGGAATGGGCTAAAAGTAAAATCTCGAAATAATTTTTTTTCAAAAAGCTTGCAAATTCCGGCGATAGTGTCTACATTAGCACTCTATTTAGTCAATCATTCCATCTCTCCTTTTTCGAAAGACCTATCCCGATCCAAATTCACAAGAAGAATCTTTGTAACAGCAAAGCATTATATTATTTTAGTATATTGCCTGCCGAAACCAACAGATCCCTATCTCCATTGAAGCCCATTGACTGATCCTTCCTTCGTTGAAACCAAGTTGATCCCTATCTCCGTAGAAACCGTTTATCCATTTCCGCTGAAACACGTCAGCTAATCCCTCCTATTCAAATGCCTGCTTCCAATAGCTGTGATCACCGCTTTAAAAACGGATGAAATAACTCATCATAAATTAAAGCTGAGCGATCAGCATTTCTGTAACGTGTAAACTATTTTTTTTAAAAAAAACCTTGAAGCATGAAAAAGATTTTACTTTCCGTAGGCCTATTCAGCCTGGTAATGGTTGGCAGAAGCCAGACTATTCTAAATGAATTGTATGTCCAGCCTAGCAGCTCGACTAGCGAGTTTTTCGAATTGTATTATGCCGGCACACTTCCCATCGGCGATAACGTGGATTGCTGGACGCTTGTTTCTTATTTCGATAACGGAGGCGGCGATAGAGGCGTCTATGTAATGGACCTTCCCAATGTAAATACCGGTTTTACGAACAGGTACCTGGTTGGTGCAGCTACTGATCCATTTACGGCTCAGGGAAGCTCAAATGTTGTTCCCGATTTTAACTGGAATAATATGCCGGTTTCCGGTAGGGTAACGAAGTGGGTGGTTGATGCTGGTAATACTACCTGGACGCAAGCAGGCGATCCTGTTAACCTCCTTGATTTCTTTAATAATAAAGGGGGAAGCGGGATGAACTATTCAGCCCTGATATTTGTAGCTGGAAGTTTTAACAATGGTTTCTTAGGAGGCACCAACCAGAGTACTGATCCTACTCTCACTGCTTTACCTCCATTGAACCTCACTACATTGAATTCTAATGTATGTGCTAATTTCACTATAACATTCTCGAATTTGGGTGCTATGGAACATGTTACCGAGGCAGCCGGTTCTGATAATGGCTACAATCGTACAGCTGATGGTAAATGCGGAGCGTGGGAAAAATCTTCCAACAGCGCAGAGCACACACCTGGTAGCTCAAATGGAGCAAATACGAGTCTTTCTGGTGCAATCGTAACTGCCCCTGAAATTCTTAAATGTAATGTATTGCCTGGTCTTTCAAGGGTTATCTATAGCATTACTGGAGTTTCAGGAGATGCTTCTGAGGCGGAGGATTTCCCGGTTGAAATTCAATTATGGTATGATAATGGAACAACAGGCCAAAGTATAACTGACGTTTATGTTGGTTCTAAATTCGATGCAACTATCGCAGATCCCGTGGATTCATTTGATTTCATCCAGACTGCAAATATCTACCTGATCTATAAGACTGACAGAGGCTGTTTTGATAAAGTGGTAACAATTACCAATACATGTTTCCCATTACCTGTTAGCTTTACTTCATTCACTGCTACACGTGCCGGTTCGAATGTATTGTTGAAATGGCAGACTTCTACTGAACGTAATTCTGCAGGTTTTGCAATCGAGCGTAATGTTAGCGGTGTATGGCAGGAAGTTGGATATGTGCCTACACAAGCACCAGGCGGAACCAGCGATGACCTTCTGAACTACAGTTTTGTAGACCTGAATGATGTAAAAGGCATCACGCAGTACCGTATTCGCCAGATGGATAATGACAGCCGTTCTAAGTACAGTGAAGTCCGCTCGGTTCGCGGTGAAGGACAGGAGATCAAAGTAACTGTTTATCCGAACCCGACTTCTGACGGTAAAGTGAATATCGCCTTTGACGATCAAAAAGGTATACGTAACGTATCTGTAATGGATATGAGTGGTAGAACCGTAAGACAAATGAATGGTATAACTAACAACAATATTACTATAGAGAACCTGATGCCTGGCATTTATACGATCCGTGTAGTAGTTCCTGAAACGGGCGCCCAGACAGTGGAAAAGATTATAGTCAACAAGCGTTAATGCTCAAGGTTTTAATTAACGGGAGGGGGGGACAGCTTCGGTTGTTCCCCTTTTTCTATTAGAGAGTTCACGAGTTCACAAGCTCACGAGTTCACGAGTTCGCAGTTCACGGGTTTACAGTTCACGGATTTCGCTTTATTTTTATCCCTAAACTTTGCTTACTTGAGAAGATCCACCTACCAGCTGATTCAGCCCTTTTTTATACTGATGTTAATTGTCCTTATAGGGATAATGGGGTATATGTTGATCGAAAGTGCTTCCTTCCTGGATGCTTTGTTCATGACCACGATCTCGATCACGACTGTCGGATATGGTGAAGTAGTACCTCTCAGTGAGCCTGGCAAGGTCTTTACGATCATCATGCTGATCACCAGCTGGGGCACATTTGCCTTTGCTATAACCCGGATCACCCAGTTCGTGGTAAGCGGGGAGCTAAATCAATACTTTAAAACAAGGCGGCTTATGAGAAATATTGCACACTTAAATAATCATGTTATTCTCTGCGGCTATGGACGAAACGGACACCAGGCAGCTAATATCCTTAAAGCTCATGGGGTATCTTTCGTTGTGATTGAAAAAGATGAGACCCTTATGCACAAGAGTGAAACAGATGGGGAGAATATCCTCCACCTGGAGGGTGACGGAACTGATGATGACATGCTCCGGCTTGCCGGCATCGAAAGGGCAAAAGCCCTTATCACAACTCTTCCCGTGGATGCACAGAATGTTTTTATCGTACTCTCTGCCAGGGCACTTAACCCGCGTATGCAGATCATCAGCCGTGCCTCTGAAGCCAGTTCCGTCCCCAAATTAAAAAAGGCCGGCGCTGATAATGTTATCATGCCAGATCGTATCGGAGGGACGCATATGGCCAACCTGGTTTCAAAACCGGAAGTAGTGGAATTTATTGATATCATTTCCGGTGAACAGGGACAGTCTATTCACATTGAGTCGTTAGATTATGAAGATTTACCGGACAACCTGAAAGACAAGACGCTTGGTGAAATTGAAAAATGGCATAAGACCGGCATTAATTGCATTGGTATAAAAGATGCTCAGGGAAAGTTTCTTATTAATCCCCCGGATGAAACTATTGTGGTTTTCGGGATGAAGGTGATCATGTTGGGGACGAGGCAACAGATAAGAGAGATGAAAGGATATTGATTAGAGCAATTGAGATTAATTTTTTTTTGCCCCGCATACTGGGGCAAAGACGCAGAAACTGTTTGAATATCTGGTTACCTGCGATTCTTTGAGGAATGATCAGTTATAGAAAAGCACAATTCTCTCTGCGTCTCCGCGTCTCTGCGGTTTAATCTCTCTCCTCAAGATACTCTTTCAGAGTCTTCAGCACCTTCGGCCATGCATCCTTCACTGAATCATAAAACCAATCCCATTCGGTACCATCCTGGTATCCGCCTTGTGTAAGTTGTAAAAGAGTATAATCATGATCTTTCTGGAGTTTTATCCGGAGCCAGGTGGGTCCAAGAATGGGTTTCTCCGGGTTGAAATAAACAAAATGATCTACCATTAATTCCCGGTCCGGTATGAAAACTGTAATGATGCCCGTAGAAACATAAAGGATTCCCTGGTTACTTATTCCCCAGGCCAGGGAATACAGTCCACCTTGTTTCTTCTCCACCAGGCATCGCTCCACGCCCCACCACTCTTTAAGCAAAGATGGTTCAGTAAAGGCATTAAATACGACTGGTGCCTGCTGGTGAATGTTTATCTCGGCTTCAACCTTCCGCATGATTAAAATTTATTGGGCTGCTCGTTTTTTTACATCGAGCAATTCCAATTCGAAGATCAGGGTAGCCCCACCCGGGATCTGGCCCTGTCCCATAACACCATATCCCAGGTTATAAGGGATATACAATTTATATTTGGAACCCACCGCCATGAGTTGTAATCCTTCCGTCCAGCCCGGGATCACCTGGGTCATAGGATAAGTGAGTGGTTGATTACGCTTATAGGAGGCATCGAATTCCGTACCGTTGAGAAGCGTGCCCCTGTAATGAACAACAAAGGTATCAACGGTAGTTGGCTTGATGCCGGTACCTTCTGTAATCACTTCATATTGCAAGCCACTGGCTGTTGTTTTTACTCCGGGGCGAAGTTTATTTTGCTCCAGGAATTTCTTGCCCGCCTCGATCTCTGTCTTTGCTTTTTCCGTTTGCAGTTTAACCATGTAATTATTCAACAGGGCATTGGCCGCCACATCATCGATAAGTGTTTTCTTTTTTCCCAATATATCATTCACTGCCCTGATGAAAGCAGTGCTATTGATCTTTACATCACCCAGGCCTTGCTGAATAAGATGAAATGCCGCGATCTCACCCAATACATAGCTGACCGAGTCGGCAGATGTCTTCAGCAGCGGCACCGGTGTTGCAGGAGTTTTTGCAGGTGTTTTAGCGGGTGTTTTTGTTGGTTGTGCTTTTATGACACAGATCACCAACATTCCAATCACAACTAATACAAATTTCTTCATGAGTTTTAAGATTAAGCTTCAAAAATAAAGGATGCAGGGAGATTTCGGGTGCCTTCAATCATTTAATTTCGTTGAGGTCAAAAATTAGTAATATGGACTCGTTTGTGCAGCAGGTACATATCCGGTGGTCGGATATAGATCCGAATTTTCACCTTCGCCATTCCGTTTATTACGATTGGGCGGCTGCCTGCAGGGTCGATTTCCTCGGTCAGCATGGATTGACGAGTGAACGCTTCCAGTCGCTGCATTTCGGGCCGATATTATTACGGGAGGAATGTGTGTTCCGCCGCGAGATCCGCCTGGGCGACCAGGTCACAATAAACCTTGAATTACTACGGTCAAGGAAGGATTATTCAAGATGGACCATTCAGCACACGATCATGAAAGACCCCGCTACCCTGGCTGCTATTGTAACTGTTGACGGAGCCTGGATAGATACCGTAAAAAGAAAATTGGCGACTCCCCCGGAAGAGATAGTACCTGTGTTTGCGGGAATGCCGGTGAAGGAGGGGTTTGAGTGGGTTACTTGAGGGAGATGGAATTAGGAATTTGGTATTTGGAATTGGGCGTTCACTTACATTACAACTGTCAATCCTGAGCTCGTACATTACAACTGTCAATCCTGAGCTTGTCGAAGGATGGATTGGTAATTAGTTCATTCTTTTATAACAGGTATTGTCAAGATACTTCTTAAAGGCGTATGCATTCAAAATTAAACTCTATTCCAATTTTAATCGGCAGCCCCAATTCCCGGTAGTGTTCCAATTTGAATTTAAACCACGGAAACACGGTGGACTCAGGGTTACACAGAGCGAAAATACACTGTGCTTCACTGTGCCACTGTGTCGCCGTGGTTCAAATTAGGTCTCTACCCAATTCCCAATTCCAAATTCCTTCTTCAAAGCATTAGCACTTTCGATGGAAACCTCGCCGCATATCCATGAACAAGATTGCGTATGAAACTATTCTCCTTGTAAGTGGTAAGATGATCCTTTAGTGTTTCTGCATTGGAGATCTGTATATCCGGTGGGATATATCCCATCCCGTAAAATTTTCCTTCCCATACAAGTATGCAAGACCGGTCTTCGCCATTGATTCCTTTATCAACGATTGCAAAAGACGGCTGTTCCTGCATGGCATGTATCGCTTCCTTCACGCGTTTGTTATATTCGGCCGGAGGTTCTTTATGACTGCAGGCGCCCAGGCAATACGCTTCTTTTATGCCTTCACATTCCTCTCTTGTCGATTGCATGAAACAAAGAATGGGGCAGAGCCGATAAGTCTTTATCATTTTACGCAGGATGGCATGACCATCCACGAGGTAATGGAATGTATAAACGGGGTTTAATCTTTTCCGGTTCTTATCGATAGCCAGCCGCAGATAACCATTTTGATCCTCGTACTCGAAAATCCCGTACACATCCTCCCACCTTTTCTGGGACTGGTTGAATACAGGCCAGCGTTTTTTTATTTCCGTAGATTCCAGGATACAGGCCATTAATTCGGTCCCGCATGACTGGTAACTGATGGCATGTGTATACCGCAGAAAGTTCTGCTTTTGCCGGCTTTCCGAATTATTACTGAAATGACTGTTGACACGGTAGCGTATATTATTTGCCTTCCCGACATAAATGACCTTTCCTTTTTCATCATGGAAATAATAAACACCGGGAGTATAAGGCAACAACTCGAAATGCTCTTTCGGTACATTCGGAGGTAATACCTGTTCCTTTGAATTACGTAACAGGCTTTTCCGGATATGATCCTCCTTATCATGTTGCTGTAATAACCGGAATAAGCTGACTGTTGCCTCCGTATCACCGCCGGCCCGGTGACGGTTATTGATTGTGATACCCAGGGAATGACATAGATTTCCCAGGCTATAGGATGGCAGGCCGGGAAATATTTTCCGGGCCAGTCTCACCGTGCAAAGCTTTTTATCTTTCAGGTCATAACCGGATTCTTTCAAATGACCTTTTATAAAAGAATAATCAAAATTTACATTGTGGGCTATAAAGATCTTGTCATCCAGGTATGAGAAAACTTTTTCAGCAACTGCTTCGAACGGAGGCGCATCTTTTACCATTTCATCGGTAATCCCGGTCATAGCCTGGATATGACGGGGAATTGGCTGACCGGGATTGATAAGGGTCTCGAATATTTCCACTACTTTCTCCCCGTCGAAAACCTGAATGCAGATCTCAGTGATCCCGTTGGCAGCGGCATAACTGCCCGTGGTCTCGATATCTACAATGGCATACATAAAATGAACAGCTAATTTCGTAAAAATTTTCCAGCGTTGACAGATGAAAAAATAATGATGTTCAGGAACCGGCTTATCAAAGTGTTCCGGCATCTCGGTAAACAGGCCAAAGGCCTCGGGGTGAGTTGTTACCGTTTGTATGATCATGACCTCCCCGAATTCCCTTTTTGCATTGAATGGTACGGGGATAAGCTTTACGTAGCTGAATACAGGCGCCGGCATGGAATGACCGAGGCTGAACATGAAAGCTGGCTGGAAAGATCCCTGCTGGTCATCGAAGAACTATTATCAGTTACTAAAGAAAATATTTTTCTCAAACTCAGGATGAGAAAACCCGGCCGGCTTGGTCAATACCAGAAACAGGCTACCGACCGGAAAGAATTTGTCGTGGAAGAAAACGCTTTGAAGTTTATTGTCAACCTGAGTGATTACCTCGATACCGGTCTCTTCCTCGATCACCGGCTCACCCGGCAAAAAGTAAGAGATCAAAGCGCGGGTAAAAGAGTACTAAACCTGTTTGCCTACACAGGATCCTTTTCGGTCTATGCTGCCGCAGGTGGGGCAACTGAAGTCACAACGGTGGACCTTTCCAAAACATACCTGGGTTGGGCGGGCAGGAATCTTGCATTGAATGGTTTCACCGATGAAAAAAAATATACGTTCCTCCATGCGGATGTAATAGCCTGGCTGAAAACGGCGGCCCGGGATCATTTTGATATGATCATCATGGACCCGCCAACATTCAGTAACAGTAAGAGAATGGATGATTTCCTCGATATTCAGCGGGATCATGTGAAACTGATCAACGAGGGCATGGCCACGCTGAAAACCGGAGGTACCATGTATTTCAGCACTAATTTTTCAAAATTCGTATTAGATAAAGATAATTTACAAGCCACTACGATCAGGGATATTACAAAAGCCACCACTCCTTTTGATTTCAAGGGAAGAATGTCGAGATATTGCTTCCAGTTCAATAAATAAAACCCCGGCATTTTTAATACCGGGGTTAATTCTTTTTCTATACACCAACGTTCCAGCAAGCTTGTACTAATAAACGTAATTCAATGCCGTAACATCTGAACTGGTGAATGGGCGATTGACTCCATTACCAATGCAGGCGAGCATCCAGGAACCTGAACTGGGTCCTGTTGGAGTGCCAGGAATATGAACAGCTCCCACGGTACCGGATCCCTCATTCACAGGAGAGCCTCCGCAACTATACTGACGGCTCATATAATCAGTATGACGATACCCGATGCAATGACCGACTTCATGAGCAAGGATCGAAGTAACGGTATTTATATTCCAGGTATCCA
>JGI10216J12902_100401200_pt1 | contig 10548 bp, 8 predicted proteins | sample KanNatreferecore_FD_12902 | JGI IMG/M metagenome (IMG submission 12902)
GTGTTCTGGAACAGCCAACGTGCGAGAGCGAGGCTGATTCCCCACCTCCACGCTCGCGCGCCGAACATGCGCGAATGAGGAAAGACTTTGACACCGACGCCCGCCGCCGCAAGCATCTTGACTAAGTCGTCCCTCCAGGGAGCGTCTTCGTTTGGTGCAGGAAAGACAACTGCGTTCTGCGCTCCTGCTCGCCGGGCTCCGAGCACCGTCGCGAGAGGCGTGAGGGCCGGGCCGCCGAAGTGCGGGTCGAGGCCTCCGATGACATGCAGAGTCTTCACGTTTGATCAAGCCGCTGAGCGACGACGAACGTCGACCCTTCGCTCGACTGCCTGCGACGGTTGTCAAGGACTTGCAGCAACACGCGCGCCGCTCCCTCGTACAGTCGGCTGTCGTAGAGACTCACGCTTTGGCGAAAGATGCGACGCGCTAAGGCCTCAATGCCAAGAGCTGCGACATACGCGTAGTGGTAAGCGCGCCAAAGCCGCACGAGCTGCGGCAGACTCTCAACGACCTCGAACCCCTCTTGCCGGAGCAGGCCGCGTAGTGAGCCTGCCGTGTAGTGCCTGTAGTGCCCGATCAACTCTTGGTAGGCGGCCCAGTAGAACGTCTGCGGAACCGCGACGATGAGGAAGCCTCTCGGCCGCAGAACGCGGTGGAGTTCCCGGAGTGCGGCTCTGTCGTCGTCTACATGCTCGAGAACCTCGAGACAAATCGCAGCGTCGATCGACGCCGAAGATAGAGGCAGATTCGGAAGCGCACCAACGTGGAAGTCGGCAGTTGCCTGAGGGTGGAGACCCCGCGCAAGCTCGACGGTCGTGGCGCTCATGTCGACTCCGACGTACGTCCGGGGTACGGAAAGGAAACGGTGCGCGATGCCGAGGCCGCAGCCGACGTCGAGGATGTCAGGCTTCCGTACCGGGAAACGTCGACGGAGCGCATCGTCGACAAGCGCGAAACGCCATCGGTTGCGTATATCTCGGACGTACTTGTCGAGATCTCGTTCGCCGAAGAACGCATCGTAGAAGGCGCGGTCCCCTCGAAAACGCTCTCGCCTCCGCTTCGCCACGCGCAGCAAGAGGAGGTCCACTCGATCAAGAAGCCGTGGGCTCGGCGCAGCAGCAGACTTCATGCGGCCTGTCTGACTGGGATGGCTTCTTGCGCGTCGGCCCCGCGATACACCGACTACAAGGCCCAGGCCTGGAGCCATGGCCCTCGCCCGGCCCGGAACCGCTCCCAGATCATTCTTGCTGCGCGGGGATTGATCAGATCGACGAAGCTGTCCGGCGGGCGTGCCTGTCCGATCCGCGATCCCCGGAATCACATGCAGAACCTTCATGTGAGCATCACTTCTCGTCCCGTCGAAATCGCGGATCGACCGGAAGCATCCTCAGCAGCAACTGAATCGATCCACTGTGCGAGGGCAAACAGCGACCATGGGCGGACCCACCGACGCCCGTCCGAGAGGAAGCGATTCCACACCTGCTCCACAGCCTCAGGCCGGACAAACTCCTGCATTTGCGGAGGAAGCGCGCGAAGTCTCGAGTCGACCTCATCGCGGAGATGCCCACGCATCCACTTGCCGAGCGGAAAAGTGAAACCCTGCTTCGAGCGAGAGACGACTCCAGTGGGTAGATGGCGTCGCGCAACTTCCTTGAGCAGCCTCTTCGGCGAATCTCCTTTAGCGGCACCCGGCAGGCGGAGGGCCCACTTGACGACGGGATCGTCGAGGTAAGGAACCCTGACCTCGAGGCTGTTTGCCATGCTCATGGCGTCGGTGTCGCGCAAGAGAACGTTGCGCGTGTAGTGCCGCAGGTCGCTGATCGTGATCCCGTTGTATAAGTCGCCTTGGGTAAGCGTCCGGACAAGACCATTCGGTCCGTTCTGCTGGAGCTCGGAGACCTCGTGCGGCATGAAGACGCGTCGGAGTACTCCGTACGAGGACTCGTGCAGACCTGGATCAGCGAGCCAGACACTGATCTTCTCGCTGACGAGACGACCAAAGAGGGGGGCGGCAGCGCGCTTGGCTGGGGACGGAAGGCGAGCGGCCCGTTCCAGAACCTTGATGCGTCGGACGTAGTCATAGCCGTCGAAAAGCTCGTCCGCTCCAAGACCCGAAAGCGCGACTTTCAGCCCTACTCCTGCTGCTGCACGCGCGACGACGTACGTGTTGATGCCGTCGAACGTCGGCTGATCCATAGCCTCGAACGCATCGGCGGACCAGATTGCGAGCTGGTCCGCGGTCGTGACGATCTTGGTGTGGTGCGATCCGACGTGTCTCGCAACAGTGTCTGCGTAGACAGCCTCGGAGAAACGAGGCTCGTCGAAGACAACGGAAACAGTCTTGAGCGCGGACCCGGCATCCGCTGCAAGCGCTGCGATAAGCGACGAATCCAAGCCACCCGAGAGGAAAACTCCAATCGGAGCGTCGCTGATTAGGTGCCGGTGGACGCTCTCCGTTAGAACACTCTCGAGCTCCGCAACGAGGTCGCGCTCGGGACTGTCTGGTTCGTCGATCGAGGGGAAGTCCCAGTAAGTTCGGATCCGCATTTCGCCATCAAGAGCCACGCGCGCTGTACAACCCGCCGGCAGCGCGTACACATCGTCGATCGCCGTCAGCGGCTCGTCGACTGCGCCGTAGCTGAGGACCATTCGAATGGCCTGCGCTGATAGCGCGAATGGCACGCGGCCACTCGCCAATAACGCGCGCACTTGCGAAGCGAATACGAACCCGCCGGCGGTTCGGGCGTAGTACAGCGGTTTGATCCCCAACCGGTCGCGCGCGAGAAAGAGTTCCTCGCGACGACCGTCCCAGATCGCGAACGCGAACATCCCACGGAAGCGCTTCACGCAGTCCGCGCCGTATCGGGCGTACGAGCGCAGAACTACCTCGGTGTCTGAAGAGGACGCGAACGTCTCTCCGGTTGCGACTAACTCATCGCGAAGCTCGCGGAAGTTGTAGATCATGCCGTTGAAGACGAGCGCAAGTTGCTGAGTCGGATCTGTCATCGGTTGATGGCCGGCTGGGGACGGGTCGATGATCGCGAGCCGTCGACTCCCGAGTCCGAGGGCGCGGTGGCGAGTCGTGAATACGATGGCCCCCACGTCGTCAGGTCCTCTGGCTTCCATGCGCGCGTTCATCCGCTCCACCGCTCCCAGCGCCGCGCCGGATTCCCGTAGAAACGCCCCTGCTATTCCGCACATACGCCGACCACGTCGGTCGCTCGTTCGAGATCACTGAGGACGTCCCAGTAGACGTCCTCATACGCTGAGGCGGTTCTCTCCCAGGAGTAACTGCTCGCTCTTGCGAGACCCTTCTCTCGGAGCTCGTTCCGCAGCGCGCGCGACTTGAGGATTGCGGCGACTGCAGAAACGAGTTCGTTCGTGTCGGTCGGCGAAGCGATGAGACCAGCGTTGCCCACGACTTCGACGAGCGACGGGACAGACGACACGACAACGGGCGTCCCGCATGCCATTGCCTCTAACGGCGGCCAGCCGAAGCCTTCGTAGTGAGAGGGGAAAAGGAGGACGTCAACTGCGTTGTAAATCTCGACTAAACGCGCATCGGAAACGACCCCGAGGTCGACTACTCGGTCCTCGACGTTCAGGCGATGAGCGAGTGATGCTTCCTCCTCGCTGAGCGGACGACCGGCTCGAAGGAGACACACATCGAATCCAGCGGAACAGAGGCCATGTAAGACACGGATCGTCTGTTGTGCGTTCTTGTAGCGATGCCCCGTTGAAACGTGGAGCAAGACTTGCCGGCGAACGCCTGGAATTGTGGCCCTGAGCGATGCGCGTTCGCCGTCGAGAAGCGGGCGGAATCTGCGCTCGACGCCAGGCGGAACAACGCGAACCCGTTCACTGCGGACGCCACACAGCCGAATCACGTCGGCCTTCGTCGACGCGCTATCGCAAACGACGCGAGCGACCCGGCGGAGGAAATCTGTACTCCACCGATACCTTATGACCGAGCTCCGGCGTCCCCGAAACCCGGCGACCCCCTCCTCAGCACGGAGGAGCATCAGGTCGTGACAAGTAATCACCGTACGCGCATGGGGAAGAAGCGCAGCCACGTGTGCATATCCCTGATCGACGACGTGGTAGACGTCCGCCACAATGCGCCTTGCGGCAAGCGGATAGTGGATCAGACGAGTGACGTATCCAGCTGGTAGCCCTAGACCCAACCGCCGCGCAACAACTGACTCCCTTACCGACGTGGACCCCACGCTGATTCGCTCTGACAGAGCGAGTGCGGCTTCCAGTCCTGTGGCGAATCGCTCCATTGACAGGCGCCGGTCCTCCGGAGGATCACGCAGGAGTGCAACTCGAGCAGACTCTTGGTTCATCGCACGGTGGCGCGTAGTTCCCAACTCGAGGTCCAGAGGGCGTCGAACGGCTGAAAACGAAGGATCTTCGGCACTACGTCGAGCAGATCGAAGCGCGCCGTCAGCGGAACGCCTCCCATCTTCCAAACGGCCTCGACTACGAATCCGTTGTCTTCGAAGAGTCCGCGCGCCGTCTCACGTGTGAATCCGCGCATGTGCGTGTAGTCCGCCCAGACTCGTCTCGGCCTTGCGATGACAACAGACGCGATGACCGTGCCGCCGGGCTTGAGGATCCTCCGGATTTCCCTGACCACGGTATCCGGCTGGATCAAATGTTCTAGGACGTCCTTTGCAAGAACGCCATCGAAGAAGCCATCAGGGTATGGGAGGCTTCGTTGGGAGAGGTCGTGCAAGCACGTGATTTCGTAGTCACGCGCAACCTCGATCGCCCCAGCGTCCATATCAACGCCGTGAACCTCGTAGTCGTCGGAAGGACGGTACCGCCCGAACTCACCCGTGCCGCAGCCAAGATCAAACAATCGTCGGCCGTCACCGAAGAGCCGGTAGTAGCGTCTTGCGAGCGGCGACGGAATGCGAGGAGACGCGTAGTACGCCTGCTTCCGAACCTCATCCGACAGGCCGCGAATTAGCCCGTCTTCACGCCGGTTGATCGCACCCTCCTCCGTGTCGGTCGAGTGAAGCGCACAAGCTTTGGCGCGTTCAGCTGCGTCAACTGGGAGCTGCGCTTTGAAAGTCACCGAGCGGCCACTTCTTCGAGAGCATCGATACGAGAATGCTCGCGCTCGCGCCTCGGTGGAGCGCCACCACCCGCTCGTTCGTTGCGCGAGAGGATCGACTCGTACGCAGTTGCGATCCGAATTCGGTAGTGCTTCCACGTGTACGTACTCATGATCAAGTCGCGCCCATGTCGGCCCATGGCGCGCGCACCCTCGGGGTTCTCGTGCAGGTACTTGATTGACCTAGCGATCGCTGGCACATCATGGGGTGGCACGACAAAGCCATCGACTCCGTCGCGAACAACTGACCCGCTGTTCGGCGTAGTAACAACCGGTACACCACTCGCAAGGGCCTCGTACGTCACGAGCGCGGAGCCTTCGGCAAGCGAAGGAAGGACGAATACATCGCTCTTCCGAAACCATTGATCTACCGAATACTTTGGAACCTCACCAGGCCAGTAGTACTGTCCGCGGAAATCGCGCAGGATCTCTCGGCCCGCCCCGTCCGGCTGGCCGACTAGGACGAGTTCCGCGTTCGCTAACCCGAGAGCTCTCCACGCCTCCAATAGATATCGCACGCCTTTTCGCAGTCCGATCGACCCCACATAAACGATGCGAAATGCGTCACCGCGAGGACGAGGTTCCGATGTCGGCGAAAAGCGCACATGATCAACCCCGTATGGGATCTTTACGATCTTCTCGGCCGCAACCCCATTCTCGACTAGGCACTGCATCGCGTAGTCCGAAGGGGCGAAAATGACATCGGCGAGTTCACGCTCCAGCTCGATTTGTCTCAGGATCCGCCGGAGTGGCGTCTTGCCGATGGCGCGATAGTAGTACTCGTGCGCGCTGGCAACGTCGAGGACCGTGACTACCCCGAGCCGTTTTGCAGTGCGGAAAGTCTCGACCGCGCTTCCTTCGAACGCGTGCACGAGCGAAACACCCGGGCGCTTTGCCAAGAGCCGCGCGACTGCCTTGTCGAAGCGCCCATCGGCCCAAGCATCAAACCGAAGCGAGCGCAACGTGCGTGTGCCCTCGCTCAGCCGGCGGAAGGATGTTGCGAGCGCGTGATACCTAGGTACCGTTTGGACGAGCGCTGGGTCGAGTTCCGGGTGCCATCGACGCATTAATTCCTGGGTGACCTTCTCTTCCAGCGGAAAAGGCAGCTTCCCAAGGAGTCGCATGCTTGTTCCGCCGCGGCCGGTGAAGTAGAGGCCCGTGACGAAACGGCATAATGCGCCCACCTCTTGCGCTGCGATTGCGGTTTCGTAGGCGTGCTGGTGCACGGGATGCGAGACCAGCACGGAGCCCTCGAAGCTCTTGTTACCGCTCTTCATCGCCCTGCCTTTCGAGCGATGGCAATCGTGTGACGATGCCGGCGAACAACCAGAAGTAGACATTCATCGGATCGATGTCGAGGTACTGGCTTTTGATCGCATACAGGAAGTTCCAGACAACGAACGCCAGCAGGGCGGCGGATACACCCCGAAGTGCCGAGTCGCGCAATCTTCGGTGCGCGCGCCGTCCTCCAATGAAGATCGCTCCAAGAGTGAGCGCGACGAGGATGAGCCCGACGATCCCTAGCTCGAGCGCCGCCTTTACGTACCAGCTTTCATACCAGGTGCCTCCGATACCGGTGAATTCGCTCGGGTGCCCAAGTGCATAGCGGCTCGCACCCGTATCTGCACCAGTTCCAAGACCAAGGATCGTGAGATGGAACGCATGGCCAAAACCGTGGACGAAGACGTCGGAAAATTCCTGCCTTCCGAGGTGCACAACGTTGCTGGCCAGCACACCGGCTGGTGTGTGAAATACGGAAAGCGCAGCCAGCAAGACGCCGGCTGCTGCAACTAGACGACCGATTGCCGACGGCAGCCGTCCGCGTTCGAGAAGCGTGATCAACAAGATCAGGATCGGCACAAATACGATCGCTCCCCGTAGTCCGCTCGTTAATGCGGCAGCGATCGCGAGCAACCAGACAAACCTGGCAATGCCCGCCGAGCGGCGACCAGTGCAGAGTCGCAACCAGCCGTAGCTGACTACGATCATGCTGACGGCGAACGCGTAGTACTGCGCCCCGTAAGAGAACGTGCTTGATACGCGGCGAATGCTTCCTCCTCCGAGAAAGTCAAACTGTGCGAAGTTTTGGGTCGTCGCGGCAGCTGCGTTGCCGTAGAAGCGGTAGACGAGCTGAGCATGGCCACCATTGACAAGCAGCGCCTCAACAATCCCAAGAGTTAGGGCGGGTACTGCCGCGAGGCTCATTAGCCCGAATATCTGCCGGAGGTGCTCCTTGTCGCGGACGAGGTGATAGCCGAGAAAGTAGAGCGGAACATACAGCAGCCAAACCTTTGTCCCGATAGCGCCAACAAGGTGATTCGGGAGGTCCGGATTGAAAGCCTGACCAACGACAAGTAGCGCGAGCATTCCGAGCAGAACAACCGGAGCGCCTCGAAATGAAATACTGGCGCCACGCGAGTGACAGACCGCAAGGAAGCCGAGATAGGCGGGCAGGACAAAGAGAAAGTCCTTAACGAGTAGTGCCACGGTCGTGTGCGGGTACATAGCGATCACCGGCAGTCCAGAAAAGGGCATGTAGAGGAGCAGTCCGACGACCGCCCAACGCCAGTTGTGAATGGCAAGAGCAACGGCGCTACCGAATACGGCCACGCCCAATGCTTCGAGGCCGTATCCGGCTGCCACCGCCGTCCCTGCAAAAACGGATCCGATCGCCAGCGACGCAGCGAGTGCCGCGTTGCGCGGCGCAGTACTAAAGACCGGCGGTCGCTGCGCGATCGCCGTCACGGATGCGCTCCGGGCAGCGGGAGCACGTCCTTAAATCCACAGAGAAGGCAATGCGAGCTAAAGAGGAGGGGACTCCCGCCAGATCCCTGCTCGCGAGAAGTGGGTATGACAACCACCTCCGCACAAGCGGACTCGACTGCCTGATAGGAGTCGAAGACGCTATAGCTGAAGGCCACGCCGTCGCCGGCGCTGTAGTACCAGTCTCGGCCCCCACGTCGGATCCAGTTGATCGGCTTCAGCAAGTGGAAGCGAGCCAGGGCGAGCTTGGCGATCCGCCCGAGCGGCGATCCTTGCCCGTAAATGTTTGAGTCGGAGAGGAAGACCGCTTTACGTGAGACGCGCAACATCTCTGCCACGGCCCTCGCAGGATCGGCTACATGGTGAAGTATTCCGGTCTCAACGACGGCGTCGAATGCCGCGTCGGTGTACGGAAGTTCGAGAGTGGACGCACAGTCGAGCACATCACGGGAAATGCCACGCCTATCGACTGCCGCGTTGAGCAGCTCCTCTGACGGATCGTTGCCACGCAGGACGATGCCGGGCAATCGATCCTGGATGTACCGCATCGATCGACCGGTTCCGCAACCCGTATCGAGAACGCTCGTCGCTCCGATCCATTTGAGGTAGAAGACGATGTGCTCGAGCGCGAAGTGGTGCTCGTCGAAACGCAGCGTGTGCCATTCGTCGTACTGTTCTGCGGTATCGCGGTAATAGGTAAGCTGAAGAGCTTCGGCGTTCGTCACTGGTCGGTCCTTCCGACAGCGGGTGTCCGCGACGGAGAAGGCGCCAGGACGACCGGATCACGCCTCTGTCTTCCGAGGAATAGCTCTGTCGCTGAGAGCCCCAGGGCTCTGCTGGTGCGCCAGAACATCCATGAAGCGCTCGTTGAGTAGGCGATGACCGAGGCGATTCCGGCGCCGAGAAGCCCGAGCGTCGGCAGCAAAGCCGCCAGTCCGGCGAAGGTCGCGAGGAGAGCCGTGGCTTCCGAGATACCCGCGTCGAGCGGCCGGCCGAGTCCGATCAATGTCGAACTGAGAACGCGGCTGGTACTGAGGATGACCGCGCCGATCAGCAAGATCCGGCTGACCAAGGCGGCGTCGCGAAATGCCGTCCCGAAGGCGATTTCAATGACAAATGGCGTGAAAGCGATAAGGGGCAAGGTGATCGCCGTTGACGTCAGGGCCGTGAGGCCGATAAGCCGCCGGGCGGCGGCTGCACGCTCTTCAGTTCCGCGCAACCGCGCGAGCGTCGGCAGCGAAACGAATGAGACGGACGAGCCGACCAGAGTGGTAACCGAGGTAAGCGTCACTGCGACGACGTAAAGGCCGAGCTTTGCGGGTGCCAAGAACGCAGAGATAACGAGTTGGTCAAGCCGCTCGTTGAGCAGCGACGAGACATTTCCGAGATGACTCCGGACACCGAAAGACAGGAGCTCACGACCGATCCTGAAGCTCAACTTCAGCGGACTTTGATCTGCGAGTCGGTAAAGCACTGCCGCCGTTGCCAGGGTCAGCAGATTCGATCCCAGATAGACCGCAGCGGCGCGCTCGAGCGTGAGCTCGTGTATCGAGGCGAGCAGTACGAGACCGCAGGCCGTCGCTCCAACCACGAGGAACCGCAGGGTCTGGAACCAACCAAAGCGATGCAAGCCATTGATCACGCCGGCCAACGTGAGGGTGAGGATGTTGATCGGAATGAACGCGAGGAAGACGTATGCCGCGTGAAGGACGTGCTGGTCGTAGTGCGATAGCACCAAAGGCAGAACGAGCACACCGCCAGCAACCAGGACGATTGATTCAGCGATTCCAAGTGCGAGCGCGCTCCCGACGATCGTCCCGGTGCGACGCGCGGAGCGTGCAGAGTAGTACGTAGCGGCGTCCATCACGCCCAGGCTCCCAACCGCCGCGAGGATGGTCGGCCACAGGAGAAGCGCGGCGAGTTCGCCTCTTCCGAGCGGACCGAGCGTGCGTGCGAGCAGTACCCCTGTGAGAACGTTGATGAGCTGAATCGCCGTCGAGCTGGCGAAGCTCAGGCCGAGCGGCCGCCTCATCCCGCTCTTACCGCGGTCGACTACGCCGTTGTTAGCGATCGTGCTTGCTGCTTGCTGCGACACGATGGCTACCTCGATGCGACTGAGTCGCGCTCGTGGAGTTGGCTTGGACGCATGGCTGCCTCGGTCCGAGCGCCGAACATCACCGGCACTGTGCGCAGAACCAGCTTTAGATCTCCGAACACGGACCAACCGGTGACGTACAGGTAGTCCAGCTTCACCATCTCCTCGAACGGAATCCCGCTCCGCCCCTGCACCTGCCACGGGCCGGTGCAGCCCGGTTTCAGGCTCAGCCGCTGCCTAGCCCACTCGAAGACGTACCGGTCCTCGTCCAGGATCAGCGGCCGCGGCCCAACCAGGCTCATCTCGCCGTGTAGGACGTTGAAGAGTTGCGGCAACTCGTCGAGCGAGTAGCGCCGCAGCCACCTTCCCACTCGCGTGACTCGCGGGTCGTTCGGGATCTTGAACATGCGCGGGTCGCCGCCGTTTTGGAGGTGCTGGTTCAGGTGTGCGACCTCGGGCTTCCGCTCGTCGGCGTCGGCGGTCATCGTCCGGAACTTCCAGATCCGGAACGTCTCGTCGCCTTGGCCCATCCGCGTCTGGCGGAAGAAGACCGGCCCTCGCGAGTCGA
>JGI10216J12902_102574514_pt1 | contig 10548 bp, 8 predicted proteins | sample KanNatreferecore_FD_12902 | JGI IMG/M metagenome (IMG submission 12902)
TTCGGACTTTCCTCCTCCCGCTTGCGCGAGAAGCGATCCTCCGCCTTCCCAAAATCGGCGGCAAGATACCGCAACTGTTCGATCAAGCAAGACCACGAAACAGCGCTGTAAATCTGATTCCACCTTGAACACGCGTCCGGTTTTCCCGTCAATCCACCCGTGATTCGCCCTGCTCTGCTTGTTTTGTTTTTCGTCGCGTCTGTGCGAGCGGCCATTACTTACGTGCCGTCGAGCGCTACGCCTCCCTTGCCCCAGCGTGAATTTCGCGGCGCATGGGTCGCCAGCGTGAGCAACATCGATTGGCCCTCGAAGCGCGGGCTCTCCACCGACGAACAAAAGCGCGAACTCCTCGCCATTCTCGACAAGTGCCATCAACTCAAACTCAACGTTGTCATCCTCCAGGTGCGTCCCGCGTGCGACGCGCTCTATTCCTCGAAGCTGGAACCGTGGTCCGAATACCTTACCGGCGTTCAGGGCAGAGCGCCGAACCCATCCTGGGACCCGTTGGAATTCGCCGTCACGCAGTCGCATGCGCGCGGTATGGAACTGCACGCGTGGTTCAATCCCTTTCGCGCACGCCATTCATCCGGCTCCCCAAGGCCTTCCGCCGATCACGTCAGCAACACGCGGCCAGCTATCGTCAAGACCTACGGCAAATTTCTGTGGCTCGATCCCGGTTTGCAGGAAGTTCATGATTACTCCGCGCGCGTCATTCTCGACGTGGTGAGCCGTTACGACATCGATGGGGTTCACATCGACGACTATTTCTATCCCTACCCAGAGAAGGACGCAGAGAAGAAAGACATTCCGTTCCCGGACTGGACGAGCTGGCTGAATTATCAGCGGCGCGGCGGCAAACTCGCACGAGACGATTGGCGCCGTGACAACGTGAACCGATTCATCGCGCGGATCTATCGCGACGTTCACACCGTCAAACCGTGGGTCAAAGTCGGCATCAGCCCTTTTGGCATTTATCGCCCCGGCTACCCGGAACAAATCAAAGGCTTCGATCAATACGAATCCCTTTATGCCGATCCGCGCGCGTGGCTTGCGCAGGGCTGGCTGGATTATCTCGCGCCGCAACTTTACTGGCGCATCGATCCGCCCGCGACCAGCTTTCCCGTTCTCCTCAACTGGTGGACGCAAAACAATCCGCGACATCGCATGATCGTGCCCGGCATCAATACCACGGCCATTGCTTCGAGCGCCAATTACGCCACGGCGGAGGCCGGCAACAAAGGCTGGCCCACGAGTGAAATCGTGCGGCAAATCCAAATCACGCGACAGTCTTCCGCGGCGGGACATATTCATTGGAACGTCGGCGCGTTGATGAAGAACAAGGGCGGCGTGGCGGATCAACTTCGCCAAACGTACAGCAATAACGCGCTCGTGCCTGCCTTGAACGCGAGCGCACCCAGGCCAGCAGCGCCCAAACTGACCGCGCGGGTCACAAGCAACGGACTGGAGTTCGCGTGTGAGGCGCCGAACAATTCAAACGCCCGCTTCTTCATCGTGCAGGAGCGACGCGCTGACGGGACATGGCACACAAGAATCGATGCCGCTAAATCATTCACGCAGGAACAAAGCCCGCCGCCGCCCGCCTTCTCGGTGCGGACCGTGGACAAGTTTGGCAACATTGGCGCGGCGGCGACATTCGAGCGACGAGAGATTCCGACAGAGAGGTAGTCAGATTATCGCGGCGTCACGAGTTGAATCAGCTTCTTCCCGGTGCGAACTTCTCGGCACATGGGGGCGCAGGGAATAAATTTACGGGAGCAGGAACATCGCTCAGAACAGACCGCGGACGATCCACAGCAACTCGCGCAGGCCTCCGAACAACTCACGCGAATGGAGCAGGCCGCGCAGGCCTCCTCCGATCCACGAGACATCAAGGAGTGCCGCGCCACGAAACGCCAGCCCGCATCACACGCGGACAAACTGTGGCTGCTTACGTTGGGCGGAATGTTGCTTGTCTTGCTCGGCGCGCATTTCTTCCTCAATTGGCAGGAAGAAATTCTTTCTGAAAAAATGCTGCCGCGCATTCGCAACTACGTGCGCGGCGCGACACTGGTCACCGGCATTCTCCTTGTGGCGCGATTGCTCGAAGTGTTCGCCATCGGGCGCGTCGGCAATGCCGTCAATCGCTACAACCTGAAACGCATTTTGCGGCTGATCATGGTGCTGGCCGCCGGATTCACGGTTGTCTCCGTGCTGTTCGTGAATTGGTACGCCGCGCTGGTGCCGCTGGGTCTGGCTTCGCTCATCCTCGGCGTCGCGTTGCAAGCGCCGCTCTCCAGTTTTCTGGGATGGATTTATCTTCTCGTGCGCGCGCCGTTCCGTGTGGGTGACCGCATCAAGATCGGCGACCTGCGCGGCGACGTGATCGACGTGAGCTATCTCGACACGACGTTGTGGGAATTCGGCGGAGACTACTTGAGCGGCGACCACCCCAGCGGACGCGTGATTCGGATTCCGAACGTGAACGTGCTGACCACCCCCATCGTGAACTACTCTTGGCCGCTGTTCCCCTACATTTGGAACGAAATCAAATTTCACGTGGCGTATGAAAGCGACATTCAGTTCATCGCCGAAACCATGCAGCGCATCACCGAGGCCGAAGTCGGCGCGGACATGGCCAAAAAAGTCCCGGTGTATCGGGAAATTCTTGCCAAGACACCTGTGGACCAACTCGACGTGAAAGAGAAACCAGTCGTGGTTTTCCGCGTGAGCGACAACACCTGGGTGGAAGTCAAAGTGCGCTATCTCGTCCATCCGAAAGAGGCGGGCCGCGTAAAGACGCAATTGATTCAGAAGCTCTTGCAGGCGTTGAATGCGCAGCCGGAAAAAGTGCTCTTCCCGAAGAGCAATATGCGCTGAACTGAGCCTCGTAGCAGCCGACGTAAGGAGGCTCTGACATCTTCCTTGAGAGTGAGCCTCCTTACGTCGGCTGCTACGAGGCAATCGAAGTGCCGAGTGCCCCTGCTCAGGTGCGCAATGCTTTGACCGCACGAACAATCGCCGCCGCGTCGATGCCGTACTTGGCGAGTAATTCCTCGGCCTTGCCCGAATGCGGCAGTTCATTTACCGCCAGTTTGTGAACGCGAATACCTTCTCCACTTAACTCGCCCGCCACTGCATCACCCAGACCACCCTCAGGATAATGATCTTCAACTGTAATGACGGCGTTGTTCGTCTTGCGCGCCGCGTCGCGAATCAGTTCGCACGCCAGCGGTTTCACTGAGTAGGCATCGATGATCGTGATCGAAATGTTTTCCTTCGCGAGTTCGTCCGCGGCCTTGAGTGCTTCGTGTAAAGTCACGCCCGCCGCGACGACCGTGGCGCGCGTTCCTTCACGAAGCATTTTCGCACCGCCGATGGGAAAGGCTTCATCGTTGCCATAAATCACCGGGGTCTTCGGGCGCGAGGTACGCAGGAACGAAATGCCGCGGTGCTTCACCATTTCTTCGACGAGTTTTTCGGTGCTCACAGCGTCGGACGGATACAGCACCACGCTGTCATGCACAGCACGCATCGTTGCGAGGTCTTCGAGTCCCATCTGCGAGCCGCCGTCCTCGCCGATGCTCACGCCGACGTGCGAGCCGCAGAGTTTGATGTTCGCCATGGAATGGCTTGCCATTCGGATTTGATCGTGCGCCCGCGTGAAGAACGCGGCGAACGTGGAAGCAAACGGAATGTGGCCGCGCGTGCCAAAGCCAGTCGCGACGCCTACCATGTTCTGCTCCGCGATAAAACATTCGAAGAAGCGCTCTGGAAACTTCTTCATGAACTTCTCCGAGTAAGTGGAGTTCTTTGTGTCGCCATCCATCGCCACCAGATTGGGAATGACTTCGCCGACGCGGGCCAGCGCGTTGCCGTAGGCTTCGCGCGTGGCGACGGCTTTCCCCTTTTCGTAATTCAATGGCGGGAATGATGGCGGTGGGCCGCCAGCCATCGGCTCCGCCGGCGCGGGCGCGGGAATTTCAATGTTCATCTCGGCCGCCCGCCGGGCCTTCGGTTGCAGTTCGGTGATGGCCCGTTCCGCTTCCTCCTTCGACAATGGCTTCCCGTGCCACCCGTCCTTGTCCTCGATGAACGAAACGCCGTGGCCCTTAAACGTCTTCGCAATAATTGCGAGAGGTTGATCGCCGAGTCCGACAGCACCGAGCACTTCAAGGATTTCTTCCATGTCGTGTCCATCGATGCTCTCTGTGCGCCAGCCAAAGGCCTCGAAGCGTTTCGCGTAAACACCAACGTCATGACCGAATGGCGTCGCCTGGCTTTGGCCCAGCCGATTTACATCTACAATGGCGATCAAATTACTCAGCTTGTAAATCCCAGCCAGCGAAGCCGCTTCCCACACGCTCCCTTCCGCGCACTCGCCGTCGCCGAGCAGCACGTAAGTGCGGAAATCGCGCTTGTCCAAACGCGCGCTCAAGGCCATGCCGACGCCCACGCTCAGCCCCTGCCCCAGCGATCCGCTGGCGACATCGACATACGGCAGGCGCGGAGTCGGATGGCCTTCCACGTCACTGCCAAGTTCGCGCAGCCGCATCATTTCGCTCTCGGTCAACACGCCGAGTTCCGTCCACGCCGCGTAAAGCACTGGTGCCGCGTGGCCCTTGGAAAGAATGAACCGGTCGTTATTCGGATGTTTCGGATTTTTCGGGTCGAACCGCATGTGCCCAAAGAAGAGCGCCGCGACAATATCCGCAGCCGAACAGGAGGATGATGGATGTCCGCTGCCCGCTTGTGTCGTAGCCGCAATGGAGTGAATGCGCAGTTGATTGGCGATGCCCGTAAGTTGCTCGATTGGTTCCTGGTTCATGTCTCCTTTTCGTCTGGCCGGGAACGTAGCCGTGAACGAATGAAAGGGAAGCGCGGAATTCTACCGACCGTGCGAATGCGCGGCCTTTCCGCTCGTGTTCCCGCAGCCATTGGCCTATGAGAATATCATGAGTTCCGATGGCCGAAGCTTTTCGCGAGGCGAACTCATTCGACGGCGCGCCTGCCGCAGGAATGTGTCATTCAGTGTCGCTTGCGTTGTCTACGCTCACGCAGCGTTGGGTGCCGAACTACCGCCTCTGGTTTTTCTCGGCGACAAAGATTATCCGCCCGTCGCTTATCTTGAAGACGGCATCGCCAAAGGGATGGACGTTGATTTGGCCAAAGCCATCGCCGCGCAGATGAAGCGGGAGATTCGCATCGAACTGATGGATTGGAATCTCGCGCAGGAGAAAGTTTTGAAGGGCGAGGCAGATGGATTGCTCGGACTGAGTGTCTCGGACGAGCGACGCAAGTTATATGACTTCGCTACTCCCACGTTCACACGCGAGTTCGGATTGGTGGTGCGCAGCGGCGGGATGAGCATTCGCGGCGTGGGCGATCTCGCGGGCAAACGTGTCGCCGTGACGTCCGGTGGGTTTCCCAGAAAGTTCCTCGACGGCCGGCCCGGCGTTAATCTGGTTTTGATCACGAACTACGCGGACGGCCTGAGTCGTCTCGTGGCCGGAACGATTGATGTGCTGGCCGCAGACCTCTGGGTGGCTGCCTACTTGATCGAGAGAAAAAATATCCGGGGCGTTGCCGTCGTAGGAAAACCTTTCGCCACCGCGCCGGGCGCCATCGCGATGAAAAAGGGGAACGTCGCGTTGCTGGACGACGTCAACCGCGCCATCGACACGCTCAAAGCGGATGGCGAAATCAAAAAGATTCAAGACGACTGGCGTCCGCAGGAAATGGTGTTTGCGTCGCGCGAAAGACTTCGGGGCGTCGTCACTCGCGCCGTCGTCGCCCTGCTGGTGATTTTGTTCGGAGCGATGACGGTGTGGATCGTCACGCTGAGGAAGCAGATTCATATTCGCAAAAACGCTGAATCCGCCCTCAAGCAAAGCGAGGAGCGGTTCCAACTGGCGGTGCGCGGCTCCACGGACGGCTTGTGGGACCGGGACATCCTCACGGACGAAGTTTTTTTCGCCGACCGCTATCGGGAACTGCTCGGTTACTCGCCCAATGAATTCCCCGGCACCTTCGCCTCATTTGAGTCGCGCCTGCACCCGGAGGACAAAGAGCGCGTGTTGAAGATGGTGGGCGCGCATCTCAAGCAACGGCAACCTTACGACGCCGAATATCGCTTGCGCACCAAGTCTGGCGAATACCGATGGTTTCGCGGACGTGGCCAGGCGGTTTGGGACGAGCAAGGCCGGGCCATTCGCATGGCGGGTTCCATCACGGACATCACCGATCGCAAGCAAGCCGAGGAGCGGATCAATCTCTTGCAAACGATCACAATGGACGTGGCGACGGCGGAAGACCTCGCCGCTGCTCTCGAAGTCGTGCTGCGCCGGGTGTGTGAAAAAACAGGTTGGGTGCTCGGACAAGCGTGGATTCCTAATCACGAAGGGACCGCTCTCGACTGCTGCCCCGCGTGGTTCGCACCCGAGGGGATGCTGGTAGAGTTCAGAGCGCTTTCGCGCACCATCACTTTTGAGCCAGCCGCCGGACTGCCCGGTCGCGTCTGGTCATCGCGGGAGCCGCTGTGGATTCGCGATGTCACGCGAGACTTGAATTTTCCTCGATCCGCCGCCGCTGAAAAGAGCGGGTTGAAGGCGGGGCTGGCCGTGCCAATCCTTTCCGGCGAGAAGGTCATCGCCGTGCTCGAGTTTTTTTTGCGCGAATCTCGCCCCGAAGATGAACGGCTTGTCCAGGTGATTGCCGCCGTGGCCGCGCAAATCGGTTTGGTCATCGAACGCAAACGCGCGGAAGAGGCGTTGCGTGAAAGTGAAGGACAGTTCCGCGCCGTCGTGGAATTCTCGCCCGAGTGCATCGCCGTGGCGGTGGATGATCGCCTCGCCTACGTGAATCCCGCCGGCGCAAGGATGGTTGGAGCCGACGATCCGGCAAAACTGATTGGCCGTTCCGTCTATGACTTCGCGCCCGCCGACATGCACGAAGCGATGAAAGAGCGCCGCCGAGCCGTGCTGGCAGGCGGCGTCGCTTCTCCTCCAATGACAGTTCCGATGCTCCGTCTGGATGGTTCGGCGGTTTTTGTCGAGGCCGTCGCGGTTCCGTTTGTGTATCGCGGCCGGCAGGCGATTCTGAATTTGATTCGTGACATTACGGAACGCAAACGCGCAGAAACCGAGCGCCAACAAACGGTCGAGCGCGAACAGCAGGCGCGCATGGAATACACGCGACAACTCATCGCGTCGCAGGAGGCCGAGCGCCGGCGCATCGCGGTGGAATTGCACGACAGTCTCGGCCAGGGTTTGTTGCTGATCAAAAATCGCGCGCAACTGGCGCTCGGCCCGCCGCCGTCCGACACAGCCGCGCAACTCGAGGCCATCAGCGGTCTCGCTTCGCAGGCCGTGGCCGAGGTGCGGCAGATTTCGCGCGACCTGCACCCTTACCAAGTCGATCACCTGGGTCTCACGCGTGCGCTTGAAGCGATGATTGAAGGCGCCGCGCAATCCAGCGAGGTCGTGTTCGAGCAGAAACTTGATCCGGCGGACGACGTTTTCTCCGTGGACACCGCGACTAATCTTTACCGCATCGTTCAGGAGAGCTTGAACAACATCCTGAAACATTCGCGCGCGAAACGAGCGCGCATCGAATTGGAGCGCGACGTGCACGAAGTGGTCTTGCGCATTGAGGATGACGGCGAAGGTTTTGACGTGAACTCAGTGACGGGCGCGGGCCTTGGCTTGCGCAACATGACTGAGCGTGTTCACATTCTCGGCGGCACGTTGAAGGTTGATTCGCAGCCCAGCCGCGGCACGCGCATCGAAGTGACAATTCGGATTCGAGAGGAGAGCAAACAACGCACCGGCTGAAGTTAGGCGCATACCGAATTGTCGGGAGGCAACCAGGTAGGGCGACGCTGTCGTCAGCGCGCCGCGCCACGTCGTCAAGTAACGCACACAAACTGCCGGCGCCTCACCCCGGCGCGCTGAGAACAGCGTCGCCCTGCCGCTTCAGTATTCGGTGTAATCCGTCGACGCACTGCTGCACTTTATCGCCCGAATTCCCTCTCGCTTTGGTGTGGCATTTGGCGCATCACTGCCAGCAGCCAATGTCCGCAAAAATCAAAGTGCTGATTGTGGACGACCATCCATTGTTCCGGCAGGGATTGCGGCAGGTGGTGGAGGCCGATTCATGCTGTGAACTCATTGGCGAAGCTGGCGATGGCGAAACCGCGTTGCGATTGATTCAGGAGAAAAAGCCGGACGTGGCGGTGCTCGATGTGAATCTGCCCGGCCTCTCCGGCCTTGAAATCGCGCGCAAACTCCAGGGCAAAAGCCAGCCTACACGCATCATCATCCTCACGATGTATAAGGAGGAGGAGACGTTCAACCGGGCGCTCGATTTCGGCGTGAAAGGTTTCGTGCTCAAGGAAAATGCCGTGGAGGACATCCGCAAAGCGCTCACGGCCGTGGCCGCTGGCGAACATTATTTGAGTCCGTCCATTTCCGGCTATCTCGTGCGCCGTCACAGCCGCGCCGAATCACTCGCCGCGCAAAAGCCGGGTCTGGACGACCTCACGAAAGCCGAGCGCCGCATCCTCAAACTCATCGCAGAAAAGAAAACCAGCCGGGAAATCGCGGCGGAACTGTTTATCAGCCCGCGCACCGTCGAGGCGCATCGCGCGAACATCTGCGCCAAGCTTGAATTGCGCGGCAGCCATAGTCTGCTGCAATTCGCGCTGGAGAACCGTTCGGCAATTTAAGCCGCGACGAGCGCTGGCAAGAGCCCGGGCTTTATTCCAACCCAATGCATTGCTTCGCCGAAATTCCAAATCCCAAAACCCAAAATCCAAACAAACTCCAAATTCCAAAATCCCAAATTCCAACGGCGTGCGAGCTTGGCCACTGCGCTTGAGCCTCTGGCGCTCGATTCTCGGCCATGATCGTTTGGAATTGGGAATTTTCCTAAGTATCTCCACCTAGAAAAATAGCGAGACCTACGTAGCCCCAAATATGCGGGGCCAACAATTACGCGCCGGCCCCGTTCCTGCCACGTTGACGGTGTCGGAGGAACAACCCCGTTGACTTATGAAACTGATGATTGTTGATGACCACGCCGGCTCGCGAGACATGATCCGCAAGCTGGTGAGTTCGCCCCGCGTGGCGATTCGCGAATGCGCCAGCGCCGAAGAAGCGTTGCGCACCGGGCGTGAGTTCAAGCCGGACTGGATCACGATGGACATCCACATGCCGGGCACAAATGGACTCGCGGCGGCTATTGCGCTCCGAGCAGAACATCCGAACGCCCAGATTGTCATTGTCACCGGCGACGATCGTTCCTATCTCCGCCGACTGGCACATGAGGCGGGAGCAGTCCGTTACATCTGCAAAGAAAACCTTCACGAGCTGCAGGAATTGCTGATTCCCATTATCGCCGCGGACCGTTCATCCGAAGCGCCAGGACCATGAAGGAAATACTTTTCGACGCTTTGGCTTCCGGACGCGGCGAACACATTCTTTTCGTGGACGACGAGCCCGCGATTTGCGCGCTGGCGCAAACTTTTCTGGAGCGACTGGGCTACCGCGTGACGGCGCACACGGACCCGGAAGAAGCGCTGGCGCAGTTCCACGAAGCTCCCGACCAATTCGCGCTCGTCCTTACCAACCTCATCATGCCGCGGATGACTGGCGTCCAATTGGCCAAGCGTATTTCTCAAGTTCGTCCGCGCCTCCCCATTGTGATGGTCACGGGTTTCAGCGGCGCCTGGACTTTGGCGAAGTTGCGTGAATTTGGCATCCGCGATCTGATCTCCAAGCCCATGACGCTGGCAATGCTCGCCGCCGCCGTCCGTCGCGCGCTTCTCGCCGCCGCCAATGAGGGATCAACGCATGATTGAGTTCACAAAGCCGCGCCGGCGCATTCTTCTCGTGGACCAGGACATCGACCTCAGAGTGGGGCTGGGATTGATGCTGACGTGCGCGGGTTATGAAGTCCAACACGCCAGCGCCGGAATCGACGCCATCGCCATGCAGCGGCACAAGGCTTTCGATGTGATTGTGGCCGAGATCCTCATGCCCGAAACAGACGGTCTGCAAATACTGGCGACATTGAACCGTCCGCCTGCGGCGCCAAAGTTTGTGCTCCTCTCTAGACAGAGCCGCGTTCCTGCCGAAGTGTTCCTCCGCATGGCGCACCATCTGGGTGCCCGCCACGTCATTCCCAAACCGTTCCCGCCAGAGCTCCTGTTGGCCACTGTGCGACAGGTGCTGGCTGAGTAAAGCGGCCGTTCGGCTGTCCATTGACCGGCTTGCTTCTCAAATACGCTGAACCAGGGCTTTGCTGATGCCAGTGAGAAAATTATCGCCGTCGCACGGTTGCTTTGCGCTTCGCGGGTTTCGTAACCCGAACTGGGCCGTTCCTTGACAGTCCCTTCGTTGCGGCAGCCTTCTTCTCTTCCAACGCCGCCTGTGCTGCGGCGAGGCGCGCGACGGGCACGCGGAAGGGCGAGCAGCTCACGTAACTCAAACCGATTCGATGGCAGAATTTCACGGAGTCGGGATCGCCGCCGTGTTCGCCGCAGATGCCGAG
>JGI10216J12902_105254195_pt1 | contig 10547 bp, 9 predicted proteins | sample KanNatreferecore_FD_12902 | JGI IMG/M metagenome (IMG submission 12902)
TTGGGCATAGCGCAAAATGGGATGTCATGCATGGTATTCCCGGCGGCCGAGGAAGCCCCTGTTGCGTCAGTCAACGCGCCGCTTTCGTTGGCTTCAACGCCACCTTTGGCCAAATGCCTGCAAGGCCGAACATTCCGTGATCAATCCGTCACCCGGATTCATCAGTGGGGGCCAGAGCCAGGTGATAAAGCCCTGGTAATGAAGGGCGAAGACGTCCTGTGGACTTGCACCGGGTTCAGCCAGTCGCTGCTCCATCGTGTCGCATTGCGGCCGCCCACTTTGGGCGAGAACGAATACCTGTATGAGTACTTTCAGCGCGACAACTGCATGCGACTGCTCCCCCTGCTGCACTTTCTGCGGGACTTGTGTCCGTGGAAGCGCCCTCACCTTCGCGCCTGCCTGATGTTCGATGATCCCAATCTTCACTGGCGAACGTACGGCTACATTAAATTCCCGGAATTGGTCGATCATGCTCGTTTGCACAATTATCATGTCGCCTTTGCGACGGTTCCCTTTGATGGATGGTATGTCCACGGCGCCACGGCCAAACTGTTCCGCGAGAACCGCGATCGACTATCACTGCTGATCCACGGTAACGACCACACTTACGCCGAACTCGCGCGCCAGTACGTCAACGGAGCTTCTCTGGCGCTTGCCGCCCAGGCCTTGCGACGTATTGAAAGGCTGGAGAAGAGGTCGGGCCTTGAGGTGTCCCGAGTCATGGCTGCACCTCACGGAGGTTGCAGCGCAGAAATGGCGAATGCTCTTGCGCAGGTCGGTTTTGAAGCAGCGACTATTTCACGATGGTCGCTGATGAATTATAATCGCACCCAATGGTATCCGACCATCGGTTTTAACATCGGCGAAATTCTGGGTGACGCCTTCCCCATCATCCCCCGATTCAAACTCGCTTACGAACGGGAAGTGGATATTTACCTCGCGGCATTTTTGGAGAAGCCAATCATCGTGGTCGGCCATCACGACGATCTCAAGGGGGGCCTGGGCATCATGTCCGACTTTGCTCAGCGAATAAACTCGGTCGGCGAGGTGAGTTGGGTGGATATGAAGGAAATGGCGCGATCGAATTTCTGCATCAGGAGAGAAGGAGAGGCGCTTCACGTCAGGATGCACTCCCGTCGCATCAGGGTTACTGTTCCCGAGGGCGTTACGAGGGTAGCGGTGCAACGATCCTGGCCTGGCGACAGCCATTCTGAACAGTTGCGATGGCGCCTTCCTGGGGGCCCATGGAAAACCGCATTGCCCCGCGTCGAGTCAATTGAAACCCGCCCTGGCGAGGAGTTGGACATCGCCACGATACTCCCAAACGCGCAAAATGCACATGACGTCCGTCCGCCGTCCCGATCTCTGTGGCCAGTGGCGCGGAGGGGTTTTTGTGAATTTCGCGATCGGGTAAATCGAAGCGTGCTTTACACAGGCAAGAGCGCAAGCAAGTGATATGAAGACGCACTCAAATCTTCCGTACTATATTTATCGGACTGCAAATACGCTTTACTGCTGGAAGATCCCATTACTCCCGTTTCTCCTGCAGCAGTTCCTCCGCATCGTATTCTGCTGCTTCATTCCATACAAAACCCGCATTGGCCGGAACAACATTCACTTTGGGCATAACGGAATGGGCACAGTTCTTGATTACCGGTGCATCATTGGCAATAACGTGAGAATCGATCAGCATGTGACCATCGGTATTCGGTGGGATGAAGGAGCGGCGCCGATTATCGGCAACAACGTGCGCATCGGTGCCGGAGCGAAAGTGCTGGGCAACATCCGCGTGGGTGATAACGCACGGATCGGGGCCAATGCCGTCGTCTTGACAGATGTTCCCGAGAACGCAACGGCCGTGGGGGTTCCCGCGCGAATCATCCTGAGAGATAATGCGAGCAAACGCACCGGCGTTGAAGCCGCCAGCACCGCGATTGAACATGGGGCCTGAGGTGGTGGGCCGGAGTGCCAGTAACGAGGGTTCTGAAATGAGCATGGTAAGCGAAGCGAAGCCGGAATCTTCGGAATTGCGGGCCGATGTGCCGCGCCCCGGCAGGCTGCGCTCGCTTCTGACAAAGTGTGCCGTCCTCGCTATTGTCGTTTTGTTCAATCTCGTTGCGCTGGAAGTCGGCCTGCGAGCTATTGGTCGCTATCGCATCGACAACTCGGAAGGTTACTTTGAGCGTGGTGGCATATCCTATCTTCTAAAGAAGAACGTGAACAAAGATGTTCGTTGGCCCACGATGTCATTTACTGTTTGTACCTCCGACCTGGGCTTTCGGGTCAAAGCGCCGGGGCGGCAGGTCGTCGGCGATAAACCTTACTATGTGGCTTTAGGTGCTTCAGATGTTTTTGGGAACGGATTGAATTACGAAGAGACGTTTGTGGGAATATTGGATGAGAAGTTGGAACGGAACGGGATGGATGTCGTTAACATGGGCGTGGCGGGCCACCACCTGCAGGAGCAGGTCGCATTGTTCAAGCAGTTTGTATCGTCACGTCCTCCGCCTCGGGCCGTTATCCTGTTCTTCAATCCGTTGCTCATCGGCGGCTTCGACGACAATCATGAGAACGTTGTCGTGAAAAGAGGAGACCTCTTTCCCCAGGACAAGTGGCGGGTCGCATTGTTGCGCAAAACCCTCTCCAATTCGTCTGCTGCCTATTGCTTTTTCCGGGATTCCATTCGAAGCCTTCAGCGCCGCTTTTCGAAGCGAGAGGAGTTTGCGTTGTCCTTTTATATCGAAAAGTTTTCTACGAAACATCCTATTCGCACTCCCGAGAGGTCAAAGGACTTTCTGCAGAACCTCGATGAGTTTGAGCAATATGTCCGCGGGTTAAAGGCCGAACTGATTTACGTGTACTGTCCTCCTGCGGGCGGCTTCCTGATTAACGACCTTAAGGCCAAGGGCAAGGTGGATCCCGCGTCAGTCGATACGCAATTCTTTGTCGATCTGGTCCAGGGGCACGCGCAATCCAGGGGCCTTCGCTTTATCAATCTCGAACCGCCTGTTCAGGAACGGTACGACAAGGGTGAAAAATTGAATTTTGATTCGGATGGCCATTATAACGGGCCCACGAGCCAGCTCGTCGGTGACTATTTGTATAAGATGCTTGCGCCTGTCGATACCACTGCTCTGAACCAAAGCCCCTAGTTGCGCCTCCTGCGCTGTTACGTAGAACGACTCAGCCTATGGACGACGTCATTAACCTCACTACGGCAGGCACTCCTGTCGACGCGATTGATGCGCTTGCAAAAGCGCTCCAATCAAACTGGCCGCAACTTGCTGATAAGCCGGAAGAGAACCCCGTTGCCGCCTTGCGCGCGCTTTGGCTCGCCGCCGCTGGCAAAGGCTGCTCGATCCACAAAGCTGCTGGAGTCGATCTCCCTGAGTTCGATCCTGCCGGACGGGAGAGGCTCAAACGCCTGATCGAGCAGCGTTTGTCGGGCGTGCCTTTAGCTCATCTTCTTGGCTGGCAACAGTTCATGGGGCTGGAACTCAAGGCCGGTCCTCAGGCTTTGATTCCGCGTAAGGAAACCGAGATTCTGGGCAATGCTGCCTTAAAGTGTGTCCGTGAAATCGTCCGCACGCGGGGCACCGCAAAGGTCATCGACGTCTGTACGGGTTCAGGCAATCTCGCCCTGGCACTCGCCGCGCACGAGCCCAAATGCAGAGTATTCGCCGCGGACCTCTGCCCTGATGCCATCAATTTGGCGAAGGAGAACGCCACGGTGCAGAATTTGCAGGACCGCGTCGAGTTTCGCGTGGGCGATCTTTTCGCGCCCTTCGCCGGGCCCGACTTCGAGAAAGCGATGGATCTCGTGGTATGCAACCCGCCTTATCTTTCCAGCTCGAAACTGCGTGCGCTCCCGCGCGAAATCGGCGAATTCGAGCCTCGGGAGGCATTTGATGCGGGAGCTTTCGGCCTGGCAATCATTAACCGGTTGATTTCCGAGGCTGCTCGTTTCCTTAAGCCGGAATCATGGCTCTGCTTCGAGGTTGGTCTCGGCCAGGGACCGTTCTTTGAGTCCCGATTGAAATCTGCGGGCTTCTATCGCACGGTTGAAACTGCAGTGGATGCTGCGGGCGAAGTGCGCGCTCTCATCGCACGCACTTAAGAGACGTGCTCATGGCAACTCCCTCCCCTAAATGATCGAAGCGATATCACAACTTGTTCAGCGCCTGCCTTCGACAGAGTTCTATTCCGGGGCGCCGTTCTGGGCCTATTTCGTCCTCGTCGTCATTGGCATCCGCCTCTTGCCTGCCCGGGGCGTCGTCCGCGACGTCCTGCTCCTGGTTGCCAACATCTTGATGTTGCTCGCGCTGCCGCGCTTCAACGGGACAGCGTTGGCGTTGTATACCGGCCTCGCCGTTTTTACCTACGGCGTTGGCCGCGTGCTCAGTGGCGACGTGCTCAAGAACTCCCGGGGCCGCCTTGCGCTCGCGGCGGCCGGTGTTGTTGCTGTCCTGTTTGTTCTCGCGACTTTCAAATATCGCCTTCTCCAATCGCTGCTCGTCAGTAACTCCTCCGTTTCGGGGCAGGGGGCTGCGAGTTTTATTTTCCTGATTGGCATTTCGTATTCCTCCTTTAAGGCGATTCATTTCATCATCGAAGCCTATAAGCGCAAGATCGAAGGTCTGCGGTTTCTCGAGTTTGTCAATTACCTGCTCTTTTTCCCGTCCTTCGTTAGCGGCCCGATTAATCGTTACAACGACTTTCATCAAAGTTCGGAGGCCGCGAGAAACGCGCCGTTGCGCCAGGATTTCGTCCCGGGCCTCGAGCGAATCGTTCACGGCCTGTTCAAGAAGTTCGTTGTCACCGTCATTCTTTTCCCGCATACGATTGTGCAGCTCAAAACGCCCCTGGCTGAGCTGGCCCCCTGGCAAATCATGCTCGGCCTCTATGCTTACGCTTTGTATTTCTACTTCGACTTCTCCGGTTACACCGATCTTGCCATCGGCAGTGCGCGGCTGCTGGGCTTCAATTTGCCGGAGAATTTCAATCTGCCGTTCCTCAAGAAAAACATTCAGCAACTATGGGCCAATTGGCATATGTCGCTCACCGGTTGGTTGACCGATTACGTCTACTGGCCACTGGTGCGGAGGATGAGGAATATGAATTTCTTAAGGCAACATCCCCTGGTTATTTCGAACACGGCCATCATCATCACCTTTTTTCTATGCGGTGCGTGGCACGGGGAGAGCGTCAACTTCGTTCTCTGGGGGCTTTATCACGGCATCGGTATTGCCGTCGTAAATGTCTATCAAAAATGGAAGCGTCAGATTCGTAATGCGTTTGCCCTCAAGTATTTTGCCTCGCGCCTAAGCTACGCCGTCGGCGTGATTCTCACGTTTAACTTTTTTGCGATCGGCCTGCTCTTCCTCGTGGACGCGCGCCAGATCGCCAAGGTTGTTCAACGCTTCTTCTGAAAACCCGATTATGCAACTACTTCGCCAGATCTTTCAAACTCATGGGCGGCTGATGCTCATCTCTTTCGAGGTCTTTTGGATCGTCATCTTTCTCCTGGATCGCGTCAGCAGTGGCGGCGGCAGCGGCGTGCCCGATTTTGTCTATGTGAATTTCTGATGGCATGATGTGTGAAGAGGAATACGTCAAGACTGCAGCGGTACTGGTCGCCCATCGACTGTTAATACCGTGCTGATATAGCTGCGTTTCGTGATGATCTCGCCCTGCCGTAATCGGATGACATCGATGCCTTCGCGGCGTTCCGGTTGCCCGCGATACTTTGGTTCCGGCGATGGCCACTCCAGGCCCCACTCGAAACTGCAAGCCTGCTCCGCCTCGTCCACGCACATGCTTTTAAGATCAAATCGAAAATCTCCGTGAGCCGCAAACCATGGTCGCCAGAGCCGTTCGAGTTGAGCTTTGCCGCGGGTGATGCGGGCGTTCCAATGTTCAAACACCACATCGTCGGCCATGCGACTGAGAACGCCCCCAAGATCATGCTCGTTCCACGCCGCAAGCCACTCCTCGATCAACTTGGCAATCTCGCTTCGACTAAGCATCATTCCGCAGCGTAAATGAACGCGATAGGCGCGACAACTCGTCTCGCGCGTGCCCCCGGCATATATGACTACACACATGAAATTCAATAGAGATACCCTTCGCATCGACCCTGCCGCCGAGACAGAGCGCATTGGGGAGCGGTTACGTCATTTCCTGGGACAGGATCTCAAACGGCGCGGTGTCGTTTTGGGTCTGTCCGGCGGCATTGACAGTTCAGTGACTGCCGCTCTGGCGGTGCGCGCCCTGGGCAAAGACCGTGTCTTCGGCATCCTGATGCCGGAACGTCATTCAGAGTCCGAATCGCGCGTGCTGGGACAACTGGTGGCTGATTCTCTGGGGATGTCATGTATCGAGGAAAACATCAGCGGCATTCTGGAAGCCGTCGGTTTCTATCGCCGCTACGATGCAACGGTGCGCGAAGTAATTCCGGAGTATGCGTCCGGATGGGTTTCGAAAATCGTTATCGAAGGTGTCGCCAGCGGCAGCGGCTATACTACGTTTGTACTCGTCGCTCAGGACCCCGCTGGGCACACGATTCGCAAACGTCTCCCGTTGAAGTCATACCTCGAGATCGTCGCGTCAACCAATTTTAAGCAGCGCACGCGCAAGATGATGGAGTACTATCACGCCGACCGCTTGAATTACGCCGTAGCGGGGACGCCCAACCGCCTGGAATATGACCAGGGTTTTTTCGTTAAGGGAGGGGACGGTCTCGCCGATGTGAAACCTATTGCGCATCTCTATAAATGCCAGGTGTACCAGTTGGCCGACTACCTCAACGTGCCGGAGGCAGTGCGTCGCCGTCCTCCTACGACCGATACTTACTCAATGGCCCAAGGGCAGGACGAATTCTACTTCGCCGTGCCACATCAGCAGATGGACCTCTGCCTGTATGGCAAAAACCACGGCGTGGATGCGGACGCCGTCGCTTCGGCCGCCAGTCTGCCGCCGGAAAAGGTCCGGTTCATTTGGGAGGACATTGAACGAAAGCGGGCCACGACGCGGTACTTGCACCTCCCCCCGCTGCTGATTGAACCCGTAACTGAGATTAAGCGTTGATAATGCCGATACTAAAATTATGACAGATTACAAAGAGAGCATCCGGAAATTCGTGGTTGATAACTTCCTTTTTGGCCAGGGCGCCAAACTGAAGGACGACACATCGTTCCTCGAAGGAGGTATTATCGACTCCACTGGCGTCCTCGAATTGGCCATGCATATCGAGACCACTTACGGTTTTAAAGTGAAAGATGAGGAACTGGTTCCCGAGAACCTCGACTCGATCAATGCGGTGGCCTCTTTCCTGGAGAAGAAGCTCGCCGCCAAGTGAGCCGTGGACAATTGGCTAATTCCATGAAGACGGCTTTGAGCGTTCCTACGCCCGCGCGCCACTCGTTGCTGGTCCAGGATTTTCTGGAGCACAGCGCAGATCGCCTGCCTGGCAAGACGGCGCTGGTCTGCGATGGACAACGCCTGACCTATGCTCAGGTGGACGAGCTGGCCAATCGTTTGGCCCATGCGCTGATTGCCGGAGGCGTGGTGCGCGGAGATCGCGTCGGCCTCTTTCTGCACAATTCGGTTGAGCTTGTCGTCGGCATCTTCGCCGCGCTCAAGGCTGGCGCTGTTTTCGTATCCATCAATGCTACGACCAAACGCGACAAACTGCATTATATCCTGAATAACTGCCGTGCGACGGCGCTGATCGCCGACGTTCGGGCCGACCTTTCGGGACTGATTGAAGACTCCAATTCAGCCGTGCCGTCGTTGCGGTGCGTCATCCTCGCCGGCAAAGGAACAGCAGACGGGGCCGGATCGCAGTGCGTCACTTTTGAATCGGCGCTGGCCAAATCTGATGCAAAACGGCCTCGCCGTCAGGGCATCGATCTTGATCTCGCCTGTCTCATTTATACGTCGGGAACCACAGGCGATCCGAAAGGGGTTATGAGCGACCACAGCAACGTGGTGTTTGCGGCCGGATCTATCATTGAATACCTGGAGAACCGCGAATCCGACGTGGTCATCAACGTTTTGCCGCTTTCGTTTGATTACGGCCTGTATCAATTGCTGATGACGTTCAAGTTCGGTGGCACACTCGTTTTGGAGAAATCCTTTACTTATCCGGCAGCGGTCCTGAAGAAAATGGAACAGGAGCGCGTCACGGGTTTCCCCGGGGTGCCCACAGTTTACGCGATGCTTTTGCCGATGGACCTGTCGGCGTTTGATCTTTCGAGCCTGCGTTACCTGAGCAACACCGCAGCGGCCTTGCCGGTGAGCCATATTGAAGCGATTCGCAAAAAATTTCCCAAAGCGACTCTCTATTCGATGTACGGTCTGACCGAAACCAAGCGTACGCTCTTCCTGCCCCCTGCGGAATTGGACCGACGGCCTGGCTCGGTTGGCATTCCCATTCCGGGGACCGAAGCATGGGTCGAAGACGAATCCGGCCAGCGCCTTGGCCCTGGGGAAGTCGGCGAATTGGTCGTGCGGGGCAGGCATGTCATGCGCGGCTATTGGGAAGCGCCCGAAGCCACCGCCAACCGATACCGTCCCGGGTTGATTCCTGGCGAACGCTCATGTCACACCGGCGACTTGTTTCGCATGGACGACGATGGATTCTTCTATTTCGTTGGCCGACGCGATGACATTATCAAAAGCCGAGGTGAAAAAGTTCCACCCAAAGAAGTCGAAGCCGTCTTGTATCAGCTTCAGGGTGTCCGCGAAGCAGCGGTCATCGGAGTGTCAGATCCTGTTCTGGGTCAGGCGATCAAGGCATTTGTGGTCGTGGCGGAGGGCGACAGCCTCACGGACAAACAGGTGCTCGCTCATTGCCGTGCCCATTTGGAGGATTACATGGTGCCAAAACATGTGGAGTTTCGTTCCGAACTTCCGAAAACCTCTTCGGGCAAAATCACCAAAACCGGCCTCAGTTAAATGCACTGCGCGACCGTCATTTTCTCATGTGTGGAATAGCTGGCATCCTCAATTACTCCGCCGCACCAGACGAACAGACGGTGCGCCGCATGCTCGGGATGATCCGCCATCGCGGCCCGGACGAGTTCGGCATTTACCTTGGCCGCGATGTTGCGCTCGGCAATGCTCGCCTCAGCATTGTCGATCTTTCCGGCGGGCAGCAGCCGATCGGTAACGAAGACGGTTCGCTCTGGATCGTCTTTAACGGCGAAATCTTTAACCACGTCGAGTTGCGGGCTGAACTGGAAGCGCGCGGCCACAGGTTTGTAACTCATTGTGACACCGAAGTCATCCTTCACTTGTATGAGGATTATGGACCCAGGTGTCTCTCCCGCCTCAACGGGCAGTTTGCCATCGCAATATACAACGAGCGCGACCGCTCACTCTTCCTGGCAAGGGATCGCCTCGGCGTTCGGCCCCTCTTTTACACGCGGTCGGGTGGCAATCTGGTTTTCGGCTCCGAGATCAAAGCAATTCTCGCTCATCCCGGCGTGGCGGCAGAAATCGATCCGCTTGCTCTTGAGCAGATTTTTACTTATTGGAGCACCCTGCCTCCGCGCTCGTGTTTCCGGAATATTGAGAGTCTGCCTCCAGGACATTATTTGTTGGCGCGAGGCGATCGCGTCGAGATCGCCCCGTATTGGCAGCTGACGTTTCGTGACAGCACAGAGAAAATCGCACACGACGTTTCGAGCGCGGAATATATCGCGAGGTTTCGCGAATTGCTGGTCGATGCGACGCGAATTCGGTTGCGCGCTGATGTGCCGGTGGGCGCCTATCTTTCCGGGGGTCTCGATTCCTCGACGATCGCGGCGATCATTAAGCATCTTGGTCACGCCCATCTCGACACGTTTTCAATTGCATTTAGCGACCCGAAATTCGATGAAAGCGCCCATCAAAAGCGCATGGCCGAATTCCTCGGCACCGCGCACCAGGTCGTCTACGCCACCCACGCCGACATCGGTAAAGTCTTTCCCGAAGTCATTTGGCACACCGAAACACCGATCATGCGCACCTCTCCGGCGCCGATGTTTCTGCTTTCAAAACTGGTGCACGATCGCAAATACAAAGTGGTGCTGACGGGGGAGGGCGCCGACGAATTCCTCGCCGGCTACGATATTTTTAAAGAAGCGATGGTTCGCCGTTTTTGGTCGCGTCAACCTGATTCGCTGCGCCGTCCAAAGTTGTTGCAACGGTTGTACTCGGACATTTCCGACTTGAATGCCACCGGGCAGGCGTACCTGAAGGCCTTCTTTGGCACTGGCCTCAGGGAAACGGAACGCGCGGATTACTCACACTTCATCCGTTGGCGGAATAACCGACGCGCTTGCAACTTTTTCTCAGAAGAATTGCGCGCATCCATCGACCAGCAACGGAATCAGGACGCCCATCTTCCGCTGCCCAACGGTTTCAAAACGTGGGGTCCGCTGGAACAGGCTCAAGCTCTGGAAATAACCATCTTTCTTTCGCACTACCTGCTTTCCTCACAGGGCGACCGCCCCGCCATGGCGCATTCCGTCGAGGGCCGCTTCCCGTTTCTCGATTACCGT
>JGI10216J12902_100838821_pt1 | contig 10538 bp, 5 predicted proteins | sample KanNatreferecore_FD_12902 | JGI IMG/M metagenome (IMG submission 12902)
GGACATCGCGTTCCCCCTCACCCTAACCCTCTCCCTTGGGGAGAGGGAACATCTGTCGAGACCGTCTGCACTTCCGAGTGCTCCGTTGGCGTACGCGCTTGTGCATAACCGGCGAATTCTTTCACAGCAACTCGCTGTTGCATCGCGGCCTCGTTTCCTTTTTCCTTGCCGCATGATAGACACACTTGCTCCCGAAGCTGCTTCCACTTCGCCCGACCTGAAAAAGACGCGCCGCCAGAAAATGCCTGCCACCGATCCAACCAGAATCGACCGCCTCCCGCCCCACTCGATCGAAGCCGAACAGGGCGTGCTCGGGTGCGTACTGCTATCGCCGCACGATTGTCTGGGAATCTGCATCGAGAAGTTCAAGTCGGGTTCCGAAGTCTTTTACGATTTGCGACACCGCCATATTTACGAGCTGCTGGTCGAAATGTACGACCACAAGGAGGCGATCGACCTGCTCACCGTTCAGCAACGGCTCAAGGACAAAAACCAGCTCGAAGCAGTGGGCGGGCTGGTCTATCTCGCGGGGTTGCCTGACCAGGTTCCGTCAGCGGCGAACCTGAGTTACTACGCGGACATCGTCCGCGAGAAACACTTGCTGCGAAGGATGATTCAGACCTGCTCCGCCGTGGTCGGGCGCGTGTACGAATACGAGGGCGAAGTGGATGCGTTGATGGACGAGGTCGAGCGCGACGTGCTGCGGATCAGCGAGGAACGCGTCGAAGTGAGCACGCTGACCATCAAGGAACTGGTCAAAAAGGCCATCGGCAGAATCGAGGAGTTCCATCAGCGGCAGGGAATGCTGACGGGGCTGGCCACGGGTTTTCCCGATCTGGACAAGATGACCAGTGGATTGCATCCCGGCGAAATGATCGTCATCGCCGCGCGGCCGAGCATGGGCAAGACCTCACTGGCGATGAACATCGCCGAGCACGTCGCGCTGGAGGAGCGACTGCCCGTCGGTGTGTTCAGCCTGGAAATGACGGCGGAAGCGCTGGTGCTGCGCATGTTGTGCTCGCGGTCGCGCGTCAACCTGCGGAGCATCCGCGACGGTTTTCTGGCGGAACGGGACTTCCCCAAGCTCACGGGTTCGGCGGGCAAACTGGCCGGCGCGCCGTTGTTCATCGATGACACACCGGGGCTGTCGATCCTGCAACTGCGGGCCAAGGCGCGGCGCATGGCGCAACAGTATGGCGCGAAGCTCTTTGTCATTGACTACCTCCAACTGCTCCATTCTACTTCGCGGCGAGCAGAAAACCGGCAGCAGGAAATCGCTGACATTTCCAACGGCATCAAGGCGTTGGCCAAGGAACTGGAAGTTCCGGTCATCGTCCTGAGTCAGCTCAATCGCGAACTCGAGAAAGAAAAAAACCGCAAGCCGCGGCTTTCCGATCTGCGCGAATCCGGCGCGATTGAACAGGATGCCGACCTCGTCGCTCTACTCTACAAGCCGAACAGCGGAGACGATGAGGAAGGACCGTCGGGACCGGACCAGGAAGCGATGCCGGTGAACCTGTTGATCGCCAAACAGCGCAACGGTCCGACGGGGGACGTTGCGCTGACGTTCCTGAAGGCCTACACACGATTTGAGAGCGCGGCCAAAGTCAGTCCCGAAGACGTGCCGGGTGATGGTTAACTGAATGAAATTTTTGCTACGCCGATGGCGGCTGCTACTGCTGCTGGCGCTCTTTAGCTGGTTGCCCCCGCTGTCGGCGCAGAACCTGCCCAAGGTCGAGAAAATCGAAATCCGGCACGCCGGCCCTCCGGCGGTCAGCGACGACCTCATCAAAGCCAACATCCGTGTCAAAGTGGGCGACTCCTACAGTGTCGCGGCCACCAACGACGACATCAATTCGCTCAAGTCCACCGGATTCTTCTACAACGTGCGTATCCTGGCCGACCGGACGGACGGTGGAATCAAACTGATCTACGTGCTCCAGGGCCGGCCGATCCTTACGGACGTTCGCTTTGAAGGGAACCGGAAGTATCGCAACACAAAGCTGCTCAAGAAAGTCACCTCGAAAACCGGCGAACCGCTCGACGACTACAAGCTGTTCAGGGACGCGCAGGAGATGCGGAAGCTGTACGAGAAGGCGGGCTACCAGAAGACGACCATCGAGCCGAAAGTCAGCATCAACGAGAATCTGGGGCGCGGCACGGTGACGTTCGAGATCAAGGAGGCGCCCAAAGTCCGGGTCGTGGACGTGGAATTCGTCGGTGCCAAGGCCTTCACGCAGAAAAAACTCCGCAAGACCATCAAGACGCGCCGTTCCTGGATGTTCTCGTGGCTGACGGGCAGCGGCAAGCTGAAGGAAGAGCAGTTCGACGAGGACAAGGAGAAGCTGAAGGAGTTTTATCGCAACGAAGGCTACATCGATTTTGACATCAAGGAGGTCAAATTCGACCACCTCAGCCCAACGCGCATGGTGATTCGGTTCATGGTGTTCGAGGGCAACCAGTACAAGGTCGGCTCGGTGGAGTTCAAGGGAAACGAGAAGTTCACCGCCGATCAGATCCGGCGCGGACTTTCGGTTCTGGGCCGGCCCGTGCGGATGCGCATGACCGAGGGCGAGGTGTTCACACCCAAAGGATTGGAGAAGGACCTGGAAGCCATCCGTGACTTCTACGGCGCGCACGGATACATCGGCCGAGGCGACCGCGACGCGGTTCCCGTATCTGCGATCAAAAACGCGAACGTCGAACGCGGAACCATGGACCTGGTGTACCGTATCGACGAGGGCGAGAAATCCACGATCGAGAAGATCGAGATTCGGGGGAACACCAAGACCAAGGATAAAGTAATCCGGCGCGAGCTGGCGGTTTCGCCGGGTGAGACCTTCGACATGGTGCGCGTGAAACTGAGCAAGGAACGTCTGGAAGGTCTGCAGTATTTCACCAAAGTGGACACCGAGATCGAGCCGACGGAGGACGTGCCGAACGCCAAAAACCTGATCGTTGCCGTGGAGGAGGGTCAGTCGGGAAATTTTTATGTCGGAGCCGGATTCAGTTCCATCGATCAGTTGTTCGGTTACGTCGGGATGACCCAGGGAAACTTTGACCTCTTCAACCCGCCTTTCTTCACGGGAGGCGGCCAGAAACTGCGGTTGCAGGCGACCATTGGCACGCGGCAACAGAATTACGAAATCAAGTTCGTCGAACCCTGGTTTCTCAACCGCAAGCTCGTGCTGGAGGTGGATCTGTTTCATCGTGACATCCGTTATTACAGCGACCTCTACGACCAGACTGAGACGGGGGCGAGGTTTGGATTGACGCGGGCGCTGTTCGTGGACTCCTTGCGTGCGGGCGTCAGTTACACCATTGAAAACATCGGCATCCACTTTGATCCGTCGCTGACCAGCACCAACATCGTGATTACGGAAGGTCCGGGCCGGGGGCTCCAGCAGACCATCGTCCCGCCGCAAATCTCGCAGGCATTACGCGAGGAAGAGGGCGATCGGCTCGTGTCCAAAGTGGGCGCGTCACTCGTCTTCGACACGCGGGGCGGCGGCCTGCTGCCCAATCGCGGCCAGCGCACCCAACTGAGCGCCGAGCTCGCCGGCGGTCCGTTCGGCGGTGATTCCGACTTCTACAAGCTGGAGCTGGAATCGAACTGGTATTTGCGAGGCCCCTTCGAAGGGCATGTGCTTGAACTCGGCGGACACCTGGGCGTGGTGGAGGCGTATGGCGACTCGAGCCGGGTGCCGTTGTTCGACCGGTTCTTTCTCGGCGGCGCGAACACAGTGCGCGGTTACAAGTACCGTCGCGTGGGTCCCAAGGACGAGTTTGGCGAACCCATCGGCGGCAACACGTACTGGATGGGGTTCGCCGAATACAGCATTCCGATCATCGAACGATTACGCTTTGCGGTGTTCTATGACGTCGGTATGGTCTATCCCGATGCGTATAGCTTCGATTCAAAAGGGTTCAACACCGGAAAGTACAACGATAACTGGGGCCTGGGGTTGCGGCTCAACATTCCGCAAATGGGGCCGTTGCGGCTCGATTACGGCGTGCCGATCACGCACGGATCCGACAGCGGCGGCAGCGGCCGGTTCCAGTTCAGTGTCGGCTATTCGCGTCCCTTCTAAACCCGCATTGACATGAAAACCCATATTCTGAAAGCGCGCTTCACCGGCGCTGCCGTGATGGTGCTCGCCGCTGCTTTGCTGACGGCGCCTTCCGCGCAGGCCCAGACCAAAATTGCCGTCATCGACTTGAAAAAGGTCTTTGAGAGTTATTGGAAAAGAAACGTGGCCGACGCCCAGCTTAAGGAACGCGCCGCCGACTTTGAAAAGGTCCGCAAAGGATTCGTCGAGGAATTCCAAAAGGCGGATGAGGAATACAAAAAGCTGATGGAAGGCGCCAGCGACCAGGCCGTTTCTGCTGACGAGCGGGAAAAGCGGAAAACCGCCGCGGAGAAAAAGCTGCGGGAGATCAACGAGATCAAACAGACCCTTCAACTCCACGATCAGAACAGCCGGGAGACCCTTGGCACGCAGACGCGGCGCATGCGTGACAAAATCCTCGGCGAGATCCGGGAGGTGATCGACAGCAAAGCCAAGTCCGGAGGTTATTCGTTGGTCGTGGATACCGCCGCCGAAACACCCAACCTGACGCCCATCATTCTTTACACCAATGGGCAAAACGACCTCACCGAAGAAGTGCTCGCGCAGCTCAACGCGGGCGCCCCGGCGGGGGCCATCAAGTCGGGGGACACCGGGGAAAAGCCGGCCGAAAAGAAAGGGGAGAAAACCCGGAACGAGAAGTAGGCTTTTCGATAGGGTAGTGGCGCCAATTCATGTGGCGTCGAGGGCGCATCTCAAAGTCTTGCGGCCACGTCGACATTCGGTCGCCTCCTTCAGGGTGCGTCGAATCAGGACACGATCTTGAGTGCCTTCATCTTGACGCGCGGGACGGCGAGATTCTTAATCGGGCTATGAAACCGAAGGCTTTCCAGATATCGCGTCGCTCTTTTCTCAAGACCTGCTCCACCGCGGCCACGGCCACCGGCCTGCCGTTGTGGTTCATGGAACGCGAACTGGCCGCGGCCGCGCCTGCGCCAAAGCCTCTCGGGCCGAATGACCGGCCGGGTATCGCCCTCGTCGGTTGTGGCGGCATGGGACGCGGCGACGCGCAAAATGCCAGCCGGTTTGGAGACCTCGTCGCGGTCTGCGATGTGGACGAAGGTCACGCGGAGGCGGCTGCCAAGCAGTTTACCAGGGATAATAGAACCCCGGCCAGATTCAGCGACTTTCGCAAGGTGATGGAGCGCGACGACGTGCACGTCATTGTCCAGGCAACGCCGGACCATTGGCACACACTCGTCAACCTGGCCGCGGCTCGCGCCAGGAAGGACGTTTACGGTGAGAAGCCGATGACGCTGACCATCGACGAGGGCAAGCGGCTCGTGAAGGCCGTGCGCGAGAACAAGACGGTGTTCCAGACAGGCAGTCAACAGCGCAGCGATTTAAAATTTCGCCTGGCCTGCGAGCTGGTCCGCAACGGTCGCATCGGGAAGCTGAAGCAGGTGACCGCGTTCATTCCCGCCGGGCTTCAGGCAGGGCCATTCCAGACGTCGCCCGTGCCGGCCGGGTTGAACTGGGACTTCTGGCTCGGCCAGGCGCCGAAGGCGGACTATGTCAAGGAACGGTGCCACACGAATTTCCGTTTCTGGTTCGACTATTCGGGCGGCACGCTGACGGACTGGGGCGCTCACCACAATGATATCGCGCGCTGGGGCATCGGGCTCGAAGCGCCGGTCGAGATCGAGGGCAAGGTGCTGGTCGAACCGGTCCTTGGCGGGTATACCGCGTTCAGCGAATACGAGGTGATCATGACCTACGCCAACGGCGTGAAGCACGTGGCCAGGACCACGAAGGACGACAGCATCTTCGGTGGTGTGGTGAATAAGAGTGGCCAGCGCAACGGCGTAAAATTTGAGGGAAGTGACGGGTGGATATGGGTCAACCGCGGAACCCTCGAGGCGAGCAACGAGGCGATCGTCGAGACGAAGCTGCCGGATACGGCGACGCGCCTGGAAGTAAGCGGCGATCACATGCGTAATTTCTTCGACTGTGTCCGCTCGCGCAAAGACCCGATTTGTCACGCGGAGGTCGGCCACCGGTCGGTGTCCGTCTGTCACCTCGGTGTCATCGCCCTGCGCCTGGGCCGTAAATTGCAGTGGAACCCGGAGAAGGAGCTGTTTGTCGGCGACGGGGCAACGGAAGGAAACGCGATGGTCGCCCGAGGGATGCGGAAACCGTACGATTACGGCTTTGTCGGCTGAACATTTCAATTCTATGTATTCTCCAAAAAGAGTCCTTGGGAAAACGTCCGTGATTTTGCTCTCCCTTGCTGGCGTCTGCTTCACGCATCCGAACGCCAATGCTGCCGGAACCGAAGAAAATGTGCCCGCGCCATCGCAAGTGTTCACGCCTCGTACCGTGCTGGCCGTCTATGCCGACCTGCAGGGCGCCGGCCAAAGCGGCATTTGGAAGGCGGTCGCCGAGAAAGCAGGTCCGCTCGCGCAACAATTCCAGTCTCTGCAAAGAGATCGGATGGCGTCGCTGAAAACAGCCACGGTTGTTCCCGGGATCAACGAGACCAATGTCGCGGAAATCGCCGTCGCCTTCGAGGGGGAGAAAGTCCTGAACAACATTCAGTCCGGACAATTCGACCCGGATTCTGGATTCATCGTTGTTGTCCGCCTGGTTGGGACCCCGGACGTGGAGAATCTGATCCAGCAGGTGCTCGCGGCCATCGACAAGGAGAAGCCGGGCCTGCGCGATCAGATCGAAAAATCGCGCCGAAGGGTCGGATCTGCCGCGGTCTTCGACATTCCAGCCGGTGTTCTGGGCGAACACAACCTGCCCTTTACGAGCAGCCTCGCCATTGGGCCCGGCAAGGATGGAACGATCATCGGGCTGGGCCGATCGGATAGCGTGGCGGCTTTTCTGTCGGGACGTACGGAAGGAAGACTTCGGGGGCAGGTCAACGAGGCCCTGTCGCGTCGCGGCCAGATCTGGCTTTATCTGCCCGTCCCCCGGGACGCCACCAAGAGTCTGACCGGTGGTGGTGCGGCGTTGAATGCGAATCCGATGTTGGCCGGCCTGGCGCAGAGTATGGACAAGGTTCGTGATGTCAGTCTCAGCTTGAAATTCGGTGCCAGCCAGGTCGATTTAGCGCTGGACCTGGGCTGCGCCGACGGCGCTGCCGCCACCCAGCTCGCCCAGGGCATTCAGGGATTTCTCGGGATGATACAGATGGGCGCCCAGAACAACGCTGCTTCGATGCCTCCATTCGTTGGGAAGATCAGGGTTCGTGCGGAAGGTGCCGTCTTCCGTTTTGGCACCGCGTTTACGATGCGGGATTTCGACCTGGCTTTTCAGAATGTCGGCCGCGGAGTCGGCGCAGCCCCTCCGCGCGCCTTGTCACAGAGGCCCAAGTCCGAAGCTGCCCCTCCACCGGTCGCGGAACCGGCGCCGGTGGAGGTGGAGTTCGTTCAGTTCAGTTCCGGCGCCGAGGAATCTCTGCGTTCCGGAAAGATGCGCGTCCAGAACCGGTCTTCCAAACCGGTGAAGGAACTCCGATTGACCTTCATTTACTCGGATCAATCCGGGCGGCGGCTGGGTCAATGGACGCGCAACCATTCCGGTTTGACCTCGGACAATCTGATTGATGGAGAGAAAACTGAGGTGGTGGATTGCCTCGCGTTCAACGTTCCTGCCTTTACGAAAAAAGTGACCGTGACGCTGCACGAAGTGACCTTTGCGGACGGGGCAAAATGGAGTCCGCGGCCCTGACCACGGTTCTGTTCGGAGGTCTGCCGCTAAAAACAGAACGGCCGGGCTTTCGCCCGGCCATTCCATACAATGAGAAACAAAGCGCTCAAATCCAACTGCACCCAATTGTCGTCCGACGCGGCGCCGCAGACTCACGCCCTACTTCACACACGGAACACTGCATTTCTGCGTCGATCTGACGGCGACAGGATACTTGACGCGGCTGACCCTGCCAGTCACCAGTTCTGGGGACAGCAGGGCAGCTAGTGTCCTAATTTGAATTATCGAATCCTACCGGAGAGTCCAATGAACAGGGCTACCGGCGCAGGAACTTGGCCACGGCTTCGGTGCGTGTCCGAACCTGGAGTTTTTCGTAGATGCGGCGGATGTAGGTGTGGACGGTTTCGTAGCTGATGCCGAGCTTCTCGGCGATTTCCTTGTAGAGAAAGCCCTGGCTTAGACAATCGAGCACCTCCTGTTCGCGCTGGGAAAGATTCGCGGTGGGTTGGGGAGAGGCGCCGGCCCGTTGAAACGATTGCACCACCTTGCGGGCGATGTGCGTCGTCATGGGCGATCCGCCCTGGTGGACGTCGCGGATCGCCTCCAGCAATTCGGCGCTCCCGGTGCGCTTGAGCAGGTAACCGGACGCGCCCGCGGCCAGCGCGTTGAAAATATTCTCGGTGTCTTCGTAAACCGTGAGCATGACCGCCTGGATTTCGGGCGCGAGCTGCTTCAACTGGCGCACGCATTCCACCCCATTCATTCCCGGGAGATTGATATCCATCAGCACGACGTTCGGGCGTTCCCGCGGCAGTGCCTCCAGGGCGGACTCGGCGTTCGCGTATTGGCCCAGGCAACGGAATCCGTCCGCGCGGCCGATGACCTGGGCCAGGGTGGCGCGCAACTGATCGTTGTCTTCCACGATGGAAACGGTAATCGCCATGATTGGCTCAAGGGTTCTCGAACGGCGCGCTCAGACGGATCAGCGTGCCGCCTTCCGGTGCCGGCCCGATCGAAAAGGCGCCGCCGATATCTTCCATCCGTTTGCGCATGTTGCGCAATCCGTTTCGGGACTCGGCTGCCTTGGGGTCCATGCCTGCCAGACCGCGGCCGTTGTCTTCGATTTCCAGTGTGAAACGATGGGGTTCCAGATGCAGCCGGATCCGAACGGAGGAAGCCTGCGCGTGCCGCACGATGTTGGTAACGGCTTCCTTGGAGGCGAGGAAGATATTATGGCGAAGTTCCGGTGAAATGGCGGTGCCAGGCAAGTGAGTCGGCACGTCCAATCGATAGCGCAACCCGGCCACGGCGAGGTATTCCTGCGCATACTTGCAGACATAATTGATCAATCCGTCCAGGGTGTCGTTCGAGGGGTTTACCGTCCACACAATCTCATCCAGGGCGCGAGTGGTTTCGCGCGCCGTCTGGGAAATCTGCCGGGCATGAGCTTCGATTTCATTGGGAGCGTTTTTGTCACCCTCCACGAGTTCGCCCAACAGCGAGAGTTGAGTGAGGCTGGCCCCGACTTGATCATGCATGTCTCGCGCAATCCGCGCCCGGTCCTTCTCCAGCGCCTCCTTTTGTCTCAGACCTTCCAGTTGGCGGTGCAGCTTTTGTGTGGAGAGATAGTGGACGACGTTCATGATCGTTCCCAGAAGGGCGGCTGCGGCCAGGGAAAGGAACCACCAGGTCAGCCAGAATGGCGGCTTTACGATGAACGCAACCGAGTCGCCGGTTTCATTCCAGACACCGTCCTCGTTGCAGGCCGCAACCTGAAAAAGGTAACGACCGGCCGGCAGTCGGCTGTAGCGCGCCGCGCGAGTGTCCCCGGCGTCAATCCACGCTGTCTCGTGCCCTTTCAACCGATATTGGAAGCGCGCCTTCTCCGGAGCGGCGAGATTGAGACTGGCGTAATGAATCTCCAGCCGTTCCTTTCCGGCGGGAACAGTCACCGTTTGCGACGATGCCGCGCGGATGCCGTTGGTGTTCAGCGGCTGACCATCGATCAGCACGGACTCGATCACGACCGGGGGCGGATTGGTGTTCAGGCTGAGCATGGCCGGGTTGACGGAGACCAGACCCTTGATGGTGGGAAACCAGAGCGTGCCGTCCCGAGCGCGACACGCGCCAGGCTGGGAACCCGGGGTGCACTCGCCGGTCGGCAATCCATCCTGTTTCCCATAAGAGCGACAAGGAATCCAGGTGATCAATCCGCGGGCATAGTCGTTCAACGCTTTCTTGGGCACGCGCATCAAACCGGCGTTCGAACCGATCCACAAATTGCCACTGCCATCCTCAACCAGATAGCCCACACTGTTGCTGGCAAGACCTTCCAGGGTTGTGTAATGGGTCCACTTGCCGTCCTGCAACCGGGCCAGGCCGCTGGAGGTTCCGATCCACAGGACTCCTTCGGCGTCGAGATACAACGACGACACTTTCTCGCTCGGGAGCCCGTCTTTTTTATGGAACGAGGTAAATCGACCGTCCCGCAGCCGGTTCAAACCTCCGCCTTCGGTTCCAACCCAGAGGTTGCCTTCGGTGTCATCGGCAATCGCCCGAACCACGTCCGACGATAACCCGTCGAGGGTGGTGAACACTCTTGTAGCGCCCTCATCCCAACGAACGAGCCCGCCCTGTGTTCCCAACCAGAGTCGGCCGCTGCGATCCTCGTGGATCGTCCAGACCAGCGGATGGAATGCTCTTGCCCCGGGGGCCCGCTGGAACCGACTTTTCTGCCACTGGAACAGACCCCCC
>JGI10216J12902_101751466_pt1 | contig 10535 bp, 9 predicted proteins | sample KanNatreferecore_FD_12902 | JGI IMG/M metagenome (IMG submission 12902)
TTTTTGAAAATATCCATGATCTGCTTGCCCTGATCGGAGTGCAGATTACCTGTAGGCTCGTCAGCAAGTAATAACTTGGGTTGTCCAACGATAGCCCTGGCTATACCAACAAGCTGCTGTTGTCCCCCGCTTAGTTGCTCTGGGAACAGATCTTTCTTAGCAACCATATTGAAGCGGTCAAGCATTTCAGCAACCATACTTTTTCGTTGTGTGCCGCTCACTCCTTTGTATAAGAGTGGTGTTTCTATGTTTTCGTAGACTGTGAGTTCGTCTATTAAGTGATAGGCCTGAAAGATGAAGCCAATGTAGTTCTTGTGCATGTCGGACTTCTGTTTTTCTTTCATCTTGTGGACCGGTTCGTCGAAGAAATAGTATTCTCCCGCCGATGGCTCGTCCAGCATTCCTATAATATTCATCAACGTGGATTTTCCAGCACCGCTGGGACCCATGATGGTTAAAAATTCGCCTTGCTTGACGTCAAGATTGACCCCTTTTAAGACAAAAGTCCGCTGGAAACGCGAGTCCACGTACTTATCAATATCCTGTAGTTTTATCATGAAAAATGGTTGTTAACAATCGGCTTTAGGGCCCTTGGACGGGCATAAGGCCAACAATAATGCCAAGGGATTTTCAGTGCTTATACTGGCCGAAATCGGTAATGGTTACAAAGAATCCGTCCGAATGTGCAAATAGGTGTCCTTTTTCGGACGCCGCCGTAGGCGGGGTATAAGGTATAGGGTATATGGTATAGGGAGGAATAGGTGTAGGGAGGAGGAATAGGTGTAGGGAGGAGGAATAGGTGTAGGGGGATAGGCATGAGGAGGAGGAATTAGGGTTAGAGGGAATAAAATAAAAGAGGTGAGTATGAGAGGACTAATTGTAAGGAAAATTAGTAATGTATACGAAGCAATGTTTTTTGGTGGTCGACTACCTTGTTAGCTGTTACAAGTATGTCGTATGGAGGAATGGTTTGCGAAGTATAATTCGTCGAAAGATTTCGTTACACTGGATGCCTGGAAAAAAGCCAGATTGGTTAGGCTATTTTTCTATTCGGCGATCATTCCGGTTTTACCATCTGAGGAAAAATATAACCTGGGCTCTCAAATAAGGCGGGCAAGCGTAAGTGCGACGGCAAATATTTCCGAGGGTTACGGACGATTTCACTATAAAGAGGGTGTACAATTCTATCGGATCGCACGAGGTCGCTCTGCGAGCTAAAGGATCATCTCATCGCTTGCCGTGATCTAAATTGCATCGATGAATCGGTTTTTGACAACGGCGTCGATTTGATCGAGCAGGCTAAAGTCACACTGAACGGATTTATCAAATTTGTGGAGGCTAAAAAACAAACATAACCGCCAAGCATCTCCTCCTCACACCCACACTCTCCGTCACTGCCATATACCCTATACCATATACCCTATACCTTTTCTCTAAATCCATGCGGGCCCGGCACCCAGACCAACAAGTCAGACTCAAAACACAATCGGATACAAGATCACGTCTACTCTCCTATTCATCTGCATTCCTTCATAGGAGTTATTACTGTACACCGGATTATCGAGTCCCCAATCTTTAATGGTAATCTTATGATCAGGGATCTCTTTGTGTAACAGTATTTGTTGAACGGCTTCGCTTCTCATGCGCGAAAGCCACGCATTGTATTCTTTGCCACCAATGGGATCGGTGTGGCTGATAAGGTGTATCTCATACTTGTCCAGCATGTTGGGAATCGAATCGAGAAAATCGTACAGTTCTTCGATCTGGAATTCATCTACGTAATAACTACCGCCGCCAAAAAAAATGCTTTTGCGAATTTCGTCCTGTTGTTGTGAAAACCCAACAGCACAAATCATCAGACAGCAAAAGAGGATCGCAACCTTTTTCACATACTAAAGATAATGATATGATCGGCCGAAGTCCAACGATCAGGAAAGTTTTTAAGAACTGGCTTGAAGCAATGATGTAAGGTCATCCAGCGTGTTCGCTTCGCTGATAGGTTTATCTTTTCTCCACCGGTTGATCCTTGGAAAACGCAATGCAATACCGGATTTGTGTCTTGTCGATTTTGCAATCCCTTCAAATGCGATCTCGAATACCAATTCGGGCCTGACGCTTCTTACGGGACCAAATTTTTCAATCGTGTTCTGTCTTATCCACCTGTCGACCTCACGTATCTCCTCATCGGTAAGTCCGCTATACGCCTTAGTGAAGGGCACAAGTTGATCTTCTTTCCACACGGCAAATGTGTAGTCAGTATAAAGATTTGCACGCCGTCCGTGCCCGCTCATGGCATAGATCATCACCGCGTCCACTGTGAAAGGATCTATTTTCCACTTCCACCAATCTCCTCGCCGGCGTCCATCCCGATAGATAGAATCTTTGCGTTTAAGCATAATTCCTTCGCTGAATAAATCGCGCGAACGGCTTCTCTTTTCGCGCAGATCCTGCCAAGTCTCAAACTCGACAACGGGAGAGATCCGTAAAGCGGTAGAAGTTTGTTTTGAGCAAATCTTTTCGAGTGCATTGCGCCTGTCAACCAATTTCAATTCACGTATATCCGTTCCGTTATATTCCAGGATGTCGTAAGCAACGAACGCCACCGGAACTTCGTTCAGTATTTTCTGACTCAATGTCTTCCTTCCGATTCGTGTCTGGAGTAAGCTAAACGGTAGCGGTTGATTTTTCCTGAAGGGAAGGATTTCTCCATCCAGCACTGTACCGTTTTCCAACAGGTCGAGGAATACTTGATACTCGGGGTATTTGTCGGTCACAAGCTCCTCACCACGCGACCACACAAATAATTTGCTGTCGCGAACGATCACCTGTCCGCGGATGCCATCCCATTTCCATTCGGCCTGCCATTCCTCAGGTTTCCCAAGCGTTTCGACTTGTTCATCCAACGCGTAGGCCAGGTAAAAAGGATATGGTCGCGATATATCGCGTATTTCTTCGGAGTGAATAAGATCAATATAGTCATCGTCTATCGGCGACCAGTTGCCCATCAGCCGGTGAGCAACTATATTTTCTTTCACTTTAGCGTGCTTTGCCAATGCTTTTACCATCAGCTGTTGTGAAACGCCGACCCGAAAGCTTCCGGTAATAAGTTTGTTAAATACAAACCGTTCCGTCGGCTCAAGACGCATCCAGGCCTCCAGGATCCTTTTCTTTTTTTCCTCCACATCCAAAGGCTCCAGTGCACGGATGAATTCAATCCAATATGTCAATGTTTCATCCGATTGCTGCGTCGATGGTGGCAACACCAGCGTGATCGTTTCAGCAAGATCGCCAACTACGTGATGACATTCATCGAATAGCCATGGAGGTAACTTGGAAAGTTCCGAGGCCCACATCCCAAGCAGTGATGCATTAACGGTACGTTTGGGCCTGCGGTGTGAAAGGATTGCAATAGCCCACAGCTTATCGCGATCGGAAGCCTTTTCAAAATATTCCACAAGCGCATCAATTTTGTCCAGCGTTTTCGTGGTTTGATCAAGCATGGTGAATAACATAGCAAACTCGTTCATGCGGCCTCCGTTTTCTCCTCTAGTCCCGATTCTGCTATTTCCCCAAGCTCACCTTCAAACCTTGTTTTAACGACTTTGGCTTCTATTCCTTTTTCGGAAAGCCAATGCGCGAACACTTCGCTATATCCGTGAGTAACAAATACACGCTGCGCGCCGGTAGCCTCAACGGCGCGATTGAGGTCTGTCCAGTCGGCGTGATCCGATAATACAAAGCCCCGATCTGCACCTCTCCTCCTCCGCGCGCCTCTCAATCCCATCCAACCCGACGCAATTCCCAGTGAGTATGGATCGAACTTTCGCAGCCATGGCGATCCTATTGCAGATGGGGGACAGATTACAAGGCCTCCTTCAAAATCTTTCTTTTTCATTTCGCTTGTCACGTAGATTGTAGGCGGTAACCCTTGCTGCTGCGTGCGCAATATTTGCGTCAATGAGTCCACGGCGCCGTGCACGAATATTTTTCCGATGGAATAATCAACGTTCTTTAGTATTCGCTGACTTTTACCGAGGGCATATCCGGCAAGAATCGTCACTTTACCCGCGGACTGATTTCGGCGCCACCAATCATTGATGTCATCAAAGACTTCGTTTTGTGGTTTCCATTTGTATACAGGTAGCCCGAACGTGGATTCGGTAATAAAGGTGTGACACTTCAGCGCCTCAAAGGGTTCCGAGATCCCGTCGCTTTCCAGTTTATAATCGCCTGAAAAAACCCATACTTCCCCCTGGTAGGTCACACGTATCTGCGCTGACCCCGGTATGTGTCCCGCTGGATGAAAAGAAAACTCGACTCCGTTAATGAAAACCGGTTTGCCGTAGTCTATAGTCTGAATATTTCCTGAAAGATTAAGGCGATGTTTGATTACCGGTGCCGCAGACGTTGTACACAGGTAAGACCCATGACCCCATGACGCATGATCGGAATGGCCATGGCTTACCAGAGCTTTTGGCACTGGCTTCCATGGATCAAGATACACATCAGCAGCGGGGCAGTAAATACCATTGCCCGTGAATTGCAATAAATCCATTGAGCTAAGACGCTTTTACCTAATCAAACACAATGCCTGCAAGAAAGATTGAATGTGCAGTAAAAAATTTTGCGTGCCTGAATAATTCAATATGTAAGCCAGGTTATGTTGGTAACGGATCCTTTCTTCAATACCGTCACAACCAGGAAATTCTTGTAGTCATCGTCAGCAAAGTTTTTTAATTGCTCTTTACCGATAAGATAATTCGCTGTCCATGGGACAGTATTTGAATGGCCGCTGATAACTACCGTTCCACCTGCGTGATCCTTAAGCATCTTGTCCAGAGGATCCGCCTTCAGAGGTTCATACGACAATACTTCCAGACTTTTTGCCTGGGCCAATGGCGACACCGTATTTCGCGTGCGTTTGAACGATGTAGAATAAATTGCCTGGATCGAAGTTTTGGACAACATTTCAGCAAGGTGGGTAGCCCTGGCCCTCCCCTCATCACTCAGGTCTGGATCTTTACTTCCGTCATCTGCTTTTTCGCCATGACGGACAAGAATGAATGTGGTTAGTTGCTCTTGCGCAAGCAATCCTCCGCTTGTTAACCATATAATCGCGACAACTACGAGGGACCTGAACATCATTTTCATTTGTGTTTGTTTTGAATTTCCAGCGGTATGCTACATGGACTACTTCGCCGCGTATCCGCCAGGTGAAATATTTTCCAACCTTCTTCACCCTTGTAAAGATTAAGTGCATCAACTCCGCAGTGGCTGAACCGATTGCCCACATAGAATGCGTAATCGCACCATACCTGTGCAAAATTATCGTCCTGCTGAACCTTGAGATTCCATACTTCTTCGTACCACACGTCGGGGTGTGGGGTGCCCACGGCTTTCAGAAATCCAGCGATGGAATTTTCGCGAACAAGCTCAGCCTTGTTTTCCTTGTTACGACGCATGGTGGCCATGGTGACTTCTTTAGCGAACGTTGAACTAACCATAGCGCTGTCACCTTTTTGCATGCCCTCAAACAAACGATGAACAACCTTGACTATGGCGTCACGGTCCGGAACATCCTGAGCGTACAACGGCAGGACACAAACAAAGAGCCCAAAAGCAAAAAGTGTAGAATATCTCATAAAATGAATTCCGGTATAAAAGTAAACTTTCAACAGCGCTTCAGCCTTCAAAGTTGGTAGCTTTGACTTTGGCCTGAAATTCCACTCAAGGTGGCGCTGCATTTCCGCGCTAAATATGGAGAATAGTTAGTAATTTTAACGTGTGATAATCTAACCATGGCACAGAAAACTCTAACGGCGGTCCTTGTAAGTATTTTATTGACCAACGTTTGTCTTGCACAAAAGCTCGATAGCCTGAATTCAGTGCTTGATACCGCTAAGGCGGACCGGAAGGTCAAGACGCTGAACGAGCTTTTCCGTGCCAATCTCAATTCAGACCCGGTCAAGGCCTTGGGGTATACACGAGAAGCACTAAATCTCGCCACTGAGATCGACGACAAAAAAGGAATGGCGGCATCGTATAACAATCTCGGAATAATTTATCGCAACCAGGGAGGTCTCGATAAAGCACTGGATTATTATTTAACATCACTTCGGATTTACGAGGGATTGAATAACAAAGAAGGGATCGCCACCACAAAAAACAACATTGCAAATTTATATGCAGTCAAGAAGGACTATGGCGAGGCAATGAAATATCTTGAGGAATCATACAATTTGTTCCTCGAATTAAAAGACGAGACGAAAATAGTAGGATCGCTTAACAACCTGGGTAACCTTAACCTCGACATTCAACTTTATGACAAAGCGCTCAGGTATTTTCTGGACGCCTCCGAATTAAGCACCAAACTTGGCGCGAAGTTTCCTGATCCATTAAACAACATCGGTAACATCTATTATAAGCAGGGAAATTATCAGCGCGCCGTTGAGTATTATGAACGCGCTCTTGCAATTGAACGTGAAAACAACAACAAGCTCGGTATACTTAACGTGGTGACAAACCTTGGTATTACTTACGCAAAAGCAAAGCAACCCACGCCGGCCAAGCAATATCTCGACGAAGCATCGGAACTTTGCAAAGAGTTACAGGCTTTTTCCTTCCAGCCCGCGATTTACAAGGCCATGGCAGCTAACGAGGCTAACCAAATGAATTGGAGAGAAGCGTATCAATTGCAAATGAAATATGATGAAGAACGTGAACGTATCTACGGTGAAGAAAGTAGCCGCAACATTGCACAGATGGAGATGGTCATCGACTTCCAGGATAAGGAAAAGGAATACGACATTCTTCGCAAGCAAAATGAAATCGACAGGCTGGAACTTCACAACAGCAGACTTTTTATCCTCCTCGTTATTATCGGGGTGTTAGGTGTGATCGGTGGCTTCAATTTTTATTACATCAACAAGAAGAAATCTCTTAAGATCAGAAAACACGAGGCAAAACTGGCCAGGGAGGATAGCGAATGACACGGTCGGAAGCCAGGTCTATCCTGGAAGAAATGACAAAGAACCCAAGTTTGCTTCGTCACATGCGTAGCATCGAACTGGTCATGGAAGCGTATGCGGAAAAGTATGGGGAGAATAAAGATACCTGGAGCATTGCAGGTCTTTTACATGACGCCGACTACGAAGCTTACCCTGAAAAACATCCTCAAGTGATAGTCGAAAAGCTCAGCACGCTGGGAGAAAAGGAGATCGCGCATGCGATATCGGCCCATTACACAAAATGGAATGTATCATACGACACTTTATTGGATAAAGCTCTGCTTGCGTGTGACGAACTAACCGGTTTCATCATCGCCTGTTGCCAGGTACGCCCGGATGGCATCAATAGTCTCGAGTCAAAATCTGTTATCAAAAAATTAAAAGACAAAAGCTTCGCCGCAAAAGTGGAGCGAGACGAAGTATATAAAGGCGCCGAGCTTTTAGGCGTGGGTCTTGACGATCACATCTCATTCATAATTACGGTACTAAAGAACAACAAGTCCGAGCTTGCGATCGGTTAACAGTTTCATGATGACGGTTGTTAAACCTATCCATCCCCTTATCTCCTTATCTCCATCATCCCCCAAACGATTGCAACAGGTCTTAAACTGACAAATACATTAACTAATTTTTAACACAAAACCCTTTCAGGATCGTACTTCAAAATATACCTTTGTCAAGTAAACAATTAAAGAATATGTTTCAGCAATTTATTGGGGATGGCGCTAGTCTTTTTATCACGATCGTAGCAGTTTTGGTGGGCTTCGCTACTGCTCTTGGCTACATTGATTTTATGAAGACGAAGAAGGAAGGAAAAAAGGAAGACTAAGTTCGATCTTGAGCAATATAAAAGCCCTGGTATCGAAAAATGCCAGGGCTTTTTTGTGAACTGACTATCTCAAATTTAATAGGGAGATTTGTACGTCTTCTGCCACTCATCCCATTTAACGGTTTTGTAGTGACCTTCGCCGATGAACTGTGCTATAACGTGGAATTCAGGAGCCTTGCGATAACCTGCTAATGGCTGAAGCATCTTGAACTCTTCATCAAGAAATACAACGGTGGGATAGCTGAGCTGATTGTTCAGCAACGCTGCTGCCAGTTCATGATATCCACCCCTTCCGTTGGGAATAAACTTAAAAGTATGACCATCAAAAATTACGTCTTCGCGCTGCTCTGCGTTGAATTTTACAGCGTAGAATTTTTCGTTTAACAACTTGGAGACCTTAGGATCATTGAAAGTATTTTTATCCATTACCTTGCACCAACCGCACCAGTCCGTGTAGACATCGATAAAAACCGGACGCTTTTCTGTTTTTGATTTCAAAAGAGCTTCTTCAAAGGTCATCCAATTCACAGATCCTTCGCTGGCCTCGGGAATACCCGACATTGCGGCGACCAGCAAAACGCACATCAGCGCACAAATACTCACCAGTAATCTTTTCATAAACAACAATTCTGTCCTTTTGTCTGCAACAAATTTAAGCATAAAAGGGGTCGGATCTGCACCTAAATATTTTCTGACCTTACAAGAGTAACCTCTATGTAATAAAGCGGTACTTATTGTACGAATTAGGATAGTCTACATGTTCATAACTGAACAACATATTGACCACAACATTGTAAAAAAGAGCAGGACGAGGGATTTTCGGCCTGGCATGCCAATGGCAAGTCCCCGTATTGTGAAGCGGAAGTTTACTTATAGGGAGTTCACCCTCGTATTGGGGGTTTGCGTGGCAATGATCATTGCAATTACATTATGGGTTAATAAAGGCGATGACCAACACACCTATAACAGGCTGATTCCACAAGCTGAAAAATTTATCCCGGCAATAAATACATTTGTGAAATCGGTGTTTTTCAGGTTCTAAGAATTCAATTTCCCTTTGAACCAAGGATGATTACTTTACGGGTAAGCTCAATTCCTGATCATTCATGGTAATTGAAATCCTCCTACTCCTCATTGTTCGTCCCGTTGTTCTATACCAATGCATTAAAGCACAGCGTTTTCGGTGTCCCACCCGACCTACTTTATTGGAGATCGTGTAATTCCCCTTTAGGGGATTTAGGTTGCATTGCTCACTGCTGACTGCTCATTGCTAACTGCTCACTGCTCACTGCTCATTGCTCTCACCGGATTAGAGTTGGCAGCTTTGATCGACTGGTAGCTTACAGTAATCCACGCAATAACTAAGGATATCAAGCCTGAAATAATAAATGTACTTGCAGGAATACCTTCACGGAGCGGGAAACTTTGCAGCCATTTGTCCATGAAAAAATAAGCGACGGGTACAGATACGACGAATGCAATGAGTACAAGAATGACGAATCCGCGAACTTGTAGATATACCAGATCGAAGGACGAAGCACCAAGCACCTTGCGAATTCCGATCTCCCTGAACTTTTGTTCAGCTGTAAACATGGCAAGACCATACAAACCCAGGCAAGCGATGAAGACAGCGATACCTGCGAAGTATGTAAATACATTCATGAAACGGTCTTCCGCCTTGTATTGCGTGTCATATTCTTCGTCCAGGAAATAATATTCAAAGATCTTATCCGGCAGCACTTCATCGAATTTATTCCGAATCCGTTCCAACATGTCTGCGGGATCACCCGGGGCAAGCTTCACTGACAAATACCCCACACTCCAGGGCGTATTCATAACCATGATAAATGGTTCTACTGCGATATTTGCCGCCATGAAATGGAAGTCTTTCACGACGCCAATCACGTAACCCTTGCGATCCTGCCATGCTAATTTTTGACCGACTGCTTCCTGCGGATTGTTCCAGCCCAATCGCCTCATGCCCGATTCATTAAGCATAAATGCCTCTTTGACATCCGATGGGAAATCCTCATTGAATGCTCTTCCTGCAATTACTTTGAGATCATACAGGGGAACAAAGTCGTGATCAACTGCCAAAAATCGCATATCACTCCACGCGGCCTTCTCGTCCCATCCCAACCGGACTACATTGTTTCCCATATCCTGTCCGGGGACTCGATAAGAAAGGGATGCCGACATCACGCCGGAGACATTCTTCACTTCATCTTTGAGTACCTCGAAATCAGTGGCAGAATTCGCTACAAAGCGGCTTGGGATGATAATGGTTTTTTCCTTTTCAAATCCAAGGTTGATCCTTCGGAGGAATGACAAATGTTTGTACACTATCATCGTTCCTGAAATCAAAACGATAGATATTGTAAACTGAAGCACCACCAGAGTTTTTCTTAGAACATTTCCGCGATTGGAAGACCTGAAATTTCCTTTCAAGGTTTCTACAGGACGAATCATCGACAAAAAGAAAGAAGGATAACTGCCGGCTAGTAATCCAACGAATAACGACATCGCCGCAAGTCCCATCCATACTACCGGATTGTTAAAACTGGATGCAGTCAGTGATTTTCCTGTGAGGTCATTAAGGTAGGGTATTAACGCCGTTGCCAGGAACACGGACAGGATCATCGAGAATAACACCATCATTATCGATTCGCTAAGGAATTGGCTAACGAGCTGCGACCTGA
>JGI10216J12902_100152024_pt1 | contig 10534 bp, 7 predicted proteins | sample KanNatreferecore_FD_12902 | JGI IMG/M metagenome (IMG submission 12902)
CGCCGCCGCCGCGAACATTGCGGCCGCCGCGTCCCGCGTGAGGCGCTTCACGCACGCGTAGATACCCGCCACCGCTGCGGCGCCGAGCAGCACGCCGAGCACCTTGGCGCCGGCGACCGGATCGCCGCCAGCGCGCGCGATGCCTGCAAGCAGCGCCACCCAGGCAGGGCTCGTGAATCCTTCGACGCGATCGCCGAGGTTGTAAACCGGTCCGTGGCCCGCCGCGAGATTGCGGGCGTAGCGGCAGAAGATGAAGGTGTCGTCATTGGAGAACGGCAGGTAGAAACCCACTCCCGCGATGAAGCATGCGACCGCCATGGTCGGAGCGACCCAGGCAGGCAGACGTCGAACCAGCGCCAGCGCGACCAACGTCAGTCCGCCTGCGATCCCGAACGTCCAGACGATCGCCTGCTGAACGTTTCGGACACGGTCGAGCGTGGCGGCGGGAAGGGCGTAGTACGGGACGAAGCTCGAGAACGCCATGACAACCGCCATGGCGATGGCGAGCACCGCGATCAGGCGGAGGGCCGTGGTTCGCGGATCCGGCAGAGGCGGTGCCTCATCGGGGCTCGAGACCGCCTCGATCGAGGATGGTGCCTGTCCACGAGCGGGCCCAGGTTTCTCAACTCTCCGCGATTTCCGCCGGCGTTGAGTCAACGGAACGCCTCCCTCATGTGCATGCGCCGCCCCGAGCGCTGGCGCGTCACGTCGGGGGAGTCGACCACGGTTGGCCTCACTACCTTCGGAAGCTAGCATCGCGTGATTCGTCGCTTCCAGTCCTGCGCGAGATGCACATTACTCAGGAGATCGCCATGCACATGGTCATGCCCACCGCCTTGCTCACGCTCGCACTCGCGGTACCTTTGTTCGCCACTGCCAAGGATGCCGCCGTGCTGACCGCACTCCTCGATGAGTTCCTCGCCGGCGCATCGCGCAATGATGCCGTCGTCCACGACCGCTTCTGGGCTGACGATCTCATCTACACCGGCTCGTCGGGCCGCCGGATCGGCAAGGCCGACCTCATGAAGGACGTTCGCTCGGCGCCACCTCCGGTGGCGGGCGAGCCCCAGGCCGTCTACACGGCGGAGGACGTTCGCATTCAGCAATACGGCGACGCGGCGTTGGTGGCGTTCCGTCTCGTGGCGACGACGACCACGGCGGACTCGGCGAGCGTGGCCCACTACCTCAACAGTGGAATGTTCATCAAGCGCAAAGGGCGCTGGCAGGCGGTGGGCTGGCAGGCCACGAAGTCACCGTGACCTGCGATCATTCGCATGACCTGGCTGCGGACTTCAGGCGGCGCGGGACACTTGCGACGACGGAATCCTTCCCTTCCCTGTAAGCGTTTTCCGGCCTAACCTCGACCTATCGGGCAAGCCGGGGGAATTGAAGGGGCTGATGCCAGATGATCTCCAGACCGACCGGAATCTGACCGAACGAGCCAGGCAAGGTGATGAAGCTTCCTGGCGAGCCATCTACGAGTCGACCTGCGATCGCCTTTTCGCGTTCCTTTGTTTCCAAATCGGGGATCGTGACGAGGCCAGGGACATCCTGCAGGAGACCTACCTGCAGGCGTTCCGCCGACTGGAGACGTACCGGGGCGAAGCCCCCCTCGAGGTCTGGCTGCGGGCGATCGCCCTCGGTCGATCCCTCGACTGGAAGCGGGTGATCCTCCGCCGACTCAAGCGCACCGCGCTGCTGACCGAGTCGAGTGCGCTGGTCGAACCCGACATCCAGCACGTGCAGTTCGACTCCGAGCGCGTTGCCCTCCACCGGGCGCTGGGACAGCTCTCCCATCACCAGCGGGCAGTGCTCCTCCTGCGCGAATGGGAAGGCCGCAGCTTCCGGGAGATCGCCGAGCTCCTCGGCTGCGGCGAGAGCACCGCCCGAGTACATCACGCCCGCGCCCGCGAACACATGCGGGACGCCTTGCGCGGCGAATCACTTCCCGTGGCACGCCGGGATTGGGAAGGACAGGAGACATGAGAGAGATCTTGGATCAGCACGCGGAACGCCTGACCCCCGCGGAACGCCGAACGATCTGGTGGACGATCTCGGCGCCGCGCGCGGAGACGTCGCGATCGGGATTGAGCTGGATCGTCTCCGCCACGTCGGTGCTCACGGCCGCGCTCGTCACGTTCGCGGTCGTGAGCCGGGAGCCGGTCGTGCCCCTCATCCCGAGCCCGGCACCATCCGATGTGCGATTCCCAGGGATCGCACGCACCCCACCTCAGGAGCGTCCGGCGGAACCGAACGCGGAATCAGTTCCCAAGGTTCGCCCATCGGCATCACACTCCCTACCGAGCGAGCTGCCGAATCCCATCGAAGTCGTGCCTCTGGAAGAGCCAGGGGCTTCTCCCCCGTCATCGTCGGTGACCTCGGGGGGCACGGGCGTCGTGAGCGGCGTCATCAGAGACTCGCAGAACCAACCGGTGCCCTACGCCAACGTGATCATCGCGGGCACCAAGCAAGGAACGATGACCGATGAGAATGGCGCTTATCGGATCGAACGCGTGCCCCCAGCTGCGCACTCACTTCAGGTTCTGGTTCTCGGATACGAGAAGCAGACGCGAGAAGGAATCCAGGTCGTCGAAGACCAGGTCGCCACGGCAGACATCCAGCTCAAGGAAATGCAGTCGGTGAAGGAACTTGAAGAAATCGAGGTGCAAGCCCACAGGCAAATCGATGTGAAGTCGTCCACGACCAAGCAGAACGTCACCGGCGAGAGGCTCAAGAACCTGCCGGTGGACAATCTGGACCAGGCGGTGGGGCGGAAGGCCGGCGTGGTCGCGAGGGGTGGCGATCTGCACTTCCGCGGCGGCCGGAGCGGCGAGACCAGGATACAGGTCGACGGCATCCACGTTCGTCCGCCCGTCATCCCGTTGGCGCCTGGTACCACGGTTCCGAACGACGAGACCCACAATTCCATGTTCTTCCGGAACTACGGGGTCAACCCATTCATCACGACGGACGAGGATGCGCTCTCCACGTTCGCCGTCGACGTCGACGCCGCGTCGTACACCGTAACGCGCCGGTATGTCGAACTCGGCCACCTGCCGCCCAGGGACGCCGTGCGCGTCGAGGAGTTCGTCAACTTCTTCCCCCAGGGCTATCCACGATTCGAGAGCGAAGACTTTCGCATTCTCGTGGACGGAGCCCCTTCGCCCTTCGGAAAGGATCTTCACCTCGTGCGCGTCGGCATCAAGGGACGCGAGGTCGGGGATCGTGACCGCAAGCCCGCCCAGCTGACGTTCGTCATCGATGTCTCGGGCTCCATGCAGAAGGAGAATCGCCTCGAGCTGGTGAAACAGGCACTGCGCCTGCTCGTGGACCAACTGCGCGCCGACGATCGCGTCGGCATCGTCGTCTACGGAACCACGGGACGTGTCCTTCTCGAGCCAGTCGCACTCGGGGCCGGGGCCATCGCCCGAGCATCACGCCGATCCTCCGATGTTCTGGGCGAGGACGACGCCGGCCGGCGAGCCGGCCGGCAGAGCATCCTCGAAGCCATCGATCAACTCCGGCCCGAGGGCAGCACGAACGCCGAGGAAGGCTTGCTGCTGGGTTACGAGATGGCGCGCCGTGGTTACCGCGACGGGGTGATCAACCGGATCGTGCTGTGCTCGGACGGCGTCGCGAACGTCGGGCTCACCGACGCCGAATCGATCCTTCAGCAAACGCGGACCGAAGCCGATCAGGGCATTCACCTGAGCACAATTGGTTTCGGCATGGGCAACTACAACGACGAGCTGATGGAACGACTCGCGAACCAGGGGGACGGCAACTACTACTACGTGGACGATCTCGAGGAAGCCCGCAGAGTGTTCGTGGAGAACCTGACCGGCACGCTCCAGACGATCGCGCGTGACGCCAAGATCCAGGTGGAGTTCGATCCCGCCCGGGTGCTCCGCTACCGCCTGCTGGGATTCGAGAACCGCGACGTCGCCGATCGCGACTTCCGCAACGACGACGTCGATGCCGGGGAGATCGGGGCCGGCCATGAGGTGACGGCCCTCTACGAAGTGAAGCTCGCCCCCGATGCCGACGACGGGCCGCTCGCCACCGTAAGGCTTCGCTATGCCCGGCCCGAGCGCAATCGCAACAGCGCTCCAGAGGTTCGCGAGATTGCGAGAGCCTTCAGCTCCGACGAGCTCACCTCCAGATTCGAGAAGGCCTCGCCTCGCTTCCGCCTGGACGCCGCCGTGGCCGAGTTCGCCGAGATCCTGAGAGGAAGCTACTGGGCCAGGGACAGCCGGCTCTCCGATGTGCTGTCAGTGGCGCGAAGTGCGGCTCGCGGCCTGAATGAGGACGCGGCCGACGGGTTCGTTGCGCTGGTGAAAAAGGCGGCGCGGCTGGGCAAGGCCGGGGAGGCGGAGGAGCGAACCGAATAGAAGTGGCCCCCAGCGCATTGTGGATCATAGTCATGTGGGAGAACCGGTTGGGTCGAATGTGTTCGATGTCGATCATGAGCGGCGCGATTCGATCAATCCTCGATCGAGACTCGTCATTGCATTCACTTTTCCAGCCACGTCTTCGCGGCCAGGCAAATGAAGACCGACGCGGCCAGCGCTAGGAGCAATGACCACGGCCGAGCCGCTTCCGGGTGTGGCGTCCGACGGGTCATCCGTAATACTGCCCGTGCGCCCTCCAGCACCACCACGACCCACGTGTTGGCGTTGCCCTTATCCGTCTCGCACGCCATCCTTGCCAAACACGACATATGATCCGGGCTCGCGCCAAGGAGGGTCGCATGTACATCGTCTCCGTCAGCATCCACGTCCAACGAGAGCGCGTGACGGAGTTCATCGCCGCCACGCTCGAGAACGCCCGTGGCACGCGCCAGGAATCGGGCAACCTGCGTTTCGATTTTGCCCAGCACGAGCAGGACGCGACACGCTTCATGCTCTACGAAGTCTATCGAGCGCCGGAGGACTTCTTAGCCCACCAGCAGACGCCGCACTACCTGCGCTGGAAGGAGAAGGTGGCGGACTGGATGGCCGAGCCGCGCATGGGCGTGCGGTACCGCAACTTGTTTCCCGCCGACTCGGAGTGGTGAACGTGCAGTTCGAATCCTCGACGGCTCCGCTCATCGTCTTCGGCCCGGGTTCCCTCGATCAGCTCGGGGGCCATGCGTCGCGCTTCGGGAACCGGGCGTGGCTGGTCACCGGAAGCGAGGCACTCGAGCGCGCGGGAGCGATGGAGCGTGTGGAGGCGCAGCTTCGCTCGCACGGCGTGAGCTCGGCACGGCAAGTGGTGAGCGCGGAGCCCGATCTTGAAACCATCGATCGGGGTCACCGGAACGCCCGCGAAGCCGGGTGCGACCACGTGATCGGAATCGGCGGCGGGAGTGTGCTCGACACGGCCAAGGCGGTCGCGGTTCTGCTCGGCAACGGTGGTGAGGCGATCGATTATCTCGAAGTGGTCGGCCGCGGCCGGAAGCTGGACCAGCCCGGACTTCCTTGTATTGCCGTTCCGACCACCGCCGGAACCGGATCGGAAGTGACGCGGAACTCGGTGATCGCCGATCCCGTGAACCACACCAAGGCGAGCATGAGGCACGAACATCTGCTGCCGCGCGTGGCGCTCCTCGATCCGACGCTCACCTGGGGGCTGCCGGCGGCGGTCACGGCAAGGTCCGGCCTCGACGCGATGATCCAGCTCATCGAGCCGTACGTCTCGCGGCGCTCGCATCCGATGATCGACGTTCTGGCGCTCGAGGGCATCCGCCGCTCCGCGCGCGCGCTGCCCCGGGCGTACGCGAACGGCCACGATGCGGAGGCGCGTGCGGACATGATGCTCGCTGCGAACTGGTCGGGGATGGCGCTCGCGCATTGCGGACTGGGCGCGTGCCACGCCCTGGCCGGGCCCCTGGGCGGCTCCTATCCCATTGCCCACGGCATGGCGTGCGCCGCCACCATTCCGTATGTCATCGCGGCCAATCTCCGCGCGTGCGAACGGGATCCCAATGGTCCCGAGACGATCCGTCGTCATGAAGACGTGGCGCGTGCAATGGGTCTGTCGGAAGGCAGGACACCCCTCGAGACCGCCGGGAAAGCCGCCGAGCACATGGGCCAGCTGATTCGAGAGCTCGAAGTTCCGAACCTGGCCGCAGCGGGCGTCTCCCGCGCGGCGTTCCCGGATCTGATCGCCCGCGCCAAGCGGACCTCGAGCATGCAGGCCAATCCGGTCGATCTGACCGACGAGGAGCTGAACGAGATTCTCGAGCGCGCGATGGAGTGAGTCGACCATGACTCCGAGGCGCCTCATCACCTTCGACATCTTCGGCACGGTCCTCGACTGGCGCGCTGGGCTGGAGCGTGACTGCGCCGCCGCGGGGCGGCCGCTCGGTCCGGGTGACTTCGACCGCATTGTCGACCGGCAGGCCGAGCTCGAGCGAGGCCCCTACACTTCGTACGCGGAGATCACGCGCCGCAGCCTGGTCGAGGCGACCGGTCTCGATGCCGATGCCGCCGCGCGCATCGGAGCCTCCGTGGGCCGCTGGCCGCTCTACCCGGACTCGGCACCTGCGCTCCGCACACTCATGACCCGCGCACCGTGCGCGGCGCTGACCAACAGCGATCGCGTGCACGGTGAACAGGTCCAGGCACAACTCGGATTGCATCTCAGCGATTGGCTGTGCGCCGAAGAGACGCGCCGGTACAAACCCGATCCCGCGTTCTGGGAGGCCATGGCGCGACGAAGAGGGATCGTGCCAGGACCCGAGTGGTGGCACGTCTCGGCGTACGCGGACTACGACCTCGCGATCGCGAACGAGCTCGGCCTCACCACGGTCTTCGTGTCACGGCCGCACGCGCGTCCCGGGCCCGCGACGCATTCGGTCACCGACCTCGCGGGGATCGTTGCTCTGCTTCCGTGACTACTCGCGGAACGCGACCAAACGCCCGTCGAGACCACCGACGAACACCAGCCCCGCGCCGAGTGCGGGCGATCCCGGGAATCCGTAGGGCCCCGAAGCGGGCGCGGGCGAGTCGTAGCGCCACACGACCGCACCCGTTCCGCGATCGAGCGCCACGATGCCGCCGGCGTGCTGCGCGAGATAGCCGACCTGGCTCGAAGTGCCGGAGTAGACGCGTGTCGCGCTGACCGCGGGCTGGCCCCAGGACCAGCCGTGGACATCGGCGGTCCATCGGGGCCTTCCGGTCCGCGCATCCACCGCGAACACGGCGGCGGCATCGGAGGAGCCGACGTAGACCACCGAGTCACGCAGCGTGGGGCTGGATTCGACCCACGACATCCAGATGTAGCGCTTCCATTCGACTTCGCCGGTCGACAGGTCGAGACCAAGCAGGTCGTACGCGCGGTTCCCCACGATCACCCGGTCGCCATCGATTGCCGGCGTCGAGACCACGGCGCCGCGCGTGTCGCGACGCCACAGCTCGCGTCCGCTCTTCAGGTCGAGCGCATAGACGAAGTGATCGTAGCTTCCGAACACGACGCGGTCGTTCGTGATCGCGGGCGCGGCGAGCACGGCATCGCCGGATTCGAACGCCCAGATGCGTGATCCATCCCTGGGATCGAGCGCGAGCACCTTGCCTTCGTGAGTGCCGACGAACAGGCGCCCTCCCGACACCACGACGTCCGAGCCAAACCGATCGAAGCGTGATCGAGGATTGTCGAATGGCAGGCGCTCGATCGGGCTCTCCACGACCTTGGCGCGCCAGCGCTGCGCCCCGGTCGCTGCGTCGAGCTTGTAGAGGTTCCCGTCGTCCGCCTGAACATAGACGCTGCGCTGCGACACGGTGGGACGCGTGCGGATCTTGCCGCCCGCGCGAAACACCCAGCGCTTGGAGCCGCTTCGTGCATCGAGCGCATGAAGCATTCCGTCTTCGGCCCCGACATAGACCGTTCCCGCTTCGAATGTGGGACCGGCCCACAGCGCTGCGCCCGCGTCGTACGTCCACACCGGTTTCGCGGTCGGCGCGGGCATCGCAGCGCGCGCGGGAGCATCGAAGCGCTCGACCTTCCGCAGCACGAACGGGATCTCGTAGACCGGAACCAGACCCGCGGGCATGGTCCCGCTCAATGTCGGACCCGCGGGCTGATAGTAAAGACGGAACGGTCCGAGGCGGATCGAATCGCCGTTGACGACCAGCCGCGGACGTCCGAACTCGGTCTTGTCGAGATGGACGACCGGCATCGAGAACTTCACGACCATCCGGCCGCTGTCGGCGGCCTCCAGGTGCAGGGCAACCGGCTGGCGATCACCGTCGTGCTCCAGCGCGCCCGCCCACACCCCCGCGAGGTCGGCGGCGTTGGGGGGCCGCGTGCTGTCCGCCACCTGCGCCCATGCGCAAGATGACGACAGTGCGAACAAGCACGCGGCGAGGATCGTGATGCGAAGCATGAGATGCCATTGTCCGCGGCCGGCCAGGACCCTCACAACCGTCCGGAGACGAAAGGGGATGCCGGCGCGCTGAACGCGGCCATTTTGGCACCGTTCGTAGCCACCCGTTGATCGCATCGGATCCCCTGGGACCCGTTGTATACTCAATACCGTGTCCACGGCGCGCAGGGAAACCCACGGACATTTCGTGATTTTCGGGTAGGTCGGAGGCTATATGAACGATCGTCTCCCGCGCCGCTCCCCCGTCTTTTCGTGGCGCCGCGGACTCTATGCCGTACTCCTGATGACCCCGCCACTCGTTCCCGCGACTTCGTTCGCGGCGCCCCCGACGCTGTCGATCGACGACGTCGAAGTGCACGAAACCGACGCCGGCACGAGGATGATGCGCTTTACGGTCACCGCACGAGGCGCAATCTGCGGACCGATCTCGGTCGGCTATCGGGTTCAGCCCGGCACTGCGAACGCGGGCGCGGACTATGTGCCGAGCACGGGAACACTCCAGCTTCAGCTCTCGGCTCCCGAATTTGTGCGCACATTCGGCGAGGGCATCCTCTCCCAAGGGGCCACGATTGTGAGGGGAAGCGACGGGTACCTGTACGTGCTCGAAAAGGGCACCAGCAACCGTGTCGTTCGTTTCAGCCCGGAGGGAACGTACTCCGGACACATCTTGCTACCCCCTGAGTTCGAGTTCAGTGACATCGCATCGGGCTCAGGGTTGCTCTACGTCACTCAAAACGTCGATCAAAGAGTCTATGTCATCGATCCCCAGCAGGGCGGAGTGGTGAATCACTGGTACCTTTCCGATCTAAATGGGAGCGATCCAAACTACGGACCGTTCGGGATCACCACGGCTCCCGACGGGCACGTCTATACTTCCGAGTACCAAAGGATCCGTCGCTTCAACTCTCTTGGAACGATGGTGACGAGTTGGCATGAGGACTTCCTGGTTTCCGGGATCCAGGTCGGCTCGGACGGTCGGGTCTTCGTCGGGATCGGCTCCCCCTACGAGCCGCCGGGCAAGATTCGGGTCTACACGCCCGAAGGAATTCGGATCACGACATGGAACGCCGCGAGCACCGCCGGAGTTCCCTACTTCGGGTCCGTGAAGTTGGACGGCTGTGGAAACCTGTGGCTCCTCGATGAAGGGCGCATCGTCGTGGCGCACGAGGATGGGACGTTCCTCGCGGAATGGAACCTCTCTCACGAGTGGTACGCGCACCTCCATCGGCCAAACGGAGTCGCGTTCGACGACGAGGGCTCCATCTACTTCACGGACCACGCGCCGGGACGTATCTCGCAGTTCGTAAAGCGCGCTCAAGCGGTCGTCGAAGTGGAGATCCGGGGTGAGACCGCGCACGAGAGCGACGAGACGTTGACCGTGGAGTTGTTCGACCCGGTGAACGCCGTGCTCGCCGACGCGGGTGCGCAGGGAACGATCGTGAACGACGATCCGCAATTCGCAGCCAACTGGGCGCCGAACCCCTCGTTCGACGCTTCGGTGGCGGGCTGGGCGCCGTATCAGGGCGCGGTCATCGATCACGTCGGCGACGGTCACGACGCGGCGGGCGCCGCGCGGATCACGGGCCCGGCCGCTGCAGGTACGTTCGGCATCAACGACAGCGAAGACTTCGTGTCGGGCACTCCCGCAGCGGGCGCACGGTATCGTTTCTCCGGCTGGGTTCGGGCCACGGCCGGCGCGGGTTCGTTCCGGATACGCGTGCGTGAGTACCTGAATGGTGTCCTGCAGCACGTCACCCAGACCGACGATCTGCCGTTCGATGCGGCGTGGCAACAGCTCACGCTGCCAGTGACCGCGCTCACCGCCGGCTCGCATCTCGATGTCCAAGTGCTCGCGGAGGCGGCAGGCCCCGGAGCGCAATTCCTGCTCGACGACTTCGCGATCGAACCCATCATCGGAGACCGCGCGCCGATCGTTGAAGTCGCATCCCAGGCGACATTCGACTGGCTTCATCCCGGATCGGTGTCCGTTGTGGCCCGCGACCCCGACGGCGACGCGATCACGGGACTCACGTTCGACGAGTCGTCGCTGCCCGGCGGGAGCACGGCACGCTTCACAGTCGCTGCTGACGGCACGAGCGGATTGTTCACGTGGTCTCCCAATCGGATCGACGTGCGCGAAGATCCCTACGTCGTCCGCTTCACCGCGCA
>JGI10216J12902_102015323_pt1 | contig 10526 bp, 7 predicted proteins | sample KanNatreferecore_FD_12902 | JGI IMG/M metagenome (IMG submission 12902)
CACGGAATCAGCATCGAGAACGGTCGGGCACTCTCGTATCGCAATCGCTGGATCCGATCCACCTCGGTGAGCAAGGCGCTTGCCGAAGCGCGAGTCGAGGGGCCGCGCAATACCTTCGACACGGTCAATACCAATGTCGTTCGCTTTGCAGGCAAAACATTGGGGCTCGTCGAAGCAGGCAGCACGCCGGTGGAGATCGGCGAGATGCTCGAGACGCTGCGCTACACCGATTTCGGTGGCACGCTTCACGGCAGCTTCACCGCGCATCCGCATGTCGATCCGCTCACCGGTGAGATGCATGGCATCTGCTATGACGTCAGCCGCTGGCGGTCGGTGCGCTACGTGGTGGTCACGCCCGAGGGTCAGGTCCGGCGTGAGGTGAAGATTCCGGTCAAGCACGGTCCGATGATTCACGATAGCGCGTTCACGCAGCGCTTCGCGATCGTTCTCGATCTCCCTGTGACGTTCTCGCTGTGGGCGGCTGTCACGGGTCAAACGTTTCCATATCGCTGGACGCCATCGCACGCGGCGCGTGTGGGGCTGTTGCCGCGGGAGGGAGAAGCCAGCGACATCATCTGGTGCCCGATCGATCCATGCTACGTGTTTCACGCCGTCAACAGCTACGACGCGGTGAATGGCGCGGTCATCCTGGATGTAATCGTCCACGACCGGATGTTTTCCAGGATCCAAGCGGGGCCGGATTCGCAACGCTGCGCCCTGGAACGTTGGATCGTCGATCCGCGGACAAGAAAGGTCGAGCGCATCACACTCGATCCGGATCCACAGGAATTTCCGCGTGCGGATGAACGACGCCTGGGGCAGAGCTACCGCTATGCGTACACGATGGCGATGACCGGCTGGTTTCTCGGATCGGCACTTTACAAACATGACTGGAACGATGGCACGCGTCAGGTCCACGACTTCGGTCCGCTGCGTCATCCATGTGAATTCGTGTTTGTGCCCGCGCATGCGCAGGCAGGCGAAGACGAGGGTTGGCTCATTGGCTTCGTCATCGACACCCAGGCGAAGGCCACCGACCTCGTGATCCTCGACGCGCGCAACTTCGAAGCTCCACCCCAGGCCAGCATCCGCATCCCGCACATCGTGCCGCCCGGGTTTCACGGCAATTGGTTGCAGAATGGCGGCCAACGATGAGCCTGCGACGAATCGACACCACAGCGCCTTGATTGCTTGTCATTGTTGCTTCTGATAATAACGACGCGCGCGATCGCAAACGAGCGCGAAAAGAACAAGCGGACATAAGGAAACGCGCGGTCGCGCGTGGTGAGCACAATGATGGTGTTTCGGATTGCAGTCCTGGTACTGCTCGGCAGTTTGTTGTCTGGTTGCGGCGGTGGAGGTGGCGACGGCGGCCCGCAGGGGGGCGGCCCTTCGGAGTTCAGGTTATCGCTGGATCGCTCCGCTCTGACGTTCAGTACCACCGCAGGCAACGTGCCGCCGACACAAACGATCGTGGCGACGTGGACCGGAACTCCGCCGGATCCTGTTTATGTCACTGCCACGGTCGAGGGCACGGGCATTGCGCCCAACATTCCGGTGGTTATAGGTCAGTCATCCGCTACAGCAACAGTGTCCGTATCGGCGGGACTCGCCGCGGGTACCTACACTGGCCAGATCAACTTTCTTGCCTGCCGGGATGCGGCTTGCGCCCAACGAGTGGGCGGCGCGCCGCTGCCGGTCAGTTTCACGATCAACGTCGCTGCAGGGGCGGGCTTTGTATCGCCCGAGTCTCTCTCGTATCAACATGTGTCGGGCAACAGCTTGCCAATGCCACGTAGGCTGCAGGTACTCAGCGATGCTGGCGCATGGACGGCCAAGAGCAATGCCGCCTGGTTGCGAACATCGGTTTCGAGCGGGCAGGGCGGCGGATTCTTCGATGTGTCATTAGCCCCCGACGTTGCCGTGCCGGGAACGTCATCCGCGACGCTGACTGTCACCAGTTCGCTGCGAGGAACTCAGGTCATTCCCGTCACGCTGAATCTCATCTCGCCTGCCAACCCGACGACGCCTCCGCGCGGCGATGCAGGCAGCGGCGAATTCACGCTGAGCGCGACCAATGTGAGCTTTGCTACCCGGCGTTTCACAACGCCCGCCGCCCAGGCGCTCCAGGTTCACTGGCTGGACAACGCGGCTACCAGCCTCGGCGCCGCGTTTGTGGCGAGCGCGCCCGACTGGCTCAGCGTGCAGGTCATCGGGCAGGCGCCCGATTATCAGCTGAGGCTTCAAGTCACCGATTCAAGCAAGGCCATTGGAACCTACTCGGCGGTGCTTGCCGTCGGCACGATCGACGCTGCGGGGAACGTCCTGCACCGTCGAGACGTCAATGTTTCGTTACGGGTATTCGGCGTCATCACAGCTTCGGCGCCGAGCATCGCGCCCAGCTTCATCCTGGGAAGCTCGAATTCATCGAGTGCAGCGACGGTTCGGGTTGCAACTGATCCGTCGACGCGCTGGAGCGTTACCAGCAGCGTGCCTTGGGTCACCACGTCCGTCGACAGTGGAACAAGTTCCGGGTCGGTGGCCGTGATCGTCGATAGCAGCGCGCTGGATATCGGCACGTTCGCCGGCACCGTGACGTTTACCAATGCCGACGACCCGACGAACACCGTGGCCATTCCGGTGAGCGCGAACGTTACGGCACCCACGCTTTCGGTTACGAGCGGCCCCGTGGTCATCGGCGGCGCGGACGGTCTGGACCCCGGTGGAGTAAACATCCCGGTCAGCATCAATACCGGAGACAACTCGTATCCGCTGAGCGCGACCGCCACGACAGCCAATGGCGATGCCTGGCTGATCGTGCCGACTGTCCCTGTGCAAGTCCGTGCCGCGCCGACAAACATCGCGATCAATGCAGACCGTTCCTTGGTCGATGCAGGGGTGCACGAAGGCAACGTCACGTTACAGATCACTGTGCGAGGCCGTGTGTACTCGCGCTCCATTCCCATCGTGTTGAAGGAGGAAGGTCATTGGCTGCAGCTGTCCTCGCGTGGTGCCGCGTTCTCGAACTTTCCCGGCCGATCCGTTCTTTCGCGCTCCATCCAGGTTGCAAGCTCGCGAGGGAACATCGATGTGCCATGGTCGGCCACATCCGATGCGAACTGGTTGACCGTGACGGCGACCGGCAACACCGGCGGTTCGGTGGTGTTGACCGCGAATCCGGCCGGACTGCAGCAGGACACGCTCCACCTCGCCACGGTGACGATCGAGTCGTCCGATCCTGAAATAGGAAATCAGGAATCGATTCGCGTCGCCTTCTGGGCGGGCAGCACGGATCCGCAGGATCTGACGATCGGTGGTGTCCACCGCAATCCAGTAGCGAATCCCGTCGAGCCCTGGGTGTACGTCAACGACGGCGCCAACACGATCGAGATTTACAACGTCTACACCGGCGCGCTCGTGGATACGTGGAGCACGACGCTGGTCGGCGCCGGCGTCATGACGATCAATCGAGACGGCACGTTACTGCTGGTGAACGACGAGGGAGCCCACGCAGTCATTGCACTGAATGCACGGACCGGCGGCATCGTGCGCACGTACTCATATAACCAGAACCTCGATGTCCGGTCCGTGACCCATATCGACGTCGGGTCGCGAGCTGTGCTGATCAGCAGTCTCGGCCGTGTTTATGACGTAGCGACAGGGGCCGAGCTCGGACCCTATGTTCTCCCCGTGGGAGGGACGACGAGCTTTGCCGTCGATCCGCTGAGTCGATATTTCGTAACGCTGGACACGGGACGCAGCCCCGCGTCCATCGAGAAGTTCTCCATCAAGCGCACGGCGCTGACCGAGGATGGCATTGCGATCGCATGGGCGGCGGGCACGAGTGGAACCGGTTCGGACGGCCAGGACAGCTGCCTCTCGAATGACGGCACGCGGCTATTCACCGTGATGAGCGCTCCATATAACTTCGCCATGTACCGTCCGAACGGCACCGTCTTCCAATACTTGGGAGCGCTGCCGGCGAGCGCCTATCCGAACAATGCCGAGTGCGGGTGGAGCGGCATCTTCGTCGGTGGGGCGCAGACGTACTCCATGTCGAACGACACGTGGATCTATCGTTCCGATGACTCGCTGCTGACCAGCTTCCACATGTCTGCATCCTCGCGATGGCTGGTGCTCTCCGGCGATAACGTGCGCGTGATCGGCGCCACTGCCGTACCGTCGCTGGTCTTCAAAAATATTCCTGCGCCCTGATATCTGGCACAAATGAAGCGAGTTCTCTCCAACCTGTGGCTGAGCATATGTATCGCGGGCGCGTTTATACCTGCGCGCGCTCAGGTGGCGCCGCCTGGACGGGTGGCGTTCTGGCGAGAACTCGAGATCCTTTGCGATTTCCATGCGCCACGACAGGAGATACTCCATCGGCGCCACTCCCACGGTGCTCGTGAATCGGTCAGGCGACCTCTTATTACTGCGCTCGCATTTCACGATTTCATCGTCAATCAAGGCCTGTTGCCGTTCGACTTGCTCGAGCAGGCGGTGATGAGCGAGTTCGGTCCGGCACGGACTGAATCGACTATGAGCCGCGCACCCTGATGCGATAGCCCACACCGCGGACAGTCTGGATCAGATCGCCACCCAGCTTGCGACGCAGGCTGTGGATGTGAACTTCCAGGACATTGCTCTCGATGCCCTCCGGCGAGCGGAACACGGACTGGTCCAGAGATGCGCGCGACACGACCGAGCCACCGCTTGCAATCAACTGCAATAGCAGCGCGCACTCGGCGGGCGTGAGCTCGCATGATTTGCCGTCCACGCTCGCCTGGCGTCGCGCGATGTCGACGCGAATCGGGCCCAGCTCCCAGATCGACGATTTCTGGCCGATACTGCGGCGAATCACCGCACGCAGGCGCGAGATGAGTTCGTCCATGGAAAACGGCTTGGTGAGATAGTCGTCGGCGCCGCCATCCAGCGCTCGCACGCGTTCGTCGATCGAATCGCGCACGGTGAGAAACAGCACGGGCGTAAAGTCTTCGCGGGCACGCAACGAGGCGAGCAGGTCGTAACCGACACCGTCGGGCAATTCCACATCGAGCACGATCGCAGTATAGGAGGCGGCGCTCAAAGCGGCTCGCGCATGGCTCAGGCAGCGCAGCCACTGGGCGAGGTAGCCGGCCTGCACCAGCGACAGCAACAGTGCCCGTCCTAACGGCAGATCGTCCTCCACGATCAGGATCGACACGATTGCGATCTCCTCAAGCAACGCTCGTAGCGGCAACAGCAGGCAGTCGCACGCACACCATCAGTCCAGATTCATCGAAGCCATCGCGCAGTACCAGCAGACCTTGGTGAAGCATCACGATCTGCGCCACGATGGCCAGTCCCAGGCCGCTGCCCGTTTCGTTGTTTCCCGGTACGCGAACGAACCGCTCGACGACCTTGTCTCGATATTCTGCCGGTATGCCGGGCCCATTGTCCGCGACGACGATCCAAACCGCGTGCCGGTACTGCCGCAAGGTGATCTTGATACGTCCCGGGTTCCTCCGCTCGGTGGCCGGCAGGTAACGGATGGAGTTATCGACCAGGTTGTCGAGCACTGTGACAATGGTTTCGCGATCGAAGACACACGGGCACTCGCGCGGCGCCTCCAAAGAGATATCGATATGTTTGTCCAAGGCGCGTAGAGCGGCCGCGCCGACGCGATCTTGTGCCAAGGGCACCAGGTCCTGAACGCGCATGTTCAGGCGTACCTCTGCCGAACTCACTCGAGCGATGGCAAGCAATTGGCGAATCGAGGAGGTGAGTCGCAGCAACCCGCCCTCGACGTCCGTGTGCGCACGTTGCTTCTCTCGTGCGTCCAGCGCAGTCGTCAGCAAATGCGTTTGCGCGCGCAATGCTGCAACGGGTGTGAGCAATGCATGAGCCGCGTCGGCGAAGAAACGCTGTTCCGCCGCTTGCGCATCCCGCAGCTTCTCCATCAGTCGATTCAACTCGTCCACCAGCGGTGCAAGCTCCGGATAGCGTTTTGCAGTGGCGACGGGCGTCAGCTTGTTCGGAGTACGTGCGGCAATATCACGGCTGAGTTCGCGGATGGGGGCGAGCGCGAAACGGGTGAGCAGGACAGTGGCGAACAACATCACTGGTCCGATCAGCCAGAACGTCGCCAGGGCTACGCGTGACATCAGATACACCGAGTCTTCAGTCCAAAGCTTGCGAGCCACGCCTTCATCCGCCGCAACCAACACGGTGCGCCCGTTGTCGGCGTCACGGAAATCAGCGGTCAGCCACCCGGTCGACACCGCACGCGGTGAAGTTGCCGAGGCGCTGAGCAGAGCGCCCTGCGCGTCGCGTATCTCGAATCGGACCTGATCGTCGGGTCCATCGGCTGCAGCCACGAGCCTCTCGATCAGTCGCGGGGCGTTGCGCGCCGGATCTTCCAATTCGACCAGGACATAGGCGATCTGCTCCACAGCCCTTTCGGTCTCGGCCCTTGCTTGCCCAGCCGACAGTTGCCACAGCGCGATGAACAACGTGGCCAGCATCAAGCCGCCGCCGAGCAGCTGCACGGACAGCATGCGGCGAGTCAGCGAGCGCTGTAGCAGCGGGCGCAGGAGCTTCATGCGTGTCATGTCGGGGCGTTCGATGTTCATGGCTCACTGTAGATTCCGCGCAGATCTTCTCACCTTAATGAATCTTAAGTTCGCGGCACTCCGGTTGAACGAACATTTCGTCGGAACAATCACGGAGTGCTTGCATGCGTGTGAATCTTTCGGTGGCTGCGCTGGCCCTTCTCGCGGCTCCTTTGTGCTTCAGCGAGGATGACGGCGCGTCGAGATTCTCCGGCACGCTCGGCCTGGGTGTTGCGGCGATACGCGACTATGAAGGCGGTGGGAAGTCGCGAACCGGACTCGCCTCGCTGATCTCGATCGAGGCTGCGACGCGGCTGGGAACATTCGCGCTGGGAGACGATGGATTGAGCTGGACGCCCATCGATGGAGATGCGCTGCGCGCCGGGTTGCTCGTGGGATACGACCCGGGAAGGACCAGCTCCAATCGCACCGGCGGCGACTATCGTCCAGGTTCATCTTTCCTCAAAGGAATGGGCGACGTCGCGGGAACACCGGAAGCCGGCGCGTTCATCGGTTGGGACTTCGGCGATCACGCCGCCGTGAATCTGAGCGTGCTCCATGGCGTGGGCGACAAGGGCCACGGAGGCACACTCGTGGCAATCGATGCCACCGTTCCCATCCACTCCGGCGAGTCGCTGCAACTTGCTTTGCAGCCAGGGATCGCATGGACGGACGCCGACTATGCACAAACCTATTTCGGTGTGACGCCTGCACAGGCCGCGGCCAGCGGGTTTGCGATCTATCGTCCACAGGCGGGGCTCAAATCCGCGCAGCTCGATCTCGTGGCCACTTATGCGCTCACGCCCCGATGGTCCGTGATGGCGACGGCTTCCTACCATCGCCTCATGGGCGATGCGGAGAATAGCCCGATCGTGCAACGGAGCGGCTACACCGAATTCGGCGCATTCGTGGCCTGGAACTTTGGCAGGAAGTAGGCCTGCGGCCCGCAGTGTTACCGGATCAACGTTGAGAGGATCAAATGAACGAGCGTGTCCTTGCATCCGCCGCACTATCCGCGTGATTCTTTGTTTTGATCGTTGTTTCGGGCTTGCCGCAGCAAGCCTTCGCTCGGGGCATCGTCGTCGACGAATCGCGCCGTGCGCAAATCGATGCCATTTTCGCGGAGTACGATCACGCCGCCAGTCCCGGATGCGCGTTGGGCATCATGAGCGATGGACAGATTGTTTATGCCCGCGGCTACGGTATGGCAACGCTCGATCCGCCGCTTGGCATCGATTCCACGACGATGTTTGATGTCGGCTCCATCTCAAAGCAGTTTGCCGCCGCAGCCATCGTGCTGCTCGCGCAGGAGGGCAGGCTCAAGCTGACGGATGACGTTCGCAAATACGTGCCCGAGCTGCCGGACTATGGCGCGCCCATCACGATCGATCATCTGATTGGCACACGAGCGGTTTACGCAACTACACCGCGTTGCTGCTGCTCGGCGGCCAGCCGTTCAGTGCCACCACGACGCAGGAGCTCGCGCTGCAAATGACCTTCCGGCAACGCAAGCTCGATTTCACGCCCGGCTCGCGCTTCTTCTACTCCAACACGGGATATATCCTGCTCGCTCTCATCGCGGAGCGTGTGAGCGGCATGAGTTTGAACGCCTTCACACGTCAGCGCATCTTCGAGCCGCTTGGCATGCCGCAGTCCGTGTATCGCACACAACCGGATATGCCGATCGGCAACCGGGCGCTGGGTTACGCGCCGAAACGCACAGGCGGCTTCGTTGTCTCGATGTCCGACTGGGTACAGTACGGCGACGGCGGGCTGCACACTTCGCTCGAAGAGATGCACCGGTGGGACGAGAGCTTCTACAGCGGGGCGGTCGGCGGGCCGGCCTTCCTGACCGAGATGCACCGGACCGGCAAGCTCAACGACGGCACTGCGCTCATCTACGCTCGCGGCCTGGAAGTGGACAGATACCGCGGCTTGCGCCAGGTGCGCCATGGCGGCGATTCCGTGGGCTATCACGCCAACCTGCTGCGGTTTCCCGATCAACGTACGTCGATCGCACTCTTCTGCAATGTCGAAGAGATCGATCAGTACACGCTTGCGGATCTCGTCGCCGACATCGTGCTGGAAGGCCGCTTTCCCCAACCAAAACGCGTCGATCCGCCGCCGGCGCCCTCGCTGCCGATCGGCCGCTTCGTCGGCGACTACTTCGACAGTTCCATCGATGAGGTGCTCGCGGTGACGGAGGAGGACGGCGGGCTCGTGCTTCGTTATGTGCATTTGACTCTGCCGCTGATATCGCTGGGTCCGACCACCTTCATGGCGAAGGACATTCCCTCGAGCCGAATCGAGTTCGCCGTGCGGGGGAATTCACCCGCACGAGCCGTGCGCGTGAAGCTGTATGCGAACGAGGCGGACGAAGCGCCCGTTCAGGCGCGCCGTGTTACGAACGCCGTCCCAGTGGGACTGCATCGATTCGCAGGTACGTACCATAGTCGCGAGTTGGGCGTGAGCTGGAAACTCGCAGTGATCGACGAGCAGCTCACGCTCGTCGAGACACCGCAAATCGTGCTGCCGATTTCAGGGCCGTTGCGCCCGGCCATGACGCGCTCCTCGTTCCACAGCGCTGCAGGTCTGCTGCGTTTTACGTACGACGCCGCAGGTCACGCCAGCGGTTTTGATCTCAGTTTCAATCGCATGCAGGGCATCCGGTTCGACCGTGTCGGACGTCCATGAGTCATTGTCGCGCAGAACCGCTTTCAAGCAACGGTCCCAGCGGTACATTCCAAATGTTGTATTGGCCGTTATCCCACTCGTGCATGCGCGCGAGATCTTCCGCAGCCTGTGACAGCGTGCGAGGGTATGTAACGACCGCCGTTCGCTCGCTGCTGAAATACAGGGTCTGCTGATCCGGGCTCAGTCGCGGTTCCGCGTCGGACCCGGGAGTGTTGATGGCGTCGCCCAGATGAATGGGCTCGCCCCAAACTCCGTTGGTTTGTCTCACGAGAAAGAGGTCCATGCTCTTCGCCGGCGGCCGTCCCGAACCGAAAATCATGAACGATTCGTTCGCGGCAACCGCCGGGTCCACGTCGGTGTACGTGCCATCGCTGAAGGGCAGCGGTTCGGCCACTTGATACGTTCCGTCCCGGTACTGCGCACGATACAGCCTGAAGCGGCGTTTCTCGCCGAAGGTGTCCATGAAGTACACGCTGCCGTCAGCGACGATCGATGGTGCGAAAATGTTAGAACTGCGATTGACGGTCTCGGGCAGGCGCACCGGCTCGCTCCATGAATCGCCCCGGCGATCGACTCGCCAGAGATTGCCGCCGTCCTGGACGCCGCCGCCATAGAAACCCTGCAGCGGTTTGTCCCCGGCCGTGACAGGCCGATTCGAGACAAAGATCAAGAATGAACCATCGGGTGCCATGGCCGGCTCCATGTCGCTCCACACGCCCGAGAACGGCGCGATTTTCGGCTTGGACCAGCCCTTCGCTCGACGATGCGTCACGAGGATCGTGCCACCGCGTGGCGTGCTGCGCTGGAAGTACAGAGTGGCACCGTCCGGGGTGAAGGCCGGCGCAGCTTCATGATTCGGACCCGAAACAACGCCCGGGGCGAAGATCTCAGGTGCGATTTCAGCAGCATGCGATCGAGTAAGGGCAAACATCCACAGCAGCGCCGCGCCCAAGGCGGCCGTTGCGACCCGGAGCATTCTGGGCATCGATTCCTCTCTCCCTGGATCTGATAATCCAAGGACTCTAGCGCGAGCGCATCGTCGAATGCGCGTAATGAGACGAGCCGACGGGTGGGCTCGCTGAAGTGAGTGCGCCTCATACCCAATGCCTTCATCAGCTATCCTATGGGACCTTCTTGGTTCTTGGTGGAGCGCTTTCGAATGGCCATGGATGTAGTGGACTACGAGATCTTCGGCGATGACATGCAGTACGTGGAGATCGAGCTCGATCCGGGCGAGGCTGC
>JGI10216J12902_101192019_pt1 | contig 10525 bp, 9 predicted proteins | sample KanNatreferecore_FD_12902 | JGI IMG/M metagenome (IMG submission 12902)
TCGACGGTGGCGTTGAGATAGCGCAGCTTGTTGGAAACATTCCAGCCGTCGCCGAGCTCACGCGTGAAATCCAGACCGGTCATGAACACCTTCGCAAGTCGGCCATCGGCGATGTCGCGCTGAATGGACGAAGCCTGGTCGCCCGCAAATGTCTTCACGATGTAATGCCGGTTGTAGTTCGACATCATCGTGCCTTCCAGCGGATCGATCAGGTCGGACAGCGAGCTGCCGTCGCGAGGATCCTTCAGCGGGATCGGCAAGTAGAACGTGTTCCGCTCGTCGATGTACTTGGCGTACGCGGTGACCTCGCCATCGTCGAAGCGCTTGGTCAGATTTAAACGAAACTGGCCGCCCTCGTCCGCCGGGAAACCGGAGTCGCGATAGCCGTCATGGCTGCGAATGAAGCCGCCGGCTGCGTAGTACCAGTCGTTGCCCATCGGGCCCGACGTGTAACCATCCAGACGCTTCATGCCGCTGTCCTGCCACGTGAGACGCGTGGCGCTCTTTGCAGTGTCACCGCCTTTGCGAGTGATGGTGTTGATCACGCCAGCGGGGGCGTTGCTGGTGAAGATCGGCGCTGCGCCGGAGCGAACCGCCTCGACGCGTTCGGTCATGATGTCATTGCGCGCGAACGAGTCACCGTTCAAATAGATTTCATTCGGATCCTGGAAGAACAACATGCCGTCTTCGACGATCGCGATGAAACGCGTGCCGAGCGTGCCCGGCAAACCGCGCGGGCTGATGTTGTTGTTGGATTCGCCACCCGACGCTTCGACATAGAAGCCCGGCAGCTTGCCGATCATGTCCGCCGTGCTCTGTGGCGCAAGCAGTTGCAGTTGCTCCTCGCTCACAGTGGACACCGCATAGGATGTCTCGAACTTGGAGACGCGCGCCACCGTGCCGGTAACGACGACTTCATCGATATAGAGACCTTCGCCGCCCGCCCCTTCGACACTTTGTGTAGCCGCCGCGTCACGACGAACGATCAACGTGCCGGAGTCATCCTGCGTGATGCGCAACGCAGTGCCGGCAACAAGCCGCTCGACGGCTTGTCTTGGCGTCATGTTTCCATTGAGCGCGGGCACTTCGAAGCCCGCGACTTCGTCGGGCTGGAACAGGATGTTGATGTTCGCTTGTCTCGCGAGCTGTTCGAGCGCGCCGGCGAGCGACTGCGCGCCCATCGAGACAGACACAACTTGCGTCTGCGCGAATGTATGAACGGGGCTCGCGCCGAACAGCATGGCGCCAACCGCGGCGGCGACAATGTTACGAGAAAAAGACATTCGAAACTCCGATCGCTGTAGGTCGGCCTGTTGGCCGCGCGCTATCGACGAACGATCGGGCGATGTCCTCACCCTACCGAGCAAACTTTTTTTATATCGCGCTGATGCGGATCGTGCGATCGCTCGATTCCACTTTGATCGGCAGCAGCTTGGCGAGCGAACGCGCGAATGCACCGTTATCGCCGACGCGATACACGCCGCTGATGCGCAGAGCCGACGCGCGATTGTCCATCAGCACCAGCTCGCGCTCGCTGTAACGGTTCATCTCCGTGACCACCTGTGCCAGCGCTTCGCCACGGAAGACAGCGTTACCGGATTGCCACGCCAACACATCGTTCAGATTGGGACGATCGTGTGCGATTTGCCGACCCGCATCGACGCGAACGCGCTCGCCTTCGCCGATGTGAACGGGCTTGCCGGTCGTCGCCTCTTGCGCAAGTGTCGCAACAGTGTCGATTGCGAGCACCGAAAGCTGATCCGTCTCCCGACGCACATCGAAGCGACCGCGCCGAACGGTGAGATCATGCGCGCCGGCATTTACATTGAACGGTCGCGGATCGGCGGAGACTTCGAACAATGCTTGCCCGCGTCGAAGATCGATTCGTCGCTGCGCTTCGTCGAAGCGCACTTTCACACTCGTGTCGGTGTTCAGCAGCAGGCGCGAGCCGTCGTCGAGCGTCAGGCGCCGCTGCTCACCGCGTTCTGTAGTGTAGACACCGGCGGTAGCAATCGACCACTGCAGCCCGAGCCCGCCGACGGTGAACGCGGCGAGCGATCCTGTTAGCAAACGTCGACGTGTAAGCTTACGAGGCGCGGGTTCGCTGCGAGGGAGGTCGCGCAGCGCGTCCATGTCTTCCCATATCGTCGAGACATACTCGAAGCGCTCGGCGTTGATGGGATCGCTCAGCCACTGGCGAAAGCGCACCTCATCTTCGCGCGTTCGATCATTGGCCCGCAGCCGTGCGAGCCAGGCGGCCGCTGCCGCGTAATCAGGTCCCAGGGACGGGAGCATGCGCTTCAATAACCTTTGGTCCACTCCGCCAGAAACTGCATCGCGCGAGCGATGTGTTTCTCCACCGCGCTCACGCTGATCGCGAGCTTCTCGGCGATTTCCATGTATTTCAATCCATCGAAACGGTGCATCAGGAAAACCTGACGCGTCCGCGGCGGCAATTCATTCAGTCCGGTGCGCACACGTGCCAGACGCTCTTGGGTTTCGAGCGCCTCGTCCGGCAACGGCCCGGGATCGCGCAAAAAACAGGCCGAGGGATCGAACGGCACCGGCGAGGCGGGATGCCTGGCCCTGCGATGCTCGTCCCAGGCCTGATTGACCGCCGCCTTCACCAGAAAGGCTTCTGGATTGGCGATGTCGCCCGCGCCGCGTTCGAGCGTGCGAACGACGGCGACGTGCGCCAGGTCTTCAGCCTCCGCGTGGCGCGTGACACGGGCAATGTGGCGGATCACTCGTCGCCAGTCGATCTCAGACCCAAACAGTTCCACGTCCCGCCTCCGAAGGAGGCGGAACGATAGCGATGATGTGCGACAGTTTTGTTACAGCCGACGCGACCATCAATCTTCCGGCTGCTGCACCGGAGGCAAATTCGCACTGATTTCCGTGACACCATCCGCGCCCGCGATTGCGCACACCGGATGTGAAAAATCGTTAGCGAGGCTGGGGCTCGGCACCAGACCGATGTAATTGATGTTGTCATCGCCCGCCGCGCTCACGCCCCCCGGCACGAAATCGAGATTCAGCGTGTGACGCGTACGCCAGGCGATGTTGTGATCGGCGCACGAAGTGTCTCCGCTCACTCCCACTGCACCAATGAGCACCTGGCTTTCGTTGTAGAGCGCGAGTCCGCCGCCGAATACATTCACACCACCGATGCGGAAGCCCACCATCGGATCGTTTGCTTGACCGAAGCGAGCGGCGGGACCGCGATAGCCAACGAGCGTCTCGACTGGATTGCTATGTTGCAGTCCGTACAGCGAACCGCCCGGCTGTACAGCCGCGTACAGATTCGCTGTCGATAACGCCAGGCCGGGAAGACTGAATGCGTTGGCTGTGTTCGCCTTTTGCGCGGAGATCACTCGGCTGCCGGGCCATTGCGAGCCGCGATTGCTGCCGGTGAATGCGACTGCGCAGACGACACCGTCGCGGTTGACCACCGTCGCCCACATGTCGAGATTGAAACCGCCGTTCGCCTGTTGCCGAGCCGCTGTCAACGCCGCCTTCAACTGCGCATGCGTCGGCAGCGCGCTGCATCTCGAGGTCGTCCCGCTGGGTGCGTCGTTTGCGACCGCAGTGGCCGCAACAACGGAAAGGATGGCCGCACACGACGCGCGAAGGTTCGTGTTCATAAACGTGCTCCCCTGATTGATTTCGAGGTCGAGGGATCGATCGCGGACGGGATATCAGCGGCGCGCGGCTACGCTCCGGGTAATCGAAGAAGCAAATTTAAAACTGCGTCCTGCGCTCGTACCGGCGAGCGCCACGTCGCCGGCCGGGCAAAGTTATAGCGAGACGTTCAGCGCGATGTGCCCGCGCTCTTGACCGGTGTCGACGACGTTGCAACAACCTGCCACTTGCCGCCCTTGCGCATCCACACGTGCATGCTGTTGTGGGCGTCGGTGCCCTTGGTGCTGTGGGTCATGACGGCAATGTCCGGAGAGAGGAATGTCACTTTGTAGTTGGTCGGCGCGTATTTCTCTCCGGCGGGAGCCATCTTGTAGCCGGCGATCTCCTCCTGTCTTCCGCCGATCCCCTGCTCCGTCACCGACACGAGCGAATCTCCCAGCATCTTCTCGGCCGCGGCCATGTCGCCCTTCATCACCGAGTCCGCCCATTGCTTGTCGAGCGCGATGAGCTCGTCGTCGGTATTGGCTGCACCGGCCACGATGGCAAGCAGACTCGCGAGCGCTGCGGAAACGACAGGAGTGCGTTTCATAGAATTCTCCCCGGGAACTGTTACTTATTAATTGGCCCGAGGCACGCTAGTCCCGGCGGCATATCCAGTCAAGCCACGTTGCTGCTGCAACCGCGAGCGACGTGAGTCCATAGGCGCGTCCGTAAAATATCCCGTGTTGTTTCTACAATCGTAAGGGGACGCAGCGCGCTGCCGCTGTAATCACCACTATCGTCAGCTCCGTCGAAACTATCGTAGACAAGCGTACCAAGGTGGGTGGTCATGCAATGTCGCGATATAAAACGGGTCGAGGGTTCACGCTAGTCGAGCTGCTGATCGCCATCGCCGTGGTCAGTGTGCTCATCGGTGTTGCGGTACCCAGCTATCGCCAGCACGTCATCCGCGGCAAGCGCTCCGCCGCGCAAGCGGCGATGATGGATATCGCCAATCGCCAACAGCAGTTTCTGCTGGCGAATCGCCGCTATGCCGATAAGGAGACGCTCGAAGGCAACGGATTTTCGCTGCCCTCGGAGGTGAGCGCGAACTATGTGTGGGACATCGATCTGGGCTCGGACGCCCGACCTTCCTTTGTCATCACCTTCACCGGCACGGGTACGCAAGCTGCCGACAACACTCCCGCTCCGCTGACGCTCGACAGCTCCGGCGAAAAAGCGCCTGCGGAGAAATGGCAGCGATGAAGGACTCCCTCGCGAGCACCGCGCGTGGCACCAGCCTCATCGAAGTGCTGGTGACCGTGCTCATCGTTTCGTTCGGTCTGCTGGGGCTCGCCGGGCTCCAGCAGCGCCTGCAGTTGTCCGAAATGGAATCCTATCAGCGAGTGCAGGCGCTGGTGCTGCTGGATGACATGGCGAGCCGCATCGCGGTCAATCGAGGCGATGCCGAAGAATATATAACCACCGGCGGCCCTCTCGGTGCCGGCATGACTTGCCCCACCGATCCCGCGACCCGGCCGGAGATCGACGCGGCGGAATGGTGCCAGGCGTTACAAGGCGCAGCGGAACTCACATCCACCAGCGACAAGGTGGGTGCGATGCTCGGCGGACGCGGCTGCGTGGAAAGCCTGCCGGACGACGAATACATGATTACGGTTGCGTGGCAGGGACTCAGCCCGGTATCGGCGCCGCCGGCGAGCGTCGAGTGCGGACGCGGCGACTACGACGAAGACGGCTCGGAATGCTCCAATGATCGTTGTCGCCGAGTGGTCACGACGATCGTTCGCATCGCCAGTTTGAGCGGGTCTTCATGAAGCGGCGCGTTCATCGCCGCGGCCGCGGCTTCACCTTGATCGAGCTGATGATCTCGATGGTCATCTCTCTAATGATTCTCGCAGCGATGATTGGAATTTTCGTCAACACCTCGGCCAGTCACCGGGAGATGGAAAAGACCAATGGACTGATCGAGAACGGACGCATCGCCGCGCAGCTGTTGGAAGACGACCTGGTACACGCCGGCTACTGGGGAGGATTCGTTCCCCAGTTCGATGACCTGAGCTTCGCGGCGGCACCGGCAGACGTCCCCACGAGCATCCCCAATCCGTGCCGGGCCTATAACACCTGGAACAGCTCGCATCGGAGCAACCTCCTGGGCATCGCCGTGCAGACCAGCGACGTTTTGCCAACCGGCGCCGCTTGCGTATCGCCGCTGACGAAAAAGGACGGCACCGACGTGCTCACGATTCGTCACGCCGAACCCTGCGTACCCGGCGTGGGCAACTGCGCCCCCGACGTCGCCGGCCGACTCTATATGCAAATGTCCTCCTGCAAGGCGGAGAAGAATGCCGGCACAGCCCAAGGCGCGGCAAGCAATACGCTCAGCCTCTCCGCAAATGCCTCGAATACCAGCAATACATACATCGGCCTGACGCTGCGCACTGTTTCAGGCATCGGCGCCGGCCAGGTCAACTCCGTGCTTTCTTATAACGGGGGCACCCAGACGGCTACGATGAGCCAGCCGTGGTCGATCATTCCAGACAGCACGACCAGATACTCGTTCGAGTACCTGCTCGGCACGACCTCGTTTCCGTTGCACAAAATGGACTGCGAGGGCACGGGCACACCCGCCACCCTGCCGATCACCGGCGGCACCGCGGCCGACAAGCGCCGTTTCATATCCAACATTTATTACATCCACGAGTACCCGCACCCGGATGCGCCAGGGGAAGTCATTCCAACCTTGGTTCGCTCACAATTCGATCTCGCCGGCGGCCTCATCGCACATCAGGCACCCATGGCATTGATCGAGGGCATCGAAGGTTTCCGCGTGGTGCTCGGCGTCGACAACGTCAGCGACTCTGGCGACCCGGTGAACTACACGAGTGCCATCGCCTGGGCGGATCCGGCGGAGAAAACATCTCCAACCAACCGGGGGGATGGCGCGCCGGACGAGTTCGTTCGCTGCACGGCGGCCACTGCCTGCACCACAGACGACCTGACGAATGTGGTCGCGGTGAAGTTGTATCTTCTGGTTCGAAGTCGTGACCGAACCGCCGATCACTTCGACGATCGCACTTATTGCCTGGGCGAACGCGATGCAGACGGCAGCTGCCCCGACGCCAACGAGATTCCCGCCGCGAACGACAACTACAAGCGGCACGTGTTCTCCACCAGCGTGCGTCTGACCAACGTTTCCGCACGCAGGGAGACGCCGCCATGATCTCGCCTCGCTCGCAGCATGGCGCGACCCTCGCCGTCGGCTTGATCATGCTGGTGCTCATCACCGTCCTGGTGACCAGCGCCTTCAATCTCGGCAATACCAATCTGATCGCGGTGGGCAATATGCAATTCCGCGACGAAGCCATCGCGGGTGCCAACAAGGCCATCGAGCAGGTATTGAGCTCGCCGTTCACGGATTCGCCGGCAGGCCAGGCCATCAACGTCGATATCGACAACGACGACACGCCCGATTACGAAGTCGTGTTTTCGCCGCCGACATGCGTCAGCGATGCCGAGATCGTCGTCGCGGGCTCCGCTCCCAGCAGTGTCACGCTGGGCTCGTCGTTCGCCGTCGCCGGCAGCACTTTTCATCAAACGGTCTGGGACATCAGTGCGAGCGTGACCGATGCCACCGGCAGCGGCGCTTCCGTACAGGTGCACCAGGGTGTGCGCGTGCTGCTAACACAAGCCCAATACGACGCCGTGTGTCGCTGAGTCCCGCGCATGAAGCCACAAAACATCAAAAGCATCCTGGTATCGGCACTCGCGCTCTACCATTGTTCGCCGCGCGCGGAGGACGTCGACTTGTTCGTCGGCAATCCCGCCGACTCGAACGGTTTGCCGAATGTGTTGTTCATCGTGGACAACACCGCCAACTGGACGCAGGCGTTCACCAACGAGATCGCCGCGCTGTCGAGCACCTTCGAAGCGCTGCCTGTGAACGACGACCAGACGGCGAGATTCAATATTGGAGTGATGTTATCGGCCGAGACCAGCAGCAGCGACAGCAACGTCTCCGGAGGTTATGTCCGCGCCGCCATTCGCCCGATGACCACTGCCAACAAGAGCATGTACCGAGACATGATCAGGGCTCTGGATGTCGGCAGGGACAAGGGCAACGGTGGCGCATCGAGCCTGGTGATGGCAGAGGCCTATCGCTATTTTTCCCGAGGCACGGCGTTCGCCGGCAACAACAAAGCCAAAGCGGACTATGCCGGCAACACCGGGGCCGATTGGTCGAGCAGCGCCACGACATCGGCCTCGCTGGCAGCGATGCGGAACATCTATGCGCTGCCCGGGAATGCGCTGAGCTCGAAGGGTGCAACGAGGTATAACTCCCCGAACGCCTCCGAGTGCGGCAAGAGTTATATCGTCTATATCAGCAACGGCGCCCCTCAAGACAGCAACCAGTTCATTGCCCAGGCGAACGCCATGCTGGCCGAGGCCGGCGGCGACACGACTCAGATTCCGCTGTCGCCGACGGGCTCGCAAAGCAACGTCACCGACGAATGGGCTCGCTTCATGCGTCAAAGCCTCAACGTGACGACCTATGCCATCGATGTCGATCCCAGCACGTCCGGTCAGGGTCCTGGATGGAGTCGCGCGCTGTTCAGCATGTCCGAAGGGGTTGGCGGCGGAAAATACATCGGCGTGAACTCCAGCACCAATGCCGGCCAGGAGATCGGCCGTGCCGTGAACAAAGTGCTTTCGGAAATTCAGGCCGTGAACAGCGTGTTCGCATCGGTCAGCCTGCCGGTGAGCGCCAACACTCAAGGCGCGTATGCGAACCAGGTGTATATCGGCATGTTCCGACCGCAGGCCGGCACCTATCCGCGCTGGGTCGGCAATCTGAAGCAATATCAGCTGGGGTACGTCAACAATGTGCTGCGACTGGTGGACGCCGATCGTGCTGTGGCCGTCAACAACTTGACCGGCTTCATCACCGAATGCGCGCGCAGTTTCTGGACCCCTACCAGTCCCGACAGTTACTGGGCCTTCAATCCCATGGGCGAATGCATTCCGCCCGCGGGCACGAATGCGAATCTGTATCGAGTATCCAACTTCCCGGATGGGAACATCGTCGAGAAAGGCGCGCACGCATACAAACTGCGCGGTGGCACCTCGCGCACGCTGAAAACCTGTACGCCGGGTTCGTGCTCCAGCCTCAGCAACTTCGATCAGGCCAATTCAAATATCACTCAAGCGCGCCTGGGCGCGAGCGACAGCACCGAACGCAATGCGTTGATCGAATGGACTCGTGGCGTGGACGTCGACGATGAAAATCGCGACACGATCAGAACCACCATGCGCCCTTCCGCGCACGGCGACGTCGTGCACTCGCGCCCAGTGGCCATCGACTTCGGCACCGCCGGTGCACCCAAGGTAGTGGTGTTTTATGGCGGTAACGATGGAGTCTTTCGCGCGATCAACGGCAATCAGACCGCCAACGTCGGGTCGACTGCCGCAGGCAACGAGTTGTGGGGATTCGTGCCGCCGGAGTTCTACTCGCACATCAAGCGTCTTCGTGACAACACCACTCAGATCAATTTCCCGAACGTCGCGTCCGTGGGCGCCGCGCCCAAACCGTATGGCATCGACGGTCCGATTTCTGCATTCAAGGGTGACACCACGACAACGATCTACGCCCCCATGCGTCGCGGTGGGCGCGCACTGTACGCCTTCGACGTGGCCAACAACGACCCCTCCAACGTCACACTCAAGTGGCGCAAAGGTTGTCTCGATAATTTCGCCGCGAATGGCACCGTGAGCGACAGCAACTGCGACGCGAACTTCAGCGGCCTGGGACAGACCTGGTCCTCCGCCAGGGCCATCAAGGCTTTTGGTTACGAGAACGGCGCATCGCCGCTGATCGTCATGGGCGGCGGCTACGATACCTGCGAAGACCGCGATCCGAACAACTGCACCTCGTCCACCAAAGGAAACAAAGTCTACGTACTGGATGCGAACAACGGCACCGTGCTCAAGGCGCTCGACACCGATCGCGCGGTCGTCGCGGATATCGCCATCGCTCCGGATAGCACGACGGGTCTCGCCAGGCACGCGTATGCGGTCGATCTCGGTGGGAACGTCTATCGCATCAACATCGGCGCCAATGCGCCAGCAGCGTGGACCATCACCAAAATTGCCGCGCTCGGCTGCAACACCGCGGCGAGTTGCACCAACAATCGCAAACTCATGTTCGCTCCGGACATCCTCGACGCCAACGGCGAATACACCCTGCTGTTCGGATCCGGCGACCGGGAAAAACCGCTGCTGTACTACACGCACGCCAGCACCGTCAGAAATTATTTCTTCATGCTGCGCGACCGACCCGCCGACACCACGTGGCTGAGCAGCGAAAGCGACACTTGCGGCAGCCCTGTGATCTGCCTCGGCTCGCTGTTGGGAATTACAGGCAACACTAACCCATCGGCTGCGGATCTCGCCGCCAAGAAGGGCTGGTATCTGGGGCTGCTCCCGACCGAGCAGGTGGTGACTTCGGCGATCACTATTTTTGGCTCCGTGACTTTCAGCACTCACACTCCCGATACACCGGAACCCGGCGCCTGCACGAGCCGACTCGGCGACGCGCGCGTCTACAAGATTTCTTATCTCGATGCGGCCAGCGTCAATGGAACGGCGGAACGCTCCGCTCTGCTGCCGCCCGATACCGGACTGCCACCCTCGCCCGTGGCGGGCATCGTCGATGTGGGAGATCGAAGCGTGGCCTTCTGCATCGGCTGCGGTTCCACGGCATCGATAGACGCCGAAGAACCGCCGCTGCCGAGCAGCTCGATCCCGAACCAACCGAAGGGACGCGTCTACTGGTACATCCAGAAATGAACCATGCATCCGGATTTACTTTGATCGAATCGATGGTCGC